>Ga0302326_10016847_pt1 | contig 15268 bp, 8 predicted proteins | sample Palsa_T0_3_FD_202264 | JGI IMG/M metagenome (GOLD analysis project Ga0302326, IMG submission 202264) | Peat permafrost microbial communities from Stordalen Mire near Abisko, Sweden - Palsa_T0_3 | ecosystem: Environmental > Terrestrial > Soil > Palsa > Peat permafrost | place: Sweden: Abisko...
CGGTCGGCCGAAGAACAATACGTAGCCGTCGGGGTCCGTAATCTCGAAGCCGCGCAGGCCGTCGTGCGTGTCTTCAAGCGGCGCGCTGAATTCCGCGCCACGACCGGCAAAGTCGGCGGCCAGCGCGTCGGGGTCCGCTGCATAGACAAAGGCATCCAGCCGCAGGTGGGGATGGCGCGTATGGTTCGGCTGCGGCGCTATGCCTCCCTCCGATTTGACGAAGAGCTGCGCACCCTCGCGTCCGACGATCGCGAAGAAGGGATCATGAGGCGGCGCCTGGAATCTCGTCTCAAATCCGAGCCTGGCGCAGTAGAATGCGATGGTTTTCTCGACGTTGCTGACGATAAAGCAGGGTGAAATCGCGGCTATAGCCGGACGTGTCATTCGAATGGCCACCTTGCTCCGAACCTCAACCGGAAGATTATGTGCATGAGCTAAAGCGTGTTTCGAAAAAAGAGTGGGCGGACCCAAATCGAGATCCCGCAGGGGCTGAAGCCGGCCATCTTTGGGCCGCAATCGGCACGAATGAAGTCGTGCCCTGACACAAAGCTGGCTTTTGAAACAAGCGCTATGGAGCGGAGCCAAGGTCTTTCAGCACTGCCATCGCCGCGTTGCGGCCGTTGATGCCGATCACGCTGCCGCCGGGATGCGTGCACGCGCCGCACAGATACACGCCCTGCATCGGCGTGCGCGCGGAGAGCCGGTTGGACCACATGTAGGCCGGCAGGCACTCGCCCTGGAAGATGTGACCGCCGGTGAGGCCGACCTTCTGCTCAATGTCCGGCGGGCCCAGCACCTGCGCATCGATCACCGCATCGGGAATGTTGCTCGTGAAGCGAGCCAGCGAGCTGAGCGCAAGCCTGCGCACTTCGTCGCGCCGAGAGTCCCAGTCGCCCTGCGTGAATTTGTACGGCACATACTGCGCAAACACGCTCATGGTGTGCTGGCCCGCAGGCACGACGGATGGATCGTGCACGCTCTGAAAGTAGAGCTCGCACCAGAGATGCGCTGGCAGCTCGCCTCTTCGCGAGCTGGCAAAGCCGGCTTTCCATTCGTCCCTGGTGAGGGGCGCGTTGATCTGTCCGTAGTGATGCGGCTCGCTGGTGCCAGGCCGCGCCGTGAAATTGGGCAGCTCGCGGAGATGCACGTTGAGCTTCACGGTGCAGCCCTCGATGGGCACCTGCTCCACGCGCGCGCGCCAGCCCGCGTCGGCGGCCGAGCCAAACAGGCGCAGCGTCTGGCGCGGGTCGGCGTTTGACACCACGGTGCGCGCACTGATGCGTTCGCCGCCCTCAAGCAGCACGCCCTCGCCGGGAAGAATCGCGGCCACCGGCACGCCGGCCACAACCGTCGCTCCGGCCTCGCGCGCCGCATCGCAAAAATAAAACGACACCATGCCCATGCCTCCGCGCACGTAGCCCCACATGCCCGGCATGCCGCCAAGCCGCCCCGACGAGTGATGAAAGCGAATGGACGCTGTGCCTTTGTCAAACGGGCTGGCATTGGTGCCGATCACGCCCTGGCCCAGCAGCGCGATTTGCAGTCGCTCGTCCTGCAGATAGTTCTCGGCAAACTCGGCCATCGACCAGTCGAAGAGCACGCTTCGCGCTTCGGTGTCAGTGCCCAGCCGGGCTTCGATCTCGTCGCGCGTAGGCGGCTCACCGATCCAAAGATCGCGGGATCGGGCATCGCCGGCCCACGCATCCGCTCCGTGCCCGCCTTCCGCAGGCGCGGGGCGCAGCGCATCGCGCAGACGGCGGATCACGTCGCTCATCTGGCGCCAGCCTTCCACATCGCCGGGCGCAAGCGCACGCACCTCAGCCAGGCAGCGCTCGTCGTCGTCCCAGAGCTGCACGCTCGATCCATCGAGAAACGGAACGAAGAGACCCGCGGCGGCCGGAGTCCACACGTAGCCGCGACGCGGCAGGTCGAGCTCCTCAATCACCAGCGGATGCAAGAGGCCGGCGAGATAGGCGCAGGGCGACATGCGCACGCCGGGGAACGGCTCCTCAATGGTGCAGGCGCCGCCCACGCGCGCGCGGCTCTCGATGACCAGCACGCGCTGGCCGGCTCGCGCCAGATAGGCCGCGCAAGCCAGGCCGTTGTGACCCGCGCCGACTACGATCGTGTCCCAGGTTTGCGCAGCAATTTCACTGATCGGACGAGGCAGCCCGATCTCGCCCAGCACCGCCGCTGTGGGTGAACTCATATCGGTTCTACGCTAACACCTGGGCAAGCGATTGCGCGAGTGGACATGGCGGCGGATTCACGGCGCGTGGCACGCGGGCTTGACGGGTGCGAGTGCGCTGCGTCACACCGGCTCGTGATTCCACTCACATACAAGCGTATCTTCATAGGGCGTAACCTCGGGTCCATCGGCGATCTGGATCACACGGGCCGCGCTGCCGCAGCCTCACGCGAGCGGCGCGATGCAGAGGGCGCAATGAACATCTTCAAGGATGCAGGACACCTTTTCCGGTTTGCAGGGCTCTTTGTCCTGGCGTTTCTGATTTTTCTGGTCGTACGCAACTTTGTGGTGCCGAAAAGCTTTGGACAATACGGGCACTATCGCGGAGCCGCGATCGGCGAGATTGCCGCGCACCCCATCAAGTTTGCCGGGCACCAGGCCTGCGAGGCCTGCCACAGCGATGTGCTGGACAAGAAGAAGACCGGCAAGCATGCAAATGTAAACTGCGAGGCGTGTCACGGGCCGCTGGCAAGCCATGCCAACGATCCGGGCTCGGTGACGCCGGTCAAGCCTGACACGGCGGTGATCTGCGCACGCTGCCACACGGCCAGCGCCGCCAAGCCGAAGAAATTTCCGCAGGTGGATCCGGCCGCGCACTCGAGCGGCGTGCCCTGCGAAACATGCCATCAGCCGCACAGCCCGGCCATTGATGCGGGAGGCACGAAATGAATCTTTCACGACGCCAGATCATGATATTGCTGCCGGCCGCGGCCATTGCGTGGAAACACGTGCTGGCCGGCACGCCCGAGTCCTCGCCCAACTACAAGATGACCGAGCACTGGTGGAGCATGCTGATCGACATTCCCAAGTGCATCGGCTGCGGCAACTGCGTGCGCGCGTGCCAGGCGGAGAACGATGTGCCCGACGGCTATTTCCGCACATGGGTTGAGCGCTACCACGTGACCGACTGGAACATGACCAATCCCGAGGTCATTTCTCCAGACGGCGGCAAGGAGGGCTTTCCCTCGACGGCCGACGACTCGGGCAAATATTTCTTTGTGCCGAAGATGTGCAACCACTGCGCGGACTCGCCCTGCACGCAGGTCTGCCCGGTGGGTGCGACGTTTATTTCGCCGGACGGCGTGGTGCTGGTGGATCAGAAATATTGCCTGGGATGCGCCTACTGCGTGCAGGCATGCCCCTACGGCTGCCGCTACATTCATCCTGAAAAGCGGGTCGCGGACAAATGCACACTCTGCTACCACCGCATTACGCAGGGGCTGACCACAGCGTGCTGCGAGGCCTGCCCCACCGGCGCGCGGCAGCTTGTGGACCTCAAGAATCCGAACGACCCGATTCATGAGTTCCTCAAGACGCACGCCGTGCAGGTGCTGAAGCCGCAGATGGCCACGGGGGCAAAGGTTTTTTACAACGAACTGGATGGATCGGTGCGGTAGCTGCCGAGCGAAAACGGGTGAGCGCGATGAATGGATTTGAAGGCTTCATGTATCCCAACGAGATCGGCCTGCAGTGGAGCGTGCTGATCGTTTTGTATCCCTTCATCACGGGGCTGGTGGCCGGCGCATTCATCCTGGCCTCGCTGGAGCGCGTGTTTCGCGTGGAAGCGGTGAAGCCGACTTATCGCCTGGCGCTGCTCACCGCGCTGGCCTTTCTGCTGGTGGCGCCTTTGCCGCTGCAGTTGCATCTCGGCCATCCGGAGCGCTCGCCGGAGATGTACTTCACGCCCCACAGTACATCGGCCATGGCCATGTTCGGCTATGTGTACCTGTGGTATCTGATGGCCGTGCTGGTGCTGGAGATCTGGCTCGACTACCGGCGTGAAATTGTGCTTCAGTCGGAGTCTGCGCCGCGCATGACGCGCTGGATCTACAAGATCATGACGCTGGGCTCGACCAACATCGGCAAGCGATCGCTGGCCATCGATGAGCGCGTGGGCTACATTGTCACTCTCATCGGCATCCCATCGGCCTTCCTGCTGCACGGCTACGTCGGCTTCATCTTCGGCTCCATTAAAGCCAACCCGTGGTGGTCGTCGCCGCTCATGCCTGTGGTCTTCATCTTTTCAGCCATGGTGTCGGGCATCGCCGCCGTGATGCTGCTCTACATGGTCACCACGCGACTGCGCGGCCTGGTCATCGACATGCGCTGCGTCGACACCATCGCCATGTACCTCTTCTACATTTTCATCATCGACTTCAGCCTGGAAATGCTGGATCTCATTCATCGCATCTACGAGGCCGACGAATCCTTCCGCAGTCTCAACTTCATGGTGCACACGCAGCTTTACTTCTCGCACATCGTGGTGCAGATATGCATCGGAACCCTCGTACCCATCGTGCTGCTGGGGCTGACGCAGGTGGTCAAGCTGCCCGAAGCGGTGCGCAGGCGCATTTACGCTGTGGCCGGCTCGCTCACGCTCATCGGCATCTTTGCCATGCGCTGGAACGTGGTGATCGGCGGGCAGCTGTTCTCGAAAAGCTTTCTTGGCTATACCACGTACAAGATGGCGCTGGTCACGAAAGAAGGCCTGCTGGTGGCAATCGTGCTGACTCTGCTGCCGCTCGGATTTCTCGCGGTGCTGGTCAAGCTGCTGCCGCCCTGGCCCGCGAAGAGTCAGGTGGAAACGCTGGAAGCAACGCCGGTGGCATAGGCGGGCTGTTTCATCCGGGTGAGAACGATGGGCGATCTTTCCGGCACGCTCGAACAGATTGCGGCTCGCGTGGACGCGCTGGAGCAGCGGGTGCATGCGCTGGAGCATCCCGCGGAGGAGCCTGCGCCGCTGGCGGTGGCGCTGACGACTCTCGCGCTGCCTGCGCAGTCCGCTGAGGAGATCGCGGCGCAAACAGGCGGAGCGTTCCCCGTGCTGGGCAAGGCCATGCTCGGCATCGCCGGCGCGTATCTTCTGCGCGCCGTTGCGGAATCGGGTGCGATCCCCATGCTGGCGATCGCGGCCATCGCCATTGTTTACGCGGGGCTGTGGCTGGTGTGGGCCGCGCGAGTGCCCGCAGGCGCATGGTTTGCCGCCTCCACCACTTATTCATGCACCTCCGCGCTCATTCTTGCGCCCATGCTCTGGGAACTCACGGTCAGCTTCAAGGTGTTGTCGGCTGCGGCCACCGCGTCCATCCTGTGCGCATTTGCGGCAGCCTCATCGGCGCTGGCCTGGAAGCGCAATCTCGCTTCGCTCTCCTGGGTGGGCAATGCCACTGCTGCGGCAGTTGCCATGGCGCTGATCGCGACATCCCGTAACCTGGCCCCATTTGCTGTGGCGCTGCTGCTGATGGCGCTCATGGCGGAGTTCGCCGAAGTTCGCGGGCACAGCTCAGGCGGCCGCATCGTAGTTGCAGCCGGGGCTGACGCCGGACTCCTGGCCATGATCTTCATTTACTCAAGCCCGCGCAGCGCGCGCATGGACTATGTGGACCTCGGTGCATCCGTCCCGATCGCGCTGGGATGCCTGTTGTTCATGATTTACGCGGCGGGCGTCTGCATCAAGACCATGCTGCTCAGGCGAAGGATCGCGATCTTCGATCTCTGCCAGGTCATGGTTGCGTTTGCGCTGGCATCGGCGGCCGTGTTGTATTTTGGACCTGAAACGAGACAGCAATTGCTCGGTATTGTGTGCCTGCTGCTGTGCGCGGCCACGTATACGGCGGCGTTCGTGCTGTTCGGCAGTGGCTGCGACCCGCTCAATCGCCGCGTCTTTGCCACGTGGAGCGTGGCTCTGCTTCTGTGCGGTTGCTGGCTGTGCCTTGCGCCGCCGACGATGGCCGCCTGTCTGGGCGCGGCTGCCATTGCGGCTACGATTCTTGGAGTTCGCCTGCGGAGACAGACGCTGGAGCTGCACGGCATGGTCTATCTCATAGTGGCTGCTGCCGTTTCAGGCCTTTTGACGTGGTGCGCAAACACGCTGGCTCTGGCGTCGCCGGCTGCGCCTACATGGGTCGTCTGTGCGGTTGCCGCGTCTGCGGCGCTCTGCTATGCCGCTGAACAGCACGCCGCGGACGAGCCATGGACCTTGCAGTGGCTTCACATCGCGGCCGCACTCATGGCTACGGTAGCCGCTGCCGCGCTGCTTGTCTCCGGACTGGTGCGCCTCGTCGCATTCATGGTCGAGCCTGGCGTCCATCACGTCGCGCTCATCCGCACCCTGATTGCATGCGTTGCCGCGCTGGCGCTGGCCTTCAGCGGCGCACATTGGGGCCGCAAGGAACTTACGCGCATCGGCTACGCGATCCTGGTGCTGGTGGCGGCCAAGCTGCTGCTTGAGGACATGCGCCATGGCCATCTTGCTTTTATCACCGCGTCCATCTTTGTCTATGCCATCAGCCTGATTGCGGTGCCGCGCCTCGCACGCCTCGGCCAGCGCGTCGCACAGCCGTGACAAGTTAGGCAACCTCCGATTAAGTTGAGGTCTTGAAAGGGCACGACTTCAGTCGTGCCGCAAGTGCTGCAAAATCAGCTGGGCTTCAGCCCCTGAGGAATGTCCCCCTCGAAAGAGGGAGCTTATTCAGAGGCTCCTTAGTGCTGAATCGCAGTCTCCGCCGGCGCAGGCTTCGCGGCCACCTGCGCGGGTGTGGGCAGCTGTGAGCTGTCCCAACCGCCGCCGAGCGCCTCAATCAGCTGCACCGACGAAGTCATCTCCTGCACTTGCAGCGCGTTCAGCGATTGCCGATTGTTGAGCAGGGTGGTCTGCGCGGTGATCACATCGATGTACGGATCGACGCCCGTTTCGTAGCGCACCATCTCCAGCTTCAAAAATGTCTCCGACGAAGTGACCGCCTCCTGCTGGCGCAGGATCTGCCGCGACAGGATGCGCACCGAGGCCAGATAATCCTCCACCTGCTGGAAGGCGTTGAGCACCGACTGGCGATAGCCGGCGAGGTTTAGGTTGTATGTCGCGACATATTGATTCACGGTGGCGCGGCGCAGACCTCCGTCGTAAACCGTCTCTGAAACAGATGGCCCAACGGACCAGAAGCGGCTCGGCCATTCCAGTAGATTCTTGAGCGCCGAGCTCTGCACGCCGCCGCTGGCTGACAGGGTGAGCGCGGGGTAGTAGGCCGCATAAGCAACGCCGATCTGCGCATTGGCCGAAGCCATGCTGCGCTCCGCCTCGGCTACATCGGGCCTCCGCTCGAGAAGCTGCGACGGCAGCCCGATGGGGATGGGCGGCGGCGCGGTGGTCTCTGGCTTTACGGGAATCGAAAACGACGAAGCCGGCTTGCCCACCAGCATGGCGATGGCGTGTTCATATTGCGCGCGCGCCACGCCCACATTGAGTGCGGCAGACTCCGCGCTGTGCAGGGTCGCCTCCGCCTCGACCACAGAAATCTGATCGTCGACGCCGAGTTGGTAGAGATTCCGCGTAATATCGAGGGCTTTTTTGTCGGCATCCACCGTGTCGTTCAGAATTTGTTGCAGCTTATCCTGGCCGCGAATCTCGAAGAAGAACTCGGCCAGGCTGGCCTGTTCAGTCAGCCGCTCATTCTCAAGATCGGCCGCGCTCATCTGCGCGTTGTACTGGGCGGAGCGCACCGTGTTTCGCACCTTGTCCCACAGATCGGGCGCCCAGGAAACATCCGCAGGCAGGCTGAACGTCTGAATGTTTCTGCCGCCTGTGGTCGTGGTTGTCGTTCCGCCGGTGCCCGTTCCGCCCGTGGCGCCGCCGGTCGTGGTCCCCGAGGTACGCGACTCGTTATACGAAGGGCCAATGCTCACCGTGGGAAAGTATTGCGCCCGCGCCTCGCGCACCAGCGCCCGCGCCTCCATGAAGTTTTCAAACGACTGACGGATGTTCTGGTTGTCGACGTTGAGCTGCTCTTCAAGCGCGTTGAGATCGGGATCGTTGTAAATCTCCCACCACTTGCCGTGCAGCGTCGCGTCGCCGGGCTCGGCCACTTTCCAGCCATCGGTCTCCTTGAACTGCGCGGGCGACTCCTTGAAGGCCGGAGGCGCGGTCATCGCGGGCGGATGATATTTCGGCCCCACGTTGCATCCGGTCATCGCTGCGCAGAGCACGGCGCCGCAGAACAGGGGAAGACCCGCGCGCCTCAGGCTTAAATGCGTGATCGGATTTTTCATCACAGCTTCTCCACAATAGTTAGGATGCTTTCGCGGTCTGGGGATGCAGTTCATCGGCTCCATGACCGAGGACACGATGACGCATGCGATCCATGAACAGGTAGACGACGGGCGTGGTGTAGAGCGTGAGCATCTGGCTGGCGATCAGCCCTCCCACAATGGTGATGCCGAGCGGACGGCGCAGCTCGGAGCCGGTGCCGGTGCCGAAGGCCAGGGGCAAAGCGCCAAACAGCGCGGCCATGGTGGTCATCATGATGGGCCGGAAGCGCAACATGCATGCTTCGAAGATGGAGTCGGAGGTCGACTTGCCGTGCTCGCGTTCAGCCACCAGCGCAAAGTCGATCATCATGATGGCATTCTTCTTCACGATACCGATGAGCAGGATGATGCCGATGATGGAGATCACGTTGAGATCGATCTTGAAGAGCATCAGCGCCAGCATGGCGCCGACGCTGGCCGAGGGCAAGGTGGAGATGATGGTGATCGGATGCACCAGGCTCTCATACAAGATGCCCAGGATAATGAAGACAGAGAACAGGGCGGTGACCACCAGGATCCCTTCAGTTGACAGCGACTGCTGGTAAGCCGCGGCAGTGCCCGCAAAAGTTCCGCGCACCGTCATCGGCATGCCCAGGCGCTCCTGCATCTCAGTTACCTCGCGGACCGCATCGCTCAACGACATGCCGGGTGCAAGGTTGAACGACACTGTGACCGATGGAAACGAACTGGTGTGGTTGAGGATCAGCGGCGTGGTGCTGGCCTTCGCTTTAGTCACAGTGGTCAGCGGCGCCACTCCCTTGCCGCCCGAGTTGAGATAGATGTCCTTGAGGCCCTCGGGGGTTTGCCAGAAGGGCGGAGCAACCTCGAGGACCACGTAGTACTGATTCAGCTGCGTGTAGATAAGCGAGACTTCCGACTGCCCAAACGCACCGTAGAGCGCTTGATCGATGGACTGCGGCGTCTGGCCCAGCCGCGCCGCCGTGACTCGATCGTAGGTGAGCAGCTCCTGAAGGCCGTTGTTTTGCGCATCGGTGTTTACATCCTGAAAGCCATCGAGCTTGGTCATCTGCGCCAGCAGGATCGGGCCCCAATGATGCAGGTCATCTACATTGTCCGACTGGATGGTGTACTGATAGAGCGCGGCGCTGCCGCGGCCTCCGACGCGCAGGTCCTGCGCCGCCTGCAACACTGCCCTCGCAACGGGGAGCCGGTTGAGCTTGGGACGCAGGCGATTGATAATCTCCGGAGCTGTGACCTTGCGGATATTGAGCGGCTTGAGCGCGATGTAGATGAACCCGCCGTTGCCCGTGCCGGTATACGCGTTGACGTTGGCCACCGCGGGGTCGGCCTTGATCACATTCACCAGTTGCAGCACGGAGTTGTTCATCACGGGGAACGATGCGTCCTGCGGCCCCTGCACCTGGCCCACGATGGCGCCCGTATCCTGCTGCGGAAAGAGTCCGCCGGGAATGATCCAGATCAGATAGAAGTTCAGGGCGATGACCAGCAGGAGCAGGATCAGCATGGGCCACGGGTGCCTGAGCACCCAGGTCAGCGAGCGCCGGTAGCCATTCAGCATCCAGTCGAATCCCCGCTCGCTCATGCGATACATGCGGCCATGCTGGACGCCGTGCTCGTCCTTGAGCAGGTGGGCGCACATCATCGGCGTGGTGGTCAGCGAGACCACCATGGAGACCACGATGGCCGTCGAGAGCACAACCGCGAACTCGCGGAACAGCCGGCCGACGATGCCGCCCATGAGCAGGATGGGGATGAAGACCGCGATCAGCGACACGCTGATGGTAAAGATGGTGGAGCCGATTTCCTTCGAGCCCAGCAGCGCGGCCTTGAATGCCGGCACGCCCTCTTCGCGGTGGCGCGCGATGTTTTCCATGACCACGATGGCGTCGTCGACTACGAAGCCGGTGGAGATGGTGAGCGCCATCAGCGAAAGATTGTCGAGGCTGTAGTTGAGCATGTACATCACGGCGAAGGTGCCGATGATTGAAACGGGCACGGCCACGAAGGGGATCAGCGTGGCGCGGCCGCTGCGCAGAAAGATGAAGACCACAAGGATGACCAGCGCGACCGAGATGACCAACGAGCTCTCGACGTCGCTTACCGACGCGCGGATGGTGGTGGTGCGGTCGAGAACGATGGTGGTGTTGATGCCCTGCGGAATGGACGCCCTGATCGACGTCATTGCCGCGGTGATGCGCTCGTTGGTCTCGATGATGTTGGCGCCGGGCTGGCGAAAAATCTGAACCGTGATGGAAGGAATGCCGTTTAGATAGCCGGCAGAGCGAATGTTCTGCGCGCCGTCTGACACGTCGGCCACATCCGACAGGCGCACCGCCGCGCCCTTGTTGTAGCCGATGATGAGCGGCTTGTATTGGTCGGCGTGATGCATCTGATCGTCGACCACAATGTCCGCGGTGCGGTCTCCGTCGAGAATCTGCCCGGTCGCCTCGTGCGCATTCTGCTGGCTCAGCACGCTCTGCACGCTGGCCAGCGTGAGCCCGTAGCTCGACAGCAGTGTGGGGTTCACCTCCACGCGCACCGACGGACCGGTGCCTCCGCCCACTGTTACCTGGCCTACACCCTGGATCTGCGAGAGCTTCTGCGCGATGACCGAGGAGGCTTCGTCGTAGAGCGTGGGCTTGTCGTACTTGTCCGAAGTGAGCCCCATGATCATGATGGGCGCATCGGCGGGGTTCACCTTGCGATACGTCGGATTGGCGGGAAGGTTGGCCGGCAGATAGGTGCGCGCGGCATTGATGGCCGCCTCCACATCGCGCGCGGCTCCGTCGATGTTGCGGCTCAGGTCAAACTGCAGCGTGATGTTGGTGCCGCCCAGCGAGCTGGACGAGGTCATCTCCGTCACGCCGGCGATGTGGCTGAACTGGCGCTCCAGCGGCGTAGCGATCGACGACGCCATGATGTCGGGGCTGCCGCCGGGCAGGCTGGCGGACACCGAAATGGTAGGAAAATCCACCTGCGGCAAGGGCGACACGGGCAGCACGACGAATGCCATGGCGCCGGTGAGCATCACTGCCGCGGTGAGGAGTGTGGTGGCAACCGGCCGGTAAATGAACGGGCGGGAGAGGTTCACATTTCCTCCGCCGTTTGCGGCTCGCCGTGCAGCTCCTCATGCCGGGGCGCGCGGCTGAAGCGGCGGGAAAGGCGATCGAAGAATATGTAGATCACCGGCGTGGTGTAGAGCGTGAGTGCCTGCGAGAGCAGCAGGCCGCCCACCATGGCAATGCCCAGCGGACGGCGCAGCTCCGAGCCGATGCCGGTGCCGAGCGCCAGCGGAATGCCGGCCAGCAGCGCGGCCATGGTGGTCATCATGATGGGCCTGAAGCGCAGCAGGCAGGCCTCGAAGATGGCGTCGCGCGAATTCTTGCCGTGGTCGCGCTCGCCCTCCAGAGCAAAGTCGACCATCATGATGCCGTTCTTTTTCACGATGCCGATGAGCAGGATGATGCCGATGATGGCCACGATGCTCAGGTCCTGGCGGAACAGGATGAGCGCCAGCAGTGCGCCCACACCCGCCGACGGGAGCGTGGAGAGGATGGTGATGGGATGAATGAAGCTCTCGTAGAGCACGCCCAGCACAATGTAAACGGCCGTGAGCGCGGCCAGGATGAGGAGGCCTTCGTTCGAGAGCGAGTTTTCAAACGACGCGGCCGTGCCCTGGAAGTTGGCCTGAACGCTGAGCGGCATGTTCAGGTCTTTCACCGTCTTGTCGATGGCGGTGATGGCGCCGCCCAGCGCGGCGCGCGGCGCCAGGTTGAACGATATAGTGACGGCGGGAAATTGTCCCTGGTGATTGATGGAGAGCGGCTCGCTCGACCGAGTGATGTGAGTGAACGCGCCCAGCGGGATGGCGTTTGGAGCCGCTGTGGTGGTGGTGGCATTGGTGGGCGACGTGGTAGTGTTGGAGCCCACGCCCGATGTGACCGCGCTGGCCGGCGCGTTGAGCACGCCCGATGAGGGAGTGTATGCGATGCCGGTGGTGGTCGCATTCGAGCCCGCGGAGGACGAGCCTGAGGACGCGAACGAGGAAGAAGCGCCGGGCCCCGACGTGCCCGACGAAGCATTGCTCTGAATAAATAGATTCTGCAAGGCGTTGGGGCCCTGCTGCGCGTTTGGCGTGGCTTCCAGAATCACGTGATACTGATTGAGCTGCGTGTACATGGTGTTAATCTGGCGTTGCCCATACGCGTCATAGAGCGTACTGTCGATGGTCGAGGGCGAAATGCCGAGGCGCGACGCGCTGACGCGATCGATGGCGATATTGACCGCCAGGCCGCCGGTCTGCTGGTCGGTGGCCACGTCGGCCAGCTGCGGCAGTTGCTTGAGCTTGTCCACCAGCTTGCCCGTCCACAGGTTCAGCTCGTTGGCGTCGGGGTCCTCCAGTGTGTACTGATACTCGGTGCGGCTCACGCGGTCATCCACGGTGATGTTCTGCACCGGCTGCATGTAAAGCGTGATGCCATCCACTTGTTTGAGTGTGTCTTCAAGGCGCAGGATCAGGTCAGCCGCGCTGATATTGCGCACATTGAGCGGCTTCAGGTTGATGGACATGCGGCCGGAATTGAGCGTGGTGTTGGTGCCGTCCGCGCCGATGAACGACGAGATGCTCTCGACCGCCGGATCCTGCAGAATGAGCCGCGCCAGCTCCTGCTGTTTCTCCGCCATGGCCGTGAACGAGATGGTGGGCGGCGCCTGCGAAATGCCCTGAATCACGCCCGTATCCTGCGTGGGAAAGAACCCTTTGGGAATGACGATGTAAAGAAAGACGGTGAGAATCAGCGTGGCCACGGCCACCAGCAGCGTGATGGTCTGGTACTCAAGCACCACTTTGAGCGTGCGCCCGTAAAACGCAATCATGCTTTCGAAGACGCGCTCCGAGGCGAGATAGAAGCGGCCCTGCTGGTCCTTCGGATTGTGGCGCAGGATGCGCGAGCACATCATCGGCGTGAGCGTAAGCGAGACTACCGCCGAGATCACGATGGTCACAGCCAGCGTGACCGCAAACTCGCGGAACAGCCGCCCAACTACGTCGCCCATGAAGAGCAGCGGAATCAGCACGGCGATGAGCGAGACAGTCAGCGATACGATGGTGAAGCCGATCTGCTCCGCGCCCTTCATCGCCGCTTCCATGGGCGGATCGCCGGCCTCGAGATAGCGCGAAATGTTTTCAATCATCACGATGGCGTCGTCCACCACAAAGCCCGTGGAGATGGTGAGCGCCATCAGCGAAAGATTGTCGAGGCTGTAGCCCAGCGCATACATGGCGCCAAATGTACCCACCAGCGAAACCGGTACTGCGATCGAAGGAATGATGGTGGCGTAAAGATTGCGCAGGAACAGGAAGATCACCATCACCACCAGCGCGACAGTGAGGCCGAGTTCAAACTCGACGTCGTCCACCGATGCGTTGATGGCCGTGGTGAGATCGGTCAGCGGCGTAACCACAATCGATGCCGGCAGGTTCACCTCAAGCTGCGGCAATATCGCCTTGATGGACTTGACCACGCTGATGGTGTTGGCGCCCGGCTGACGCTGGATGTTGAGGATGACCGCCGGCGTCTGGTTCATCCACGCGGCCTGGCCGTTGTTCTCCACGCCGTCCACCACCTTTGCCACATCTTTCAGCATCACCGGCGATCCATTGCGATAGGCCACCACTACGTTTTGGTAGTCGGCGCTTGTGACCAGCTGATCGTTGGCATTGATGGTGTAGTCCTGATGCGGGCCGTCGAAGTTACCCTTGGCGGTGTTGACGCTGTTCTGGATGAGCGACGTGCGCAGGTCTTCGAGATTCAACCCATACGACGCGAGCTTGGTGGGGTTGGCCTGGATGCGCACCGCCGGCTTCTGTCCGCCACTGATGCTCACCAGGCCTACGCCAGCCAGCTGTGAGAGCTTGGGCGCCAGGCGCGTGTCCACCATGTCTTCCACCTGCGAGAGCGGCATGGAGCTGGACGTGACGGCCAGCGTGAGCACGGGCGCGTCGGCCGGATTGGTCTTGCTGTAGATGGGCGGCGCGGGCAGGTTCGACGGCAAGAAACTCTGCGCCGCATTGATGGCCGACTGCACCTCTTCTTCGGCGATATCGATGTTGAGCGTGAGGTTGAACTGCAGCACCACCACCGACGCGCCGCCTGAACTGGTGGAGGTCATCTGGCTCAGCCCCTGCATCTGGCCAAACTGCCGCTCCAGCGGCGCGGTCACCGTGGTGGCCATCACGTCAGGGTTGGCGCCAGGATAAAACGTGACCACCTGGATGGTCGGGTAGTCGACCTCGGGCAGCGCCGAAACAGGCAGCAGCGTATACGCCACGATGCCCACCAGCAGGATGGCGGCCATCAGCAGCGACGTTGCCACAGGGCGCTGGATAAAAGGCCCGGAAGGATTCACGGAGTATTGCTCTCGACTGGATTGGCGGGCTGCGCCTGTTTCGACAGGACGACTTTGCTGTTCGCCTGCAGCTTTTCAAAGCTGCTGGTGGCCACCAGCTCGCCGGGGTTGACGCCCTCGACCGCGGTCTGCCCGCTGTCGGCGGTGCCCGTCTTGACGTTGCGCACGCTGGCCGCCCCATTGGCCAGCACATACACAAACGAAACCTGCCCATTGTGCTGAATGGCGTTGGTGGGCACCAGCGTCACGTCGTTCTCGGTGTTCACCAGCAGGCGCGTATTCACAAACTGGTTGGGAAACAGCGCGCCGTCCTTGTTGTCAAACTGCGCGCGCAGCTTCACCGTGCCGGTGGTGGTGTCGATCTGGTTGTCGATGGTGAAGAGCTTGCCTTTGGCAATGACCCTGGTCTGGCCGCGGTCCATCGCCTCCACGGGCAGCGTGTGCATCTTGCGCATGCGCGCCTGCACCTGGCCGAGCGAGTCCTCAGCCAGCGTGAAGATCACGGTGATGGGCTGAACCTGCGTCACCACCACCAGCGGGTTGGTT
>Ga0302326_10016849_pt1 | contig 15267 bp, 10 predicted proteins | sample Palsa_T0_3_FD_202264 | JGI IMG/M metagenome (GOLD analysis project Ga0302326, IMG submission 202264) | Peat permafrost microbial communities from Stordalen Mire near Abisko, Sweden - Palsa_T0_3 | ecosystem: Environmental > Terrestrial > Soil > Palsa > Peat permafrost | place: Sweden: Abisko...
TCGATAGCTATCGAATCTAACCATCAACTGTTCGAGTGGGTCCTTCCCCCACTGGTAGATCTGCCCCTTTGGGGCACACGCATAAGTGCCTGCGCCACGTGAGCCGAGTCTGACAACTACTCCGGCTGGAACTCGAATGTGTCCGTGTTGGTGCGCACAACCAAATGGCCCGGCCCGAAGGCCTTGCCTTCCGCCGTAAAGAACACGGCGCCGTCGGTGGACTCTCCGGGCGCCATTTTGGTTTGCACCAGCGCAATCGCGGAGGCGGCTGCGGCCGCCTTCAACTTCGTGGAAGTCATTTCCGCCAAGGCTGCCTGGCGGCGAGCTTCATAAGCGTTGGCCAGCCGCATATGCGGAATGCCGTACAGTGCGTTCTCGTAAGCGGAGACCAGTTTTATGACGTCCGACCGGCCGCCCTTGGCCTTCAACAGTTCCACCACGTCGCGCGCGGGCCAGGCGTGCACTTCCTCGCCATCGTCTTTGTGGAAAGAGAAATCCTCCGGCCGTATGGTGTAAGGGCCCGGCGAGCCGTTGGAAACCGCGACTTGCAGAATGGAGAAGTCGCGCACATGCCCCGGCAGGTGGGCGAACATCAAGGTGATGCCGCGCTTTGTAATTGTCTGATACTTAAGGCCGTTGGACTCAAATTCAATGACTTGGCCGGGCACGCTCAAGCACAATCCGACCAACAAAGACGCCGCGCGAGCCAGACCCGAGTCCATGCAACTATATTACGATAAGGAACGTTATGGACACGGAACAACCGTCAGCGACTCCCAATGCGGGAATCCGTCCCAGCCGTTACGGCCTGATCGAGCACGGTCTGCGCAACATCAATATCGCCTACTGGAACCTAGGCACCGCGCAATTGCTGGAGCATGCCGTACGCCGCCACGAAGGGCTGTTCGCCAGTGGCGGTTCCTACGTGGTGCGCACCGGCCAGTTCACGGGCCGCTCGCCGCGGGACAAGTTCATCGTACGGGACGAAGGCACCGATGCCGCCGTGCAATGGGGGCCCGTCAATCAGCCCATGCCGCAGGCTATGTTCGACCGGCTGTACTCCAAAATGCTGGCCTACTGGCAGGGGCACGACCTGTTTGTCCAGGATTGCTACGCGGGCGCCGACCCGCGCTATACGCTGCCCATTCGCGTGATCACGCAATACGCCTGGCATGCGCTGTTCGCGCGCCAATTGTTCGTGCGGCCCGACCCGCTGCGCACGCAGGATCACGTACCGGAGTTCACCATTTTCTTCGCTCCGCGGCTGCAAGCTACGCCCAGCGAAGACGGCACGAATTCGGAGACCTGCATCGTGGTCAACTTCACCCGGAAGGTGGTGCTGATCTGCGGCACCAGTTACGCGGGCGAGATGAAGAAGTCGGTCTTCACCATTCTGAATTACCTGTTGCCCGCGCGCGGGATCCTGCCCATGCACTGTTCCTGCAACATCGGGGGGGACGGGGATGTGGCGCTGTTTTTCGGACTGTCGGGGACCGGTAAGACGACGCTATCCGCCGCGCCCGAGCGCCGCTTGATCGGCGACGATGAACACGGCTGGAGCGACGACGGCGTATTCAATTTCGAGGGCGGCTGCTACGCCAAGTGCATCCACCTGACGCGCGCGAACGAGCCGCAAATCTGGAACGCCATCCGTTTCGGAACGGTGCTCGAAAACGTGGCCATCGATGCCGAAACAAGACTGCTGAATTACGATTCGGCGGAGTTCACCGAGAATACCCGCGCCGCGTATCCGCTGAAGTATATCGACGGCGCGGTGATCCCCAGCGTGGCCGGGCATCCCAGCAACATTTTTCTGCTGACGGCGGACGCCTTCGGTGTGCTGCCGCCCATCGCGCGGCTCACGCCCGAGCAGACCATGTATCATTTTCTGAGCGGGTACACGGCCAAGGTGGCCGGCACGGAGCGCGGCTTGGGCGCGGAACCGTCGGCCACGTTCAGCGCCTGCTTCGGCGCGCCATTCCTGCCGCGTCCACCAGCCACGTACGCCGCCATGCTGGGCGACAAGATGCGGCGGCACCAGGTGAACTGCTGGCTGTTAAATACGGGCTGGGCGGGCGGCGGGTATGGTGTCGGCCAGCGCATGAAGCTCGCCTACACGCGCGCCATGTTGACCGCGGCATTGCAAGGACAGTTGGATGGCGTGCCCATGGAGCCGCATGCGTTCTTCCGGATGATGGTGCCGAAAGCTTGTCCCGAAGTGCCGCCCGAGATGCTGGATGCGCGCGGCATGTGGGGCGACAAGAACGCCTATGACCGCGCCGCGCTTGACCTTAGCGGGCGGTTTAGCAAGAACCTCGAAGAGTTTTCGAATATCAGTCCGGAAGTGATGGAAGCGGGGCCGGTGGTCTTGGTGCGGGTGTAGGCGCTGCGCCGCTTACGCTGGCCACGGAACGCGTGTGCCAGGCGCTGTTAGGTCGGAAGGTTCGCCCTTGTCGCAGGTCCCAACGGGTATTTCGGACCCTACGGCTTGCAACTCCACGAGCGGCTGCCGGTGACGCCGTTCGCTAATAAAGTTAGCCCTTGCCTGTCAATCATTTGCAGTCGCTTTTGCCACGAACGCCCTTAATCTTCGACATCTCCTGTGCTCCTCTGGAATTCAAGGAGGCATATGGCTTGGACTTCCTCTCCCTCAGAGCGTCAGCAACATTCCGATGTCCTTTCAGCGTACCTCGAGGAGGGCGCTACGATGGAGAAAGACAGGGATTCCACGGCGACTGCTCTGTGGTACACTCAGGGCAGCCCAGGTGTCTTTGAATGCGTTGCGGACCAAATGAATGACGATCAACTCAAGAAGATCCTGAACGGCATCGCGGAGCAGATCGTAGCTGGCCTGAACCGCGCCAGTTGGCCTCAGACTCGCCTAGTCGACGGTTCGTCCATACCCAAGCAGGATAGACCCTCAACGTTGATGAAGTCACTTCAAATTACAGGCAGCATCCTCGCGATTCTGGCGGTCCTGTGGGCAGGGTTAACCTATGTTCTCTCTAGCGAGTTAAAAAAGGCTTTCGACCAACCGAACAAGGACTTCGCTTTGCTGCGGGATAGGGAGGTCGGTGGAATCCAGAGAGACGTTGGCTACCTTCGCAAGGACGTTGACAGGATACTTGATCGGCAGGCCGCCGAGGTCCTACATGGTCGGGCCAAACTGTCCAAGACCGAAGAGATAAAGGAAGCTGCCACTCGTGCGCGCGATCGTCGTATAGTAATCGATCCGAGCCTTATTCGGAGCGCAGCGGCTCCCATGCTGGTGAGCACTGATCCTGCGAATTGGGAAGCGACCACAGCCCTGCTAAATCTGCGCTCCTTCGTGAATTCGACTTTGGCTGAGGCGAAGCTTAATGTGGTTGGGACTATCGGTCCGGGCGACCATGGAAAATGGTTTCAAGGCGGCCCCGAAAAGTGGGTAGAGGTCCTGGATCTGACCGTTATCCTAGATGGCAAGCCCGGGGAGGTAAACGTGATCATGGATACTCCCGGCCACGTTGCGGAGACCTTCCGAAATATTATCTTCAAGAACTGTCACATTGTTTACAGGGGCGGGTCGGTAAAACTCGTAGATGTGTTTTTTGACAATTGCGATTTCGAAATTGCAGATAGCCAAGAGGGCCGCGCCTTCGCCAAAGCGATCATTGAAAAGACTTTTCCAAGTTTCTCTCCTCGGGCATAGCGGCATCCAACTCTTTGTCCTCTACATTGCTTTTATGACCATTCGTCAGGTGAGTATCGAGTTGGGTTCGTCCCGAGTTCTAATACATTGAACTGCGCACTATGCACGCTCAGTTGCGTCTGGCTTGCGGGCACCCCCAATACTGAAGGGGATGCGGTAGAATCGGCAACCATGGCAAGCTGGCAAGCCCATACGATGAGCTTTGTCCTGCGGCACACCTTCAAGCCGCGGTTGGCGCGGGCCACCAGCGCGCAGCACGCCCGCGCAATCATGAACAAAGGGACCTTTAAGACTCCCACAGATGTGCGGATCACCCCGGCCAACCTGGGAGGCGTGCCCGGCGAATGGGTGGAGTGGGGAACGGAACCGAGCGCGGGAGTGCTGCTGTACCTGCACGGGGGCGGCTATTTCGCTTGTTCGGCGCGCACGCACCGTCCCTTCACCACCGCCTTTGCGCGGCGGGGATTCCGCGTCTATGCGCCCGATTACCGGTTGGCGCCCGAGAACCCGTTTCCGGCTGCCGTCACGGATGCGGTGTCCGCGTGGCGTGCGGTGCGTGCGGAGATTGGGGCAGCCACGCCGATGGTCGTCGGCGGCGATTCGGCGGGCGGGGGACTGGCGTTGGCTGTGATGCTTAAACTGCGTGCGGATGGCGACGCGCTGCCGGCCGCAGCGGCGCTGTTCTCGCCGCTGACGGACCTGGTGGGCATCGGCGAGTCGCGGCGCACGAACGACAAGCGTTGCGCGATGTTCCATGGCAAGGGCCTGGGACGTGCGACGGAGTTCTATATTGCAGATGGCGGCGGCGATCCGCGCGATCCGCTGGCTTCGCCGCTGTATGCCGATTTACGCGGCCTGCCACCGCTGCTGATCCACGTCGGCGCGGATGAGACCCTGCGCGACGACTCGACGGAACTGGCCGAACGGGCGCGCACGGCCGGCGTACTGGTGGAGTTGACGGTGTGGCCGGCGGTGCCGCACGTGTGGCAACTGTTCCATTCGTTCGTGCCGGAGGGACGGGAGTCGCTGGACGCGGCGGCGGCGTTTTTGCGGCGCTACTGCACGCGACAAAGCTAAAGCGGTGCCGTCTAAACGCCCGCCGCTTTGGCGAGCGACAGCATGTCTTCGAGGAGCGCGCGGAAGTGCGGACACCGTTCGTACGCGCGATTCGGGTCCAGCTTTTGCAATAGTGCCGGGCCGTCGATGGTCTTCTTGTACTTGCGACCGTTTGCTCGATACGCGCGTACCATCAGCTTCGATGGCGGCTCATGAAAGTTGACAGATTCCGGCCGGTCCGTGGCAACGCGGCTACGAATGGCCGGCGGGAATATTGCGGGGTCGCTCAGCAGCCATGCTTCGGTTTCATGGACAGCGAAGTGTTGCCGGAAGCGCGCGTCCCCCACCTGCCTCTCTAATTTCGCCGACCCCTGCCAGAGGAGGCGTGGCAGGCCTCCTCTGCTGAGAATAAAAGGGCGTAATTCGCCTTCAGCCGCGCGAATCAGATCCGACACTCGGAGTAAATTCGATTTGCCCGAACCGTTCGGTCCGATGAGTACGTTGAGGCGTTGCGGCGCCCAGATCACCTCCCTAAACGAGGCGAAGCCCGAGATCTTCAGCGACTGAACGTACATATGCCGCTATTGTAGCAGCGCCGCCCTACTGCTCCCGCCGCACGCACTCAAACTCAAACGGCATTCCGTGAATTCCGGTGGTTGGCTTCGAGATCCAATGCGCGATCTTGGCGATCTCCATCACAGGCGCCATCAAGTTGCGCACGTAAGCGAAGTTTTTTTCGCTGGGCAGGATTCCGGAGCCATGGCCACGTCGAAAAAGCCGATCATCATCTCCTCCCAACTCTGGACGCCCCAGCGGACAGGCTGGGTGGCATCCGGGTTCGCCGGGTTGTTGGGGGAGTTATCGAAATGCGCGACACAGTGGAGCCGGGTGCCCGCGGGCAGCACTTTCTGTTCGGCAAGGTAATAGAAAAGCTGCCAACGAAATCGTAAGTGCGGCACGCGCAGCAGCACTTCGAGAGGCGGCACAGCGCAAATCGAGCCGTACTTCTAACTGATCTAGTCGCCGCTCCTGGCGGGCTTCTTTTCCTTGAACAGGTCCATGGGGTCCTTATCCGGAGCCATGGCCACGTCGAAGAAGCCGATCATCATCTCTTCCCAACTCTGGTCGCCCCAGCGGACCGGCTGGGTGGCATCGGGGTTCGCCGGGTTGTTCGGGGAGTTATCGAAATGCGCGACACAGTGCAGGCGGGTGCCCGCGGGCAGCACTTTCTGCTCGGTGAGGTAATAGAAGAGCTGCCAACTGAAATCGTAGTGCGGCACGCGCAGCAGCACTTCGGATTCGCCGGTCGGATAGAAGGCCGTATACGCGAAGTCCTTGCCGCGCAGGTGCATGTGCGGCATCATGTCCACCAGCTTGCCGGGTTCCTGGAAGGTGATATCGGACTCCACCTCGTAGTTGCCGTCGCCCGCTGGAATCTCGAACTTTTCGTTGGAAGCGCCTACGGTGTAGACGCGTTCGATGGGCGGTTCCTTGGCGAAGACCAGACCGAGCCGGCTGCGGTCCGTACCGGCTTTCCCGTTGGCGGTGTAGTGCATCTGAAAAACGAAATCCGAACCGGCCTTCACCAGCTTGGCTTGGCCGGGGCGCAGAATGCCGGGCGGCATTCCGGGCGCGAAACCGACCAGCAACTCGGGCGGCCCGCCGTTGTCGTCGTCCCGCTTGTGCCTGCGCTTCTCTTTGTTCTCTTCCTTGACCGGTACGTAGGGCACGCCCGGTTGGGCGTCTTTCAGCCATTTCGATCCGGGCGGGCGAACGAAGGCGATGATGTGATGCACGAGTTGCCGGTTGCCGGGGCGCGCTTCGAGCTCCTGCACCCATTTATCTTCCGTGAAACCCGAGGGGATCACGATGTATTGATAATCGATGGTCCCGGAGGCTGGCACGGAGAAGGCGTTGGGCATTTCGAAGACCGCGTCCGGCTTGTGGATGCCCCAGCCATCCGGGAATTGCGCGGGCTTGGGCGCGTCGGCGGGGTCGCCTTCGCGCGCGCCGCCATCGGCCCAAGCCACCAGCGTGTCGATCTGTTCGCGGGAGAGTGAGCGGTCGTTGCTGAACTTGCCGAAGTGCGGATCGGCGGGCCATGGCGGCATCTTGCGAGTAATCACGGCTTCACGGATGGCCTTGGCCCACGGTCGCGCATCCTTGAAGGTCATGAACGACATGGGAGCCGCCTCGCCGGGACGGTGGCACTCCTGGCAGCGGGCCTGCATCACCGGTAGAACGTTCTTATAAAAAGTCGGCGGAGAAGGAACTGTGGCCGCCAGCGCCAAACCAGACGCAGCCATACCCAACCATAGCGATCGAACCGGCATCCGCACCTCCAAAATGTGCTGTTTTCTAATATTAGGCGATGGGGGGGCCGGTGTAAAGCGCCTTGCAGGCGGGGGGGCGAGAGGATAAACTAAAGGTACCGCACCGAACAGCAATCCCCGGTCGTCTAACGGTAGGACAGCGGCCTTTGGAGCCGTGAATCGTGGTTCGAATCCATGCCGGGGAGCCAAATCTTCGTTTCAACAAGTTACAAATAATTTTTTGCCATTTTGTACAGATTTTGTACGCGAGCGAAATTTCGACGGATTCAACTTGCTGATATTGCGAAGCGAAACGGATGAGCATGGATTCGAGACCTGTAAAACCATGCTCACAAATCGGTTTTGACGCTTTATCGGCGCTGTTCCATACAGACGTATGAATACGGGCAGGAGCGTGGCTGGGCAGCGGCGGAGCATCACGAAAGTAATGGCGTCCATCCCGCATCGAAGGTCGATTGAGCCTGAGGAACCCAGGCAATGAGTTGGACGCGATGCAATATTAGTGCCCAAGTCGTCTGCGGACCGCGTCCTCCGAATCCCACATTTCCGCCTCGCGGTCGTACCCCTCCGCGATGCCTTCGACGACACTTGCAACATACGGATACTCGTAGGCAAGCTGGCGGGCCCAATTCCCGTACGTTGCCGCAAGATCTCTTTCTTGATCTCCACCATTGGCGCGAGCATGTGCGCCTCTGGAATTGTAGACGCCAACCTGGAACCCCGTTGCGAGTTCCGGCGTCCCGCACTCCTCCAGCACTTTGCGGACTTCTTCGCAAGGCCAAACGCCATCCTTTCCGATGATGCGGGCGGACAGAGCTTCTCCAATCTTCTGGTCACCAATCTCCGCTCGACCGTATTGGGCGCACAGTGACTGAGATTGCTTAACCCAGTCTCTGAGCGCCTGTTCATCGATCTTGCCGTTGTCATCGCTACCTGGAATTCGCCTGAAATTTGCGAGCAAACGATAAGCGACCGTCGCAATCGCGGAACTCCTCTCGGCGTCATCCACTTTCCACTCGGGTGGATCTTCTCCGCCGTCCTTGCGCCTGTATACGAGCCCAATTGCTTGAGCGAAGAGCGCAGGAGACTTTCCGAGTTGTTTTTCAAGATTCGGAATTCCGTGCGGTTGGTGTTCTAGCGCCCGGACATAAAGGAATTCCAGACGCGCCATTTCTTCTTCAGAAACGCCAGCGCGTTTCTGCAAGATGTCAAACGCTTCGGAAAGTCGATAACCGTCAATGCGGTACGTTCCCGCCTCTTCTTCGTTGCATGTCCCGACTTCTTGGAGCAGTCGCCCCAGCCGCGAGGTCTCCACTTCAGCGAGCCCGAAATGAACCACGGAAAATGCGGCACGGGGGCGTCGCGCGTCGAGCAAGCGGTCGACGGCTTCATTGAGATCAGGAGAATCCGTTCTCATCCAACCGGGTACGACTTCCCGCCAATACCGTTGCCGCATGGCATCGCCTTGCTCGTTTACATGAGACCACGTAGCTGCTTCAAAGGGGGCACGCATCAACAGGCGGCATAGTAAGGCGGGAGATAACCTCTTAACCATCGTCCCTATCAAGTCGTCGCGAACATCCGGTTGCAGTTGGTGAAGAAATCCTCGAAGCAGTTCGTCGAATCTACCGATGAAATCAGGGTCCTGGATTTCAAGGCATCGCTCCAGAAAAGCCGGGGCTTCAGTGCTGGCGATCACTCCTTCCGCCATATGCCAGCCAATGGTGAATGCTGCGCCGCTCTTCGAGAGCAAAGCCTGGATACCTTCAAATCCCTTCGCGGTCCAGATTTCTCCAAGGGCGGCGATCCGGAGGTCCCGGACCTTTTCTTCGCGTTTCTGATAGTCGAAGTCGGCTTGCTCGATTTCATCCATGGATTCCTGGACCCATTGCTGCTCGAACAGCCATTGATTTTTTGTGACGGGATCTTTAGGAACAAGCAGGTCGTAAGCCGTCTTTGCCCGATTCTTGGTTTCGTCTTTTAGACCGCGCTTGATCGCCGGCCTTACGAAAGCGAAGCGTCGAATGGTCTCGCGTAGCGCCCCCTTTCGCGCCTCATCGGTTTCGGTTCCTGCCCATTTATCGATAATGTTCCAAACTGTTTCCTCGTCCTGCGGAGCAAGTCCTTGGAGATTTGAGACCAAGTTCCCAAGCGTTTTCTCGTCGTGAGAAGGCCAAGCGAGAGCAAGCTCGACCGCTTTCTTAACGAATGGGGTGATCTCCGCCCAGGTGGCGAGCGGTTGGCCTGCCCCAGACGCATCGCTGCGCCAGCGGGGCCGATGGCTATACTCACCGGTTCGATGCCCAGGAGCAAACTGCGCAACGCAAAGGTCCCATCCGATCGCCTTAAATTTTTGGATCAGAAGTTCCAGGGTTTTCTCCCGGACCTCATGGGACGCCGCTGTCTGGGGCATCCAGCAGCGAAAGATGGCTTGAAGACTGTGTTCCGGCTTGTTGACCCAATTATCCTTGATCTTCCGTTCCGACAGTTCCGCGAGGATTAAACAAACACGAGGCAGGGTGTCGGCGTTCCATGCGAGATTTTCGAGAGCCCAAAGCAGGCCCGTCCTCGGACAACTGCCGAAAACGCCGCCATCGGCTGGCGTCATCAGCGAATATACTTGCGGGTCTGCTGTATCGAGATCTTCCCTAATTATTCGGAGGAATTCTTGTGGAGCCGCTTCTGCATAGAGCGGCATATTGCCCATTTGCGAAAGTAGTTTCTTGGGCGTAAGAGGAGTCAGCAGCCGTCGGATGAGCTGATCGACTTCCACTTCGATATTTATTCCCAATCGCTTGCCGAAGATACTGTTGCCATGGACCGCAAGAAGCACAAGCGTTTCGCAGATACCATTTCTAAGGACCCCGGAGTGTTCGCGCGATTTACCGTATAAGTTGGCGAAGGCCCTCTGGTCCTCCGGAAGGTCCAACGCAGGATCTTCTTCGGACAGAACGATCTCGGCGGCCAAGATAAAGTCTCTGAGGTCCTTCGGCGTCACGGACGCCTGCACAGCGAAAAAGGAGTCTATCTTAGACGCAACGCCACGATACGTACCGACTGACCAAACCGGAGGATCGTCGAACTTGAGGAGTTCCACGATATCCAGTTCGATGTCGTCGCATGATTTCCCAGCGATTACGCTCATGATTTCGCAGTCGCCTTTGGACTGCGTGTGCCACGAGCCCACAAACATAATTGGAACTAGCCGTCGGACGGCTGTGCCATCTTCCGCCCATTCGGGCGCGCGGATTGCGGGAACGCTCGACAGACGGCGACGTAGAATGGTGGGCGAGTATCCTGACTCGCGTCCAAGCTCGTCAATCCTGAGATGGTCCTTGATCCCCATCGCCTCCATAGCTTTTCTGAAAGACTCGTAGCGCAGCAGGTCGAGAGTGACGTTCGGTTCGGGATCAACAGTGTTTCTCGGACGAACAATAATGGCGTGTCTGTTCTTGTAGCTGCCTCCGAATTCACGCTCGGCTTCATCCGAGAATACGATTGGAATAAAGGCAGGTGCGGAGGTCGTTAGTTTCCGCAACGCTTGTCCGGATGAGAACGCGAGGATGCGGTCCTTCATGTTTACGAAGGCCGGCTCCTGCGTTTCAAACATGCAATGCAGGAAGGCCAGAACCTCGATTTTCGAATCGCCACAGATGATGAGAAGCGAAGGGGATGGGTTTTCAATCCAATCTGTTACGGTCTTCCTGAAATGCTCCACGGAGGGCGCAAAGATTTCCTTCGACAATTCCGGGTCGGTAACGGATGCCCAAGCGTGCCAGCGCTCTTCCAGAGAATACACGCCATCCGAGGGAGCGCCGATGATTTCAGATATCCAGCGCTGAGCCTGCAGGGACTGTTCGAGCCACTGTTCGATATCGCTCGCGTCATATACTCGGACTGATTTCCACTTGCCCAAAGATTCCTTTTCTTTGCGCCAAATTTCTTTACCTTTCCAGTTTCGAGGAGTGACGAAAACAAAATGCATCCCCTTCCGTTCGCTCACCTTGATCGCCTTTACGCGCGCCGCAAAGTCGTCGTCGGCTTTTTGTCTCGGATCTTCGTTGCAGCCGAATTCCCATCCGGATTGCCCAATCGGTATCCAAGGGGTTGCGGCATTTGCGTCCACGCGCCCGTCCCAGCCCTTCCGCTCTGCCTGGTCGTAGCCGGGAAAGTCGACGAGGGTGAGGTCCTGCCCAGTTGTGTGGACCAGCTTTCGGAGGAGCACAGCGATGAGCGTTCGAGGTTCAATCTTGCCGCTTACCCAGTTTTCGATGTCGCTGGCGGTGATCTTCAGAAACGGTGGCACATAGGCGCCTACGGGTAGCTTCGGAGCCTGCAAGCGTTGCTGATGCTTGTCGAACGCGGCCTGGAGCTTTAGAAGTTTCTGCGCGTCCGCGCCGAATACTTTGTCAAGACGAGCTGCCATCTCTGTGGAAAGAGCCGCTTTGCCATTCAGCAGATTGGATAATGCGGGACGTCCCACTCCGAGGCGCTTGGCGGCTTCCTTGACAGCCATTTTCGGGGGTATGACTTGGTCTTTGATATAAACGCTTGGATGTACTGGATCAGCCATCGGGTACCTCTCTAAGTACAGTGTAGCGCAACACACTACACAGCCGCAATGTTCCATATTATAGTGTTTAAAATAAATAACTTGTAGCGTGGCTAATTCTCGCGGAGATGGAGAATGAGAGATAGACTCGGCGGAAGCGCAACTTTAGAAACTTACCTAAACACCGTCCCTGCGGAGATTGGACCGCCTATTCTCCGCATTTATCGCGGAGAAGCTATGGACAGATGCGGAGATTGCGAGTTAGAATATCCGCAAGAGGTGCGGAGAATGTATATCCACGAGCGCAAGGACTGGCCGGACTTCCAATGGGACATACAGAAGCTCGCAGAGCCTCTGGCCTCGGTCCGTTTTCGGCAGGGCGGACTCATCGGGCAGATGAAAGGCCTCGGCTTTCGCCTTCAACAGGAAGCCGTGCTCGAAACGCTGACGAAAGACGTTTTAAAGACCAGCGAAATCGAAGGCGAAAAGCTTGATGCTGAACAAGTCCGTTCCTCGGTGGCTAGGCGTCTCGGCCTGGACATTGGCGGTCTCAAGCCTACGGATCGCAACGTCGAAGGCGTTGTCGAGATGATGCTCGACGCCACGGGAAATTATGAGCGGCCTTTGACCGATGAACGGCTATTCGGCTGGCATGCCGCGCTATTCCCGACGGGCCGCAGCGGAATGTCGAAGATCAGAACCGGCGCCTGGCGCGATAAAAGCGCGGGGCCGATGCAGGTTGTCTCTGGCCCCATCGGAAAAGAGACAGTGCATTTTGAGGCGCCAAGAGCGGAGCGTCTCAGCAACGAGATGACTGCCTTCCTCAAGTGGTTCGAGGGTAAAGACGCAACCGATGTCGTTTTGAAAGCCGGCCTCGCGCATCTGTGGTTCGTCACCATCCACCCGTTTGAAGATGGCAACGGACGCATCGCGCGTGCCATCGCTGACATGGCGCTGGCCCGTTCCGAGCACAGCGCGCAGCGCTTCTACAGCATGTCAGCGCAGATTAAGCAGGAGCACAAGGAGTATTACGACATCCTCGAACGCACGCAGAAAGACAGCATGGATGTGACGCCGTGGATGCTCTGGTTCCTCGATTGCCTCGGGCGCGCCATCGACGGCGCACACGACACTTTAAAGGGCGTGTTGGACAAGGCCCGTTTTTGGGATCGCATCAAGGACGCGCCGCTCAACGACCGCCAGCGTTCCGTGATCAACCGCCTGCTGGACGGGTTCGAAGGCAAGATTACCAGCTCAAAATACGCGAAGCTGACAAAGTGCTCGCAGGACACGGCCCATCGCGATATTCAGGCACTGGTCGAGCGCGGCGTTCTCGTCCAGAATCCCGAAGGCGGCCGCAGCACGAGCTATTCGCTGGCACCGGTGAAATAGCGCGAGGGAAGAAAATCAAAACAATGCTATGCCCAGAGACCGCAATTGAAGTTCCCAAAAGTCTAGTCGTCGATTTCGCAAGCGACCCCGAAAGCCCGTACGAAAAGGCGTTGAAGAAGCTCAACGATCCCGGTTGGCCTCTTCACGGGGCGCTTTGTGAGTTCGTGGAGCGGCTTCCCGCGGAAGCTGTCAAGGCGGCTCGCGGTGACAAGTTCTTCAACTCAATTTACGGAACTGACGAGCGTCTTGCGCGTGCATGGTTCGCGCAGTGGCTCCTGATGCAGAAGGCATCGGAAGCGCGACTGAAAAGTATTTCTAGCGACGGCGCTCACAGCGACGGGATGCCTTATGCAGCGGAGTGCCTGCGGGGTATTGGCGTCGATAGTGAAGGCATGGTGAAGCTGGCCAACTTTGTGGCCATAGGCGGGGCGCTTGCCAGAAACGGCTTCAACTTTACGATCTGCCCCACAACAATGTCTCCGAACTCAACATTTTGGCTGCTCCGTTCTTTCGCTGACGTGGGCATCGCCGATCATGTCAGCGTACGGCTCGACCCTTTCCTCTGGGGCGCGGCGGAAACGTTTGTGCCGATGATGTTCAAGATGATCGTCTACGGCCAGGCCGTGAACTGGGACGGGATCGCCGAACTGAAAGAACCACACCACGGACGGATGATATCGGACGGGCCTGCCGAACGGTTTGAACTCACGGAATTCTGTTGGGACCCTCGGGATGACGGTATCCACTTTACGTGTGAGGCTCTACCCGCTTCGGAGCGGATCGGCTTCGAAGCTGCGCGGTATTTGCATGCAATCTACGATCCGGCAATGGAAGCCATCACGCATCTTGATGGCGCGCTCCGGATTTATACCGCATCGCAATTTGAAGAGCGACTGGCGGCGGGACATCTTAGAAAAGCAGGAAAGGCCGGCGTGCGGCGGAAGATCTTCCGTCTCGACGAACCGGTTAGCCGCGACGCCTTTAGTCTCGTCGCTCAGGCGTTCTTTGTGTGGAACGATGACATGAAGACGTACTTCACCGAGACACTGCCGGTCAGTCCATAAAAATTTTTGTACACTTTTTGTACCGAGACCGTGATTTTGATGCTTTTGACGACTTCAGCGATATTGTGGAATCAACAAGTTGCGGCAGTTCAGAATCTTGTCAAGTTCGTGGTTCGAATCCATGCCGGGGAGCCAGCCTTTGGTGTCAATAAGTTACAAGACAATTGCAGCGTCCATGAAAATCGAATCCGTGAAGCGAATATCATCCCCCTCGGTATTTTAAGGGGAAGCCGGAGTGCGGCCACGGCTATATTGCCGTGGCAAAGACGCTCCGCGTGATCCACCTGCGCCGACTCTTCGCTCGCGACGTGCGACCTCAAGCGGCGAAAGCCGCAGGCGAGGATCGGAAGAAGATGAGCGAGCCTATGTGCCACAAGGCGCGGCCCGCAAGCCTGAGGGCGTCCTAGATGATGACGAGCTACGCCGCCGCAAGGGCGTTTGGCGGATAGCCGCATTGGAATTCCCGTAAGAAGCTGTTATCGGTCCGTCTCGTGCCTTAGGAACCTTAGCCGGAACCAGTCGATGGCAAGCAGCATTGGCATGGACCGGTAGACTGACGGCCACGCACCGACGCGCAGTTTCAAGAAGAGAAGGAAAAGGACTGTAATGAATCCCGTGACTGAAGTGAAAACGAATTCAAATGCCACCCCTGAATTGGCGATCGTTAATGGTGGAGCAGCCGCTGCGACTGCCCCGTCGTTCTCGTTTCCGATCGGCTATTACGACTTGCACGCCGACATCAGCATCAATTTTCAACTGAACCGCTTCTATGGCTGGGTCGGCGACGACAGCATGCTGACCGAGATGCGCGAGGCGTTGGCCGGCGTGAACGATTATCCGACGTTCACGAAAATCGTTCTCGACTTGGGAGAAAAGGCGCTCGCCCGGCAGGAGGTGCGCAAAGGGGCCTACTATCTGCGTCTCGCCGAGTTCTTCTTGCTCTTCAACGACCCGCGTAAGCTGCCCACCCGCCAGCGCTTTGTCGATCTGCTCCTTGAGCATCTCCAAATTGCGCCGTCTGCCTACAGCAGAATTCCATTTGAGACCGGCTGGCTCCCCGCCTATCGCCTCACTCCGAAGAACCCGAAGGGGACACTGGTCGTTTTCGGTGGGTTCGACAGCTACATTGAGGAATGGTTGCCCGCAGCGCTGGTCTTTCGCGATGCCGGGTACGACACGATA
>Ga0302326_10016850_pt1 | contig 15266 bp, 10 predicted proteins | sample Palsa_T0_3_FD_202264 | JGI IMG/M metagenome (GOLD analysis project Ga0302326, IMG submission 202264) | Peat permafrost microbial communities from Stordalen Mire near Abisko, Sweden - Palsa_T0_3 | ecosystem: Environmental > Terrestrial > Soil > Palsa > Peat permafrost | place: Sweden: Abisko...
ATCGCATGGCTGGCCGAGAGACCAACGGCCGAGGCTCCAGTGGCGAGCGCGCTGCCGCCGGAACTCATCGACGCCCAACGGTTAGTCGACGTGAACATCGCGGGCATGGTCCACGCCATCGCCAATCATCAATTCGAAAAAGCTCGCGTCCACTCCGACCAGGAGCGTCTGGCGCGCGAAAACCTGCGCATGCTGCGCGAAAAGTATGGAATAGGCGGTTAGGTCCCGGCGGCGGTCTCCGCCGGAAACGCGCGCAGCAACTCTTCGGCGTATAACGCGCCCGCCGGCGTCTCTTCGTGTTTGAAGAAAACGTAGACGTCGCGGCCCGATTCGAGCAATTCGCGAACGCGTTCCGCGATCTCCTTGCGGTCGTCCGGCGAATACTCTGGCATTCGCAATCGTGAATAGACGAAGCTGGAGGTGATGATTTTCGGGATCACCAGCTTCTCGGATTCCGCAAGACACAGCGCCGCGCCGTGCTTTTCGAGCAAGCCATAGACGCCGTCCGTCAGCCATGAGGCGTGCCGGAACTCGAATGCGCAGCGAACGTCGCCGGGCAGCGTCGCAAGAAAATCGCCCAGCAACGCCTGGTCGCATTTGAGCGCGGGCGGAAGCTGGAACAGCACCGGCCCCAGCCGCCGCGCGGTCCGCAGCGGATCGATGGCGCGAAAGAAGACCTCCGTGAAGTCGGACGGCTTCAGCCTCAAAATGTGCGTGATGCGCATGTGCGCTTTCAGCGGAAAAACGAAGCCCGCCCGGGTATCGTTCACCCAGTTTTCAAGCGTCGACGCCGACGGCAGCCGCCGGAACGTGTAGTTTACCTCCACCGCATTGAGCCGAGTCGCGTAGTAGGACAGAAACTTCTTGCTGGCGAGTTTTTCGGGGTAGAACTCGGGCTTCCAACTGGGGTAAGCGAATCCGGAGGTTCCTGAAAGCAGGGTTGGCATTTCTTTCCGAGCCGCGGCCGTGAGGGAGCGGTCAAGATCCTGGCATCCCTGGGCGCCGGCGCCGCATCCCATACAATAGTTCAAACAGCAGTGATTCCGCAAAAGTCTCCCAAGAAACGATCCTCCGAGCGCCTGCGCGAGTTGTGGCCGGACATTCGCGAGATGATGCGGCCGCGCCGCAAGGTGCTGGCTCTCGGCTTCGTGCTGATGGTGATCAGCCGCGTGTGCGGCCTGGTGCTGCCCACTTCGTCCAAATACCTGATCGACAATGTGATCGGCAAGCACCAACTGGCGCTGTTGGTTCCCCTGGTGCTGGCGGTTCTGGCCGCTACCGTCATACAAGGCGTCACGGGATTCGCCATCACTCAGCTGGTATCGAAAGCCGGGCAGCGTTTGATCGCCGAATTGCGCGCCAAGGTGCAAGCCCACATTGGCCGCCTGCCGGTGGCATACTTCGACGCCAATAAGACCGGAACGCTGGTGGCGCGCATCATGACCGATGTGGACGGCATCCGCAATCTGCTGGGCACCGGCTTAATTGAATTTTTTGGCGGCCTGCTGACAGCGGTGCTGGTGCTTGGATTTCTGCTGCGCCTGAGCACCTTGCTGACAGGTATTGCGCTGGCGATCATCGTCGCGTTCGGCTTAACCCTCCGCAAAGCCTTCAGCACCATCCGGCCCATCTTCCGCGAGCGCGGCAAGATCAATGCCGACGTCACTGGACGGCTCACCGAATCGCTCGGCGGCGTGCGAGTGATCAAGGGCTACCATGCCGAAGCGCGCGAAGAGGCGGTGTTCGAAACGGGCGTGCAGCGGCTGCTCAACAATATCCTCAAGAGCCTGACCGCCACTTCACTGATGAGTCTTTCCGCCACGGTTCTGATGGGCGTGGTCGGGGCCATCATCATGTACGTGGGAGCGCGCCAGATCAACGCAAAGATCATGACGCTGGGCGATTTCGTTACCTTCACCGCGCTGCTTGCATTTCTGATCGCTCCCATGTTCCAGCTGGTCAATATTGGAACGCAGCTCACCGAAGCGCTGGCCGGGTTGGAACGCACTCGCGAGGTGTTGCGCGAGCGTCCCGAGGACCAGGACCCGCGCCGAACCGTGTCTTTGCCGCCGATCATGGGTCAAGTGATTTTCGATTGCGTGAACTTCGCCTATGACACCGGGAAAGAGGTGCTGCACGAAGTTTCGTTCCGCTCCGAGCCGGGGACAGTTACGGCGCTGGTGGGCTCGTCGGGTTCCGGCAAGTCCACCATCATTGGCTTGATCGCCGCGTTTCACGGCCCGCAATCGGGAACCGTGCTGGTGGACGGCGTGGATCTTTCCACCGTCCGTCTGGACTCTTATCGCACTCAGCTGGGCGTGGTGCTTCAGGAAACGTTTCTGTTCGACGGAACCATCTGGGAGAACGTGGCGTTCGCCCGGCCCCATGCCACCCACGAGCAAATCCTGGAAGCTTGCCGCATCGCGCGCGTCGACGAGTTCGCCGAAGGCTTCGAGCAGAAGTACGACACCATCGTCGGCGAGCGTGGCGTGAAGCTCTCCGGCGGCCAGCGGCAGCGGGTCTCCATCGCCCGAGCGCTGCTGGCCGATCCGCGCATCCTGATTCTCGATGAGGCCACTTCGAACCTGGATTCAGAATCCGAGGGGATGATCCAGGAGGGTTTGCGAGTGTTGATGCAGGGCCGCACCACGTTTGTCATCGCGCACCGATTGTCCACCATCCGGCGTGCCGACCAGATTCTGGTGGTGGAAGCCGGGCGTATTGTCGAGCGCGGCACGCATGCCGGCCTGTACGCGGCCCATGGACGTTACTACGATCTGTACACCAAGCAGCACGGCATGGAAGCGAACCTGTTTCTCGCGCCGGGCGAAGGGGATGGCGAAGGCAATGATCTATCCCTGGCAGGAAGTCCAGCCGGAGCGGCCGGAGCGCCGGCTGGGGAACGCGACGTGCTGTCTGAGACCGTGCGCCTGCTCGGTGGCTAATAAGGGAATACGATTCAAGCGAAGAGGTGTTTACTCGCCGCTTTGTTGCAGCAGCTTGGCCACCAGCGCCGTCCAGCCCGTTTGATGGCTCGCGCCCAGCCCGGCGCCGTTATCGCCCTGGAAGTACTCGTAAAAGAGGATGTGATCGCGGAAGTGCGGATCACACTGGAACTTCTCCGCGCCGCCGAATACCGGCCGGCGTCCACGCTCATCGCGCAGGAACAAATGCGATAAGCGCCGCGAAAGCTGGCACGCCACCTCCCCCAGGTGCATCTTTACGCCGGACCCGGTGGGAAACTCCACCTGCAGCTGGTCCCCGAAATAATGATGGAAGCGCTGCAGCGATTCGATCATCAGATAATTCACCGGAAACCAGACCGGCCCCCGCCAGTTGGAATTTCCCCCGAACAGATTGGTGGTGGATTCCGCCGGCTCGTACTTCACGCTGTACTCCTGGCCGTCCGCATGCAAAACGAAGGGATGGTCTTTGTAATAGCGCGAGATGCCGCGGATGCCGTAGGGCGAAAGGAACTCGTTCTCGTCCAGCATAATTTGTAGCACGCGCTGGAGGCGGGAAGGGGCCACCAGCGAAAGCAGCGTGCGCTCGTCCTGCCCGGGGCGCGTGATGGATGCGATATTCAGGCACAGGTCCGCGCGATGCTTGATGAACCAGTTCATGCGCCGCTTGAACCCCGGCATTCTGTCGATGGCCTGGGCGTCCAGCGTGGTAACGGCGAACAGCGGAATCAACCCCACCAGCGATCTCAGCCGCATTGGAATCCCTTGCCCATCGGGCATGCGAAGCCGGTCGTAAAAGAAGCCGTCTTCCTGGTCCCAAAGGCCGCCGCCTCCGATCCGATTCATGGCGCTGGCGATGTAAAGAAAATGCTCGAAAAACTTGCTCGCGATGTCTTCGTACGATTTGTCGTGCGGCGTCAGCTCTATCGCGATGCGCAGCATGGTCAGGCAATACATGCCCATCCATGCCGTACCGTCCGCCTGCTCGATAAAACCGCCCGTGGGAAGCGGCTTACTGCGATCGAAGACGCCGATATTATCCAGCCCGAGAAACCCGCCTTCGAAAATGTTGTTGCCCTGCGAGTCCTTGCGGTTCACCCACCAGGTGAAGTTCATCAGCAGCTTGTGAAAGGCGGATTCCAGGAACTCGATGTCCGCTTTGCCGCTCAGTTTATGGTCGATCTTGAAAACGCGCCAGCAGGCCCAGGGATGCACCGGCGGATTGACGTCGCTGAACTCCCATTCGTAGGCGGGAAGCTGTCCATTGGGGGATTGATACCACTCGCGCAGCAGTAACGAAAGCTGCTGCTTGGCGAAATCCGGATCGACCATCGCCATGGGGATGGCATGGAACGCCAAGTCCCAGGCGGCGAACCAAGGGTACTCCCACTTGTCGGGCATCGAGAGCACGTCGTCGTTGTAGACATGAATCCAACCCCGGTTGCGGCCCAACAGCCGCTCGGGAGGCGGCGGAGGCATGGCCGGATCGCCCTTCAGCCACTCTTCCACCACGTAGTGATAGAACTGCTTGCTCCACAGCAGGCCGGCGAATGCCTGGCGTTGCACCATGCGCGCGTCCTCCGACAGAGTTACCGGCGCGAAACTGTAGAAATCTTCAGCCTCCTCTCTACGATCTAGGAACACCTGATGAAAGTCCGGGGCGGGCGTGTTCCCCGCCCACAAACGGAAGTGCAACACCTTCGACCCGCCAGGTTCCAGCTCCATCCGATATACGCCGCAGGCCTTGGTGCCGGTTTCATCGGGGTTCACCGCGCTCTGCCAACCTTGGGTTATATAGCGGTGAAAGGAATCTTTATTAAATGGTTGCCCGCTGTCGTAGCCCCACAGGCGCATGGTGTTGCTCTCGTTCTCGGTGAACAGAAGTGGAGGAGCATCTTCCAGCCACAGCTTGAACTCGCCGAGCGATTGTTCCTGGATCGCGATGGTATGGGTGTCATGGCGCGATAACTCCGGACGCGGCGTACCGTATCCCCAGCTCCAGGTATTGCGGAACCACACGGTGGGCAACAAATGCAGCGTCGCGGGCGAGGGCCCCCGGTTGATGACGGTGGCGCGCACCAGAATGTCGTCGACAGCGTTCTTCGCGTACTCGACGAAGATGTCGAAGTAGCGGTTCTCGTTGAAGATTCCCGTGTCGATCAGCTCGTATTCGCTCTCCGCGCGCGATCGCTCGCCATTGGTCCGCACCAGGTCTTTATAGGGAAAGGCCGACTGGGGGTATTTGTATAGCGCCTTCATGTAGGAGTGCGTGGGCGTGGAGTCCAGGTAATAGTAGTATTCCTTGACGTCCTCGCCATGATTGCCTTCCGGACCCGAGACCCCGTATAGCCGCTCCTTGAGGATGGGATCAACTCCGTTCCAAAAAGCAAACGCGAAACACAGGCGCTGATGATTGTCACAGATTCCGGCGATGCCGTCTTCGGTCCAGCGATAGACGCGGGAGCGGGCGTGATCGTGTGTGAAATAATCCCACGCGGTGCCGTCGGCGCTGTAGTCTTCGCGTGGGTTGCCCCAGGATCGTTCCGAGAGGTAGGGGCCCCAACGCCTCCAGTGCGACGACTTGTCTCTGGCTTGGAGCAGGCGATCTCGTTCAGCGTGCATTCATTTTTATGGGAGCACTGAGCCGCGCGCGTTAGCAAGCGGACTTCCTGCTTACTTACTCGGCTGCTCGGAGCCTTATCATTAGTGAACCGGATCATTAGTGAGTGAATAATATAACTGGTATATTCTGATTCCATAGAATCGAATTTGAGCACCTGAGTTTCGCGCACGTGAATCCGAACGAGGGCATTAACGAAATCGAGCTGGGACCTACCCAGGCCATCAACCCCGGCGAAGCCGCGGGCGCGGTGATCGGCCGCTATCACCTGCTGCAGAAAATCGGCGAAGGCGGCATGGGCGAAGTCTGGCTGGCCGAGCAGAAAGAACCCGTTCGCCGGCGCGTGGCTCTCAAGCTGGTGAAGGCCGGGATGGACACGCGCGAAGTTGTCGCGCGCTTCGAATCCGAGCGCCAGGCATTGGCCCTGATGGATCATCCCGCCATCGCCAAGGTGCTCGACGCGGGCTCCACGCCGCAGGGCGGGCCGTACTTCGTAATGGAGTACGTCGCCGGCGTTCCCATCACAACTTACTGCGACAATCACCGGCTCAACACTCGAGAACGGCTGGATCTGTTCATGCACGTCTGCGAGGGAGTGCAGCACGCGCACCAGAAAGCTATCATTCATCGCGATCTGAAACCATCGAACATTCTGGTCACTGAAGTGGATGGTCATCCGGCGCCGAAGATCATCGATTTCGGAGTGGCCAAGGCCCTCACGCAAAAACTGACCGCCGACACAATGTTTACGCGCGTGGGAGCCATGATCGGAACGCCCGAATACATGAGCCCGGAGCAGGCGCTTTCTTCCGGAGAAGACATCGACACGCGCACCGACGTCTATTCGCTGGGCATCATCTTTTACGAATTGCTGGCGGGCGTCCATCCCATCGATCTGCGCAAGGTTGCCTTCGAGGAATTCCTGCGCCGGTTGCGCGAAGAGGATCCTCCGAAGCTGAGCACCAAGTTCCGCGCGCAGGACCCTGCCACGTCCACAGAACTTGCACGCAAACGCCACACCGAGCCGCCGGCGCTGGTCAAGCAGATGCGGGGCGATCTAGATTCGATCGCGCTAAAAGCTCTTGAAAAAGATAGAGCCCGCCGCTACGGCTCGCCCTCCGATTTCGCTTTGGACATCGCTCGCTATCTGAACAACGAGCCGGTGCTCGCGGTCCCACCGTCCGTAGCTTACCGCGCGAGCAAGTTCGCGCGGCGTTACCGCGTAGCTCTCGTCACCGCCTGCGCGTTCGCTTTGGTTCTGATCGCCGCCGCCGTGATCAGCATCCGGCAGAGCATACGCGCCAACAAAGAAGCGGCGGTCGCCCAGGCAGTGAACGATTTTCTACAGAACGATATGCTGGCGCAAGCCAGCGCCGCGAATCAGTCTGGGCAGGCAGCCGGTCCAAGCGCAAAGCCCGATCCCGACCTGAAGGTGCGCACGGCGTTGGACCGCGCCGCTCAACGCATCACTGGAAAGTTCGACCAGCAACCGGAGGTGGAGGCGGCCATTCGGGACACCATCGGGCAGACGTACATGGACCTCGGTCTGTACTCCGAGGCAAGGAAGCAATTGGAGCGGGCGATGGACTTGCATCGGCGGTTGCTGGGGGCGGAGAATCCAAAGACCCTCAAAACCATGAGCCGCCTTGGAACAACTGCCAGGCTTGAAGGCAAATATGCCGAGGCTGAGACGCTTTTCGGCCGGGCCCTGGAGACCGAGCGGCGGGTGTTAGGTCCCGAGCATCCCGACACGCTGTATTCCATGAACAATCTGGCCAACGACTACGACAAGCAGGGCAAGTACGCGCAGGCCGAGGCGCTCGACACCCAGACCCTGGAGATCCGGCGGCGCGTGTTAGGCCCGGAGCATCCCGAGACCCTGGCGTCCATGACCAATCTGGCCGACGTCTACTATTCCCAGGGCAAGTACGCGCAGGCCGAAGCGCTCGACAGCCAGACCCTGGAGATCCGGCGCCGTGCGTTAGGCCCAGAACATCCCAACACGCTAACGTCCATGAACGGTCTGGCCGTCGATTACGACTCCCAGGGCAAGTACGCGCAGGCCGAGGCGCTCTTCAGCCAGACCCAGGAGATCCAGCGCCGTGTGTTAGGCCCGGAACATCCCAGCACGCTGATCTCCATGAGCAATCTGGCCGGAACCTACGGCTACCAGGGCAAGTACGCGCAGGCCGAGGCGCTCTACAGCCAAACCCTCAAGATCAAGAACCGAGTGCGGGGTCCCGAGCATCCAACCACTCTTAACACGCTTTCGGATTTTGCCTCCATGTACCAACGACAGGGGAAATACGCCTTGGCGGAGACTTATGCCGCGCAGGCCCTGGCGGGGCGAAGGCACGCGTTGGGCCCGGAACACCCGGACACGATGGCATCGGCGGCCGATCTGGCACTGGCCTACCTATCGCAGGGAAAGTTCACCGAAAGCGAGCCCCTCGCGCGCCAGGCCATGGAGTTTGATCGCAAGAAGCAGCCGGATGATTGGCAGGGATTCCGAGCCGAGACACTGCTGGGCGCGAGCGTTGCCGGACAGAAGAAATACGCCGAGGCCGAACCGCTGCTGCTGGAAGGTTATCAGGGGATGGTGGCACGCAAGGACAAGATGGAGGCCGCGGATCAGTATCACCTGGATCGCGCCCGCGAATGGATTGTCCAACTCTATCAGGCGTGGGGCAAGCCGGAGAAAGCCGCCGAGTGGAAGCAAGGCCGGGCGGAGCCATAGTCACCGCGGAGCCATAATAACGTGCCCGACCAATCCCCACCTGACGCCACTCGCACCATCGGCTCAACGGCGCCGGACGCGGGCTTTGTGATCGGCCGCTATCACCTGCTGCAGAAAATCGGCGAGGGCGGCATGGGTGAAGTCTGGCTGGCCGAGCAAAAAGAGCCCCGAAGGCCGGCGCTCTGCCCGCAAAGACTCACGCACAATAAGCCGCTCTTTTTCCACCAGCTCTTTGAAAATACAGCAAACCAAAATCTCATTGCGGCGTCGATTCGAGCCGTGTTAGCATCGTGCAAACCTCTAAATTTGTTGCCACTGAATGAAATCTGACGCGTCGCTCGCCGGATCACCAAGGATAAGCATGCATACCGTCCGCGGACTTATCGTTTGGTTTGCAGCCTCGATTGCAGCGGCTTCGGGAGCCACTCTCGTGGGTGTCAATTTCGGACCGTCTGGTTCTCCTTCCCCCACCAACTGGACGCTGATGACCGCACCCGGGACGGTCAACAATCTCATTGACAGCACTGGCGCGCCGACAACCGTCTCACTCACTGTAAGCTCCATGTCGCCCCCGCCCGACACTTTTTCGGGGACACCGGTCGCCGGAACAATTCCCAGCGACGCGCCGACACTGGCCAATCTGCAGTCGAACTTCAGCAGCTACAATGGAACGCCACCGAACAACTTGCTGGCGCAATTCTCCGGTCTGACCCCTAGCGGCACCTACAGCGTTTACGCCATCGGGCTTCGATTCGAAAACGGTATCAATCAAAGCGTGACGATTACCGGCGCCGGCGCGCCAGTGGCTTTCAGCCAGATCGGTCCGGTGTTTTCGCTGTTCTTCAATGGGTCCATTGGTTCCAGCTCGCAAACGCTGGAATCCTATGCGGTACCGATCCAAGCGTCCGGTTCGGGAACGATTTCGATCCAGTTCGCGTCCGGGCCGCAGCGCTACACGGCAGCGGGCGTAGCTTTGTCCTTCACTCCGTCCATTCCCGCGACGCCCGTGCCCGGTTCGCTGGGTTTAGCGCTAATCGGCCTGGCAACCGCAGGGCTGTTTTATTTTGCACGCCGGCGGCTGCTCTAGGCCAAAGCTTTTCCGTACAGCACGAGCAACCGGCTCCATGCCTTTTCGGCCTGTTCCTGGTTGTAGACTTGCGTGTCCGGAGGGCACCAGCCATGCGCGGCGCCGGTGTACACTTCGATTTCCGCGGGCAGGTTCGCCTTGGCGAACGTTTCCTTCAGAACCACCTTATCGTTGCGCGCCCGCATATCGTCATTGGCCGCAATCGCGATCAGGAACTGCGCCTTGGTCTTCGCGGCCTCCAGATGCGGACTGTTCGGCATATCCGTAACCAGTCCGCCGCCATGGAAGGAGGCGACTGCTCCCACGCGATCGGGCACGGCGGCCGCGGTACGAAACGCCATCGGGCCGCCCATGCAATAACCCTGTGTGCCCATCTTCCGATTCTTGGCCACCGACGATTGCTTGTCCAGCCATCCCAGGAACGCCTTGGCGTCCGTCATGTGCGTCGTCTCGTTCAAAGCCTGCGCCAGCGGCATCAGTTGCGGGATGGGGGTTGCGGCGCCCGCGTCCGCGGTGGGGGCTTTCTTGACGCGGTAGAACGGATTCACCACCAGCACCGAATAGCCCGATTCGGCCAGCCGCTTGCCCATCTGGCGAAACGCCGGCCGTAGCCCGAAGATGTCCGGCCACATCAGAACGCCAGGGGCTGTGCCGCTCGAAGGATGCACGAAGTAGCAGTCCGCGGCGCCGTCCGGCGTCGTCACGTTCACATCGGACTCGGCGACTGCAACCGCGTTCGCCACCTGCGGCAGCAGCATGGCCATGCCTGCTCCCAACATGACGCCGAATTGCTTCCGTGTCACCAGACCAAGAGCCTCATACTCTTGCCGGTCCTGCTCAAAATGAACCTGATCGCACATGTTCGCTCCTTATCGACGCTGGTTTCAGACGAAGGGTTTTTGACGATTCGTCGCGCGGAAGACCGCACGCATACCCAAATATTTTATATCACGCGCTCGCAGTTCGGACATTGCGCCACAGCTCCGCGACGCGTTAATCTACTGAGCCAGCGAGGCGCTTGCGAAGTTGTACTTTGGTCTTGTGGTTTACCTCGGTAACCGGAAGAGCAATCGTTTTATGCTTTCCGTTTCGGGTTGGCTCATCCGACGCGGGCCAGGCGTAAAAAAGCCTATTGTGCTTAACGTCTACCACCAGGAACAATCCGGGAATATTGGAGTTGGCTAAGCGACGATAGGATCGGCTGTCGACATCGAAGCGGGATAGGACTCGCTGAGGTGTAGCTTTAACCACGACTCCAGTTGTATTGATCCCGCCCTTTAGATTCGAAAACCCGACGAAGAAATCGAACCCGAGGTCTGTCGCCGGCCGAGCAAGGAACGTCGGCTCAAGATCCTGAAGGAACAGCTCGGCCATGAGCTCAGCCCTTCGGCCCACCAGCGAGGTTTGTGAACGTGTTTCCATCATGCAAACGCCGACGATCTAGGTTTGTGGTTGTTGCCTGCCCAGTAATCCCGAACCTCATCATGCAGTATGCGGAGATTCTTACTTGTCAGTTCATGGGAGATCGGAATGCGGGTGATCGCCCTCAGAGAAGTTCCCTCGTGAACGGATCGAACGAATACGCGTTTCGACGGCTCGTGGACCCCGAGGATATACGTAGGGCCTGGAATGCGAAGTAGCCTCTCGATATCCTGTTTCTTGACTGAAATGGTAATACTAGCCTTTATGTTGGATGCCGTTGCCTTGGCCTGTGCGAAAAAGTATGGCCTCTTGCCGCGGACTGCCTGCAACTCGACGTAAAAGTCAATCGAGGGCCACTTGTCCCCAAGGAACCCTGGACGGAACAATGGCCTGGCGAACGTCTGGTAGTCTGTCAGGCAAAGCTCCACGATCGATTCACCCCTGGAACCGATAACTTCGAGCACCTCGGTTCTTATCGATAATGAGCCTTTGCTCAAAGTTGCCGTAGTGTCTCAACTCCTAAGCTCTCAAGAAAGGCAGCCGGCCATGCTTACGCCGTCACTTCCACCGGCGCCAGCGGCTTCTTAAACTTGCATTCCCCGTTCGGACATTGCGCCACCGCCCCCGCCTTCAGCCACTTCTCGATCAGGTAGCTGGACCCGCAGTCCGGGCACTTCTCCTGGATCGGCTTGCCCCACGCCACGAACGAACACTCCGGATAGCGGTTGCACCCGTAGAACGTCTTGCCGCGCTTTGAGCGCCGCTCCACCACTTCGCCTTCCGAGCAGTTGGGGCAGGGAACGCCGATGGTCTTCTGCTTCACGTACTTGCATTTCGGATACGTGCTGCACGCCGTGAACTCGCCGAATCGCCCGTTTTTCAGCACCAGATTGCTTCCGCATTGCGGGCACTTTTCTTCGAGCGGCACATCGGATTTCTTCTGCGTCCCGCCGATCTGCTTCGTCGTCTTGCAGTCCGGATATCCGGAACAGGCGTAAAACTGTCCAAAGCGGCCCTTCTTCAGCACCATCACGCGGCCGCAGTTCTCACAATACTCGTCGGCGTCCTGCTCGCTCAGCCCTTCGATGCTGGCCGGATCGGGCGGAAGCTCGCGCGTGTTGGAGCATTCCGGATAGCCCGTACAAGCGATAAACTTGCCGAACTTGCCCCACTTGATCACTAGCGGCTTACCGCACTTCTCGCAGTCCTCGCCGGTGGGCTCCTCCATGCGCTTGATGTCGGTCATGTGGCGTTGGGCGTGTTCCAGGTCCTTCTGGAAACGCTCGTAGAAGTCCGACATGGCCTCGCGCCAGTCCATCTTGCCTTCTTCGATCTCGTCCAGCTCCTCTTCCATGCGAGCCGTATACGTGATGTCGAAGAGATTCTTGAAATTTTCGAGCAGCAGATCGGTCACCAGCATGCCGAGCTCGGTGGGTACGAACTTGCCGCCGTCTTTCTTTACGTATTCGCGCTCCTGAATTGTCGAAAGGATCGAAGCATAGGTCGACGGCCGTCCCACGCCATCCGACTCCAGCTCTTTCACCAGCGTCGCTTCGTTGAAACGCGGCGGCGGCTCGGTGAAATGCTGCTCGGGCTCGATCGACTTGAAGCGCAGCTCCTCGCCTTCGGCCACCAGCGGCAGCCGGTTCTTCAGCTCGTCATCGTCGGAATCCTTTTGATCCTTGCCCTCTTCGTAGACTTCCAGGAAGCCTTTGAACTTCGGCACGCTTCCTGTGGCGCGGAACATATAGGTGGCGCCATCTTTGCCCTTCGCCGCGACATCAATGGTCGTCTGATCGAACACCGCGGGCATCATCTGCGAGGCGACGAATCGCATCCAGATCAGCCGGTATAATTTCAGCTCGTCTTCTTGCAGATACGGCGCCAGATCGTCGGGCGTGCGCCGCGCCGACGATGGCCGGATAGCTTCGTGCGCGTCCTGCGCGTCCTTCTTGGTCTTGTAAACGTTGGGCGATTCCGGAACAAACGGAGCGCCGTAGCGATCCTTGATCAGACCGCGAACTTCATCCAGCGCATCGGGGGACACGCGAGTGGAATCTGTTCGCATATAAGTGATCAGACCGATCGACCCTTCCGAGCCCAGCTCCACGCCTTCATACAGCCGCTGCGCCAGTATCATGGTCCGCTTCACGCTGAAGCGCAGCTTGCGCGCGGACTCCTGCTGCAGTGTGGATGTAATAAACGGCGGAACCGGATTGCGCTTCTTTTCCTTGGTGGTTACAGAATGGACCAGATACTTCGTGCCGTCCAACTGATCCAGCAGGCTTTTTGTAGTGCCTTCGTCCGGAAGTTCGATTGCTTCGTCGTTCTTCTTGGTGAAGCGCGCGGTCAGCACCGGCGGCTTCTTGGCGTTGAGCTGGACGTCGATGGTCCAGTACTCGCGCTTGATGAACGCGCGGATTTCGCGCTCGCGGTCCACAATCAGACGCAAAGCGACGGTTTGAACGCGCCCGGCCGAAAGCCCGCGGCGCACCTTGTCCCACAGCAGCGGCGATATCTTGTAGCCCACCAGCCGGTCTAGAACGCGCCGGGCCTGCTGGGCGTCCACCAGGTGCAGGTTCACCGACCCGGGCTTCTCGAACGCCTTTTTGATGGCGCTGGCCGTGATCTCGTTGAACATCACCCGAAAGAACTTCGGGCCTTTTTTGGAGCCGTTGAGCTCCTCTTGCAGGTGAAAGCAGATGGCTTCGCCTTCGCGATCCGGGTCAGCCGCCAGGTAAACGGAATCCATGCCCTTGGCCGCCGCCTTCAATTCTGCGATGAGTTTTTTCTTGCCTTCGATCACCTCATAATGAGGTTCGAAGTTATGATCCACGTCCACCGACAGGTTTTTTTTGGGCAGGTCCTTGACGTGGCCAAGCGAAGCTTTCACGACAAATTGCTTACCTAGATATTTGCCGATCGTCTTCGCCTTCGTCGGCGATTCGACGATGACGAGAGATTTTGCCATGGTCTTCCTGAATCGTAAGATTGCTTACGGTCTAGCCTTACTGATAATGACGTTGAAGTTCTACCACACTTTAACAAAGTTCTTGCCGGGGAGTTGGCGGGCCAGCCCTAGTAGTTCGAGTTCAAACAGTGCGGCAATTACCTCTGATGAAGTCAGGGTATCAGAAGATTCAAGCAACTGGTCTATCTGAATGGGCACGTCGGCCTTGAGCTTCGCCAGAATTACGCGGCTTGCCATGCCAAGCTCAGGCGGCAGAGTGGGCTGTTCTTCGTTTAGTTCCAATGACATAACGCCATCCTTCAAACCCAGCCGCGCCTGCGCCTTCCCTATCAGGGCGCGCCGCGTGTCGGAAGGCAGTTCAACCAGAACATCGTTCCACTCCTGGACCAGCTTGGCGCCCTGCTTAATAAGAAGGTTCGGTCCCCAGCTCATTTTGGACGTGATATTTCCCGGCACCGCGAAGACTTCGCGCTGTTGATCGAGCGCCATCTTGGCGGTAATCGCGGAGCCGGAGTACTGCGCGCCCTCCACCACCAGGACTCCCACGCCCACGCCGCTTATGATGCGATTGCGGATAGGAAAGTTCTGCGGATATGCGGGCGAGCCCATGGGGAATTCGGATAGGATCAGTCCTTTTTCGGCGATCTCAGACGCCAGCTTGCGATTCTCAGCCGGATAAATAAGATCCACGCCGCAGCCGAAAACCGCCACCGTGTCGCCGCCCACGTCGAGCGCTGCGCGATGGGCCGCCGTATCGATTCCGCGTGCCATGCCACTGACGATTGCCAGTCCCGCATGCGCCAGATCCGCGGAGAGGCGCTCGGCCGCGGCCATTCCATACGCCGTAGGACGCCTGGTACCCACTACCCCCAGCAGGATCGATTGCAACAGTTCCAATCTGCCGCGGGCGAACAGCACGATGGGCGGGTCGAAGATTTCACGCAGCCGCGCCGGATACGCCGCGTCGGAAATCGGCACCAGCCGCGTTCCGTTTTCGAGCATCTTCTGCTGCTGATCCACGGCGTCGTCAAAGGTGCATCCGCTCGCGATGGTTTGAGCCACGCTCCCGGCCAGCCCGCGCGATTCGAGCTCCGAGCGCGAAGCCCGAAAGATCGCCTGCGGCGAATGGTAGCGCTCGATGAGTTTCCCGGCCTTGACCATCCCCAGGCCCGGGATCAGGCATAGGGCGAGCCAGTGGAGTTCGTCTTCTTTGGTGATGGCGGGGGCGAGCACAAGTGTACTTCCTTGTGGTGCGAAGAAGCCGCGCAATTTCTCTTGGGCGGGGCAGGTCATCCGCGCGGACAACCACCGCCGCTAACACCCGAGTTTGCGGGCTGCTGTCTAGTGTAGTGTCCAACAAATAACTAGACAGAACGTGCCGTGACGCGTTATCCTGAGGCATGGGAACGTTGTGTCAGATTTCCGAGGTGGAGCAGCAGAAACTCCAGCTCTGGACTTCGGCACAT
>Ga0302326_10016851_pt1 | contig 15266 bp, 15 predicted proteins | sample Palsa_T0_3_FD_202264 | JGI IMG/M metagenome (GOLD analysis project Ga0302326, IMG submission 202264) | Peat permafrost microbial communities from Stordalen Mire near Abisko, Sweden - Palsa_T0_3 | ecosystem: Environmental > Terrestrial > Soil > Palsa > Peat permafrost | place: Sweden: Abisko...
CGTCGTCGCGGCCTCCCAGGCCGCCGCCAACTGCCGTATCGGGTTGTCTTGGTTGCTGCTCACCACCCCATCCTCTCACCCAGGGCCCGTGGTGACCAGCGGGGTTGGCCGGCATTGGGGCGCGTTGTCCCGTTCGCGGTGGCGCGGGTGCCTGGCCGCCGTGGCCGGCGAGCCTAGGATCTGAGTCAGCCAGCGCACCCCTGGCCGGCGGAAGGAGGCGGTAATGGCGCGCAGCGTCCGAGAGCAGATGGTGGACAGCGCCGTCATCTTGCTGGCCACCCGCGGCCTGGATGGCACCTCCTTCACCGAGGTGCTCAGCGCGTCCGGCGCGCCGCGCGGGTCTATCTACCATCACTTTCCCGGCGGCAAGGACGAGCTGATCGCCGCGGCGATCGAGCTGGCGGGCGGCCGGGCGGTGGCGCTGCTGCGGAGTCTGGAGGGCCGCAGCCCGGTGGAGATCGTGGACGGGTTCTTTGCCATGTGGCGGGCGGTGCTTGAGCGGTCGCGGTTCACCGCCGGGTGTTCGGTGCTGGCGGTGACGGTGGCGGGGAGCCAGCGGAGTTCGGGTGATGCCGACGGGCTGTTGCGGGCGGCGGGGCAGGTCTTCCGGAGCTGGCAGTCTGCGCTCGCGGCGGTGCTGGCGGCGGGCGGTGTGCCTGCCGCGGCCGCTGAACCGTTCGCGACGCTGCTGATCGCGGCGAGTGAGGGCGCGGTGGCGCTGAGCCGCGCCGAGCAGAGTTACGGGCCGTTCGACGCGGTCCATCAGGTGCTGCGGGACCAGGCCGGCCGCTTCTAGGCCTGCTCGCTTCTAGGTTGGCGCTCTGGGGACTGCTCGCGGCTTGACTATGATGGTCGTCATAGTCGAGGATGTCAGCACGCGATGCGAGACACGCATCAGACCGCGGGAGGCCGCCATGCCCATGATCGACGCCTACGCCAGCGCCGGCACCTTCGCCGACAAGCACCAGCTGGCGGTGGACCTGGCCAGCACGCTGATGCATATCGAGCAGGTGCCGGACATCCCGATGTTCCGCAAGAACACGGCGGCGTTCGTACACGACCTGCCGCCGGATTCGCTGTCCAACGTGGACGGGGACAGCAGCTACGTGCGGGTCCAGGTGCTCACCAACTTCGGTGCGCTGGACCGGGACAAGCAGCTCCAGGTGGTGCGGCAGTTCACCGACTTCGCCGCCGCGGCCGCGGGCGCCCCGACGCTGGCGGACCGGACCTGGGTGCTGCTCACCGAGGCACCGGACGGCGGCTGGGGGCTGGCCGGGCATGCCAACACCAACGCCGAGCTCATCGCCGCGGCGCGGGCCCAGATCGCCGAGCTTTCCGCGCCGCAGTGAAGGGGCAGAGGAGGTCGGTGGGGCCCTGGAGTAGGCCAGCCGCGCGGACAGAGGTTCTGCAGCGCCCCCATCAGGGCCGGCGGCGCCGGTTTCCGGGCCGGGACGGTGCGGGTGGGAAACGGGGGGCGCATGCGACCGTAGGCCAGGCCTTTTGCACCTTCGTGCTTATTGTGAGTTTAGGGACGGTGTCTTACACTCGTCGCAGACGTATCCGAGAGGTGAATAACTTTATGTAATTAATTCTCTTGTATACAGGTGATCATGAGGCTTCAGGGCCTGGAATGCCGCATTTGGATCACTGTTAGTCTTATGCGCTATGTGACCCAAGGGCGAGTGATCGAAGATCACTTACATGACGGCGAGGGTTATTCGGAGCCAGTCTCCTTGTGGGGGGGAGCGCGCTATGCGCGGTGCGCATGTACCGCTGGTCGCGGTTTCGGCGATCTTGGGTGCCGTCACGGCCGCCGTTGCCGCGATGCTTCCCGAACTGGATCTCGCATCCCGTCTGCTGACCCTGCGGGTGGCGTTGGACACAGCGCGGCCGCTCATCGCGCTGGTGGCCTGCTGCCTTGTCATCGACCGCCTGCTGCGCCGCCCTCGCTTGAATGAGCTGATCCTGGCGTGCTCACTCGGTGCGCTCGCACTATCGGACCTGGTCTTCGTGACGCTTCCTGTCCTGTTGGGCCGTTTCTGGCCGGATTTCTCAGTGTGGGCAGCACTGGCGGGCAGGGCGCTGGGCGCTGGGCTGTTCGTCGTCGCGGCATTCGTCCCCGCTGCCAGGCTGCGACGGGTCGGGCTCACTCTGGCCGCTAGTGGGGCGGCAGTGATGACCGCGGTGCTGCTGATCGCCGTCCTAGCGGCCTCCTTCGCGGCCCGCCTGCCGAAGGTGCCCGGCGGCGGAGCCACGGCGGGCCCGTTGGCGGGGCCTGATCTGCGCGCGGATGTCGTTCTGCCCGCGCTCGAGATAACGGTGGCGGCGATCTACGGTCTGGCGGCGGCCGGTTTCCTGCGCCGCTCCGGGCGATTCCGCGACGAATTCTTCGGCTGGCTGGCCATCGCTGCGGTGCTGGCGGCGGCTGCACACGTGAATTTCTTTCTGTATTCGACACTGTCGCCGCAGTTCGTCTCGACCGGTGACGTATTTCTCTTGTGCTTTTACGTGGTGCTGCTCGCGGGATCGGCTCGGGAGATCTGGTCCTACCAGCGTGCCTTGCCGGAGGCGGTCGCGTTGGAGGAGAGGCGGCGCATCGCACGCGACCTGCACGACGGGCTGGCGCAGGAACTTGCGTACCTGGCGCGGAACCTTGATGCGCTCGACGGGCCGGCTGACGAAACGAAGGCACGGCTCCAGCGGGCGGCCGAGCGAGCGCAGCTCGAGGTGCGTTTCGCCATCGACACGCTGGCCGATTCCGGCAGCCAGTGCGTCAACGCCGCTGTCACCCAGGCGGTCGGCGAGGTCGCGTCGCGTGATCACGTCAAGCTGGAGCTCGACATCATCCCCGGTATCCGGCTGCCGGTCACGCGCGCCGAGGCGCTGGTGCGGATCGCCTGCGAGGCGGTCGGCAACGCCGCCCGGCACAGCGGTGCCGGGCGGGTGAGCCTCAGCCTGCAGCGCCGGGGATCACGCGTGCAGCTGCGGGTCAGTGACGACGGCTCAGGCTTTGACCCCGCGACGCCGACTGACGGATTCGGGCTTACGTCGATGCGTGATCGTGCCAGCTCGGTCGGCGGCGACCTGCGGATCTCATCCATGCCAGGACACGGCACCGAAGTAGAGGCCACGCTGTGAGCACGGCGGCAAAGCCGCCGTGGCGTATCCTCATCGCCGACGACCATGCACCGACCCGCGACGACGTCCGCCGCGTGCTCGATGGCGACGAGCGCTTCGCGATCTGCGCGGAGGCGACAGACGCGGCTGAGGCGGTTCTGGCGGCACTGAGCGAGAAGCCCGACATCTGCCTGATTGATCTCAACATGCCTGGCAGCGGGCTGGGCGCGGTGTGGGAGATCGCGGCACGGCTGCCGGAGGCGAAGATCGTGATACTAACGGTGACCGACGACGACGCTAACCTCTTCGCCGCGCTCCGATCGGGTGTCGCCGGGTACCTGCTGAAGACGATGAACTTCGACCGGCTGCCCGATGAGCTCGACGGCGTCTGCCAGGGCGAGGCAGCGATGCAGCGCACGCTCATGGCCCGCGTTCTGGAACGTTTCCGTCGAAGCGAGCCACGTTGGCGGCAAACTGTCTCCTCGGGACACGCGCGGTGGCGGCTGACGAGCCGGGAATGGGAAATACTCGATTTGCTCGCGCAGGGGCGATCGACCGCCGAGATCGCCGAACGGCTGGTGATATCGCCCGGCGCGGTGCGAGTACACGTGGCCGCCGTCGTCCGCAAACTTGGAGTTCCGGACCGGGCAGCGGCGGTAGAGCTCTTCCGGCGGCGCTCAGAAACCTGAACGCTCAGAAACCTGAACGGCCAGGGACCGTTAGGGCACTTGTCCTATGTACACGCGAGACACATACGGTGGCAAAGAAGTCGTAACTACCAAGTAGCCACCAGAAAGCTCGGCTAGGGCGATTCGCCACGGGTGCCGGAGGGAGGTAACCGGCTTTTCCCTAGCGAGAAGCTCCATAGGAGGGGGTCCTAAAGGATGTGGAGTCGGTGATGAACCATGCGCACGGTTCCGTGGATGGCCTGCGGGAGGTCTGTCATGACATCCGGCAGCCGATAGCAGGAGTGCTGGCCCTAGCAGAAGCGGCGCTGACCGAGACTGGCCTGCCCGAGAACACGCGTCACCGCCTGGAACAGATCATAGGGTTGGCCGAATGGCAGTCAGACGTGGTCGAGAGCTGGCTAGAGGTCTCTGCGGACGGCGCTCTCCCGAGGGGGGGTAATACCGACGTCGTCCGGGTGGTAAACGAGGCGGCAGCCGCCGAACGGCTTACATGGACGGGCGACCTGATCCTGGTTTGGCCGCCTGAGCCGGTGTTCACCCGGCTGCATCCTGTGATCCTGCGGCGGATGACCGGCAACGTCCTCGCCAATGCGACGCGCGCAGCTGGCCCGACCGGCACCGTGACAATTGAGGTTTCCAGGCGGAACAGCCGGATGTTGCTCGCCGTCGAGGACGACGGTCCCGGCTTCGGCCGGCTCTCGGGAGGCTGCGGGCTAGGTTTGTCCGCCGTGGCGCGGCAAGCCGTCCAGCACCGGGGACGACTCGAATGCGGCCGCGGCCGCCTCGGCGGAGGGCGAGTGAGCCTGTATCTACCATTGACAGCGTCCCAAGTGAAAGGGAGGGCGGCAGATGCGACTCGTCCTGTGTGACGACAACCGCATTCTGTGCGAGGCTCTCGCCTCCATTCTCCAGGCACGTGAGCACCGGATACTGGCCATCGCGACGAGTGTCGCCGACAGCATCGCGACCGTGGCCACACATCGGCCTGATGCCTGCCTGCTGGATATGCGCTTCCCCGACGGCAGCGGCCTCGATGCAGCCCGGGCGATAAGGCGCTGCCAGCCGGACACGAAGATCTTGGTGCTCTCCTGCCTTACTGATCCTAGGGTTCTGTCGGAGGCAAAGAAGGTCGGCGTGGCGGGATTCCTCCGCAAGGACCTGAAGGCCGACGCGATCGTGAGTGCTCTCGACGTCATTGGCGCCGGCGGAACGGCCTTCGGGCCTAAATACTCGAGCCAGGCGGGTTGGCGCACGACAGCGCCGGCTCGCGAGGATCTCCTGGCTACGCTCACGCCGCGTGAGGCGCAGGTTCTGCGCCGGATCGTCGCAGGCCAGAGTACCGGGCAGATGGCCCGTGAGATGGACGTCGCAACCAGTACCCTGCGCAGTTACATCAAGAACGTTCTGGCCAAGCTCGGAGCGCACAGCCGGCTACAGGCCGCTGCCATCGGGAGCCGGGAACCTGGACTGGTCAACGCGCCCACCGGACCCCGCCTGTAACGGGCCCACGGGATGTGGACCCGTGGCCGCACCGGCAGGGATCCTCTCCGCAGCGTCGAGAGATGACAGGGGTTCAACGCCATGGGAATCAACGTCCTGGTTGCCGATCAGGAACGCACCTTCGCCGACGCACTCACCGCCCGACTCAGGGCCGAGAGCGACATTGAGGAGGTGGGCTCGGTCCCGGTTACCATGCCGAGGCCGTGGCTGCTCGCGCGAAAAGCAGCCGATGTGGTGCTTCTCGACGGCGATCTGCCGGGTGAAACCGGGTACCGCCTGTGCGAGGAATTGTCCGGACGCGACGCGCGGACCCGAGTTATCATGCTCGCCTCATCTTCCGGACCGATCCGGATCATGCAGGCGATCCGCGCCGGAGCCGCCGCCTTGGTGCGTAAGGATGAATCCCTGGAGCAGCTGCTGCGGGTCATCAATCGAGTGGCTCAAGGGGAAACCTGGCTGCCTTCGGCCGAGACCGGAAACGTGGTGAGGCTGCTACTGCAGGAGCGGGATCGACGTCGCGAGGTCGAGCGCCTCCTCGCTACGCTCACACCGCGTGAACGTGCGGTCCTGGCTTGCCTAGCCGAGGGTACCGCCCGCCGCAATTTGGTAGCGGAGCAGTTGCACCTCTCCGTCAATACCGTGCGGACTCACCTGCAGAACCTGATGGCCAAGCTCCACGCCCATTCGGTGCTGGAAGCAGTTGCGCTAACCCGGGACTACGAAGGTTGGCTGTCCGGGGACACCAGGTTACCGTCATGATGCGGATGGCTGGCCTTTTGCCAAACTGAGGTGTCTGCCAGGCTCCTCTATTCAACGTAGCCGCACCACGGCGGGCTGGGGTTTCAATGTCATAAGCGGCGCGCGAGGCTCTTGTAGTGGTGATAGGTCTCTTTATCCTGCTCCAGGAACAAACCTTCGCCGATGTCCTGGCGATCCGACTCGAAGAAGAGCCGGACGTGGAGGTCGTGGCGGCGCTAGACACGAAAGCCCTACCGCCGTGCCTGTTCGTGGGAACCCGTGTCGACGTAGTCCTGCTCGATGCTGATATTGCCGACGACGCCGCGTTCCGCATGTGCCAGGAGTTGTCTCAGGATAATGAAGCGCCACACGTGATCCTTCTCAGCTCTTCCGCCGACCCGGAACGTATCGCACGCGGGATCAGGGCGGGTGCCGCCGGCTGGGTCCGCCAAGACGAATCGCTTGATCGGCTGCTCCATGTCATCCGCGGGGTCGCCAGAGGAGAGACGTTGCTGCCTCCGGACGAGACCGATTGCGGTTTGCCTTTCTCTAGCCACGATCGCCGTCATTCCACCCTCAGCGAGCGCCCACCTGCCCAGCCCTAGCATAACTGTAATGTCGACACTGCCGAGACGGCTCATGGCGCGAGTGCGAGTCACGGCAGTTAAATGGAGCCTTACCTAAGCCTTGCCGAGCCTTGCGCCGAACGATCCTATTCGTCTGCGAAATCTGTGGAGAATGGGAATCCTCATGGCTGCCTGGACCAGCGTACCGGCGACAGTGAGTGGCATTAGCGACAGCAAGGCAGAGCGGCGTGCATACAGGAGCGCCCCGAATTGCTCCGGTTTGAGGTCGATGTAACGAGGAAGGTTCTCGAACCAGCGGGCACTGCAGCGGGCTTCCGTCAGGACAGGCAAGATATCGCCCTTGCGCTGCCGCTCATAGGAACGGATTGCCGACTCTAGGTCACCTTGCCGCAGTTTGTCGGCTAGCACTATGGCGTCCCCGATAGCCAGCGTCGTTCCCATGCCGATAGTGTAGTGAGCCGTATGCGCGCTGTCTCCGATCAGCACGATTCTGCCCGAATTCCAGGACTTGTTTTTTATGGTATTGAAGCTTAGCCACCGCGCCTTGCCGCCGTCAAGGTGGCCGATCAGCCGATGTCCCGCCAATTGGTCGCTGAAAATTCTTTCAAGAATAGGCAGCGTTGCAGCTATGGACATAGCGTCGAAACCAAGCCCGGCCCAGGTCTCCGGTGCGCACTCAACGATAAAAGTGCTCGACTCGGCGCTGATTCCGTAGGCGTATGCCCAGATCCAGCCGCTATCGGTTGGCGCGAAGATAAAATTGAATTCGTCAAAAGTCTTGTCTGTGCCTAGCCATATATATTTGTTGCGGCCGGAGTCGCCCTGGGTCTGGAAGCTCCCCGCGGCCTGCCGTATTCGGCTATTTACTCCGTCGGCGGCGACGATGAGATCGGCCTCAGGAAGTTCGGAAAGACTCAGCACTTCGTGGCCGTACTCAACACGCACGCCAAGGTCCTGTGCCCGTGCGGACAGGATCTCGAGCATACGCTGTCGACTGATATTGTAGACTTCAGCGCCAGAATAAGGCACCTTCTCGCCTCTGATATGGATAATCTGTTCGCGCCAGCAGACCGCAGCCTGATGAATCTCGTGAGCCGACTCAGGGTCGTTCCGGTAGAACTCCTGCAGAAGATGCGCTCCGAAGGTCACGCCCCATCCGCAGGCAGAGTCATGCTTGTTACGCTCGAAGACCGTGATTTCGCAACCGGGCTCCCGCAGTTTCATCAAGAGCGAAAGGTACAGGCTGGCCGCTCCGCCGCCTACACACGCTACCTTCATGTCAGCTCCGTCCAGCCGACCCTGGGCGTTCGAAGATTTTTCTCAAGGAGGAAAGTGCAGTCTTGGGGCGGCATTTTCGGCGTCGCCGCTGACATCCCGGTGGCCCTCAGGCCGAATGCACGTAAATTTGTTCCGTCCCGGCCGACGGAGCCGCCGGGAGTAGCCCGAAGGTAACGAGGTGATCCGTGTCGGCCCAGTAGACCCAGTCGGCGGGGCGTGTCCTGATGGCGGCATCCATCGCGGCCACGCAGCGCCCGAACGCCGTCGCCGTCTCACCGCCCATCGGCACCGGCGGCGAGATTTCCAGCACCTGGTGGCGGTAATCGGCCAGGCGGTGCACGGAAATCATGAGAACCGGGGCCCCGGTCAGCCGGGCCAGGGTCACCACCCCGGGCAGGAGCCTGGCCCGTCGGCCTAGGAAGGTTACTTCGATAGCGCGGGCCCGGTCAGCGTCTAGCGGTGGGGCGTCGCTGCAGATCGTCACCACCTCATTAGCGCGCAGCACGGCCTCTGCCTGCACCGCGACCTGGACCCGGCCCGGCCAGGGCTCGATGTTCGGCCGCTGCCGATGACGCAGCAGGCGCCTGGTGTAGACGAGGTTCCAGAACCGCTGCTCGGCGGAAGACGGACCCCACTTGAGCCCGACGGCGTTACGCCCGATGGTGGTGACCGGGTACCCGATGGCATGGAGCAGGCAGAAGGCGCTGTCATAAGAACCGAGGTGGGGGCTGCAGAGTATGGCCCCCCTGCCTCCGGCCAGCGCGGCGTCCAGGTGCTCCCGGCCGCGGATCTCGACCAGCTTCCTCAGGGACCGGGCCCGGCCCCGCAGCCGCATCACGTCGATGGCCACGCAGGCCATCATCCGGAAGAAGTCCCGGGCCATCCGTTCAGCCTCGTCCGGGCCGAGTTCGTCACAGAGCACCTGGCGCAGGTTACGCACTGTCTCGGCGCGCTTCCCGGCCCGGTACCGGAAACTCCAGTCGCCCCGCCAGCAGGCGACACGGTAGGCGAGGCGCGGGGGCAGGCAAGCTGCCAGCGGCGCCACGGCCAGCCAGTAGGCGACGAACTCCGCCCGGCGCAGCAGCCCCCCGGCTGAGGATGCCGCGTTGGCTGCCGTCTTACCCACGGCTGCCTGCCTGGTCCGCGCTTGATTCGACCCTGGCGCGGACGTAGGCGCAGATGGCGTCCACGCTGGCGAAATGCTCGGGGACGACGTCCACATCGTCCACCATGATCCCGAACCGCTCCCGGACGAAAAGCACCAGCCGCAGCAGGGTCAGCGAGTCCAGCACGCCAGTCTCCAGCAGCGGCGTGGCGTTCCCCAGCGGCAGCAGCGCCGGTTCCTGGACGAGTTCCCGGCTGATGTAGTCATTGATGACCGTTTCCAAGTGAGTCACCTCCAGCATGTCGTGCGGCTCCCTCATGTTCAGCGTCTACCATGCCCGGGCAAGCCGGGCCCGGTCGATTTTGCCGGTGGAGGTCCTGGGCAGTGCCTGGCAGAATTCCAGCACGTCCGGCACCATGTAGCCGGGCAGCCGCCCGCGGCAGTGCTCCAGCACCTCCTCGCGGGTCAGGCCGCCGCCATCGGCGCTGATGACCGCCCGCAAACGGCTGCCGAGCAGCTCATCTGGTACGGGCAGCACCACCGCCTCGTGGATGGCCGGATGCGCGTACAGCGCGGCTTCCACTTCCCCCAGTTCCACCCGGTAGCCGCGCGTCTTCACCATCCCGTCCTGGCGACCCAGGTAGAGGTAGTTGCCGTCCTCATCCAGCGTCACTAGGTCACCGGTCCGGTACACCGTTTCGCGGTAAGCCGCCTGGAATGGGTTCGCCACCAGGACCTCCCCGGTCTTGCTGGGCTGGGCCCAGTAGCCTGGCATCAGCGACGGGCCCCGCACGTACAACTCGCCCACCTCTCCGGGCCGGGAAACTCGGCGTCCGTCGGCGGCGACCGCGAACACGTCCGTGTTGGCGCAGGCCTTCCCGATCGGGACCGGATCCGGCGGCCCGCCGCCCGCCGGGACCTCGAACGCCGTGCACACGTTGGTCTCGGTTGGCCCGTACCAGTTCAGGTAACGCGCGTGCGGCAGCGCCGCCATCAGCCGCCCGAGGTGCTTGACCGGGAACACCTCCCCGGCAAAGATGACCGCCCGCAGCCGGGACAGGTCGAACCCGGCCAGGTTGCCGTAGGACACCAGCATCGTCAGCACCGAGGGCACCGAATACCAGACCGAGATCCGCTCCTGTTGGATCCACTCCGCCAGCCGCACCGGGAACATCGACATCCTCACCGGCAGCACCACCATGCACGCGCCGGCCTGGCAGGCCGCGAAGATGTCAAACACCGACAGGTCGAAATGCAGCGGCGCCTGGCTGCACACCCGGTCGCACTCGGTCAGCCCGGCGTAGTCGGCCGCCCACGCCACGAAGGACAGCGAGTTACGGTGCGAGATCATCACCCCTTTCGGGGTGCCGGTCGACCCTGACGTGTACAAGATGTACGCCAGATCGGTCTCGATCACCGGGCCAGCGGGCACCGGGCCGCCCGGCTGGGCCAGCACCGCCTCCCAGCCCACCACGGTCAGCCCGGCGGGCGCCGCCCCGGCCGTTCCGCCGCCCTCATCACCCCACGACGGGCCCACCACGATCACGGTGTGCAGGGCCGGGACGCCGTCGGCCAGGGCGGCAGCGCCGGGCACCCGGGCCGGGTCGGCCAGCACCACGGCGATGCCGCTGTCGCGCATGATGCCCGACAACCGCGCCGCGGGCGCGGCCGCATCCAGCGGGACATAACAGGCTCCGGCCTTCAGCGCCCCGAATATACCCACCACCGAGGCAGCCGACTTCGGCGCCAGGATCCCCACCCGATCACCCGGCGCCACCCCCAGCGCGAGCAGCGCACGGGCTACCTGGTTGCTCAGCCTGTCCAGTTCGGAGTAGGTCAAGGAGCGGCTTCCCGCAGCCACCGCTGGTCGATCTGGCCGCCGCGCTGCGCTCTCCGTCAACAGGTGCTGCAGCAGATATGCCATTCCCTTCCCCTCCTGACCGGTCGCGGCGGCCGACGCTGGCTCACAGGCCCAGCATCCGGGACAAGACAACCCGCTGGATCTCCGAGGTTCCCGAATAGATGGTGCCGGCCACCGCGTCCCGCAGATCGCGCTCGATCCCGGCTTCCTTCATATAGCCGTAGGCCCCGTGGATCTGGATCGCGTCCAGGCTGGACTGGATCCACGCCTCGCTGGTGAACAGCTTGGCCGCAGCCGCCTCAGCCAGGGCGGGCTTGCCCTGCTGGATGAGCCACGCGGCCTGGTAGACCAGCAGCCGGGCGGCCTCCAGCCGCAGGTACATGTCGGCTACCTTGCCGCCCACGCTCTGGAATTTCCCGATGGCCAGGCCGAACTGCTTCCGCGCCCGCGCATATCCCACGCACGCCTCGAGCTGGCGCTGCATGGCACCCAGGGCGCTGGCCAGGATGCAGCTCCGTTCCCACGTCATCGATGAGTTGAAGATGCTTATCCCCGCTCCCTCCGGGCCCAGGCGCTTCTCGGCGGGGACGAGGCAGTCGGCTAGCACGATCTCGCCCATTGGCGAGGTCCGCAGGCCCATCTTCTCCAGGCTGCGGCTCACGGTAAACCCAGGCGTCCCCTTGTCGATAAGGAACGCGGAGATGCCGGCCAGCCTGGACCGGCCGGGGTGCGAGGCGAAGACCAGCACCGCATCTGCGACCGGGGCGTTGGTGATGTACAGCTTGGTGCCGTTCAGCAGGTAGTGATCCCCCTGCCGCTCGGCCCGGGTGCGCATGCTGAACGCATCCGACCCCGACTCCGGCTCGGTCATCGCGTGCACGCCGATGAGGTCCCCCGAAACCAGTCCGGGCAGGTAGGCCTGTTGCTGCGCTGGCGTGCCGAACTTCACCAGCGGCAGCTCAATGCTCCACATTTGCGCGTTGAGCGAGAAGATGAGCCCGTTATCCCCACAGCCGTACCCCAGCGCCTCCATCACCAGCACCGTCGTCACGATGTCGGCCCCGCCGCCGCCCAGCTCCACCGGAACCGGCAGCCCCTGGATCCCGAACTCGGCGCAGGCCCGCCACGCCTCCGCCGGGAACTCCCCGGCCTCCTCGCGCTTAGCCAGATCCAGATTCAGCTTCCCGCGGGCGAACGCAGCCGCAGCCTCCTTCAGCTCACGCTGCTCGTCGCTCAGCGAAAAGTCCATCCCATCCCCCTGCCCGCCGGCAGCTCTCCACCCCAAGACAAGAATTGACGCATATGCACGCTGGGGGATTCCTGCGTGCGTGACGTAACGTTAGCGACGCTGAGCAAGTGCGGCACCCCCCATATGACGCAGACGCCCTCGTAATTGTGGGGGCGAATAAGTAGGTCAGCTACCACATATGCTGCTGTAGCACAGTAAGTATTTAGCAATTGTCTGCTGTATGTGAAGGACCGTACTTGCGGCGCCTTAGGCAACTGCGACTCGTACGAGATGCCGCTGGATACGCGCTCGCTCCTGTGACAATGCGCCGCCGTGTGCCAGGTACTCCTTACCGCGTGCACTTTCCGGCGGCGCAATATCTCGGGTGGATCTCACCGGGGGCATGAAGCGTGAGCACACACGCCGATTACCTGGAACGAAGGGATGTGCAGCAATGGCGGAAGATGTCGCCGTAAGCGTGATCAAGGCGGAAGATGTCGGCGTAAGCGTGACCAAACCTGTCGACTCATGGTGGACCGTACTGGTGATCGACCCTATCGCGACACGGCTGACGCCACGGCTGGCGAGGATTACTTGGTTGACGCCTAACTTCGTGACCCTGGTTGCGTTCACAATCGGGATGGCCGGCGTCGGCATGTTCGCGGCCGGCCTGCTGCGGCTCGGTGCGGTTGTGTTCGAGGTGCACTTCCTGTTCGACTGCCTCGGCGGCAAGATCGCACGGCTGCGGCGGCTTTCGTCCGAACGCGGCGCTTATCTAGACGAACTTAGCGACACCGCGTGTAGCGGAGGCGCCTACCTTGCGGTCGCGCTCGTGGTGAGCCCGCATCGTGGGGTGTGGCATGTGCTCCTGCCGCTAGTCACCGTCATCTTCTTCGTCGCCGTACTTGCTCACCAGCCTGTGGTACAGCACGGGGCCATCCCCGAGCGACTGGGAGGGGCTCGACGCGGGTGGCAGAGATGGCTCAACGACCGGCGGTTGATGGCCTACCCCTCGGGGGTGGAGGTGGAGGTTGCGACTCTTTTCCTCGTCCCACTGCTCCTCGGCGTCGACGCCGTTCGGGTCGTGCTTGTTGCCGCGATGGGGTTCTTCCTGCTGCGGCTGGCCGACGACGTGCGGAGGGTATGGACCACGGTCCCGTCAAGGTAGCACCCGAACAGGCAACGCAATCCTTGCCGCTTTAGCGTCATCCGCTTGAGGTCGCGGCCGGCAGCCTCATGCGGCGTAGCGGTACAGCACCCCCCCTGCGGCGCGGCAGATTACTGGCGGGCCGTGGCGGATGACAGACGCCAGCAAGTGATCGGCCATCCCGCTCCTGGCGGGCGCGGATTCCGGCGTGGCCCCCAGGGTTTCGTAGACGAGCGGCTCCTCGACCGCTCCCCATGACGACTTGAAAGCGCGCAATCCTTCGTTGCCGGCGTCTGTTCGGCCGAAATCGAACGACCGGGAACCCTGCTCGCAAGCTGTCTTGATGCAGTGCCATATGACCAGGTTGTTTGCCCGCAGCCGCCATGCTCTCTCATCCGAAGCGCTGAACTTACCGATCGACGTCCCGTTCCAGGACAGGAACATGTCAGCCGCGACCGGCTGGCCGGATGCTTCCGCGATCAGGACTGTCCCCAGTCCTGGGCGGACCACGTATTCCCAGAGCATGCGGAAGAAGCGGCGCGGCTGGACCGGTACCCCCTGCCGGCGCCGGGTCCGCAGATGGAGCCGGTAGAACGTGTCCTCGTCTTCCGGGCCTTCTGCCCGGCGGATCGTCACCCCCCTTCGTCCCGCCTGTCGGATATGGGTCCGTACTGCGGAATGGAAACGCGCGAAGACCCGATCCGGATCCTCCTCCAGAGCGATCACGTGCCTGAACCCGGCGCGGCTGCCGGATGAGGTGCCGCTGAGCGGCGCCCGGACCTCCACCCGCCGGATACCCGCGGCTTTACTCGCTCGCTGCAGAACACGGACGAGGTCTGTTTCCTGGTGCGAAGCCGGAATGAGAGGCGGACAGTAATCCGTGAACGGGAGCGTCACCCATTTAGGCTCGCCCCAAAGGTGGCGTACCTCCATCACCGGCAGACCGGCCCGAATATCGCCCGCCGCGTCGCTGGTGGCTATCGCGAAGGCACGGAAACCATAGCAATCAGCGATCACCCTGCCCCAGTCCGGGTGATGAAACGGTATCGCCGACGGCTGACTCGCCACGAAGTCCCGCCAGCGAGGATCCGTCAATTCCAAAATGGTGACGTCGCTCATGCGCTCACCGACCCGGGCGGCGCGCATACGGCTCAGCATGGAATCCACCGGCTCTCATTTCCTTCCGGGATACGGGACTATGTAACGGCATAACCGCCTTGGCGATGCTCGGCTACACCGCCTCGGCCGTTGCCGCCGCTCACGCGTTTCCGCATCCGACCGGACTTGGTGTGCAGATACTCAATGAACTAGCTTGGAGCCCCTGACCTCCCTGCCATACTTCAAATCCAGCTTCTATATCCATGAGGTACCAAGACGGGGACGGGATGTAGCCTCGATTAACTGCATCCTTGATAAAATCTCCCAAGTCAAGGTTCTGCACGCGCGGGCTGGTCAGACTGGGCGACCTTATTACGTACCACATGGTGCGATAGCCACTCCACCATAGATTGAAATCAATACCGTCTATAGTAACGTTAGTGAGTTGCCCACCGGGAATGGCCGGCCCATTGTGGCTTAGCCAAATCATCATCTCGCGGTGTGGTTGCCCGCTTTGGCTGCAGCCGCTTTGAGATATGTCATGATCATCACATGGAGTGAAAAAGATATCGAACGCATCGTCCCAAACTCCACGAGCCGAGACCTGTGTGTTATATGACAGCCTCACTTGGCTGGTATTTGTTTCCATTGATGAAACTCGTATCGGCAGGCCACTATCCTTAGTACAATCACCCCAGTGGCAACCGCGGTAGATTGACGGGTAACCCCCAGGAGCACCGTCGGTAGGTACGCTTATTTGAGATTTAGTGATTTTAAAATCTTCCCCCCCATTGCCACACATCGCGAATACAGCACTTGAGTTGTATTCATTAGTTTGGATCTCGTAGACACCCTCATCCAACGGAGCAACAGCCCAGTGCCGGATCGTATATTGCGGATTACAGGTAATCGCTGCGG
>Ga0302326_10016854_pt1 | contig 15265 bp, 13 predicted proteins | sample Palsa_T0_3_FD_202264 | JGI IMG/M metagenome (GOLD analysis project Ga0302326, IMG submission 202264) | Peat permafrost microbial communities from Stordalen Mire near Abisko, Sweden - Palsa_T0_3 | ecosystem: Environmental > Terrestrial > Soil > Palsa > Peat permafrost | place: Sweden: Abisko...
CAAGCTGACAACGCTGCCGGGATTCAAGATCGAACGGCTCTACTCCGTCCCGCGTGCAACCCATGGCTCGTGGGTCTGCATGACCAACGATCCCAAGGGCCGGCTGATCGTTTCGGATCAGGGAAAGGCCGGTCTGTTCCGCGTCACTCCCGGTGCTGATGCCGACTCGACGAAGGTGGAAAAGCTCGACGTGCAGATCAGCAGCGCACAGGGGCTTCTGTGGGCGTTCGACAGCCTCTATATCACCGTCAACGGCGGTGGTCTGGGCGGTCATGGCAGCGGGGTTTATCGACTTCATTACAATCCGACCACCGACCAATTTGATGACGTCAAGCAACTGTTTCCCCTTGAGGGGGGCGGCGGGGAGCATGGGCCGCATGCTCTGCGTCTGGGTCCGGACAATAAAATTTATCTCCTCTGCGGCGACCAGACGCATCTTCCCAAGGATCTTGCCGATACGTCAGCCCACAAACACTACTCCGAGGACCAGCTGATCCAGCGAGAGCCCGATGGAGGCGGGTTCATGACCGGCGTTCTGGCGCCGGGCGGATATGTTTGCCGCATGGATGCCGACGGAAATGATCGCGAGTTGCTGTGCGGCGGATTCCGCAATCCCTACGACATCGCCTTTAATCCCGAGGGCGAGTTGTTCACCTGGGATGCCGACATGGAATGGGATATCGGCACATCGTGGTATCGACCGACGCGCCTCTGCCTGGCCAATTCCGGTGCAGAGTTTGGCTGGCGCTACGGAGCGGGGAAATGGCCCGACTATTACCCCGATACGCTTCCGCCGGTGGTCAACACCGGCCTGGGCTCCCCCACGGGAATCGAGTTCGGAACCAACGCGAAGTTCCCAGCAAAGTTCCAGCACGCGCTGTATGGGTGCGACTGGGCCTACGGGAAGTTGGATATCTTCTACCTCGCCCCCGAAGGCGCAGGGTACACTGGAACATTCGAGCCGTTTGTGGAGGGGAAACCGTTCGACGTGACCGACGTGATCGTCAACACCGATGGGGCGATGTACGTCATCATCGGCGGACGCGGATCGCAGTCTGGTCTTTACCGGATCACGTATGTGGGGAACGATTCGACGGCGCCCGCGCCGCCGGAAAATGACTCGACATCGGCGGAAGCGCGGAGCGTCCGCCATCAGCTTGAGGCTTACCACGGCCACGCGGATCCGAAGGCGGTCGACTTTGCCTGGCCGTGGCTGAGCAGTGCCGATCGCTACCTCAACACGGCCGCCCGCGTCGCCATCGAATCGCAGGATCCGGCAACGTGGAAACAGAGGGCGCTGGATGAAACGCATCCGACCGCCGCGATCACCGCGCTGATTGCTCTGATCCACATGGGTGACCAATCGCTTCACCACGCGATTTTCGAATCGCTCAACCGCATTCCCGTCCGGGGGCTCTCCAACCAGCAGCTCATCGCGCTGCTTCGAGCCGACGGTCTGATCTTCACGCGTCTTGGCCCTCCGCAAGACGGAGAGCGCGACGCACTGATTTCCCGATTCGATCCGCTCTTCCCCTCGCACGATACATTTGTCAACCGCGAGCTTTGCCGAATGCTCGTCTACCTCGACCCGCCCGATTTGGTCACCAAGGCACTCGCGCAACTCGGCGCAGCCACGAGCCAGGAGGAGCAGTTCTTCTACATCTATGTTCTGCGCAATGTCGAACACGGGTGGACTCTCGATCAGCGCAAGACCTACTTCACCGCCCTGAATCGCGCCAATGATTTCACCGGCGGAGCCAGCCTGCAAAAAGATATTGCCCGCATTCGCACGGAGGCGATTCAAACGCTCTCCCCCGCCGAGAAGACGTCCCTGGCCGACCTTTTGAACGCAAAAAAGGCACCGGCGGCCTTTGCGCAGGTGAAGCCGCGAAAGTTTGTCCGTAACTGGCAGATTGAAGATCTGCTGCCGCAAATCGATCGGGTTTCGGAAGGCCGTTCGTTCGACAACGGTCGGGAAATTTTTGAAACGGTCGGCTGCACGCAATGTCACCGCTACGGCAATACCGGCGGCAGCGTCGGCCCCGATCTTACCGGCGTGGGCGGCCGCTTCAGCGCAGCGGACATCGCCGCCAAGTTGTGCAATCCGTCCCGCGCGGTTGCCGATCAATACGCCAACACCGAGATCGTCACCAAGGATCACGACGTCATCGTCGGCCGACTGCAGAATGAGACCGATGACGCGATCACGCTTCTGACCAATTTCTTCTCCAACGATACGACCACGGTGCAGAAGAAGGACATCGCCCGCCGCCAGCTCTCCAAGCTTTCGCCGATGCCGCAGGGATTGATCGACAATCTTGAGGCACTTGAGATCGACGACCTCATCGCCTATCTCCGCTCCGGCGGAAATCCGAAGGACAAAGCGTTTTCACCGGGATAGGTCGATGGGTGACACGCCGAGCTTGCATTCTTCCCCTGAATAGCGACGCTTCGCGGTCGAACTCTTGCGGGGCGGTTATCCTATTAGAGGAAGCGGGCAGTTGATGCGTCGGAAACGTTCTGGATTTGTGTCGTTGATATTGGTTTTGATGATCGGTGCGATGCTCGCCCGGGCCGGCAACGCGCCGGCCGATCCGAGCGAGGAGGTGGTCAAGTATCTTGACACCACAATCGACTGGTACCGGCGGGTCATCTCTTTCATTCAGTCGCCGGTCAACACCGACGAGGTGCTCTTTCACGACGCGGTCGGGCTGAACACACTGCAGACACTTCGACTTGGATTCACGTTCGCGCATGCCGAGGCCGATCTTCTCGACGCCACACAAAAGGGAGCACCGGCGGCGTCCCCCACGACGAAGACTGATGCCGCGGGCAAGATCCAACGGGCGGCACAGCAGGCGGCGCAGCGCATCGCACTGCTTCAATCCCAGCTCGATGACGCCCAGCAACAGGCGCAAGCCGCCAGCCCGACATCGCAGCCGGCATTGAACGCCCGCCGTGACAAGATCAAGGCGGCGCTGAACCTGGCGCAGGAGCGCCAGCAGGTCATCGCGGATTTTCAAGCCTTCTCGACAGACTCGGGTAACAAGACCCTCGCCGAGCAAGTCGATGATCTGCAGCGTGCCGTCCCCGAAGCGTCGGGCGCCAGCGACGCCCCATCGCCCATCCCCCCCGCGACGCAACAGACGCTGGCCCCTCACGCGATCGGGGTGATCGGACTGGTCGGTCTGCTCTTTGATCTGCAGCATCGCATGGGCGACTTGCAGAGTCTTGCGGATGAGACCGAGACGCTTACCGACGCCAACAAGGCGCTGCGTGATCCGATACTGGCCGCGCTGCTTGATGCGGTTCATCGCAGCGACGTGCTGGCCAAGGAGCGTGATTCAAACGATCCGGCGGTCCTCGACGCTCAGCGGCAGGAAATTGAAGCGATTACGGCCCGCTACAAGCTGCTCACTGCGGTGATTGTGCCGCTGGGTGAACAGAACGTGGTGTTGGAATCGACGCACGAGAACCTGATTAGCTGGCGCGAGGCCCTGCAGCGTGGCGACTACAAGCGGGTGCTCACGGAGCTGATCGTCCGCCTGGGCGCGATGGCCTTCGCCCTGCTCGTGTTGATGGGAATCTCGAAGGCGTGGCGGCGGATCACTTTCCGCTACGTGACCGACATCCGGCGGCGAAGACAGTTCCTCGTCGTCCGCCGGCTCGTCGTCGGCAGCTTCGTGATCATCATTCTCATCGGCGGCGTCGTAACGGAATTCGCGTCGCTGGCGACATACGCCGGCCTGCTCACCGCCGGCGTCGCCGTCGCACTGCAGACTATCATTCTATCCGGCGCGGCCCATTTTTTTCTCATTGGACGCTACGGCGTGCGCGTCGGCGATCGCGTCACCATCGGCGGAATCACCGGCGACGTCATCGAAATCGGACTTTTCCGACTCTATCTCATGGAGCTTGGCGGCTCGCACGTCTACCTGCAGCCGACCGGGCGCGTCGCGGTTTTTTCCAACTCGGTGCTCTTCCAGCCGACCGCTTTCTACAAGCAGCTTCCGGGCGCCGAGTATGCCTGGCGCGAGCTGGCACTCACGCTTTCTCCCGACAGCGATTACAAGCTCGCCGAAGAGCGGCTGATGAAGACGGTGGAAGGCATCTACAACGAATATCGCGAAACGATCGTGCAGCAGCACGCGGAAATGAAGGAGTCCCTGCATTTCGTGCTTCCCGACCCGCACCCGGAGGGATCGCTTCGTTTTGTCGAGGCCGGACTGGAGTTCGTGGTGAGATACCCGGTGGAGCTGCGCAACGCCGCCGAGATCGATGATCGTGTCACCAGAGCGCTGTTGGTGGCAATTGAAGCCGAGCCAAAGCTGAAAATCGTTGCCTCCGGCACGCCGACGATTCAAGCCGTCGTAGCGTAAAGAGGGTTCAGGGTCCAGGAGGGAAAGAGGGAATGGTGAAGAGAAAAGAGTGAAGTGAAGGCCCATTGCATCAAACTTCACTCTTTTCTCTTCACTCTTCACTCTTCACTCGTGCATTTTCCTGAACCCTGAACCCTGAACCCTCTTCTGCTCCGATCTGCCGCGCGGCGTCGAGCCCTGCTCGGGCATGGACGCTTTGGACATCCCTGGCGATTTGCTCGCGGAGCGCATCGATGCTGGAATATTTCCGCTGCTCGCGCAGCCAGTCCGTGCAGTCGAGCTTGAGTTCCCGACCGTAGAGGTCGCCCGAGAAATCCAGCAGATGTGCCTCGATCTGGCGCGCGACGCCTTCAAAGGTCGGCAGCGTTCCAATGCTGATGGCCGCGGAATGGCTCGCCCCGTCAACCAGCGCGCGGCCGGCATAGACGCCGTCGCCGGGAACAAGCTGTCCGGCGACTCGCAGATTCGCCGTCGGTGTTCCGATGGTTCGGCCGCGCTGGTGTCCCTGGACGACTTCGCCGCGTAATCGGTATGGCCGCCCGAGACAGATCGCGGCATCGCGCACCCGGCCGAGCGCAATCAGCCAGCGGATCAGCGAGCTGCTGACCGTGACGATCGAGAGATTCAGCAGAACCGCCCGCACCGGCTCGGCGACGTGCAATTGCACGCTGCTGCCGGCCGCCCACGCCCGCAGGGTTTGCATGGTTCCGCCGCGTCCTCTGCCGAAGGTAAACGACTCCCCTTCGATGAGATGGGCTGGTCGCACCTCATCGACAATCATCTGCCAGAACTGCTCGGCTGTGAGCCCGAGCACCTCCCGTGTCGGCGGCAGCAGCACAAGCGTATCGACTCCCGCCTCTTGGAGAATCGCCTGCTTGAGCGCCAGCGGCGTAAGCTGAGGCGGCGCCTCCGCCGGGCGCAACACCGTCAGCGGATGAGGGTCGAACGTCACAATCGCCACACCCCCGGGCGACGACTCCCGCAGCCGATCCGCCATCGCCAGGAGGCTGCGATGTCCGCGGTGCATCCCATCGAAATTTCCAATCGAAAGGGCCGTTCCTTTCACCAGCTTGCGGAATCCGTCGAGTCCCTCGGCGATGATCATGCGTTACTTATATTCCATCTTCTGGGACGCGGCACGTTCTGATATCGTCTCCTCTGATCGATTCTAAAGGAGACGATATGAATCCGTGGATGATCGCAATGTGTGGGGTGCTGCTGGCTGGTAGTGCACGGGCGGCGCTCAAGACGGAGGTCGTGAAGTACAAGGTTGGCGACGTCGAGTGCCAGGGATTTCTGGCGTACGACGATCAGGGGGGCAAACGGCCGGGGATTCTCGTCGCGCCGGAATGGTGGGGATTGACGGATTATCCGAAACATCGCGCCGAGCAACTGGCCGGGCTCGGGTATGTCGCGTTTGCGATGGATCCCTACGGCGACGGTAAGACGACCGATGATCCGAAGGAAGCAGGGAAACTTGCCGGGGGGCTGAAGAGGGATTTGCCGACGCTGCGCGAACGGGCGAAAGCGGCGCTGGATCTGTTGAGCAAGCAGGAAACGGTTGACCCGGAGAAGCTCGCCGCCATCGGATACTGCTTCGGCGGAACGACCGTGCTGGAACTGGCCCGATCAGGCGCCGATCTCAAAGGCGTGGTCAGCTTCCATGGCGGCTTGGCGACGCCGAATCCGAAGGACGCGGAGAACATCAAGGGTCGGGTACTGATTTGCCATGGGGCCGACGACACATTTGAATCGCCCGAGGAGATAGCCGAGTTCCAGCAGTCGATGCGCGACGCGAAAGTCGATTGGCAAATGAATGAGTATGGAGGAGCGGTGCATGCGTTTACGAATCCCGAGGCCGACAAGCACGGGATTCCCGGCGTCGCTTACAACGAAAAGGCCGATCACCGATCGTGGCAAGCCATGCAGGACTTCTTTCACGAGATTTTTGATCTGAAGTGAGTGCTGGTGATTGGTGATTGGAACGGGGAGAGTCTTGCCGTGAGCGTCAACAAATGGTTTCCCGGGTTGCGGCGGCGTCCTGGCGCTCGGCTGCAACTGTTTTGCTTCCCCTTTGCCGGCGGGGGGGCGTCGGCGTTTCGGGGGTGGCGGGAACAATTGCCGCCTTGGACGGAAGTCTGGCCGCTGGAATATCCGGGCCATGAGACCCGCTTCCGCGAGCCGGCCTTCGAGGATGCGAGGTCTCTGGCTGAGGCGATCTGCAGCGAATTGGCCGGGGCAATCGACCGCCCTTTCGCGCTTTTCGGGCACAGCATGGGAGCGCTGTTGGCGTTCGAAACCGCCCGCAGTTTGCGCCGCCGGTACGGAATGCACCCGGCGGCCCTCTTCGTGTCAGGGCACGGCGACCCGCAACTGCCCCGCCTTCCGCCGCCCATCAGAAATCTGCCGGATCCCCAGTTCCGGGAAGAATTGCGGCTCTTCGGAGGCACGCCCGACGAAGTGCTCGGCAACGATGAACTCATGCAGTTTCTCTCAAATTTGTTGCGGCGGGACCTGGGGATTTGCGAGACGTACGTCTATTGCGCCGAGGCGAAGCTGAAGTTCCCGATCATTGCGTTTGGGGGGGCCGACGATCTGACCGTGCCCTGGGACCGGCTCCTCGGTTGGTCGCAACAGAGCGAAGCCGGCTTTCGCGCCTATGTCATGCCGGGCGAACATTTCTTCATCCGAAAGGCCTCTCCGCTGGTGTGCAAGCTCATTTCCGAGCAATTGGAACATGGCGAACGCCTCGGCCCGATGGTGCCTCCGGCAACGGATGAAGTCCATTTGTGGCAAGTGAATCTGGAGATGCCCGACGAACAGACGGCGCGCTTGCGATCGCTGCTGTCGATCGACGAATTGCAGCGCGCCGACGCGTTCGTGCGGCCAGCGGATCGAGCCCGATATACCATCACTCGAGGCGCTTTGCGCACTCTGCTCGGTCGCTACGGCAACCTACCCGCCGAAAAGATTGAGTTCAGTTACTCGCCGCACGGCAAGCCAAGCTGCCAGAAGCTGCTGCCCGTCGAATTCAACGTGGCTCATTCGGGCGAGCTAGCGCTGATCGCGGTCGCCCGGGAGCAGTCTGTCGGCATCGATATCGAGCGCATCCGAACAGGCCTCGATCTTCACGGAATCGGCGAACAGGTTTTCACCGAGTCCGAATTGATTGAAGTTGCGCAGCGAGCGCCCGACAAGCAGACAGAGGCTTTTTTTGACCTCTGGACGCGCAAGGAAGCGTGGCTGAAATGCATCGGAGAAGGGTTCCTGGGTTCGCCGGAAAAGATTCACGTCGGATTGCCCCCGTTTCCCGGCGCTGTCATGTCGGCGGGCGAAGAACGCAGTTCCACCGGCGCCAATCGCCTGGTGCAATCCTTCCGTCCGGCGCTGGACTACGCTGCCGCGCTGGCCGTTCAAAAAGGCTGGGAGCAAATCACCTTCCGGAGCTGGCAAACGGGCGAGGCGGAGGCGTCCGCCGGTCGCGCAATCCCGAATTAAAATCTGCCGGCTGTTGCCGAACGCGCGGCAGGCATTAGAGTTTCGCCCTTCGCGACACGGCCGAATGGCGTTAAACTGGAGAAAATATATGGTTTGGAACTTCAGTTTACCCGCGGAATAATCGATTCACCTTTCGGGATGTCGCACGTTTTACGCTCAATGACGCTTGTCACAGCCAGACCATTACATCTCCCTCGATCAGGTTCGCATGGCGTACGGACGCCGGCGCGTCTTCGATGCACTGTCGTGTCATTTTCCGCGCGGCCGCATCTCGGTGATCCTCGGCGGCAGCGGGTTGGGCAAGAGTACGATTCTTCGCCTGATCGGCGGCCTGACCCGGCCCCAGGCCGGCGCGGTGATCGTTGATGGCCATGACATTACCCGGCTCTCGCAGCGCGGACTGGATCTGGTCCGTCGTAAAATGGGGATGATGTTTCAAGGCGGCGCCCTGCTTGATTCCTATTCAGTCTTTGAAAATCTCGCATTGCCGCTGCGCGAGAACGGGTCGCACACGGAGCAGGAAATTGCGAGCCTGGTACACCGCATTCTCGATGCCGTCGCTGTCGGCGATGCCGATGAACTCTTCCCCAGACAGCTTTCCGGCGGAATGCTGCGGCGGGTCGCATTGGCCCGGGCGATTATCCGCAAGCCGGAGTTGTTGCTCTGCGACGAACCCTTTTCTGGTTTGGATCCGGCGTCCATTCGACACATCGAGGCGCTGCTGATAGAGATCAACAAGAAGTTCGCAATGACAATGATTGTGGTGTCTCACGACGTTCACTCGACGGTTCGTATGGCAGATCACGTCGTGATGATTCTGGAAGACCGGGTACTGGAAGGTACGCCGGCGGAGTTGTTGCAGAGCAGTGATCCCAAAGCCGCTGAGTTCCTGCGCGAGGGCGTGGAGCGATTACAGAAGATTTGCTCATGACCAACCCCGTTTCATTTTTGGGTTATCGGGCGCTGCGGTTCGTCGAAGAACTGGGAGCGATGGCGGCGTTCACCGTCGAGACCGCCCGAACGATCTTCATGCCCCCATTGCGATTCGAAGCGTTCGTCCGGGAACTGTACAAGCTGGGCGTGCGATCGCTGTTCATCATTTGTGTTTGCGGCCTGGCCGTGGGGATGGTCCTCGGATTGCAGGGGCATCACACGCTGACGCGCTTCGGGGCGCAGCGCTCGCTCGGAGCAGTGGTCGGGCTCAGTCTCATCCGCGAACTGGGGCCTGTCCTGACAGCGCTGCTCGTCGCCGGCCGTGCCGGCTCATCGACGACCGCGGAGATCGGCACCATGGTGGCGACCGAACAACTGGATGGCTTGCGAATGCTCTCGATCGATCCGGTCAGCCTCATCATCAAGCCCAAGGCGGTGGCGATGCTCTTCACGACGCCGCTGTTGACAGCCCTGTTTATCGTGTGCGGGCTGTATGGAGGCTACCTGGTCGGCGTCGGGCAATTCGGCGGCGATGCCGGCAGCTACATGTCGAGTCTGCGATCGAATGTCGACTTCCACAACGATATCGCTTGCAGCATCGTGAAGAGCGCCATTTTTGGCCTGCTTCTGGGACTGATTGCGACCTATCGCGGCTACACCAGCACGCCAACGGCTGAGGGCGTCAGCACCGCAACCACGTCGACCGTCGTCATCAGCTCGGTGACGGTGCTCCTGACCGATTACCTGATCACTGCAGCGTGGGGAATCTAAATGATGGAACGATCTGCGACGCGAGATTTTCTGGTCGGTCTCTATGTGCTCGGCGGCATGTTGGCGATCGGGTATTTGTCGATCAGCATTGGTGGTTTCAGTTGGCGGCACGCCGAGGTTCTGAAGCTGTCGGCTGCGTTTGACGAGATCGGCGGATTGACCAAGGGCGCGCCGGTGGTGATCGCCGGCGTCAAAATCGGAGAAGTCTCAACCATCTCATTGCAGGACGACTTCAGGGCGAAAGTGCAGATGGATCTGGATGCGACGCTCAAACTGCCAACGGATACTTCCGCCTCGATCGTGACGGCCGGCGTGCTGGGAGATCGATATATCGAACTGCAGCCGGGCGGCGACGAAAAGCTGCTCAAGTCCGGCGACCAAATTACGTTCACGGAATCCGCGGTCATTCTGGAGAAACTAATCGGGCAGTTTTTGTACGGCACAGCCAAAGGCAAGGTCGGAGAAAGCAAATCCGGTTCCGCGACGACCCCGGCGGCAACGGCTCCATAGTCAACCTTGCCACAAGCGATTGGAAAAGTTCATGAGCAAAATCACCCTGCAACTTCTGGCAACGACACTGACCTGCGCGATTGCCGGTGTTTCGGTAATAAAGGCAGCGGATCAAACCGGCTCCGCTCCGCCGGCAACGGCCCGCGCGGTCATGGAAAAAGTGATCCACGATGGGCTGTCGATTCTGCGCGATCCATCCCTTTCCGCCGATCAAAAGCGTGTGAAAGTCCAGCAGATCGCTTACGACAACATGAACTTTGAAGTGATGGGTCGCCTCAGCCTCGGCCGATACTATCGCCAGCTCACCGACGCCCAGAAAACGCAATATCAGCAGGAATTCAAGCAGCTCGTCACCAACACCTATGGCCACACCACCGACGACTACACCGACGAAGATGTCAAAGTCACCTCCGACCGCCAGGAGTCAGACGGCGATTTCACCGTGCAAAGTCACATCACCGGAACCAAAAACGGCAAAGCCGGCCAGGACATCGCCAATGTCGACTATCGGCTGCGCAAGACGGACAACCAGTGGAAAGTGATCGACTTCACCATCGATGGCGTCAGCATCGTTTCGAATTACCGCTCACAGTTCCAGGACATCATGAACAATGGAGGCATCGATCAGTTGCTCAAGATGCTGCACGACAAAAATGCCGCTAACGCGAAATGAGTTCTGCTGTCTGTCTCGAAATGAAATGAGTTGAGGAAAGACTCGGATGTTGCTTCTCGCAAAATGGCAGTCGGCGGTCGTTGTAGCTGCAATGGCAGCCAGTCTCTGCGGTGGATGCGCCGCGGGCCCCAACCCCGCCGATCCCTGGGAGAAAACCAATCGCAGCATCTACAACTTCAACGAGGGGCTGGACCGCGTTGCGCTCAAGCCGGTCGCCGACGGATACGTGAAAGTGGTCCCCAAGCCGATCCGCACCGGGATCGGCAATGGATTCGACAACCTGGTCTACTTCAACGTGGTCTTCAATGACGTGCTGCAGAATAAATGGACCCAGGGAGTCGGCGATTTCGGCCGCTTCGCGGTAAACAGCACGATCGGCATCGGCGGCATTTTTGACGTGGCAACCCAATGGTCCTTGCCCGCGCACGAGAACGATTTTGGCATCACGATGCGAAAATGGGGGGCGGGTCCGGGCCCGTATCTGGTGTTGCCGTTTTTTGGTCCCTCTACGGTGACCGATTCATCCGGGCTTGCAGTGAAATATCTGGCCGATCCCCTGACCTGGCTCAATCCGCCGCTGGTGGTCACCATTCCCCTCTACACCACCGGGGCCGTGGATTTACGTTCGCGATTCGACAGCATCGTTCGCTTTCGCAATGAATCGGCGATCGATCCATATGTCTTCACCCGCGAAGCGTATCTGCAATACCGTCAGCAGAAGGCCCAGGAAGGCAAGCCCGCGGCCTCAACCGGACCGAGTCTGTACGACGAAGACACTGACACCACTCCCGCCGCGACCCAGCCCGCGCCACAACCGGGAAAGTGAGAATTTCATTACCATGCACCGCATCGCCTACTGGATAGCCACCGCCCTCACCGCGTTCGTCTTCCTCTCCGGCGGCGCAGTTGATGTCGCCCGCCCTCTCGGCGCCCTGCAGGGGATGACACACCTCGGCTACCCCCCGTACTTCATGGTGATCCTCGGCGTGTGGAAGCTCCTGGGCGGCATCGTCGTTCTCGCTCCCGGATTTCCCCGGCTCAAGGAGTGGGCATACGCCGGCATGCTCTTCGATCTCACCGGCGCCACTGCGTCCCATGCCTCTGTCGGAGACCCTATCCACAAGATCGTCATACCCCTCATCATCCTGTGCATCGTCATGGCTTCGTGGGCTCTTCGCCCCAAGAGCCGAAAGCTCGGCGACGGCTTGTCCAAATGAGGGATCCGCAGCCCGCGAGTGAGTGCTTTAAGCCCCGCCGGTTTTCTTCACCGCGAGCATCGAGATCCCCGCCCCAACGCGCGCGAACAGTGTGGCAGCGGGCCGCGATCCTGGCAGACTCTTGAGCTTCGCCAGTTTCGGAAGCCGATACGCCAGCCAATGCGGCTCGATGAACGTCAAATCATAGATCGGTTCGAAGATTTGGCGTATGTCACCGACATCGCGGTAGAAGCAGTGGGAGTCGAGGAACCAGAACGCCTTGTCGAGGGCGGCTTCGCCTTCGCCCCAGTCAATGGATTGGGCCTTCCTGCTGAATTTCTTGGTAATGCGGTAATAGAGCCGCCGTATCCGGTTACGCGGGAAATGATGGATGAGCGGAACGCTCAGATGCGGTTCGCGGATCACGGCTCTGATGGGAAAAAGGCTCACGAGCCGGCCGCCGGGTTTCAGCACGCGGGCGATCTCGCGGGCGGTACCCTCCAGATCGTGAATGTGCTCGAAAACCTGATTGGCGACGACCATGTCAAAGTAGGCATCCGGGAAGTCCAGTTTGTTGGCGGTGATGGTGTGGACGTAAATCGCCTGCGGATCAAACTTGCGGGTCAGGACAAGGTCTTCAGGGCGAGCCCCATCGTAATAGGTTTCGGCACCGTAGCAGTCGACGCCACGGTTGCGCGCGGTGAAGACGAGGGCACCGTCGCCGCAGCCATAGTCCAACGCACGAAAACCCGGCTGGTTCTCGCGCAGCATCCAGTCCAGAAGGTACAGATTATTTGGCCGAAGGCTTGGCAGGACGCCCTCGGCGGATTCGTGCATCGCAACCGTCACAGAAGCCTCCGGCGGGGTTAATATCGCAAGGATGAGGGAAAGCCGAACGTCAGCTCATGACTTTACTCATAAGACTAATGGGCTCGGGAACCTCGCTCAAGAGAAACGGTTCGGTTTCCCACCGACGACTACTCAGTTGCGAGAAGTTAGGATAGCCGTGACGGAGGTACTGCCGGGCTTCGATGCGGGCAAAAACCTCCGGATTGGAATGCAAGTGGGTGACGTGTTGGATGCAGGAAAATCGCCGCGTGAGTAGAATGCAGCGGCCGCACGATGGACACACGTCACGTTCACAAAAAGCCACCTCTTATGAACGATCCTCTCTCTCGGCGTGCCATTGTGACGGTCGCTTTGGTGGCGTCGGCGCTCACGGGAGTGATGGCCGTTCTGTCCTGCGATGCGCCGGTTGCGCAGAAGGCCAGCCAAAGCTCGCAGCCGCCTGTTCCCGGGAATTGGAAGATCGTTTGGAGGGACGAATTCAACGGCACGGCGTTGGACCCGGTCTGGCATGCCTGCCAGTGGTGGGACAGTGACGTAACCGTGGTTCGCAAGGACGAGCTCGAGGCGTATGACGCCAGCGGCGTCACTGTCAGCGGCGGCCAACTGCACCTTACCGCCAGAGTCGATAATCGGCACGGCGTCCCCTTTGTAAGCGGCCTGGTGATGACCGGCGGCGAGCGGGCGAACCCGGCAAGACCGAAGTTCAGCTTCCAATATGGGTACCTGGAAGTGAGGGCGAGGGTCCCCGCCGGACAAGGTTTTTGGCCGACAATCTGGGTGATGCCCGCTTCGTATCAGGATTCAAACGGCGAAATCGACGTGGTGGAGGTGCTCGGCCGAGACACCACAAAAGCCTACTTCACCGTACATCACCTCGCTCTGAACGAACAACAGCAGTTTATACAAGTGGGCGCCGATCTCTCCGCCGGATTTCACACCTACGCCATCGATTGGGAACCAGATCACATCACCTGGTACCTTGATGGCGTGGCGGTTGGCACCTGCACCAACCCATCGCTGATTCCCCGCGAGCCGATGTACCCGATCATGAACCTCGCGGTCGGCGGAAACTGGGGCGGCCCTCCTGATGGCAGCACGCGGTTCCCCGCATCAATGGACGTGGATTACATCCGCGTGTGGCAAGCCGCAACGTAGTTGATTCTTCCGCGACAGAGCACGGTCGGTCGCAGACAATCCTACCTCGTTTGATTGGCGGCTCGGTATGATCATTGGAATGAAACTGATATCGCCCGCCTTACGCCGATCGGCCGTCAGCAGCCTCGCCATTATTCTTTCCGCGCTCCTGAGCGTCGCGGCCGGTCAGCAAAAGACCGCGATTGTCGCTGGCGGCGGATCGGGTGGTGATGGGGTGCCCGCAACCCAGGCGAAGCTTGAAAGGCCGTTCGCCGTCACGTTCGACAGCGCGGGAAACCTGTACATCGGCGAATATGAAGGATGCCGAGTGCTGAAAGTGGATTCGGCCGGCGTGCTGACCACAATCGCCGGCACTGGCGAGAAGGGATTCGCCGGCGATGGCGGACCAGGCATCCGAGCGCAGTTCAATCGTATTCACGATGTTGTCACCGGACCGGACGGCGCGCTCTATATCGCCGACAGCAGCAACCGCCGGGTACGCAGGATCGATCTCACCACCGGCATCGTGACTACTTTTGCCGGCACCGGCGTCGGCAAGACTCCCACCGGCGATGGAGCCCCCGCCGACAAGGCGGCGCTCGACGGCGTCGCCAGTCTGTTCTTCGATCCGTATGGCACAACGCTGTTTCTCTCCGGCTTCAGCAAATCCGTCCGCGCCATCGACATGAAGACGAAGATCATCACCACGCTCAAGGGCATCCCCGGCGGTCGCAGCATCGCGGTGGATTCCAAAGACAACCTGTATGTCGCCACCGGCCAAACTCTCGGCATCCGAACGTCAGACGGAAATTTCCGCATTCTTCTCGACAAAACCCGCACCGGCGGCTCCGACCTTCCGCTGGGCGAGAGTCCCAAGCACCTGGCCATCGATGCCCACGACAACGTCTGGATCTGCGACGAGCAGCATTCCATGGTTCGCGAATATCTCCCCGCCACCGATAAGCTCCTCACCATCGCCGGCAACGGAAAACCCGGCGAGCAGGGTCTCGGCGGCCCGCCTGAGAGCCTGGAGCTAAACCATCCGCACGGAATCTATTTCCAGGCTCCCACCGGCGTGATCTACATCGCCGACAGCATGAACGACCGGGTAATAAAAATTCAGCCGTAGTTGGCAGTTGGCTGAAACGGTTCGTCACGGGTACAGCCATAGTTCCTGACAGGGAGGCCACTACGTGCAGCAGGATCGCGCTGCTGCCGGACGTGCCGTGAGGCGCCAAAAACTGCCGGGGCCCCATAGGGTGCACGACCGTCGCTGCGCGCTGCCCCCTCTCCCGGTATTCCGGGAGAGGGTTGGGGTGAGG
>Ga0302326_10016857_pt1 | contig 15262 bp, 7 predicted proteins | sample Palsa_T0_3_FD_202264 | JGI IMG/M metagenome (GOLD analysis project Ga0302326, IMG submission 202264) | Peat permafrost microbial communities from Stordalen Mire near Abisko, Sweden - Palsa_T0_3 | ecosystem: Environmental > Terrestrial > Soil > Palsa > Peat permafrost | place: Sweden: Abisko...
GACGGCACCGGCCTGACCGCGATCGGCGACCCGGACCAGTCGATCTACGGCTTCCGCGGCGCCGACGTCGGCATCTTCTCCAGGTTCGCCGCCGGCTTCCCCGGCGCCACCACCGTCGAGCTCACCCAGAACTACCGCTCGGCCCCTGCGATCGTCACCGCCGCCATGCAAGCCATCGCCCCGACCACCCTGGTCCCAGCCCGCAAGGCCACCCCCACGCAAGCCGCCACCCCCACGCAAGCCGCCACCCCCACGCAAGCCCCCGCCGCCGCCCAGGACCCCGCCGTCACCTTCCATGAGGCCCCCGACGAGCACGCCGAGGCCGCCTGGATCGCCGCCGCCATTGACCAGCTGCTAGGCGGTGCTTCCTTTCACTCCCTGGACAGCGGCCGGGCCGACGGCCACGCCCACGGCAAACTCGGCCTTGCCGACATCGCCGTCCTCTACCGCACCGACGCCCAGGCCACCCCCCTCGGCCAGGCTCTCACCAGAGCCGGCCTTCCGTACCAGAAGCGCTCCCACGATCTCCTCGCCCGTCGCGCCGGCGTCCCCGACATCATCCGCGAAATGCGCCTCGAAACCCCCGCCACCGGTGATGCCCGGCAGCGGCTCCGAACGGCCGTCCGAGCCCTAGCCGCCACCCGCGGCGAGCGCGACGCCAGCGTCATCGACATCCGTGCCGCCGGTGAACTGCTCACCCCGCTAGCCCGCCGCTGCGGCCCCGACCTAGACCGCTTCCGCACCGAAATCTCCCTAGGTGCCGAACCAGACGCCCTCGACCCCCGAGCCGAAGCGATCACCCTCCTCACCCTGCACGCCACCAAGGGCCTGGAGTTCGACGTAGTCTTCCTAGCCGGCTGCGAAAAGGGCCTCCTCCCGCTCCGTCTCCCCGGGGCCGAGCCCGATATCGCCGAGGAACGGCGCCTCCTGTTCGTCGGCCTAACCAGAGCCCGCGCCAAACTCCTCCTCACCTGCGCCACCCGCCGTACGAGATACGGCGCCGACCGCCTGGCCGGCCGATCGCCCTTCCTCACCGCGATCGATCCGGCCCTCCTCGGCCCGCCCGCCGCCCCCCAGCGCCCCCGCAAACCCGCGGACCGCCAGCTTCGCCTGCTCTAAAGCACGTCCTCAGCCTGAGGTTGTGCTCAGCACCGCTGGTGCGGTGACGGCGTTCGACGGGTAGTAGTAGCCGGAGAACCAGATGTCGCCGGGCGACAGAACGGCGTGCCCGGTCAGCGCGTTCACGCCTGCTGGATCCGACGTGGAAGTCCAGCTGGTTCCGTTGTAGTGGGTCAGCGAGACAACCCCGGCGACCCATACGTCGGTCGCCGAAAGTGCGGCAATCGCAGTGTTGCCCTCCGCGAGCTGAGTCACCACGGTCCAGGCCGTGCCGTTCCAGTTCAGCACGGAGCCGTCGGCCGCGATGGCCCACGCGTCCGTGGGCGAGACGGCGTCGACGTCCAGCAGCCCGCTGTTGTCCGGTGCCGTCAGCTGCGTCCACGATGATCCGTTGTAATGCATGATCACCGACGTGAACTGGCGGTTGTGGTAGCCGGGCGTCACGGTCTCGCCGACCACCCAGATGTCGCTGGCCGACGTGCCGGAGATCGCGTTGACGGATAGGTCGTTGGTGGTGGACACCGGCGTGGCGACCTGGCTCCAGGTGCTGCCGTTCCAGTTCAGCGCCGTGGCGACCGATGCGCCGTTGGCGGCGGAGCTACCCACACCGACCGCCCAGGCGTCGGTGGGCGAAAACGCCTGGATGTGCTCCATCTCGTCGTAGGTCACGCTGCTCGGCACGGTCAGCTGCGACCAGGCCGTGCCGTTCCAGCGGTACGCGAGCGCCTCGGTGACCCAGCCAGAGGAGGTGGGGATGGTTCCTTCGCCGATGGTGATCACGTCGCTGGCCGAGTCTGCGCTTACTCCGGTGAACGCGCAGTCGGCCTCGAATACGCTGCACGGGCCTGAGGGCAGCGCGCTCTGCGACCATTTGCTGCCGTTCCAGTGGTCGATTTGCGGGGTTCCTGAGTCCTGGCCGACCGTCCATGCATTGGTCGCGGAGGTCGCCGTGATGGCATTGAGCGGAACGTAGGGGACATTGTCGACCGCGGTGTACGGGGGGTGGGCGACGCTCCAGGTGGTGGAGGCGCTTGCCATGCTGGGGACGGCGGCTAGTGCGAGGGCGGCGGCGGCTACAACCGTGTTTCTGACGGTGACGCTGGGTCTCATGGGAACTCCTTATACATTTGCGTCGACCGGATTAGCGGCTCCTACACAAATAGCCACGTATAAAGTCATCGCCACGTTCAGCTCAGCCACGGGAAGTTTTCGCCGAGTAAGACAGAACTAAAAGTTCACTTACACCACCCCTGCCAGGCGCTGAGTGGCTTACCACCAGATGTCGGTGTGAGCTATTTCTATCCAAGTCTCGTTTGGGGCCAGTGAGACACGCCAGTGATCTTGCCTGCCTCGCGTATTGGGGAGAGCTGAGAGGCAATAACGCGTACCCTGGTTGCCCTGCAGCTAACAGCAGTCTATGATCGTGCCCATCAATCGGTTTAACCTGGTCGAAGTGGCGGGCGGCGGCCAAGGGGGGATGTGTGGTGTGCTGACATTGTTGTGGTGCTCTTAGCGGCCATAATAATCTCGATCGTCGGAGTCGCTGCGCGCGACCCAGGGAGTGCGTAGTCGAGCTAGTCACGAGCTAATGCTGACTCAAGCACGCGTTAATACAGTCCGGCTGGGAAAAGAATGACACGGCAGTCCTGAGAGGCGAAGGCCGAGCCTGCCGAACCGGGAGCTCGCTGGTCCAGCTGCGTCAAGTAATGGCGAGTTGCTGATCAGGTGTATCAAGCCAAAGAACGATCAGCTCCGCCTAGGTAAAGACCTAGAGCTCATTCAACCCGCTGACCTCAGGGGAGCAACTGCCATGACGATGGATGAGCCGCACGCCGTACTTGACGAGCTGAAGAGTATGGCGGCCGAGCAAGGCTGGACCCGGGTGACCGGCTACGTCGCGCAAGTGGCGACCGCGGATCGTCAGGTGCTGGTGGGGTGCGCGCCCGGCGTAGACCCGGGGCCACTGGCGGCCTGGCTGCGCGGCCGGGATGCTGCCGCCACGGTACGCACCACGGAGCTTGACGCGCTGGCCGTCGATCCCGGCCCGGCGCTGGCCGTGGACCGCGTCGTGATCGCGCTGCGCTGCGGCGACCTGCTGATGCCGGCCACGATTGCGGGCGCCGCGACGGTCATGGGCAGGTCCGGGGGCAGCTACGCGCTGGTGCTCACTGAGGTGGAGCGCGTTCAGGGCGAGTCCGACCTCGCGGCCGTCCAGCGGGCCGTGGGCGGAGCCCTGCTGGGCCCGGAAGGCGCGGCCCGCAGGGCTGGGCGGGGCTTGCTGCTCTGGACCGAGTCCACCGTCCCCGGGTTCCTGGTCGAGCGGGTCGAAAACGACTCGAGGAGCCTGTCCCAGTGGCTGGCGACCGTCCCGGACCAGTCGGCCGAGCTGGCCGGGCAACGCGCGGCGTGCGCGCTTGCGCTTGCGCTGGCCGCCGAGGCCGAAGCGGCCGCCGGGTCCGTCGCGACGTCGTCCGCCGAGCAGGCCGAGACGCAGCTTCGGATGCTGCCCGGGCTGCGCACGTCGGTCGCCGGCCTGCACGCCCGCGTGCTCGACCATCTCGACGCGCAGGCGGTCAGCCTCACCCGTGAGCTGACGGCGTCCCTGGACACGATGCGGCACGACCTGCTGCGCGAAATTGACTCCCCGGCCGACGGCCGGGATCCGCACTCATCGGTGTCACTGGTCACCCGGCGCATGTCCCAGTGGAGTGAGGATGCCGCCGGGGTGATCGCGGCCCGGCAGGCTCAGTCGAGGCAGCATGCCGTCGAGCTACTCGATGTCATCGATTGGCCACTGGTCAACGACCTTGCTCCCCGGTCCGACGGGAGACGGTACCCGGAGCCGATAGTCCAGTCGTTCACCCCCGATCCGCTCGGCGTACCGCCGCACCGCGATGGCTTTGCCCTGCCGCCCTCCGGCGCGGTACCGGGCCCAGTCTGGGCGCCGGCGCTGCGTACGGCCACCGTCGGCGGGGTGGTGACCGCCGCGGCCCTGGCCGCCCTGGGCGTCGCCGTGGCGCCCGCCCTGGGAGCCGCCGCGGTCGGAGTCGCGGCGGCCACCATGTTTGGCAGCAGGCGCGGGCAGGCGGCCACCCGGCGGCGGACCGAAACCGCAGCGGTCGACACGGCCGTCCGCACCGAGCTGTCCAGGCTCATGTCCGTCCTATCCGCTGAACTCGACGCGGGCCGCACGAAGCTACGGGCCGCGACCGACGCCGAGTTCACCGACCTCGATCGCTCGCTCGCTGCGGCGCAAGAGCACGCAAGCCGGCTCCAGGCCGGCCCGGTGAAGCCGGACCCGGAGGTATCCGAACGGCTCGCCAAGTTGCGCGCCCGGCTCGGGCTCGGTGCCGTCTCGCCGGCGGACCTCACAGTTCTTCCCACTGACCCGGCATGAAGGAGAGGCCATGACGGTCACTGACAACGGCATGACGCTAAGCGAGCAGATCACCCAGGCCCGCGAGCGCGCGCACGCCCAGGCCGGCACCGCCATCGCGGGCCTGATGAAGATAGCCGACTGGCTCGAGCTGCGCGAGACATCCGAGCACCTGGCGGCGACCGCGGTGCTGCTGGACTCCTACACCTTCAATCTGATGGTGATGGGGCGCATGAAAAACGGCAAGTCCACCCTGCTCAACGCGCTCCTGGAAGGCATCACTCAGCCGGTGGCCATGGGCACCGGCCGCGGCTTGATGGCGGTCGGCACGCTACCCACCACCGCCGTCCTCACCACCGTGCACTATGCGGAAAAGCCGTCGGTCCGGGTGCAGCGGATGGACGGCTCCTCCGAGGACTGGAAATTCGACCAGTACCTCCGCGATTCGGTCCTGACCGAGGACAACGAAGAGAACAAGCGGTTCTTCGAGCAGATCAAGGAATTCCAGATCGGTTTCCCCGCGGTCTTGTGCCAGGCGGGCGTCATCGTCGTGGACTCTCCCGGCACGGACGAGCACCCGCTGCGGACGAAAATTACCCAGGCCGCCGCCTGCCGGGCCGACGCGGCCATCCGGCCGTACCGAAGCGACGTGCTGATGGGCGAGAAGGAGCTCGAGGAAGACGTCGAGGTCCGGAAGGCGGGAACGCGCGTCTTCACCGTCGTCAACGTGTGGGGCGATAACCAGGTCGATGACCGGCTGCGGGCCTTCGTCTGGAACCGTTACGTACGAGATCAACTCGGCGGCCCGAAGTGGGAACATCAGGACCTGGCGGACCGTGACATTTTCTTCGTCCGTGCCCAGCACGCGTTTCTCGCCCGGGCGGCAGGGGACGCCGCCGGGGTGGAGCGGTCCGGCCTCGGGGCCCTGGAACGGCGCCTCGGCGAGTTCCTGACCAACGAGCGGCTCCCGGCGCACCTGCATAAGCACGCTACCTCCGCGGTCCGGCTGGCCGCTGCCATCGAGGAGCACCTCGGCCAGCGTGAGGCGGCCGCCCGGGCCGACCAGCGCCGCCTCCAGGAGGCGTATCTCGCGGAACAGCCGAAGATCGCGCGGATCACGGCCCAGGCCGACAAGCTGCCTGCCATCTTCGCGCGCTATCAGGCCCAGGCCGATCTCGACCTGCGGACCAGTTTCCGGCAGGCCGTCGCGGATATCCGCCAGGACCTCCCGCCGTACCTGGAATCGGTATCGCTCCCCACGGCGGAGAGCCTCACCAAGGTGCTCCAGCACAAGAAGCTGGCCGCGGAAGCCGCCGACGCCATCGCCAAGTTCACCACGGACCGGCTCGACACATGGAGCCAGACCGAGGCCCACGCGCTGCTCGAGCCCATCATGAAGCGGCTCGGGGACGAGGTGAAGGCAGAAGTAGCTGCCATCAGCGAACAGCTGGATGAGGTCAACTTCCGGATGTCCGGCTGGACCGTTCCTGTCGGCGGCAACATCCGGTTGGTGAGCACCACCGAACGCGTGCTTTCGGCCGTGGCCGGGCTCTTCTTCGGCGACGTCAGCGCCGCGGTCACCGGAGGTGCGGGCGGCTGGCGCGGGGCGGCGGGGGGTATCACCGGGGCGCTGGGCGCATCGTTCCTGCTGGGCGCGCTCGGCGTGACGGCTGGCATCGTCTTCTGGCCGGCCACGCTGGCCGTGGCCATGCTGGCCGGGATCACCGCGGGCGGTTACCACCTGGACGAACGAGTGAAGAAGGCGGCACTGGACACCGCGGACCAGGCGCTGGCCAACCTGCCTGAAGCCAGCAGCGCGCTGATCTCGGGCAAGGTCGCGGACTTCTTCGGCCAGGCTGAGCAGGAGGTCTCCGGCGAGGTCAAGGCCTTCATTACTGAGCAGGTCCGCAGCATCCAGCAGTTCGTCGAGCTCAACCAGCGGGACCAGGCTGACAAGGATCGCATGCTGAAGGAGTGGGACAAGGCCCGTTCGGCCCTGACGGGGTACGTGGCCACGCTCGAGCAAGCCGTGGCGATCGCGAAGCAGGGCTGACCGTCATGTCCGTGTGCCCGCGGCCGCCAGGTGGCCGCCGGTGACCTCGAGCCCGGCGGGGGCACCGACCTCGCCGCCGAGCAGCGGCACGTCGCCCGCCTGGTGGAGCGCGGCAAAGACCGCCAACTCCCCACCCGCCAGTAGCACGCCTGGGCTGGCGGGCAGGCTGGATCCGGCCGCAGCCGCCAACCGCGCCGTGCTACAGGGCCTGACCAGGGACGTCGGCCACATCCTGGCCGACCAGGTGAGTCGGTACCTGGCCGACGGCGCGGCGCGGTTGGGCGCGAGCAACCTCCGGGTCGTGTTCGGCGGCCATTTCAGCAGCGGGAAGTCCAGCATGATCAATATGCTGATCCGCCAGCCACTGCTGCCAACCAGCGATTATCCGGAAACCGGCGTGCCCTGCGTCATCAGCACGGGCGCGGCGGACAGCATCCGGGTCGTAACCGGCTCGCGGGGACGCTCGGTCCCCTTCGGCACCGACTCGATCGCCGCGTCGGTATCCCTGATCGGCACCGACGGCGATCACCGGCCCGCACCCAGGAAAGTCACCCGGCTGGACATAACGCTCGCGGCCGGCCCGATCGGCCCGGCCACAGTCTGGGTGGACTCGCCCGGCATCGATGACACCGCCGAGACGACGGCGCGGGCCGCGGCCGTCGCGACCGACGCGGACCTGCTGATCTGGGTGGTCGACTCCCGGCAGTCGATGTCCATGCTCGAGCAGGCGATGCTGCGCGATCACATCGGCGCGCACGGTCCGGCCAGCGTGGTGTTCATCGTCAATGCGTTCCTGGATGCGGACACCCCGCTCCGCTGGGAGTGCTTCCTGAAAGACGAGGCACCCACCCATCGGGCCCGGATCGAGCAGACCATCGACTCGGGCCCGGTACCCAAGCGCATCATCTTCTCCTCCGCCCGGGCCGCGGCCGCGTGTCCGGACGGATTCGGCGGCCCCGAGGCACGCGCCCTGCTGGCCGAGATGACCGGACCGCGATACTGGCGGGCCACAGCTACGCGCTCCTACCAGGTGCAGGCCCGACTGGCCCCGCTCAGTGCCGACGTTGACCGCCAGATCAGCCAGGAGGAGGCCAGGCTGGCCGCCGAGCGCGCCAAGGGACGGAAGGCGGTCGGCACGCAGACCTCTAACCGCGAGGATTTCCTCGCGGGCATCGGCGGCCAGGTGCGGCACCTGCTGGCCCGGCAGCGAGATGCCGCCGACGCCGCCGTCCGGGCGGCAGCAGCGACGGTGGACGCCACCGCGCGCGCGGGGAACTTCTACGGGCAGGATCTCACCACCCGGCTGCAGGTCGTCGCCGACGCCACGGCGGCGGATCTCGCCACCGCCATCGCAGATCAGGCTCGAAGCCGCGGGCTCACGGCACTGACGAGCACGGCGCGGCGCGAGCTGGCCATCCTGCTGGCGCCTGAGGCCATCACGATCGTGGCCGACATACCGGGGGGTATTGGCAAGGGCGTGGCGATTGGCGCCGGCACGGGCCTGGCCGCCGGAACCGTGGTGCCCGTCGTCGGGCATGCGATCGGCCTGGTCGGCGGCGCCATCGCGGGCGGCTGGCGGGCCAAGGCCGTCAAGGAGCAGCGCGTGTCCGCACTGCGGACGCAGGTGCGCCAAGCCGGGGACGCTGCCGTCACGGCGATGTGCGGGTCCGCCACCGCGATCATCGCTCTCATCGAGCGCGCGTACCCGCGTCCAGCCGCTCCGCTGGCACCCGATCGGCGCCGGCTCACTTCCCTGCAGGAGGCCCGGGCGCATCTGAGCGCGCTGACCACGGCGCTGTCAGCTGAGGCCGACCGGGGCGCGGCGGGTGACCGAGGCGCGGCGGCCGACCGAGGGGCCGCGGGCGACGGTGCGGCCGGCACCCAAGCCGGGTCGGCCCGGGCGGCCCGGCCGCGAGTTCCCGGGGCCGTCAGATGATCGGCAGCATCGGCGTCGACATCCAGGGATCGCGAGCCGCGGTATGCCTCATGGAGTGGGCGGGCGGCCAGGTCCGGCAGGGTCCGGTCGGCGATGGCCGCCGGATCCTGATTCCCGTCGCCGCGACCCCCGCGGCCTGGGGGAGTGCGGCGGCCGAGGCCGCGCTCGACGCGGTGCCGGCGAGCAGCCGGCCGGCCGACATGCTGTACGCCTGGCGTCAGGACGCCTGGAGCCCGGAATTCCTGGCCGGACTGCACCGCCGCCTGCTTGCCTTCCTGGGCCAGGCCCAGCCGGAAGGTTTCCGCAGTCATCAGGTGTGCGTCTGCGCCGATCCGGCTTCCGCCGGGGGCTGGGCCACGGCGGCCGAGCTTCTGGGCCAGGCGGGGCTGCCGGGGACGGAGCAGGTCCAGCCGACCGATGCGCTGCTGTGCCGCTGGCTGTCCGAGACACCGGAGCCGCCATCGGGTCCGGTCCTCGCGGTGGCCTGCAGCGAGACCGTCACGATTCTCGGCCTCTACTCGGTCGAGATCGACGACGCCCCGGTGGTGCGCGCGGACGGCGAGACACGCATCTATCCCGGCTCCGGACCATGGGTTACCGAGATCGCCGCCGACGCGCTGCGGCAATGTCGACCGGGTTTCCCCGCCCGCGCTCTCCTCGGCCTGCTGGACGGCGTGGACGAATTCGCGGCCATGCTGCGGGTCAGCACGGGCGACACGTGGGTGGAGTGGGCCGGGCCGCTGTCGCAGTACATGTTCGAGCCGCTGCGGGCCAGCCGCTCCGAAGTGGCCGCCCGCACGACCGCCGCCGACTACACCAGGCCGGTCGCCAGCGCCGTGCATTCCGTACTTAACGGGGTGGCGGGCCGCGTCACCTTGCTGGTGGGCGGGCCGGGTGCCGCCTGGCCCTTCGTCGCCGACGCGCTGGCCGGGCTCGGGACCATGTGGCAGAGCGGCGACCCGACGCTGGACCTGGCCTACGGAGCGTGCTGGTGGGAGCGCTACCGCCGCAGTTTCCGGCGCGACGGCGCCGCGCACGTAGCCGATGCCGCGCACCTAACCGTGACCGTGCCCGTCCACGGCACCTCCGCACCCGGCGGCCAAGGCCAGCCGGAGCCACCCGCGTCCGCCTTGCCGGTCCGGTTCGGCGGGGCCGAAAGCACCGGCGGCCAGTTTGACGCAGAGCCGCCGCCCTGGGAGAAGGAGCCTGCACCGGCGGCTGCCGCTGCTGCGCCCGCCGAACCTGCCGTCGGCCAGCCCGCCGAACCTGCCGCCGACGAGCAAGCACCCTGGGAGCGCTGATGATGTCCCGTGGCCACGGCAGGCCGTGATATGAGCCCCGAACCTGAACTGCCGGGTGGCCTGCCGCGCCAGCAGGTGCCGCGAGCCGATGTCGCGGTCGCGGAGTTCACCGAGGCGGCACCGTATCTGCTGATATCGATACTGGAGCGACGCTACCTAGCGGATCTGCAGCTGTCCCGGTGGTTGCTGCAGTCACCCGAGGACGACGGCGCCCGGCCGTTGCTGCGGGAGATCCTGGCCCTGCCGCGGCGCGGGCCAGAGGAGGAGCCGGGCCAGGCGGCACCGCACATCCTCAGCGCCAGCCATACTCTCGGGCAGGCGGTCACCATGGCCATTTTCGGCGATGGCCAGCGGCATCGGTTCTTCGTCGGCGGCCGCCGCGTGCCGAGGGGCGATATCAGCTCAACCGAGGACTTCCTGGCCGGCCAGGCTAGCGTGCTGCGCGCGCACCTGCCTGGGCTGGAGCTCAGCCCGGTGGCCAGGCTCGACGGCGGCGGGCTCGCCGACCTGGCGGGTTTCCTCGCCGACGCGCCCGCGCTAGCGGCGGTCACCGGCATCCCCTCCCGGCGGGACAGCGGGCCGGACCCCTACCAGAACCTTGACCGGCTGACCGATGCCGCCGCCGGTCACCGCTACGCGGTGCTGATCGTCGCCGAACCGCTGGACCCGGCGGAACTCGACGTGGCTGTCGACACCTGCCGCCGGCTCAAAAGCGAGGTGCACGCCCTGATTCACCCGACCGTCACCGATGCCCGCGCGGATGGCACCACTAAGTCCTCCACCAGCTACGATGCGAGCAAGAACCTCGACTCATGGTCGCCTGCGGTGCTGAGCTGGTTCGGCATGTTCTGCGCCGTCGCCGGCATCTATGCTCCGGGACTCGGCGCGCTCAAGGACCTGGCCGGTCCGGCGCTCGAAGGGGTCAAAGTGGTCGGGGACCGCGGCGCCGTACCGGCGGATACCGTGACGACCGGGACCACGCAAACCCGCACCCAGTCCATCACCACCGAATTGCTCGACGCCAACGCGGAGGCCTGCGAGGCCCTGCTGGCGACGCACATCGGGCGGCTGGAGGCCGGCCGCAGTGGCGGCTGGTGGCGCACGGCCGTCTACGTCGCCGCGGAAACCGACGGCGGCCTCGCGGCGGTTACCGCGGCCCTGCGCGCGATCTGCAGTGGCACCACGACCGCGCTTGACCCGATGCGCGCGATACGCATCGCGCCGTGGGCGCTGCGTCCGGCGTTGACCCGCGGCCAGGTCCTGACCCTGCGGCCGGCGGCCCGGCCCGGTGGCCGCCCGCCCGTGGGCCATCCACTCGGAGCCGCGTTCGATGCGCTGGCCACGTGCATGATGACCGACGAGCTTTCGGTCCTCCTGTCGCTGCCCCGCCGCGAGGTCGCGGGCCTGCGGATGCGAGACGTGGCCGAGTTCGCCCTGGCTGTCCCCCCGCCCGAACGGCAGTCGGTGAAGCTCGGCAGCCTGATCGACGTAAACGGCCGCGACCTAGACCAGGTACGGCTCAGCGCCGACGAGCTCACCCGTCACGTGCTTATCACGGGCATGACCGGCTACGGGAAGACCACGACAGCCAAGCGGCTGCTCAGTCGGGCGCGCGCCGAACTTGGCACGCCGTTCCTGGTCATCGAGCCCGCGAAGGCGGAGTACCGTCAGCTCCGGCACGATCCGGCGCTGCGCGGCGGGCTCCGGGTCTACTCGATCGGCGCCAGCGAGGTGGCCCTGCCGCTGCGGATCAATCCGTTCGCGCCCATCGACGGCGCGCCGCTCGGAAAGCACATTGACTTGCTCAGGTCCGTCTTTACCGCGGCCTTCCCGATGCTCGCTCACCTGCCCGGCGTCTTCGAGGAAGCGATGCTCGACCTGTACGCCGACCGCGGCTGGAACCAGCACACCGGACGCAACGACGTGCTCGGCGAGCGTCCCGCCTATGCGGACGTCAGCGCCCTGTCGCCGACGATGCGGGACCTGCGCGACCAGATCGAGGTCGTGCTCGCGCGCAAGGCCTACGCCGGCGAGGTATACCAGAACATGGGCACGGCCCTGCGTTCCCGCCTCAACCGCCTGATGGTCGGCATTAAAGGCGACGCCCTGGCGTCGGCACGCAGTATCCCGGCCGCGGAGCTGTTCGGGTACCCGTGCGTCATCGAGCTGAAGGACCTGGCGGATGACGAGGAAAAGTCGTTCGTCATGGCCCTGCTGCTCAGCATGCTCTACGAGTACGCCGAATCACGCCAGCCTGATCCGGAACTGACCGCACACGGGTTGCAGCACATCACGCTGATCGAGGAAGCTCACCGGCTGCTTCGCAATCCGCGGGGCGGCGCCGGCCCGGAGACCGGCGAGGCACAGGCGAGGGCCGTGGCCACGTTCACCGACATGATGGCCGAGATGGGCGCGTACGGCGAGGCGTTCATCGTGGCGGATCAGATCCCGGTGAAGCTAGCCCCGGAGGTGCTCAAGAACTCCAACGTCAAGATCATCCACCGGCTGGCCGCCCCGGACGACCGGGCCGTCGTGGCGGCCTCGACCAACCTGTCTGAACCGCAGAGCCGGTACCTTATCGGACTGAAGCCGGGCATTGCGGTCGTGCACGACGACGCCATCGGCTCGGCGGTGCTGGCCCGCATATCCAGATCAGCCGATCAGGCTCCGGTGTCGAATGCGGTCCCAGCCCGCCAGCCGGACCGGCGGTACCTGCACCGCAACGGCGGCTGCATCCAGTGCCCGCGGCCGTGCACGTTCGTTGACATCACCCGCCAGCTCGCCGCGGACGACCGGATCGATGCCGATCTCGACCCGTTTTTCCAGGCGCTCCTACGGACCGACGCGGACCGGATCCGGCCGTCCTTCACGGCCTGGCGCGAGCGCTGGCTGGCCGAAGTGGCGACCCTTCCCGCCGATGAACGCGAGGGCAGCGCCTACTGCGCGGCCAGTCAGTCGGGCTACCGGTGGGTGGGCCGCATACTCGGCGAACGGCCCGGCCCGGCGAGCGCGCTGGCCCGGCGGCTGCTGGCCACGGATCAGGGCGCCCGGCACATCGCCCGCCTGATCGCCGCGCTGCTGCGTAACGGCCAGGCCACTGACAGCGAGCCGATTCAGGCGGCCGTCGCCCAGCTAGGCGAGCTGCTGGCCGCAGCGCCGCCAGCCAGCGCATCAGTCCAGGCGGCCACAGGAAGGCAGTGAACCCGCTACCGCGGCAGCAGCATGGCCAGGTTGATGGCGTTGGCCATGGCCTGGTAGCCGGCGTCGTTGGGGTGCAGGTGATCACCGGAGTCATACGCGGGGTTCAGCCGCAGCGGGTCGGCCGGATCGCGCATCACCTGGTCGAAGTCGATGACGCCGTCGAAGGCGCCGCTGGTGCGGATCCAGGCGTTCACCGCCTCGCGGGTGGCTTCGCCCGCCGCGCTGTAGTACCCCGCTCCCTGGAACGGCAGCAAGGTCGCGCCGAAAATCCTCAGCCCCCGGGCGTGCGCCGCCGCGATCAGCTGCCGGTACCCGGCGATGATCTGCCCCGCGCTGACCGCGGTGCCCGAGCTGACCCCGCTGACCACGGCACCCCGGTACGCCATGACCGGGCTGAACCCGATGTCGTTGATCCCCTCGAGCACGATGACGTCCCGGACCCCGGGCTGGTCCAGGACGTCCCGCCCGAACCGCGCCTCGGCGCTGACACCGAAGACCCGCGAGTCGCTCAGCACCCGGTTCCCGCCGATGCCCTCGTCGGCCACCGCCAGCGTGGGACCGCTCACCGCGTCCAGCCGGCGGGCCAGGTCGTTGGGCCAGCGGGCGTTGGCGCCGACGTCCGAGTTGACGCCGTCGGTGATCGAGTCGCCGATCGCCACCACGGTCCCGACCGCCTGGGCCGAACGCACGACGAGGCCGCTGAGGTAGAACCACGACGTGGTCGGTACGACGAACGCGCTCGCGTCCTGGTCGGCGGTGTGGTCACCGGGCGCCGACACCCAGTTGACCTGGGAGGCGTCCAGATGGTACGTCGCCCGGCCGGTCTGGTCCGGCAGGTACACGCTCACCGCGAGCTCCTCGAGCGGCCACACCCGCATGGCCACCGGGTCGCTGAGGACCTGCGCGCCCGCCGGGATCTGGAACGATGGGCGGCCGCGATAGGTCACCGGGTAGATGGTGCCCGGCGCCAGCGCGCCGTCCGCGCCCGACACCGCGACCGTCACCCGGCCGATCCGCAGCGGCGAGGCGCCGTAGGCGTTCGTCAGCTCCAGCCGGATCGGATCACCGCCGACGCTGGTGAAGATGATGTCCCGGACGGTCTGGTTGTCGAAGCCGGCCTCGGCGATCGTATCGCGCCCGGCGGCCTGCGGGCCGGCGCCCCAGCTCGTGACCCAGCGGACCGCGTCGGGCTTGCGGCCGGCCGCCGCGGCCGGCCGGGAACCCGCGAAGACCGCAATCGTGGCCGCCAGGATCAGCAGCAGGACGGTACCGAGCAGCCAGAAGCGGATCGGCCGGGTAACTTTCCGCCGTCCGGCCCAGCTGGCACCGATCACGCTCTTCTCCTTACTAGCCCGCCAGCGCTGTCCCCGCTCCCTATCGGGTGTTATTCCACGTTTCGGCTGCTCGCAAGGTTAACGATCGGTGATGCCCTGAAGGTTTCAGCACGCCCCGTTCAGTCAAAATCATCCACATTTAGGCCGAACGGGCCTGGCCCCAGCCCCAGCCCATCGGCTCCCTCGTCGTCGGTATCGCCGCGTAGCGGGGCGGGCCCGGCCACCGCCAGCTCCAGCGCATCCGCCCCGGCGCTAAGCGCCCTCCGCCCGGAGCACGTCCTTGAGCTCGCCGCTGGTGATCACGTGTGCCCGGCGGGGGAAGATCTTCTCGGTGAGGAAGTCGTGCACGCCAGGGACAGGGTCGGCGCAGGCGTCGGCGATGACGTGCAGGCCGTGGTCGCTAAAGCTTGCTGCGGACGGCGATCTGGTAAAGCTCAGGCAGCCGCGGTTCGGCCGCGCGGGCGGCGACGCGCACGCCGATCCAGGCCAGCGCGAGGCCATATCCGGCGGCGCACACCACGAGCACCGGCATCCGGACCGTCGCCGGATCCGAGCGGGTGAACACCACGCCGAGCACGACCGGGATGACCGCCACCGCCACGCCCAAGAGGCTGCCGAGGGAGCCCCCGAGCCTGTCACCCGTGAATCCGTCGGCGGGCCTGGGCACGGGACTGCCGGCCCGTTTCTCCATCGGGTAGGGCAGGGTGACGGTGAAGACGTCGCCAAGCCCCAGGCCCGCGCCGATCCCGGCGAGAGCCACCGCCAGGCCGAGGAACCCGTCCACCGGATGCTTGGCCACGGCCGCGAGGCCGAAGGAGATCACCGTGAGCAGCGGCACCGCGATCATGCCGAGCGCGATGTTCTGGCCGGAGAAATAGGCGCGCAGGGCACGGCGTCCGGTCAGTGTCATCGCCTCGATGCCGAAGCCCGGTCCGCTCAGCC
>Ga0302326_10016859_pt1 | contig 15262 bp, 7 predicted proteins | sample Palsa_T0_3_FD_202264 | JGI IMG/M metagenome (GOLD analysis project Ga0302326, IMG submission 202264) | Peat permafrost microbial communities from Stordalen Mire near Abisko, Sweden - Palsa_T0_3 | ecosystem: Environmental > Terrestrial > Soil > Palsa > Peat permafrost | place: Sweden: Abisko...
GGGCGAAAACGGCGTCCCCGAAAAGAAGCGCATCACCATCCAGCAGATCTTCGACGCCGTCACGAAATATTACAACGTCCGCCTCAGCGACCTGCAGAGCAAAAAGCGTCACAAGAGCATCGCCTTTCCCCGTCAGGTCTGCATGTTCCTGGCGCGAAAACACACCGGCTTCAGCCTCGAAGAAATTGGCGGCTACTTCGGCGGGCGCGACCACACCACGGTCATGCACGCCGTCCGAACCGTCGCCGAGGATTGCAACCAGAGCAAGGAAATCGCCGACCAGCTCAACCGCCTCAATGGCACGCTTTTGGCTTGAATCCCAACTAAATATTCCAAAATTCCACTTGACAAGATCAGATGTTAGGGTAAAGTATTGATGGTATATGCAACCCTCGGAAGGGTTGCGCGCCGATAGCCGATCGTTTCTTCGGGAACGATAATCGGGAATGTGGAAAGTATGCACCGCCCTTGGCAGACCGCAGAAAAATGAAAAATGAAACAGAATGCAACACAATGCAACACTTATCCCCCCCACCCCCTGCGGGGGAGAGCAGTAGAGCAGGAGAAAGTTGAGCAGTAGATCATGCGAAGCGCGGGCTTTTGTCACCTTGTCACCCACTCACCTTGTCACCTTGTCATGAAAATCCCGTCCGAGGCCGGACGGGCTAAACTTGTTCCCTTTTCATCTGTTTCTACAATCCCCCGCCAATGCCATTCATTCTGACCTACAACAAAAAAGTCCGCCAAGCGCTGGAAGCCCCGGCCAATCTCAGCATCGACGTGCTGGTCATCCTCGGCCTCGCCGGCTTGCTGGTGGCGATCGCTTCGCTCCTCGGCCACGCCACCGCGCCGCGGCCGCAGGGCGTGGAAATCCATCTTCAATTTCGGTACTTGCCGCTCTACGCATTCTTCAGCGTCAGCCGCGCCGTGATCGCGTACATTCTTTCGCTCATCTTCACACTGCTTTATGGAACGATCACCGCTCACAGTCGGCTCGCCGAAAAGTTCATGATCCCGCTGCTCGATATTTTGCAGTCCCTCCCGGTCCTCACCTTTCTGCCCGGACTTGTGATTCTGTTCGTCCGCCTATTCCCCACAAGCTGGCTCGGCCTGGAGCTGGCGTGCGTGATCATGATCTTCACCGCCCAGGCCTGGAACATGACCTTCAGCTACCACACTTCCGTTCGAGCGATCCCCGACGCCCTCCGCGAGGCCGCCGCCATTCAGCACCTCACCGTCTGGCAACAATTTCGTTTTCTCGAACTGCCCGCATCCATGATCGGCCTGGTCTGGAACTCCATGATGTCCATGGCCGGCGGCTGGTTTGTGATCACCGTCGAGGAAGCCTTCACCTTGAACAACGTGGACTATCGCCTCCCCGGCCTCGGATCGTACATGAACCAGGCCCAACTCGATTGGAACTGGCCCGCCATGATCGCCGGCGTCCTGGCCATGATCACCGTGATCGTCGTGCTGGATCAACTGATCTGGCGTCCCATCGTCGTCTGGAGCGAGCGGTTCAAGCTCGAAGATGTGTCATCTGCCGAGGTCTCCCATTCCTGGTTCCTCCAATTCCTGCGCCGATCCCGCTTCCTCAAATGGGCCGGCTCGCTCATGCGACGACGCTCCGACAAAGCCGAAATTGCGGCACATGTGCAAATCGAACCCATGACCGAGCAATCGCTGAAAAAAAAACAAATTCAGCGCGGCATCGTGAGCTGGATCGTCGTCATCGCCCTGATCGCCCTGGCCGGCTGGGGAGCATTCACCCTGGCGCGCCTGCTGGCGCAGCTTCCGATCCACGACACTCCCGATACCAACGGCTGGCTCGCGGTGCTCTGGGCACTGGTGCTTTCGTTTCTAAGAGTGTTTGCCGCCGTGACCATCGGGGCCCTCTGGACCTTGCCGGCTGGCGTGCTGATCGGATTGTCTCCGAAATGGTCCAATCGTCTTCAGCCGATCGTGCAGATCGTCGCCGCGTTTCCCGCCCCGATGATTTACATCATGGTGATCATTCTGTTGGGCAAAATGCACATTGCGTTCACCTATGGCTGCGTAGCGCTCATGCTGCTGGGAACGCAATGGTACATTTTGTTCAATGTGATCGCGGGGGCGATGGCCATTCCCAGCGATCTGCGCGAAGCCGCGAGGATTTATCATTTGAGTGTTTGGAAGCGCTGGACCGAAGTTTACATCCCGGCGGTATTTCCATACCTCGTTACCGGCCTGATCACGGCCGCCGGCGGCGCATGGAATGCCACCATCGTCGCCGAACTGGTTTCCATACCCGGAAGACAAGACCATATCGCCTTTGGCCTCGGGTATCTCATCGACATTGCCGTTGCCAACGGGCAATTCCCACTGGAGACTGCGTGTGCTGTGACGATGGGCCTGACCGTCGTCATCGTCAATCGCATTTTCTGGAAACGAATTTATCGCCTTGCGGAAAGCCGATACAGCCTTAACGTCTGAACCGCTATACAATCGCTATATGACCGCAACCGAAAACGGCTCCCCGATCTCCGAAGCGCTCGATGTGTCGATGGTTTACACCGACGCGGAGACCGGCAATCGACTGCTCGTGCTCGACAAGGTTTCCATTGCCGTCAAAACCGGGGAAGTGCTCGCCATCCTCGGCCCCAGCGGCTCCGGCAAAAGCACGCTGCTGCGAATCCTTATCGGATTGCTCCAACCCACCAGCGGCAGCGTTCTGGTTCATGGCAAGCCGCTCGTGGGAATTCATCCGGGCGTGTCGCTGGTGTTCCAGAATTTTGCCCTTTTCCCGTGGCTCACCGTTGATGACAACATCAAACTCGCGCTCAACGGATTGAATCTCGACGCCGAACAAGCCAAAGAAAGGGTGATGCGCTGCGTCGACGTCGTCGGCCTGGAGGGATTTGAGAAAGCATATCCCAAGGAACTTTCCGGCGGAATGAAACAGCGCGTCGGCATCGCCCGGGCGCTGGCCCGCGCGCCCGAACTGCTTTGCATGGACGAACCCTGCAGCGCGCTGGATGTTTTCACCGCCGAGAGCTTGCGCAGCGAGATCTATCGCATGTGGTCGGGCGGACAAAGCAAATTGCCATTCCAGCCCAAGAGTGTGGTGATCATCACTCACCACATCGAGGAAGCGGTATTTTTGGCGGATCGAATCGTGGTCATGGGCACACGCCCCGGCAGAATTCGCACGATTATTCAGAACGATGTCGCACACCCGCGTGAGTATCAATCGCCGCCGTTTCAGCGGATGGTGCAGCGGCTACATGATGTGATCACCAAGGAGCAGTTGCCCGATGTTCCCGAGCCGACGACGCCGCCTGCGCCCGAGACCGGCATGCCCACGCCCGCGCCGATTCCCGCCGTCAACCTCGGCCACATTTTCGGCCTCATGGAAATTCTCCGCGATCACGGCAGCGAAATGGATGTCTTCAAGCTCGACATGCTCACCGATTACGATTTCGGCCACACCATCGCCGTCGTCAAGGCCGGAGAATTGCTCGATTTTCTCGACACGCCCAAGAATCAGGTGATTCTCACCGACACCGGCCGCAAGTTCCTCGACGGCGACATCAATGTCCGCAAAAAAATGTTCCACGATCAACTCCTGACACTGCCCACGTTCCGATTCGTGCTGCGGCTGCTTGAGGAAGCCCACGGCCATCGGCTCAGCAAGGAGATCGTGGAAGAAGAACTTTGCGTTCGCCTCACCACCGAGGATGTGGAAAAGGTTTTCACCACGATCGTCGGATGGGGACGCTTCGGCGAGATATTTGGATACGATGCGGCATCGGAGGAGTTGTACCTTGATGATGCCAAGACGCCGGAAGAATCCGGCGCGACCGCAACTTAAGTTTAAGGAGAGTTCATGCACGCAGCGACGCTTCTATCCGTTCTATTTTCCGTGTTGATGCCGGCCAAGATGTGGTTCGCGCCCAGCCAGCCGATCAATGTGACGATCCAGGCCGACAAACAGGTGATTCTGTATGCGACCGATTTCACCGGCAAGAAACTCGATGCCAAAAATAATACCGTCGCGCCGGGCGCGGTGGCGAATGTCACCACGATTTTCCCGGCCGTCGGCACACCGGGGACATACATTCTCTATGCACTGCCCGATGGTTCGACGATTCCGGATTCCGGCGCGCCCAAGAATTTTGTGGGGACGCCGCTGCTCATCGAAGCGCTGCCGGATCGCAATTCGCAAGCGCCGGCGGTGGATGTGACGCATGTGCTTCCCCTGCAATATGCCGTGATGACCACCGATGCCGGGCCGATCTCGGCGATGTTTTATTATGATGTCGCTCCCAACACGGTGAATAATTTTCTGGGGCTCGCTTCGGAGGGATATTACGACGGGCTGGTGTTCCATCGAGTCGTGCCGGGGTTTGTGATTCAGGGCGGCGATCCGCTCGGGGCGGATGCGGATCCAAATCGCCGCGGAACCGGCGGGCCCGGCTACACCATCAACGCCGAATTCAACGACCATCCGCATCTCGAGGGCGTGCTTTCCATGGCCAGGGCCACCGACCCCAACAGCGCCGGCAGCCAATTTTTTGTCTGTCTCGATTATGCCCAGACCAAGCAACTCGATCAGCAATACACCGCATTTGGCCGGGTTTTTGACGGCATGGACGCGGTGAAGAAGATCGGCGGATCCAAGATCGTCGATGACCAGCGCGGCGCTCCGGAGACGCCGACGGTGATTCAACATGTGGACGTATTGCCCGTGACGCCGGATCACGACCCGTATCCACCGGCGCCTGTGACGGCAAATCCGTGATGAAAACAGTAATTTGGCCCAAACCGATCGGAGTACAATTTTTGCGCTTCACCCGGCAAATTTCGCTCGCGCCCCCTTTACAATTGCTTTCCGAAGGGTATTCTCACCCTCGATTCTGGTCGCTAGACCGGGCAAATGGATTTGCGAAAAAAGATGCACACGGAGGTGCTGCAATGTCCTTTCGATCTTTAGTCGTCGGCGCGCTGGCCTTGGGGATTCTTCCAGTCGCCAATCTCCCAGTTACAAAAGTTCTTGCACAAGATGCCGTTCAACCCCCACCGGTTGAAAACTCAAAATATCATTTTGAAGGCACGGTGAACTCCGGCTCGGTGTACATCCGCAGCGGACCCGGCGAAGGCTACTACGCCACACAGAAGCTCGACAAGGGCGCGGTGGTCACCGTCGTGGGGATCAAATTCGAATGGTTGAAGATCGTCCCACCTGATGGCAGCTACTCCTACGTCGGCAGCGCGTTCGTCGATCGCCAGGGCGACGGCAAAACCGGAATAATCAATCGTGACGACGTGAATATTCGCGCCGGCAGCGATCTGGATGCCATGAAGACCACCGTGCAGACCCGGCTGAACAAGGGCGACACGGTCGAAATCCTCGGGCAGGAAGATGAATATCTGAAGATCAAGCCACCCGAAGGTGCTTATCTGTATGTCAACAAACAGTTCGTCGATGCGACCCGCGTGTTGCCCGATGCCGATGCCACCGTGAGCGATTCAGCGGCCGATGCGGTTGCGCAATCGCCGGCAACACAACCGGATAATTCAGCTCCAGCTCCGTCTCCGGCTGTTGTGACCACCGTCACTCCGACAGCGCCGCCGGTGAGCCAGGTTGGACCGACCATTGATGCAACGCCGCCGGCGATGCTGGCGGCCGCGACCACACAGCCGATGGCCGCCGCTCCAAGCACCCAGCCGACGGTTGCCGGCGCGCCCAGCACGCAACCCGCAGTTGCCGCCGCGCCGCCGCCGAGTGCCGAGGAACTCTTCGGCCAGTTCGAGTCGACGTTTGCGGACATGAGCAAGCAGTCACTTGCGGATCAAAACATTGATGATCTGACGACCAAGTATCAATCCATCCAAAATGCGGATGGATTGTCCGACAATCTTAAGCGCGTGGTCGATTTGCGAATCGCCACGCTCAAAGCCCGCGCCGACAACAAGGCGAAATTGCTCGAAGCCCGCGCGATGGAAAAAGATGCGGCCGAGAAGGAATTGGCGCTCCAGGCCGAGCAACAGGAATTGGCCGAGCGGCTCAAACAGACCGATGTGGAGATTTACACCGCGGTCGGAACGCTGCAACCATCGAGCCTGCAACTCGGCGGCGGAACGCTGTATCGCCTGACCGATCCCGGCACCGGCCGAACGGTGATTTATCTCCGCACCACCGACGACAAAGCGACGAGCATGATGGGCCAATTCATCGGTGTGCGCGGCACGCCGACGAATGATCCGCAGCTGAGTCTTCGCGTGCTGACTCCAACGGACATGGAAACGGTTGATCCGGCGAAAGTGAACGGCACCGTTGCTGCTGAGATCATCCCGCCAAGCATGCTGGCGCGCCAAGCCTCGGCAAGCACTGGTGGGAATTAATTTAATTCGGATTTCGCAGGAATAAAAAATGCCCGACCAAAGCCCACGGATAGCAATCCGTGGGCTTCGCTTTCCCCTATACTTCCCCCCATGCCCGAACCGCACAAAATCATTTACTCGATGATCGGCGTCAGCAAATCGCACGACAAAAAGATCATCCTCAAGGATATCAACCTCTCGTATTTCTACGGCGCCAAGATCGGCGTGCTCGGCCTCAACGGCTCGGGAAAAAGTTCTCTGCTGCGAATCCTTGCCGGCGTGGACAAAAAATATGATGGGCAAATCAACCTGCAGGCCGGATTGACAGTCGGATTGCTCGAGCAGGAACCGAAGCTGGACGAGAGCCAAACTGTTCGGCAAATCGCCGAGCAGGGAATGCAGGCGACGCTCGATCTGCTGCGGGAATATGATGAGATCAACAACAAACTCGCCGAGCCGATGAGCGACGAGCAGATGACCAAGCTGCTCAACAAACAGGGCGCGGTGCAGGAGAAACTGGATGCGGCCGGCGCGTGGGAAATGGATTCGCAACTGGAAATGGCGATGGACGCGCTGCGCTGTCCGCCGGGTGAAACGCCGATCAAAATTCTCTCCGGCGGCGAACGGCGGCGCGTGGCGTTGTGTCGATTGCTCCTGCAGAAACCGGATGTTTTGCTGCTCGATGAGCCGACCAATCATCTGGATGCCGAATCGGTTGCGTGGCTGGAGCAGCATTTGGCGAGATATGCCGGAACGGTGATCGCGGTCACGCACGACCGGTATTTTCTGGATAACGTTGCCGGATGGATTCTGGAATTGGATCGAGGGCAGGGAATTCCATGGAAGGGAAATTATTCGTCTTGGCTCGAGCAGAAAAAGACGCGGCTTGCGGTGGAAGAAAAAACCGAAAGCGCTCGGCAAAAGGCGCTGGCACACGAACTGGAATGGGTCCGCAAATCTCCCAGCGCGCGGCGAGCGAAATCCAAGGCGCGTCTTTCGGCATACGAAGCGATGCTGAATGAGGATGTGAAAAAGCGCGTGGAGGAGATCGAGATTTACATTCCGCCGGGTCCGCGCCTGGGCGGCAAGGTGATCGAGGCGATCGATGTCGGCAAATCCTACGGCGATCGGATGCTCGTGCAGCAGATGAATTTCGTCGTGCCGCCTGGCGCGGTCGTTGGAGTCATCGGCCCCAACGGCGCGGGAAAAACCACTTTGTTTCGCATGATCATCGGACAGGAAAAGCCTGACGCCGGGAAGATCGAGCTTGGCCAAAGCGTGAAACTGGCATACGTCGAGCAGAGCCGAGAAGCCATCGACAACTCGGCGAATGTGTGGGAAGCGATTTCGGAAAAACAGGAGAGCATTCGCCTGGGCAGCATTCAGGTGAATTCACGAGCGTATGTTTCCCGTTTCGGCTTCAGTGGAACCGATCAGCAGCGATCCGTGGCGACGTTGTCCGGTGGAGAGCGCAATCGTGTCTATTTAGCGCGGATGCTCAAGCAGGGCGCCAATGTGCTGCTGTTGGACGAGCCGACGAATGACCTGGATGTGAACACGATGCGGGCGCTGGAGGAAGCGATGGAAAATTTCGCCGGATGCGCGGTAATCATCAGCCACGATCGCTGGTTTCTGGATCGCGTGGCCACGCACATTCTGGCGTTTGAGGGCGACAGCGAATCACGTTTTTTCGAGGGGAATTACACCGAATACGAAGCCGACCGCAAACGCCGACTGGGCATCAGCGCCGATCAACCGCACCGAATCACCTATCGAAAGCTCGCCAAGAGCTGATTAAGCCGCGGACAAAATGCTCTAGAGTCCGGCTGGTATGCCCATTGCAGCCTATCATTGTCTAAGCTCGTCGGCGTAACGCCGAGGCCGATGAGCATGCATAAACCGCCTCTTCGCCGGCGCGGTCGGTGGATAAAATGTCGCGGTGTCTGAAAATTTCGGACAGAATGACGTGCTGTGGATCGGCGTAAGAAAAAGGATTTTCCCATGAATCAAGAATTTCAAGCAAAACCAAGAGCTGGAGGATTCGCAAGAATGGATCAACGCAAGCAGCGTGAGATTGCGAGAAAAGGCGGCATGGCAGCGCACCAGCGCGGAACGGCTCACGAATTCACTTCGGATGAAGCCCGCCATGCCGGCCGCAAGGGCGGTCAGCAAGTGAGTTCAAACCGGGCCCATATGACGGAGATTGGCCGGCTGGGTGGCCGACGTTCCGCGGAACGCCGGCGACTGAACGCCGAGCATCGGAATAAGACGCGCGAATCAGCAGACAATGCCGTTGCGACGGAACGATCGGAAAAAGTAGCGAGCGAGCAATGGAAAGGCCCTGCCGAGCCGAGAGGCGAGGAATAGGATAATTCGACGCTCGGTCGATTGCCCATTCGGAAATGCCCGGCGAGATGCCGGGCTTTTTTTCGTATCAATGGAAAAAAGAAAGCGAGGGTTGAGATTTCTCTCAACCCTCGCGTGAGTTGCTGATTCAAAGGAGCGATCTGTACCTGTACCGAGTCACATTAGGCCAGGAGCTTCTTGGCGTTGCGTGCACCCGCCACCAGGGCGAGACCGAGCAACCCCGCAAGACCCTGCCAAGCCGCTGAGGACAGCGAGACCAGGTTCGTCAAGGGCTGTTCCTTGAACACGAAGTCCTGACCGAACGTGCCGGGAGCGGAGGGATTGGCGTTGATGATCAGACTTCCGGCATCAGAGCCAAAGCCCCAAGCGGAAGTCGTACCATTGGCCTGAGAGCCAGTGTACGTGATCGAGGTTCCGCTGGTTGCACCCAAGGTGAAACCCGTGGGCGCGACAAACGTGCTGCCTGAGAAGCTGGCCGCGCCGGAGCCGAGGCCCTCTGACACGTTAGCAATCAGGAACTGGAAGCCGCTCCAACCGCCGCCGCTGGCGTTCGTGACCATCTCATTTGCAATGTCGATGGTCGGAACGGCAGTCGTGCCGGGAGTCTGCATAAAATCAATCGGCAGACCGGCATCGCTGGGGAATTCAGCGAATTTTTCAATGCTGATCGTGGAACTGGTCACCGAGTCAACCACGAGGCTGATGCCTGCGGGAAGAGTGATGGTCCAGCCACCGTAAGTATCGCCACTTTGAACGATGACCGCCGCGCGGGAAGCGCTGGCTGTCAAGCCGAGAGCCGCTGCAAATACAGCGATCGCGGCAATTTTGAGTTTACCAATCATGAATTCTTACCTCCTTAAATCTGCAACAAATCGGACTTTAGTTCACTTTATGAAACACCAAGCAGAGAGGGCGATTAAGGTTAACCCGACTCATGCTTATTGAATCACACGCACCGAGCCACCCAGCTCAATGCGGTCACTGGCAAAGAAACGAACTTGTGTTCGAAACCTAAACCAATCCTTTCTGCCGCGAACTTTTTTTCTAGACGAACTCCGCGTGATACGGCTACGCGGATAAAACTGACACCCACTGAAGCGCTGCTGATTGCATTCAACGACACTATACAACGAATCTTGTCGCTGACAACCTGGAATCCGATAACTCGATCGAACCAGCGATCGCTCGACCTAAATCGTTCCAGACAAGGGACTTATACAAATGTCCCTATGTATCGCCCAGAATCTTACATCCGATAAAAAATTACGTCAATAGTTTTCCTGATGCCAGGCTTGTTAACATATAAAATACTGTCAACAAATAACTTAAGCACCATTGAATGGTCTTCTTTGCACCTTTGGCGAGCGTCCTGACATGATCCAACCGGCTTAGAACGGTGTTAAAATGGGAAATCTGGATGCGATTGGGGAAATCTTGCGGAAGACTCAGGCGGCAGGGCGATGAAATGGCACAAAAACGCTGAATCTACCGCGCCGGTGCGCGGATTATCGGCCTGCGGGGGTTTGATCCGTGTGGGACACTGCCGCCGGTTGTTGCTGGTTGGCTTTCTGCACGGCCGACCTGGCCGCATCCAACTCGGCCTGAAGATCCGAGCCGAGTTTCTGGTCTGGCTGCAGAATCGAATCGACTTGGGTCAGATATCTGGATGCCTCGTCAAAACGGTTGGTCTTGGTGCAGACCGATGCCAAGCCGATCAGGATATCCAGGTCCGTGTTGTTGACGCGGTATCCTTCCTGGAAGCTCGTCAGCGCATCATCCATTTGCCCTTCCTGAAGCTGAATGCGAGCCAGCGAATCATAAAAACTGGACGTATTCGAGGCATCCGGCTGCAGCGCGATGGCTTGCCGAGCCAATCCTTCAGCCTCCTTCAGCGACGCGGCATCACCCTTCTTGGCCAGGATTTCAGCAAGGTTGTTCTTGGCGATCGCCTGATTGGGATCCTTGGCAATGACCTGCCGATACGCCGCCTCCGCATCGGCGTCGTCGCCGGCTGCGTCGGCAGCGGAGGCGTAATCCAACAGAGCGCTTTCGCTGATCGAGCCACTGCTGACAAACGGTTTAAGAGCGTTCACAGCCATTGCATATGCGTTGGAATCATTCCACCGATACCCGATGCTGAAATACGCATCCGCCACGAGTTGCTCATCCCGCAATGAGGTCGAATCCAACAGCGGTCGGATCTGCTCGATCCATGCCGATGCTGTTACGGCATCCGGATGCGCGGCCACGTTGGTGAAGTTGTCGGAAGGCATTTCCATCTTCAGCCAGTCGTATCGCCACTTGGCATCCTTCTGAGCCAGCGGCATCAAAACCTTCGCTGCATCGCTGTCCCCGCCGCTGCGAGTCAGGGCGGTGGCGTAAGCAACCAGCAATTCCTCATTGGCATCGGGGTTGGCCTCGGCATCGGGGATGTAAGGCTGCAATCGGCCCTGTGCGTCCAACGGCTGATTGAGATGCAAATCGGCCTCGGCGATCATCAGATCGGCGTCGCTTGCATGGTCGGCGCCACGCATGCGCCACTGCTGGGCGGATGCCAACATTTCATTCCATCGGCCCAGCCGCGAATAAACCACCGCGCAGAGATGGGCCGCATCGGGTGATTCGGGGAATTGCGAGACCGCTTTGTTCGCTACATCGAGGGCGTCCTGAAGGCGATTGGCCTTTTGGAGTTGCTGCACATTCAGCAGGTAGAGCGGAAAATAATCCGGATATTTCAGAAGCAACCCCTGGAGATTGGCCAGCGTCGTGGCAGGATCGGACGTGGCCGCCTCTACGATCGCCTGGAGCGTGTCGATGGCGGCGGGACTTTGCGGATCGTGCGAGACGACACGCACCAACGGCGCGATGTCCTGGTCCTTGGGCGCATACGCCATCGCGGCCTGGACATTTTTCAGATTCATCAGCTCAATGTTGGTCGGCCAGCGCGTCAGAGCGGCGGTCAACGTCGTCTGCACATCGCTCATCCGATTTTGCCGCAAATAAAATCCGACTTCCTGTGCGGTGGGATCGGGGTCATCGCCGGCGGCCTGGATGGCGGCGTTATATTCCTGCTCGGCCACTTTCGGATCGCCAAAGCGTTCGTCCCAGTCGGCCAGCATCAATTCTTTCCGGCCCGGCGCCAGGTTCATGGCATCCAGCCGATCCAGAAATTTATGCGCCGCCGCCGCATCGTGTTGCACGCCGAAGAACTCGGACGCTTCCCGAATGGTGGCGACATTCAAATTCGGCGCGGCGGAGAGCCGGAAGTAAACCGTCACCGCTTCATTGATCCGGCCTTCCATGCGGTAAACCTTGGCCAACGTCGCATCATGCAGCACCTGGTCGGTTGCGTTGGGATAAGCATTCAAAAGCCCCTCGGCGCGCGCGGCATCACCCTGCGATGCGATCAGCACGGCCGCCTGCAGCGCCAAATCCGGCGGCAGATTCGGCAATGCCGCGAATTTGTCGAAGTAAAGCGCGGCAGTATCCGCTTGTCCGCTTTCGTGCAGCGACTTGACGTAGTTGTAAAGGATTTGCGGAGAATCCGGCGCCAAATCCGAGGCCGCCTTCCATTCATCCAGGGCGGATGCGTTGTTGCCGAGCTTTTCATACGCTTCGGCCAACAGCGCATGCGGTTCGTATTCGCCGGCGGAATTCTTCACGACATCGCTGAGCAATCCAACCGCGGCGGCGGCGTCAACCTGAACATTGGCGCTCAAGAGCAGCCAACGCGCCCGGGCAACTTTCCATCCCACGGCCTCTTCGCTGGTCAGGTCCTTGAGGCGGTTGATCGTGCGATCGATGAAATCACGATTCGCCCACGCGGATTGCTCGTGGGTGAGGATGGTCGTCTGTACGCGGAGATTGGTCGGGTATTTGTCGCCAAGGGCAACCCAGGCGCTGGCGGCGGAGGGATCGCGGGCGGCCTCCAGATATTCGCAGATGACAATGTCCCATTGTTCCGGATCGCCGGCGCCTTTGGACTTGGCATCCTGCAAGAGCTGCAAGCCGTCGGCGGTGTGGGCGTCCTTCATCAGGTTGTACGCCTTGGCATACGCCAGTTGCGGGGTCAGGCCATATTGATGTTCCACCGCATCGTACAGTTGCTGCTCCATGCCGAGTTTTTCGACCCGGCTGACATCCACCAGTTGCAGCAGCAAATCCTGGCCGTTTTTGTCGGCTTGTCCGATGGCGGTTTTGATGACATCAATGGCTTTGTCGCGATCACCGGTTTGCGCCAGCAGGGCGACGTAGATCGGCAGGGTGTACGGTTCGCCGGGGATTTTGGTTTGCAGGTCCTGCACGGATTCGAGCAATCGGCGAGTTGCGACCGGATCGGGATTGGCCTGCAACCGGGCGAACATCACGGTCGATTCGGTGACCACCGCCTGATACTGCTCATACCCGCTGGCGGCGGTGTAATATCCCCGGACGCTGGAGGTCAGCGCTTCGGGATCATCCCCGCGGCCTTCGGCAACGAGCACGCGGGCAATCTCCATTTGCGGCTGGGGCCAGTTGGGCAATTCATTTTCCACCTGTTCCCACGCTTCGCGGGCCAGATCGTTTTCCCCCTCGCGCATGTAGGCATCGCCGAGCATGAAGCGGACGATCGGGTTGCTCGGGTCATGAGCCAGGGCGTCGAGGTACTGGGCTACCTGTGCCTTGGGAGTGGGATTGGGCTGGAATTCGGCGTTCATGGCCGTGGACCAGCAATAGGCAACCGGCTCGCTTTGGGCGCGATCCGAGAGCGTGGCGGCCAGGGCGATGGCTTCGGGCTTGCGGTTCAGATTGAACAGCGACATCGCCTTGTAGGCGATCATGTTGGCGTCGGTCGAGGGGTCCTTGGGGTCGAGATTTTGCAGCCGGGTGACGACCTCGGCGTATTTGTCGCTTTCCCACAGGCGCTCGACCAGCGTCGTGAGCAGTGTCGGATCAGTGAACTTCTTCATGGCCGTGTCGAGCACGTTTTGCGACAGGCCGAATTCCGATGCGCGATCCAGATAATCCACCAGATAGGTGACGAACTGCGTGTCCGGCGGATCGGCTTTGGCGGCTTCTTTCAGCAGATCGCGGGCGGCCTGGTCGTTCTTTTGCACCTCATCCGTCGTCATGTCCGGCGAGCGCGAGTCGATATAACCCCAGGCGCGCACGAGCAGAAATCGTGGATCGGTCGGATATTTCGCCGCCTGTGCATCGGCGCGGTCGCGCAATTCCTGGCCGGTTCGGCCCATCGCCTGCATGAGATAGAGATCGGTGTGCTGCATCTCCAGGTCGGTGGGATTGATGGCGATGTACTGATCGCACGCCGCCAGCGCGTCCTCGAAATGCCGGGTGCGGGTGTTGATGCGCGCGGCGGCCTTGAGGGCGACGAGGTCCTTGGGATCGGCGCGCAGAAGTTCCTTGGCCAAATCCAGCGCCGGGCCGGCATAGGATGAGAACGGCTCCTCCATTTCCAGCAGGCGGTGGGAAGTTTCGATATCGCCGGGGCTGAGCGTGAGATATTTACGGATAATGCTGATGGATTGCGTGATGTAGCTGCCATCGAGCGTGGGGACTTTGCTGCGGGAAACGCCGAATGCCAGCAGGGCGTCGGCGTCTTCCTTGCGCTTGGTGACATAGACATTCAGATCGGTGATGGCGGTTTTGTAATCCCCGGCCTGATACGCAGCCATGCCGTCGGTCCGATATTGCATGATCTCGGCGGCGGCGACGGACATGCGGTGCTGATACAGCAGCGCAAGCCCGCCGACAACCACAATCGTACCGACAACCAGAGCCAGAAGCCGACGCTTGGTTTTTGGACGCATGCTCATGATGTATGACCTTATGAACGAGAAACTTTACGAAAGAGCAGGGCGATCGTCTTGAGAATGATCCACAAATCCAGCCGCCATGAACGTGTTTCGACATATTCGATGTCGTATTTGATCCATTCCTGAAAATCCGAGCCAGATTGTCGCGTTCGGCGGATTTGCCAGAGGCCGGTGATTCCCGGACGTACGCTCAGGCGCGCCTCGCGCCACGGGGGGCAATATTGGTTTTCGGTGCGCGGGCTGGGTCGCGGGCCCACCACCGCCATGTGGCCGAGCAACACGTTGATGAACTGCGGGAATTCGTCGATGTCGTATTTCCGCAGGAATCGGCCGACGCGGGTCAGGCGCGGATCGCGCTCGATATAAAACTGCGGGCCATCCGCCTGATTCTGCTGGCGCAATTCGGCTTTTAATTTTTCGGCGTCATTTCGCATCGAGCGGAATTTAATGCAGGGGAATTCCCGGTTGCCGATGGTTTCGCGTTTGTGCACGAAGAAGAATGGCCGGCCGTTTTCGATCCAGATCGCCAGCATGATCAGCGGATAGAGCGGCAAGGTGATGGCCAGGGCGAACAGGGCGAAGCAGAAGTCGAAGATGCGATGCAGGGCGCGATCGATAAAAGTCGTGTCGGCGACGGACGCTTCCTGCGGAATTTCGCGCGGCTCGATCATGAGCCACTGGATATCTTCCATCGGCGGTCGGGCGTCGGGATCGTCCCA
>Ga0302326_10016860_pt1 | contig 15262 bp, 15 predicted proteins | sample Palsa_T0_3_FD_202264 | JGI IMG/M metagenome (GOLD analysis project Ga0302326, IMG submission 202264) | Peat permafrost microbial communities from Stordalen Mire near Abisko, Sweden - Palsa_T0_3 | ecosystem: Environmental > Terrestrial > Soil > Palsa > Peat permafrost | place: Sweden: Abisko...
CGCCTTCCCCATCAGCAAATGGGTTGGGGGGATTTTTTATGAGCACACCCATCGACTGTATGCATCGGGCATCGGATTTCTGACGATCGTGCTGATGGTCGTCGCGTGGCTCAAGGATTCCCGGCGGTTCATCCGCTGGACCAGTGTTGCGCTGTTCCTGGCAGTCCTGTCGCAGGGGATTATTGGTGGGCTGCGCGTCGTTCTGAATGACCGAGATTTGGCAATCGTTCATGGCTGCTTCGCCCAGTTGTTCTTCTGCTTCGCCGCCACATTTTGCGTGATGACTTCGCAGCTGGATGGGGCGTCCATTCCACTATCACAAAATGAAGCCCGCTGGATGCGCCGAGTCATGCGAATGGCCAGCGTCGCCTTTGTGGTCGTGTTTGGCCAACTGATCATCGGCGCCATCATGCGTCACAAAGGCGCGGGCCTGGCGATTCCGGATTTTCCAACCGCCTACGGCGGAATTCTTCCGCCGACGCATATCGATAACGATTTCCGCCAGCAGGCGATCCATCAATTCGGCCCCGATCTGGGCCTCAATCGTGTGACGCTGTTTCAAATCTGGATTCATTTCGCCCATCGCATCGGCGCGGTGCTCGTGACGGCCGCATTGCTGACATTGTGCATCACCATCTTCGCGAAGCTGCGGCGTTTGCGAATGATTCTAACTCCGGCGATTCTTTTGATCGTATTCCTCGCCACGCAAATCACACTGGGAATTTTGACAGTGCTCTGGCGCAAGCCCGCGGACATCGCTTCACTGCACGTAGCGGTCGGTTCGCTGATTTTGATGACCACCTGGGTGATCGGGGTGCGACTCTTTGCCCTATCGAAAGTCGGTCCGGCACATACTAATGTCCAAAGCGATCCGCTAGAATTGACGGCCGTCCAACCATGACCAGCGCCGAAACAATCTGCGAGCTTCCTTCCACCATCGCCTCGGCCGCCCCGCCGCGATGGGCCAGTTTTTTGGAACTGGTCAAACCGAGAATGAACCTGCTGATCCTGGGCACAACCTTCGTCGGATACGACATGGCCGCGCGCGTGCCGGCGGACTGGCGGAAATTGGCGCCCACACTGATCGGCACGGCCCTCTGCGCCGGTAGCGCGGCGGTGCTCAATCAGTTGGTCGAATCCAAACACGATGCCCTGATGCCACGCACCGCTCGGCGACCGATTCCCACCGAACGAGTTTCCCCAACCGAGGCATTGGCGCTCGGCCTGACCATGGGAATTGCCGGCGGAGCCGCGCTCTGGTTGTTCGTCAACGGCCTGACCGCGATGCTCGGCATCCTCACATTGGCCAGTTACGTCCTGGTTTACACGCCGCTCAAGCGGTTGACGACGATGAACACTCTCGTCGGTGCGGTGCCCGGAGCGATTCCGCCGGTGATGGGATGGACGGCGGTCAGCGGATCGCTTTGGCTACCCGCTGTGGCGATCTTCGGCATTCTCTTCGTCTGGCAAATTCCGCATTTCCTGGCGATCGCGATTTTGTATCGGGAAGATTATCGCAAGGGCGGGTTCAAAATGTTGCCGGTGGAAGATAGCGATCTGCCCGCGACTGGCCGCCAAATTCTGCTTTACACCGCCGCGCTACTGCCAATCAGCCTGTTGCCGGTGGCGTGGAGCGAGGCGGGCCCGGTGTATGCCGTGTCGGCCGTCGCGCTGGGGGCGATCTTTCTTTATTACGCCGCTCGCTGCGCCATCTCGCGCCAGCGAAGCGATGCCCGGAAACTTTTCTTCACATCAATCATCTACCTGCCGGCACTGCTGACGATCTTGATGCTGGATCGGGTTTGAGATGTTTGCATTTCGTCCATCGGTCCTGCTCGTTCTCCTGCTCGTGTGCGGTTGTGATCGGGATGATTCGCCTTCCGCCGCCGGGCCAGTGGTTAGCACCCCTGGCAAGGGAATCATTCGGGGGCAAGTCATTCTCTCTGGCATCGCCCCGGCTCGGAAGATCATTCCGGGAACGCCGAACGTCATGGATGAAACGCTGGTCGTCAGCGCCGGCGGCGGATTGAAAAATGTGATCGTGTTTCTTGCGGATGCGCCGCGAACGTCGTTCACGCTGCAAACGCCCGCCGTTCTGGATCAGATCAATTGCACGTTTGTCCCGCACGTGCTGGCAGTGCAGGCGGGGCAGCCGATGATTCTCAAATCCAGCGATGTGATGATGCACAACATGGATTTAGAGTCCGTCGCCAATCCGCCGCGAAATTTCCATTTCGCGGGGCCGAGCCAGGGTGATTATGTTTTGAATCTTCCCGAAGATCCGTTCCCGGTGAAATGCGATGTGCATCCGTGGATGAAAGCGTGGATCGGCGTGTTCGCGCATCCGTGGTTTGCGGTCACGGATGCGGATGGAAATTTTGTGATCCAGGGCGTTCCGCCGGGGCAATACACGCTGGCGGCGTGGCAGGAAGTGCTGCCGCAGCAGGAGCAGAAGATCGTCGTGAGCGAGCAGAATCCCACGGATGTCAAATTCACTTTCCAGGCCCCGTAAATGGAGAATCCCCAAAATTCCGATTCGCCGCCCGCCCAGTCGATCGTGGAAATCCGCTCGCTCAGCCACAGCTACGGCCGGCGTCTGGCGCTGGATGATGTTTCGCTGAGCGTGTTGCCCGGTGAAATCTTCGGATTCCTCGGACCCAACGGCAGCGGGAAGACGACGCTGTTTCGCATTCTCTCCACACTCATCGCCATCGGTCCAGATCATGTGCGGATGATGGGAATGGACATCGCAACTGAGATTGACGCCATCCGCGAGCACATCGGCGTCGTCTTCCAATCGCCCAGCCTCGACAAGCAACTCACCGCCGAGGAAAACCTTCGGCATCATGGGCATCTTTACGGCTTGCACGGCCGCGATCTCGCCAATCGCATCGAAGAACTTCTGAGGCGTGTCGGCCTCTGGGACCGCCGCAAGGAACGTGTCGAAGGATTTTCGGGCGGGATGCGGCGGCGAGTGGAATTGGCCAAGGGAATGCTCAACACACCGCGCATTCTGCTGCTCGACGAACCGAGCACGGGGCTGGATCCGACCGCCCGCATCGACTTATGGAATTATCTCGTCGATCTGCAACAACGGGGCGTCACGATTCTGCTCACCACGCATCTGATGGACGAAGCCGATCGCTGCTCGCGCCTGGCGATTATGGATCGCGGAAAGCTTCTGGCCTGCGACACACCCGCGGCGCTGAAGAGCCGAATCGGTGGGGATGTCATCACGCTGGTCAGTTCCAATCCCCCGCTGGCGGCCAAGACGATTCAGGATCGCTTCCAAATTATTCCCGAAGCGCTCAACGGCACATTGCGGCTCGAACGGGCGCGCGGGCACGAGTTCGTTCCGCAACTGATTGAATCACTCCCCGGCCTGATCGATTCCGTCTCGGTCGGCAAGCCGACCATCGAGGATGTTTTCATTCACGTGACGGGACGGAAATTCGAGCCGGAGAATATCATTGACGAAAAATGGTGAACCGTGAAATTCAAATACGGATAAACCGCCAAGACGCCAAGGTAGGAAAATACGCGGAGAAAAGAGCTAAATTTGGAAATGGATTTTAATTCGGATTGTGTTTCAAAACTTTATTCTTGGGGATGACGACCGAAACCAATTAACTTCTTGGCGTATTTTCCAAACTTGGCGTCTTGGCGTCTTGGCGGTTCATCCGCATTTTGCATTTGGAGGATGTTGAGAGGCAGATGACACGACCTAATTCACAGCGTCTGGTTTTTTGGAAATCCTGACAGCGAATTTCTCCACGCCGATCTCTAACGCGGCGCCGTCGTTTGAACCTTCGGTCGCATTGAACGTGTAGAAGACCTGTTTGCCCTTGCGGCGATTGGCGATCACGTTGTTGATGCGCAACAATCCCAGGTGATGACTGACCGTGGGCTGTGGCAGCCCGAGTTGCTCGCACAGACTCGTCACATTTCGCTCGCCATCGGCCAGTGCCAGCAATATGTTCAGGCGAGTCCGGTCGGCGAGAAGCCGGAGAAGGCCACTAATTTGATCCAGATCTTGCTCCCCGATAGTGTCACCCATCTTCAACATTTGAAAACTCCCAGACACCCCGGAGCGAACGGGCTGACGTCACACAATATAAACGGAAAGGATTTTGTCCGTCAAACAAATATGTGTCGATGTATGAGACCAGAAGTGTAGCGAATCAGTCACAAACCTCTATGAAATGTGCACTTATGCCGCGAGAGGCTCGCGGATGGTTTCGTGTAAAACCTGAAAATTTCGACCAAGGGAAGCCCGCTGATGGTGGCGCGACTGAACCTCCCGCTTCCCACTCCTGTGCGTTTCACCGATACGGCCGTGGGGTTATATTCCTTCGTATGACCGAAAAAGGGGGCGTGTTGGAAAAGGCGGCGGCCCGCGCGGATGTTGGGCCGAAATTCTGGCCGGGGGCGCGGATTGTTCTGATTCTGGCCATGATCGCCGCTGTGCCGTCGGCGATGAGGGAAGGCCTGGCCATCCGGCGGCAGGCGTATCAGCAAACCTCATCCATCCGATTCACCGGCGATATTTCCAACGGCTATTACTGGGGTCGTCAGGCGGATGAGCAGGGGCTTCTTTGGGTTTACGACAATCTCGAATCCCAAATCGGACCCGATGGATTTTACGAATTGGATTATGCGCCGTTGCGGCTGACGGTTGTGGAATGGTGGTATGAAACCGCGCAAAAGACATTCCCCGGTATCCGGGATTGGGAGGACAATTACGAATTAACCCGCCCGATGCTGCGGTTAAACATTGCGGCGGAGATTGCATCCAGCGCGCTGATTTTCCTGCTCATCCGCCTTTGGACAGTGCGAATGGACAACGCGCGTCGACTTCCGATGCGTGGAGTTGCGCAAGGAATCGCCGGCGCGATGCTCTTTTGGTTTAACCCCGCCATGATCTGGGACGACCACTGCTGGCCGCAGTGGGATGTGTGGCTCGTCCCGTTCTTTCTGGCGGCGGTCCTGCTGGCATCCTGTGAATGGTGGTTTGCCGCGGGGATTTGCGTGGTGATGGGCGCATTTCTCAAGGGGCAAATTCTGCTGGTCACCCCGATTTTCATTTTTTGGCCGCTTTTTCAAGGGAAATTCGCATCGGTATTGCGATTTGCGGCGGGATTCGTTTTGGCGGCGGCGATTATCGCGCTGCCGTGGATGCACCTGATGACTCCAGCCTGGTTCTGGCTGGTTCGCACCTCTGTAGCCATCGCGATTCTCACCGCCATCGCATTCATCTCCCGAGTTTCCTGGAAATGGATCCCCTCGGCTACCGTGGCGGCATGTATCATTGCATGGCCAGCCCATGGCGCTGCAGATTTGGGCACGCGCGCGTGGATCATCCCATTGATTGCCGCGGTGGCAGCAGTCCGGCTTTTGCCGGGCCGGCTTCGATACGTCTGGGCGGCGCTGGTGATCGGAATCTGCGTCTTCCTCACGATTCCCTTCTTCGGAGTGAGCACCGCATGGTTCACCATCGGCTTTGAATTCGGAACCAAGAAATTCCCCATGATCGTTCAGGAAGCGGTCAACAATGTGCCGCGGCTGATGCAAATGACATTTCGTTCCGACCTGGACATGGATGATCCCGTCCCGATCCCGCTGCTTGGGAAGACCGTTCTTCCATTTGGACAATTTATGCAACTGGCCTATCTTGCATCGCTGGTTTTATGCGGATTTGGCGCGGTGATCCAGGCCCGACGGCGGGATACGAGATTTCTGATGGCCTTCGTCACGCCGTGGCTTTTCATGTTCCTCCTGCTCCCGCAGATGAATTGCCGTTACCTGATCTGGGCCGCGGCGATGACCGCCTTATTGCCCGGCGTCGATTGGGGAGTGACCTTGCTGGGAATTCTCATCAGCCTCATCGCCTGGGCGCAGATGGCCGAGCGGATGCTCATGAATTATTCCTGGAGCAACCGGGATACTCTACGAATGCTGGAAGAGACCGAACCGCAGTTCACGTGGATGCTGTTGCTCATCGCCATTATTTTTTTATATGTAATGCTCGCGCCTCGCCCACAACCCAAATAACAGGCGACAGTCTGAATTGGGCGACAGAATATTTTTATCGGTTACGGTTTCCGCGCCGACGAAGATGCGTTTGCTCGTATAGGGACACGCGTTGCCGCTTCCAAACCTGTCGGCTTGCCCGGCGACGATCGAGCGCTCCTTCTCGATGTGACGCAATGGAACTCTCGCCTGCGGCGACTGATGCAGCGGAGTTTCGCGCCCAAGCGCGACGCTCAACCGTCCTTCACGCCCCAATGTCCGACCTCCCCCGGAAAAGCGCGGGCAGCGTTCCCTGCAAATCCTCAGGGCAGGTCGGAAAAGCGGGGCTGCATTGGACGGTTGAGGTCGCGCTTGGGCGCGAAACTCCTTCGCATCCCGCCGCCGCAGGCGGAATACTCGCTATGCTCCGCCCCATCGAAAATGCCGCCGCGAACGTCGCCGGGCCAGCCAGCGGGCCTCGCGGCGGCAACCATCTCACCCATTCGAGTCAGGGCACGCTCGTCGGCGCGGGAATCGTGACCGATACAATTCGTCTTTCTAAAGCGTCCGCCGGGAATAGCACTGCGGATATCGACGAAAGGGGGACAAAAAGAATTGGGGGTACCGATTAATGCGCAATTTTTTCGAGTTGCCTGGCCTTGGTCTTCCGTTCCTTCTTCATTTCATAGAGCAGTTCATCGGCGCAGCGAAGCATGATCTCCGCGGTGGGGTCCAAGAGTTCGTCCATCATGCAAATCCCGATGGACAGTCCCAGTGGCCGATCGGAGGGAAGCTTTAACCCCGCGGCGAGGGATTGCGTCAGCGATTGCAGGCGCAGGGAGACACGCACGGCCGCCTGTCGAGGGCAAGCCGGAAGCACAATCACAAATTCATCCCCGCCATAACGGAATGCCATGTCGGCATCGCGGATGGTGCTTCGGATGATTCCACCGATGTCCCGCAACGTCTGATCGCCGGCGGCATGGCCGAAGGTATCATTGAGCGTTTTGAAATTATTGAGGTCAATCATCAGCAATGCCAAGGGAGATTTGCCCTGCTTGCTGGCCTCGATGAGGCGTGGAAGGGTTTCGTCGAGCATCCGGCGGTTGTACATGCCGGTGAGGGGATCGGACGCCGATTGCCGCTCCAATGTTCCGATGCGGCGTTGCAGAGCATCGGTGCGGTGGGCAACGCGCTGAGAAGTTTCGGCATTCAATTCGGCAAGCTGCCGGTCCTTGCGGCGCAATTCCTGGAGAAGCTCCCGAATATGATCGACCACGCCGCCCCACTGCGAGGCGTCGGAATCGAGCTGTTCGATCGGAGCCTCGCCTTCTCGGATGCGCCCGATCAAATCCGACAATTCCGCAATGACGTTGTCCTGCAAGCGCCTACGCCGCAGCAGAACAAACGCCGCGGCAACAAGCAACGCGACCAAGCAGAAATTAGCGACCCAAAACATGACTGGAATCCGTGCTCCCTGTTCGCCCCATTCCGAGCGTAAATCCTACATCGGCAACAGACATCGGCGTCTCAAGGGCAATGTGATGCCTCTTACTAAATCGTTTTTCGGACCTTGCCCTCGTCAACCGCGCGACCGAACTGGTCGATACCCTCGGTATATCGGGACAATGAATGGCCTTGGAAATTTAGAAACGAGTGCACAATGCAATATGATCTGGTGGTGATCGGTTCCGGCCCCGCCGGCCAGAAGGCGGCGCTGAGTTCGGCCAAGCTAGGTAAAACGGTCGCCATGATCGAGCGCGACCAGATCGGCGGGGTGTGCATCCATACCGGCACGATTCCCTCTAAAGCCATCCGCGAAGCGGTGCTGCATCTCACGGGGTTGCGTGAGCGCGCGGTGTACGGCGCGAGCTATGCCGTCAAGCACGACATTCGCATGTCCGACCTCCTGCAGCGAGCGCAGTATGTGGTGCGATCGGAAATGGACGTGATCGCCAGCCAGATGCATCGCAACGGCGTGACCGTCTTCGCCGGCACCGCATCTTTTCTCGACGCCAATGCCTTGCGGATCGTTCATGTGGATGATGCCACGGAAATTCGGGGAAAAAATATTTTGATCGCGGTCGGGACTGTGCCCGCGCGGCCGACGGAAGTGCCGTTCACGCCTGATCGCGTGATCGACAGCAACGAATTGCTGTTGCTGCGCGAGTTGCCCAAGTCGATGACCATCGTCGGCGGCGGCGTGATCGGATCGGAATATGCCTCGATGCTCGCCGCCGTTGGCGTGCGCGTGACACTGGTGGAAAGTCGTCCGCGGCTTTTGGAATTTGTTGATGACGAACTCGCGGAGAATTTGCAATTCCGTCTGCGGGAAATGGGCATTCGTCTCCGCCTCGGCGAATCGGTCTCCAGAATCGAACTGGTGGATGACCATGTCGAGGCCACCCTGGCGAGCAATAAGCGGATTTATTCGCAAACATTGATGTACTGCATCGGCCGGCAGGGCGCGACGGAAATGCTCAACCTCGGCGCCGCCGGGCTGACGGCTGACAATCGTGGGCGATTGAAAGTCAACGAACACTGCCAGACGAGCATTCCGCACATTTACGCTGCCGGCGATGTCATCGGATTCCCCGCTTTGGCAGCCACGGCGATGGAGCAGGGCCGGCTGGCATCGTGTCACATGTTCAACCAGTTTGCCGAGAGTTCTTCGCAACTGTTTCCATACGGAATCTACACGATTCCGGAGATCAGCATGGTCGGCCAGAGCGAGCAGACGCTGACGGCTCAGAACACACCGTACGAGGTGGGATTGGCCCGATATCGAGAAATCGCGCGCGGGCAATTGATCGCCGATCCCAACGGCATTCTGAAGCTGCTGTTTCATCCGGAGAGCCATCGCCTGCTGGGCGTGCACGCCATCGGCACCGGCGCGACGGAGATCATCCATATCGGACAAACCGTGATGGCCGCCGGGATGCCCATCGATTATTTCGTCGAGACGGTGTTTAACTATCCGACGTTGGCTGAATGCTACAAAGTAGCGGCGTTGGATGGATTGAATCGAATTCGCTCCGCCCGCCAACCCGTCCTGCAAATCCGTGCCAACGCGGCGTGAGTGCGGGTTGTGCAGGTTTTTCGGCTTGTTTTGCGAAATCCCTTCGGCACAATATTTCTCCGATCACAAACAAACTAGCCGCGTCCTGGTGTGTCAAATTACCGGAAGGTCAGTAAGGTACACCAGCATGTCAAAGCCAAAATTCCTCGTTTCCCTCGTCGCAATGGCTTTCAGTTCCGCTGCCTTCGCCGCATCGCCCCAGACAGTTGACGACAACTCCCGCTTCTCCGGCAACTGGATAGCGACCTTCATGTACAACAACATCCCCGTCACCGTCGTCTCCATTCACGACACCAAAAGTTACAAAAACTACGTCATACTCCCGCAGGGCGCAGCGCCCGCGGGTTCCGGTTCGTTTGCCGCCGCCGGCGGTACCTGGACCAGTGACAACACCCCTGCTCCTTTCAACACCGGCACCTACAATTTCATCGATAACAACAGTGTCCTCTGCACCAATGCCGTGGGACAAAGTTGCCTCTGGCAGCGCGACAACCTGCCCTTGCCGCCCATCATTGGTACCTCCGTCGCCGCCGTCGCCGGCTCGGTCGCGCTCCCCGACGGCACCAACCTCGCAAGCGTCAAACCCGCCGATGCCATCCAGGCCGCCCGCGCCCTCGCCGCCGGCTGGCATGCGGATGCAGTCCTCGTCTGGGTCCGGGTCGCCAGCCCAAGCCAGGACGGGACCGTAAACATCCTCGCGCATCCGCAGGCGTTCAATTTCCTCTTTTACTCTCCGTCCGTTTCGAGCAGCATTTCCATCATCAGTACCGCGCCCACCGGCAACCTCATCGTCGCCGCTCCGGCAATGCCCAACCCAACGCCCACCATCGCAATTAAGCCGCAGGCCATCGATCTCACTCAGGCCTTCACCAACGAAAAAATCTTTGGCTTCAACGGTAACGCCACCCAGGCCACGCTCAGTTTCGCCGCCGTAGGCGCGAAACCGATGCGGCTCGTTTGGGAAATCCAGACTGGCGAGCCCTATCCCCGCATTGTCTCTGGCGCCACCGGCGCGATTCTCAGCCCCTTCGAAGTGCTCGACAAAAAACAGGCCGATTACACCGAGCTTGCCGCTCTCCATCGTCCGGGCGTTAGCGGCACTGCCTGGCAAATTGAAACCGGCATCAACGTCTGGGAGCCCGATCCCAATCCTTCTCCCACCAACGACGGGCAATCAACCGAGGAAGATACCTGGGACCGCGACGTCCGACTGCAAAACGCATTCAACAACGACGACACCGACGCCTACAACCGAACCCTCAACAATGAAAATACCGATGCCGACTTAGAAAACTATGGCGGCGGTGATACGGGCGGTGGCGGTGACATCGACGGTGGTGGCGATATGGGCGGGGGCGATGCCGGCGGCGGCGGTGAAGACTGATCGCCGGGTATGGCGGTTTCTCCTTCGAGAACCATGGCACAATCTTCCACAACGCATCGGATGATCGGAGTTGAATCATGAAATTCGCATCCATTCGCCTCACGCTCGCGGTCGGGGCATTTATTGCCGTAAGCTGTAACAGTGCACTTGCCGACCCACCCGCTGCTTTGACGCCCACCAGCGCTAATCCCCAAGCTCTGGCCGCCCTCAAGCAGGGCGACGACGCCTTCGCCAAACAGGATTACAAGACCGCCGTTGCCGACTACACCTCCGCCGCCGCCGCCGATCCCCATCTCGAGGCCGCCTTTACCCACTGCGGCGACGCGCTGTGCGTCTCCCACGATTACGCCGATGCCATCATCCAGTACCAGAAGGCCATCGACCTAGGCAACGCGGACACCCAGGCCTTCATGCGTCACGCGCGCTGCGCCTACAACCTCAACGATGTCGATTCCGCAATGGCCGATTGCAACAAAGCCCTCGATATTGATATGCGCTGCGAAGATGCCTGGATGTTCCGCGGCAACTGCTATCTGGCCAAAGGAGATAACAGCACCGCCGCCGCCGATTACAGCGAAGCGGTCGCTGTTGATCCCAAGAACGGCGACACCTGGTACGCCGCCGGTTACGCCTTCTCCTACAACGACCAGTGGCAGGCCGCCATCTTCGCCCTCACGCAAGCCATCAATCTCCGTCCCAAGTTCGTCTGGTCCTACGTCTACCGCGGCCAGGCGTATGGCAAGCTCCACCAAAACGACAAGGGGTTGGCTGATGAAAAACAAGCCGAGACCCTCGACCCCAAAAACGGCTACGCCCACCTGTTCAACGGCGACATTCTCAGCAGCCAGAAAAATTGGGACGCCGCCATGGCCGAGCTCAACGAAGCCGTCCGCCTAGGCCCCGACCTGGCCGAGCCCTGGAACGACCGAGGCGCGTGTGAATACAACAGCGGCAAAGCCCAAGCCGCCATCGCCGACTACCAAAAAGCACTCAGCATTCTCCCCACCTACGACCTCGCCCAGGCTAATCTCAAATTGGCCCTGGGCAATCAACAGAACAACTCCACGAACATCCGGCGCTGATTACGCGTCTCGGACGGCATTTCCCCTTCGGATCGTAATCCGCTAAAATCCCGGCTGTCGAAGGAGTATCAACCATGCGTCATGTGATTTCGGCCCTGGTCGTCAACGAGCCAGGCGTGCTTGCCAGTGTTGCGGGAATGTTCGCGGCTCGGGGTTTCAATATCGATTCCCTCGTCGTCGGACGCACGGATGATGCCAACCTGTCGCGCATGACCATCGTTGTCGATGCGGATGAAAACACGCTGGAGCAGGTGCGCAAACAGCTTGCCAAATTGGTGCCGGTCACCAGCGTGAAAGATTACAAGGACACCGATTACATCGAGCGCGATCTGGCTCTGGTGACAGTGGCCGCCGGGCCAGATGTGCGCGGGCAGATCATCGAAGTCGTCACCCTCTTCGGCGGGCGGATTCTGGACGTGGCCAAGGAAAGCGTGATGGTCGAACTGGCCGGCAAGGAAAAGAAAATCGAAGCCTTCGTCGAATTGATGCGACCCTACGGCATCCGCGAACTCGCGCGCACAGGCGTCATCGCCATGCTCCGCGGCCAGCAGATGGTCAAGGAAAAAGAGGCCGTCGCCCCCGAAGGCGCCAAACGCAAACGCAGCCTCGATGCCCCCGCGGCGGCGGCGCTGCCGCCGAGCTAAGACCCGCATCGGTTCAACGTCCCAGCTATCTCATTTCGTCCCGCCCTGTTCTACGAAGCATTTCCAACAATTGTTCTGGTTGCCATACCGCGAGGCTTGGAAACATTGCCTTGAACTGTTGCGCTCCGGGCTTCGAGAGATTCATCAGATTCAACAGATGTTTGTCTCGACTCACGATGAGCTTCGCCTCGCTCGCAACCGCCAAATCAACGTAGTGGGAATCTTTAGGGTCGATCGGATGGGTGTAAACGGAAGGAGGATGTTCGACCAAATGAGCAATGGGGCTCAAGCGGGCGATTAGCGACTCAACCTGATCGGACGTCACGCCCAATCGCAGAGGAGTCTGTTTATTTGGAATTCCTCGAATCTCATCCAGAACATATTCGCTCCAAAACAGAATAATCACGCCTTCAAGGACCCGCTCAACGCACTGGCCAGCGTTTCCGGAGGGTGTGATCAAAGTCTGTGCGAAAATGTTGCAATCAAACACAACCCGTTCGACCGCATCACTCATCGTAGGGCACCCCGCGAGCAGCGTGATCATCGCGCTCCAGGCGCTCGGCCAATTCTTCCTCGCTCATTCCTGATTTCAAAAAGCGCTGGTGCACCTTTCCGCTGATTTCACGAAGTGCTTTGGCGGGATCGGTCTGCGATTCCAACACATCGCAGACGAATTGCTCAACGGGTTTCCCAGCGGCTTCTGCCTGGCGCCGAAGTTTCAGCTCTGTCGGATCGGAAATTTTGACAGTTATCGTTGCCATCTCACATTACATTATACCACCGGCTTCGTTGAAGTGCTGAACCCAGACCCAAGTGCTCAATCCCCCGGCGACGTCGCCTTGTCATCCGCATCGTATGCCTGATCGGCATTCTCGCCGCGGATTTCGATGCGTTCGATGCTGGTGGCGCGGCCGGTGTCGGGATCGATTTCGACGATGATGCCGCACATGCGTACGTCGCCGGTGGCGACGTCGAAAGGCTGGGGCATGTTGGTGGTCATGTGTTTGACGACACGATCCTTCCGTCTGCCGAGCACCGAATCGTATGGGCCGCACATGCCGAGGTCGGTGACGTAGGCGCTTCCGCCGGGCAGGATTTTGGCGTCGGCGGTGGGAATGTGCGTGTGCGTGCCGAAGATTACGGAGCAGCGGCCATCCAGCCAATGGCCCATGGCGACTTTTTCGCTCGTGGCTTCGGCGTGCATGTCGCAGACGCATATCTTCACGTTCTCTGGAATCCCGTTGAGAATTCGATCGGCGGCGGCAAACGGATCGTCGGCCGGCATGTTCATGTATATCCGGCCGAGCAGGCAAAATACGCCGACTGATACGCCGGAGTTGGTGGTCACGATGGTGTGCGTTCGCCCCGCGGCGTTGATGGAAAGATTCGCCGGCCGGACGATGCGCTCGCTGCTTTGCATCGTGGGAACGATGTCCGCTTTTTTGTAGACGTGATCGCCGAGGGTCACGACATCGATGCCATAGCCGCGGATTTTGTGGAAAAGATTGGCCGTGATCCCGCTGCCGCCGGCGATGTTTTCGGCATTGGCGACGACCAGATCGACATTGCGTTCTCGCACAAGTCCGGGCAGTTTCTGATGCACGATCATCCGCCCCGGTCGGCCAACGATGTCCCCCAGACAAACGATACGCAAGGGCATGGGAATAGGATACCCTCATGTGAGCCTTTTGTTTAGCTGCCGAAGACCCCGGTCTCTAAACTGAGAAATTTCCTCGATTTGGTTGTAGAATAACTCGCAATGGCGATTGCACTTGAACAACTTACCCCAGGGCGTAAGCCGCCCTGGCTGAAGATGAAAATGCCCGCAGGGGCGGGGTATTCGCGGCTTTTGAATCTCGTGAACGAGAATCGTCTGCACACGGTTTGCCAATCCGCCAAATGTCCGAACATGGGGGAATGCTGGGCGGCGGGGACGGCGACTTTGATGATCCTTGGGGATGTCTGCACGAGAAGCTGCGGATTTTGCCACATCGCCACTGGCCGGCCGCCGACGTTGGATTTGGACGAGCCGCGGCGAGTTGGTGAGGCGGTGGCGAAAATGGGGCTGAAATATGCGGTGATCACCAGCGTGAACCGTGACGAGCTTCCCGATGGCGGCGCAGGGGTCTGGGCGGAGACGATTCGCCAAATCCGCTTGTCCGCCCCAAATACCAGCATCGAGGTGCTCATTCCCGATTTCTGCGGAGATTGGGCGGCATTGCAGTTGGTGCTGGACCAACGGCCGGATATTTTGAATCACAATATCGAGACTGTGCCGCGCTTATATCGGACCGTCCGGCCGCAGGCGAAATACCATCGCTCACTGAAATTGCTGCAAAACGCCAAGGATCAGGGCTTCGTGACCAAGACCGGAATGATGTTAGGTCTGGGCGAGGAGGCCGGGGAGATCGAGCAGGTTTTGGATGATCTGGTGGCGATTGGGGTGGATATTCTGACCCTCGGTCAATATTTACAGCCGACGGCCGATCATTTGCCGGTCGAGCGGTGGGTTCACCCCAATGAATTTGCCGATTGGAAGATCAGGGGCGAATCCCGCGGCCTGCGGCATGTGGAATCCGGGCCGCTGGTGCGGAGCAGTTATCACGCCCAAGACCAAGTTGTGGCTTTGCGGGATTAAATCTGGCTGGATTCAGGTTAGAATGGATGGCAGGGTCTGCAATTCGGCGAAACTTTTTGGGGAAAATAGTGTGATCCCATTAAGCAGCGCGGTAGAATCAGGGAAGGAAGGTGGTCTCATGAGACTCAAACCAATTACATGGATGTTATTGCTGGGTATGGTTTTATGTGCCGCTGGTGCGGTGCGGGCGGATACCGCGGCCACACAACCCTCCCCCGCCGTCACCGCCAATGAATTGCAGCTTCGGGCCAATCAGGACATGGCGCGGGGGGATTACGCAGGAGCTTTGCCGCTATTGGAGAAGGCTTCGCAATTACTATCCGATCAACCGGACGTGCTTGGGCCGGTATTGGAGCAGATTCGAGTCTGCCGCCGGCAGATCAAAGCAAATGCAACTGCAACAGCAACGGTTGCTCCCCTCGGACC
>Ga0302326_10016866_pt1 | contig 15259 bp, 12 predicted proteins | sample Palsa_T0_3_FD_202264 | JGI IMG/M metagenome (GOLD analysis project Ga0302326, IMG submission 202264) | Peat permafrost microbial communities from Stordalen Mire near Abisko, Sweden - Palsa_T0_3 | ecosystem: Environmental > Terrestrial > Soil > Palsa > Peat permafrost | place: Sweden: Abisko...
GTACAAGCCGATGGCTCATCGAGGACATGATCCAAGAAGGGACAATCAATCTGTTGACTGCGCCGCCCGGAGGCTTCAAAACGTGGCTATCGACGTGGATGGGCGGATGTGTATCAACGGGAGCTGACTGTCTTGGCCACGAAACCGTCAGAACCAAGGTACTGTATTTAGATCGCGAAAATCCTCCCTCAGTAATAAGGGAACGGCGAAAAATCTTGAATTTGAGTAGCGAACGATTTCGCGTGTGGGGCCACTGGTGGAAGCATAATCCTCCTGACATCGATGATCCAAGGCTCATGCACCTTGCACGACGGCATCGTCTGTTCATAATTATTGATTCGTTCGTTCGTTTCCATTCAGCTGACGAAAACAGCGCCAAGCAAATGGCCAAAGTACTGCGTCGGCTCCGGGACTTGGCTGATGCCGGTGCGACGATCCTACTGCTGCATCATCAAGCCAAAACCCAGGGCAGCCAGTATCGAGGATCCACTGATATTCTCGCTGGAGTTGACGCTGCGTTTGAACTCCGCAGGGAAAAAAGCAAAGATGATCCTACTTTCTCCCTGCGGTGCTTCAAGCATAGACTGATTGAAGAAACGACGATGAAAATCCGACTAAATCTGCGAAAAGGGCGCTTTGAGGTCGCAGACGATTCATCGGATGCAATATCATCGACTGTGATCGCAAAAATAAAGGAGGTAATTTCTAGCCATCGTCGCATAACCCAAAGGGACCTGCTGCGGATGGCCGATCTTCCAAAGACTAAGGGACGTAAGATTCTTCAACGCGGAGAGGGTGTCCACTGGCATTCGAAACGCGGAAAGGGAAGCACGCTTCACTATGGCTTGAAAGACTGAGTCTACCGAGGGATGCAATGTTCAACGTAAAACCGTGGAACCGTATAGCTAAAGCTATATACGGTTTTACGTTTTCACAGCCCTACGGTTTCAGGAGTACAGTTCGACGGCTCTTCGAGCCAAATCGCTCGCAGGGCATTGCCAAAACCCTCTAGAAAGTAGATTGAAGGTTTTAGGACGATGACCCTGGTTTTGGGTCATCGTCTGTCTTTAATGAGAGGACGCTGTAAGCGTCCTCTCGAGAAGACAGACAGCGATTGCACGGGTTTGAAGTACAAACGAAGACGATTTTCGTCTACAGGCCACCGTTTAGATAGGTAGTAGGTAATCTGAAGCGGTTCTGGAAAAACTAGACGAAAACGTCGCGCAGTACAGAAGAATTGCAGCAAATCGCGATATTCCATTTAGCCTCAAATTAGGGTAAACAGACCGAAGAGGTTGGGAGCTTGCGGCGCAGGACAAAAAGAGGGGAAATATCCTTTTGACATCCTCGTGAGTCCCATCAACACTTAATCAGTGCGTCAAAGATAAAGAGGACCAGGCATGGTTATCGGTGATCGATTACGCGCTTTGCGTGAGGCAAAGAGCCTTTCACAAGGCGAAATCGAGAAGCGTTCTGGTTTGCTCCGCTGCTACATCTCACGTGTTGAAAATGGTCACACCGTTCCGGCAATTCCGACTTTGGAAAAGCTTGCACGAGCGTATAGCGCAAGTTACATTTCGGCGTAAACCATAGTCGAAGGGGTTGTCTTCCTCCGACTCCGAAGATGTCAGTGTGTTTCCCTTCGGATTGGCCACCGCGTTTAAGACGAGTTCTACGCGATAAGAAATTCCCAAGTTTTCGATAATGCGGGAGAGGTAGTTCTTGATCAATCTGTCGCTTAACGGACTCGGATCGGACTCAATCTGGAACGCTTTCATGACCACGGTGTTGAGGCTGATTGAATCGCTCAGTTTGAACTAGTCGAAGACGCGCTTTGGCGTCGCCAGTATCGCGCGAGTCCGTACCAGTTTTGTTGAAAGGATATGAACTTTTCAAACCGTGTGGATCCCGCGTTCGTCAGGTCTGCGGACAGTTCTGCCTTCACCATTTCTGAGAACTCTCGCGCACGGCGCAAGTCATCTCCTTGCCGATCGAGTGATAAGCGAACGAACTCACTCCAACGTCTCAGGCGATCACGAAGTTCAGCGACGTGCCATTCGACCCTTCCCATCAAACCGAAATGAGTCAGGAATAAGAATTGCGGCTTGCGGGCAAGGATTAGATCTAAGCTCTCATTGATAGCTCTCAAATCGATATCGGGAGGAGGGGTCGCAGGATATACAAATGAGTCATCTATTCGTACACCGGCGGCGTCACCCACAAAGGCAACCTTGCTGGCAGGTTCGAAGTAACTAACATGGTGGATGGCATGACCGGGGGTATACAAAACCTCAAATTCTCTCGCTCCTATCGTTAAATTCTCTCCTCCTCGTAAAACGTACAAATTGCCCGCGGGCACTGGTTCGAATGACCCCCATAACTCTTCTATGCGTGGGCCAAAAACACGCGAGGCGCTTTCCAGTAAGCGCTTGGGATTTCTGAGGTGCGCGGCTCCCTTCGAGTGAACAAAAACACGGATGCGTGGATTCTGTTCGACCAACGCTCCAGTCGCACCTGCGTGATCGAAATGTATATGAGTAAGCAGAATGCTTCCGATATCGGAGATCGCGATACCCCTGTCGCGAAGCTTCTGACGCAACACATTAAGCGTGGACGACGGGCCAGGGTCCAAGAGCGCAAACTCTCCCTTACAATCAAGCAAACAGCACGCAATGTACCGCTCGCGACCCTGGTGTTCCAGATCGACAGTCACGATCGAATCGGCCAAATTGTCTGAGATGGGGCTCATTTCCTAAAGTGTTTCAACACAGTTCGAGCTTTATTCCTACCAGGCAGATTAATAAATGCGATTCCACTTTCGCGAATCGGCGTGGATTCCAAGACTACAGTATTACACCGTGTGCGCGCTGTAGTGCAATTCATGAAACTAGCAGCCCAACCATCCGAGCTGTCAAATGGCCCCGGTAAGCATAGGAGTGTTGCGTCTTCGCTTGGAGGCGGAATCTGTGAGTGGTTCAGGCCCAAGAAATGCCCACATGAGCAGCCATGGTCATCGAATCAACGCAACCAACTGCCCCGTAGCAATCCACACCTTACAAGCGTCTCATAGATACCGAGACAATGAACGTGCGGTCAGTATTACAATATATCAGAAGGCGTATGGGGATGTGCAACAATGCTATCTTGACATCGGACTTCAACCTGATACGATGCACCGCGCGGAATCGAGTTTCCCGCAAAATGTGCAACTGCGCCGACTTGGGAGCTCTGGGGCCGACAGTCGATCTGCAGCGTTCATGGTGTTTTTCGGGGAACCAGCGCCGGTAGCCGTAGCGATGGACTCGCTTCCGCGAGATCTTTCTTTTGAAGAATCGTTCCCGACGAACAGTTATTTCGGTAATTGGCGAAGTGGAGGGCGCGGTCGTGGATACTTACATACTCGGTTTATCCATGCATCCGGCTTCGGCACATGTCGCCGACAAGCGACTCGAAGAGATGGTGTTTGATACAGCAAGAGCCGCCCTTGACGATGCGGGTATCGACCGCCAGGAGCTGGATCACATCACTATTGCCGCGTCCGATGAACTCGATGGCCGAAGCATCTCGAGTATGCTTTTGGCCGCGCCCGCCGGTGGGTACCTCAAAGACGAGATCAAGACCACAGATTCCGGTCTGATCGGGCTCTGCCTTGAAGCTCTCCGGATTGAGTCGGGACGCTTTCATCTCGGGCTTCTATCCAGCTGGAACAAGACCTCAAAAGCGCAATTTGAGGACGTAATGCGAATGCGATGTGAGCCCTTCTATACCAGGCCGATTGGCTTGAACATGTCAATTGCTGACGGCTTGTTCGCGCAGGCTGTCAGCGATTCTTATGGGATTAGCGAGTCCGATGTCAATGTCGCTGTCCAAACTAGCTACAGGCGGGCGCGAGAGAACCACCGCGGGATGCGCGCCACGGTTCCGTCGCTGGCAGAAATCGCGACTTCACCGTATGTGTCTGTACCGCTGCGCAAGTTACAACAGGCGCGGGTCACTGATGGCGGGGTGTCCATGGTCATTTGTTCGAGCACATGGCTGAGCAAACATCCGGATCACGCGGCGATAGCTCGACTCTCAGGGTTGGCTTGGCGGATCGATGATTATCAGCTCGGTGCAAAGCGCCTATCTGGGCTAGAAGGGTTCACCGAGACATTTGGGAAAGCGGCTTCGATGGCCGGCCTGCGGGACCTGAATGAGCTTGATGTCGTCGAGCTGGACAGCCAGACCGCGTTTCATGATGTGGCTTACCGGAACGTGCTCGAGTTGCCTGATACCTGCGAAGTTTCGCCATCGGGAGGACCGTTCGCGCAGAATCCGTATTTTTGCTCAGGGTTGGTGAATGCTGCTGAAGCCGTGCTCCAGGTAGCAGGTCGGGCCGGTGCCGTCCAAGTGGACGGTGCCAAGCGGGCTGCAGCACACGGTTGCCACGGATTTGCACAGCAGGGAAACGCCGTCGCAATTTTCGAGGGGGTGTAAGGAATGGCAAAGAGTCGGGTGGCCGTTATCGGAGTGGGAGAAACAGAATTCAAGGCGAATATCCCAGATAAGACTTACGTCGAATTGGCGCAGGATGCTGCAAAGGGTGCGTTGGACGACGCAGGTCTCGGTCCAGACGATATTGATGCGGTTGTGTTCTCAATGGCCCCGACTCAATTCATGGGAGTAAACGACGCTGACAAGTGGGCAGTAGACTCGATATGGGCTGCTGGCAAACCTTTTATGCGTGTGCATACCGGCGGCGCGACCGGTGGATCGGCCCTTCACGCGGGTTATGTTCATGTGGCATCCGGTATGTACCGCACCGTGCTGGTGGTCGGCGCAGATCGCGTGGCCGAAACTCCCGACGCCCAACACGTCCTAAACCTTATCTGGGATCTGTTTTACGAACACGACTTCGCCCTGAACACTGTGACAATGACTGCTCTCTCGACACAACGATACATGCACAAGTATGGGACAACCGAGGAGCAGTATGCGCGCGTCGTGGTTCGGTCTCGTCGCAACGCTCTGAACAATCCTTACGCCCACCTCAAGGGAAAGCTAACAATAGACGATGTCATGAATTCGCCGCGAATTTCCTGGCCTTACAAGCTGTTTGACATTTGTCCGCGATCATCAGGCGCCGCGGCCGTTATTCTCGCGAATGACGACATCACGAACAGGTATAGTTCCCGTCCAGCATTTATCAATGGAATTGGTGGTCTGACCAGCACGGTTTTCATGGGGGACCGGGTAGGCCCTTATGCAGATGTCGAGCTATCAGACGAAGCTGAATTCGTTCGTGCAGGGAAAGAAGCGTACGCGCAGGCAGGTATCACAGATCCCGTTAAGCAAATTCAAGTAGTCGAGCTGTACGATCCATTCAGCTCCACACAGTTTCCTCAGCTAGAGTCTTTAGGGTTCTGCGAGCGAGGCCAGGCCCAGAAACTCAGCGATGAAGGGGCGTTTGACATGGGGGCGCTTCTCAGCGTCAATCCGTCCGGCGGGACTCTGTGCAGCAACCCGATAGGCGTAACCGGCCTCGTACGCGTGGCCGATGCTGCCTTGCAGGTGATGGGAAAAGCTGGCGCGGCCCAGGTTGCGGGCGTTCGCAACGCGCTTGCTACTGCAATCGGCGGTTCTGTTCAGTTCGCCAACTGCACGATTCTCGGTGCCGATTACGTGTAGCAGAATCCGGCTTCCAGACGACGAGGTGGGGTCAAATGACGAGACAGGAGTCAAACGCGAATGAGAACGTCATTCACGGCGAATGGCATATTCGTTATAAATATTCGATCGGAAAAGTCGCCGGCAAGTTCTTCGACGGTTTGAAGCAAAAGAAAATCTTCGCCACTCACTGCGCCAAATGCGATCTTTCCTACTTGCCGCCGCGCGCCTACTGCGAACGATCGTTCGAACCGTGTGACGGCTGGATCGAAGCGGGTGACGAAGGTGTGATCGAGGCCGCGACTATCGTGACTGCCGAATTCGAGAATCTTCCCAAGCCGCCGTACGCCATTGCCTATGTCCGCTTGGATGGTGTGAGTACGGCGATGATTAACTTCGTCCGGGAGCTCGATTTAAGCAATGTAAAGTCAGCGGCCGAGCGCTTGAAGCCTGGCGCGCGTGTCCGCGTCAAGTTCGTGGACAAGCCGCAAGGTCGTATTACCGATTTCCATTACGTTCTCCTTCCCGCGCAACCTCGAGGAGGTTAGCGAAGGAGGGGGGTGTCCCTTGAGAATATACGAGTTAGTAGACCGGACCATCGGGCACGTCCTGGCCGACAAGGCTGCAACCCTAGAAGGGAAGCCCTGGCTGTTTTGGGAAGACCGTAACTATACGTACGCAGAATTAGAGCGGGTCACCAACCGGTACGCGAATGGTTTTTCCGCGCTAGGTATCCGAAAGGGAAGCCATGTCGCCTTGATGCTGCCGAATTGTCCCGAGTTCTTCTGGGTGAGTTGGGGACTGGGTAAACTCGGCGCCGTCGCTGTACCGATCAATACGGCAGCAAAAGGAGAGCTGCTACGCTACTTCCTTGATCAATCTGATTCCGAGTGGTTGGTGGTCGACGAGGAGTGGGCCGATCGAGTCGCCCTTCTATCTGCTGAGCTTCCGAAGATCAACGGATACCTTTATCTAGGTTCCAAGAAACCGTCTGACTCGGCCTTGGGGAACATGCGTTCTCAGGTCGTCGATCTGCACGAGATGGAATCCGAAAGCTCAAATCCTCAGCCACTTGATTCCGTGCGTCATAGCGACGTTCAATTGATTGCGTACACTTCGGGAACCACAGGGCCGTCCAAGGGCGTCGTGTGTCCCCATTCTCAAGGGCATGGTGTGGGCTACGCCGTGTCAAAACACTTTGGTTACGGTCCCGACGATGTACTCTACACCGGCCTCCCGCTATTCCATTGCAACGCACTATGGTACACGTGTTATGCGTCGCTGTGGGCAGATGCCACGCTTGCCCTAGCGCCGCGCTTTTCGGCAAGCCAGTTCTGGGACGACATTATTCGATTTGGGGCGACACAGTTCAACTCGCTCGGCGCGATGACGAACATCATTTGGAAGATTCCTCTGCCAAGCAAGAAGCATAGGCTTCGCCAGTGCATGACGGTGCCAGTGCCCAAGGAAATTTATGCGGACTTTGAATCCCGCTACCATCTAAAGATCACGTCTGTCTACGCCATGACTGAGACGTGTACGGTAACGCTGTTTACGCCTGATGATCCTTTGGAGAAAGCAGGAGCTGCTGGCAAGGCAGCAGGTTACGTTGAGATCCAGATCGTCGATGAGGACAGACGTCCATTACCCCCGGGTGAAGGGGGCGAAATTTGCGTACGAGCCCTGGAGCCGGGACTCATGATGCTTGGCTACTACAAAATGCCCGAGGCTACTGCATCACAGTTGCGTGGTTCTTGGTTTCACACAGGAGACCGGGGCTACCTCGACAGAGATGGCTATCTGTTTTTTGTGGACCGCAAGAAAGAAGCCATCCGACGACGGGGAGAAAACATCTCCGCATACGAGGTTGAGCTCATCATCTCAAAGCACCCCAAGGTCCTTGAGGCCGCTGCGATTCCCGTCACGTCCGAACTAAGCGAGGATGATGTGATGGCGTACATCGTTCTGAAACCGGGCGAAAAGATGCGGCATGAAGAGATCGTAGATTTCTGCTCTCATAATATGGCTTATTTCATGGTCCCTCGATATGTCGAGTTCGTCGACGCGCTTCCCAAGACTCCCAGCCAAAAGATCGAAAAGTACAAACTCAAGGCCCTCGCCGAAAGACGCCGTTCCGAAATGTGGGACCGCGAAAAAACAGGGATAAAGCTAAGAGATCGATGACATGGGTTCAGATGAACTCATCCCGCGCGCCACATCGTTCGTGTCTATCGGATCACACTTGGACGGGTGTCTGTTCCAACGCCCGTAGTCGCCCCTCGCGCTGCTCCTGCGCCGTTCTCGAAGGCCCCTCGAAACAGCTCTCGAAAAAAGCCAGCGCAGGCTCCATCAACAGGAGATAGGAATCGCGAAAGAGCTGCCAAGCATCGTAGCCGAGCCACCCTTGAGGCAATAGTTCCGGAGGCAAGAAGGGGTCCAGGTAAAGAAAGTCTCCAAATTCGTAGACCAGACTCATCTTGGCAACGAAACACTCGCTGTCACTAGGGCGGCGAGTGGCCGAGATCTTCTCGCGGTAACCACGCCAGTTCTTTATGAACGTATTATACCGGCGCTGCACTACGTCCAGGTTGTAACAGCGCTTTATTAGCGCCGGGTGTGGTTGAGGGCTTGCCTGACGCGCCCGGAATATGTGGACATATTGGTCCAGATTTCGCAACGAAAGGTGACGCAGAGTGACTTCCACAAGAGGATTGGGACTGATCCAAGTGGCAGAGGTTATCGCTCCAAACCCAAGGAATGTCAGCTCCCGTCGGAGCCGATCGCGATGATGACCCAGCCGTTCAGGGACGGAATAGATCAGGATAGTCCATTGGCCGTCCCAACTGAGTCTTGGTGGAGAGAAAATGCGAGGCCGTATTTCCTCCAGCCGTTCCCGGCCAACTGGCGTGAGCGCGTAAAAGGCCCGCTTCTCGTCTGTAATTCTCTGCAGCCAGCCCTGTTTTACGAGTCTGCAGATGGCAGCTCGTGCGGCGTTCGGTGAAATGCCCAGTTCGGACGTAAACCGAAGGATGGCTCGCGGAGTGATAGACGACCCGAAGTGCTGGATATAATCAAAATAAAGCTCGAAGATAGTGCGTTTTGCATTCAATCTAAGAGTGCTCCGGCACAGGTGGCGTCTTCAGGCAAGCGTGTGATGTGCCTATTGAACTTGAGATATTACCATGAGGCGGTGGACCGCGCTTTTTTCGTTTTGCCGCGATGAGTCGCGCCGGCATCGATAGATTGCCGATCTTCACGGAGCTCCTCAATTTGATCTGCGTGCTTAAGGGAATTGAATCAGGCGTGATATATGCAGTGTCGCAATCCGGCTCCCCCAAGGCAAAGCTACCGCCTCGTTCTCACAGCGCCCGAGTCCGTAACAATTGTTATTATTCCAGGGATACGCTGACACGCTGTAATATCGGAGGCAATGCTCGACACTGTGGCCTTTGGAACAAAACGAGGCGATCGAGGATCGCGAAAACCAAATAGTAACCCAATAATGCTGAGAATATCGTGTTTTGCAGGCCCGCCATCAAGGATCAACGAGCATCCGGGGTATCCTGGAGTACGCGGGGCCCATTTATGCCCTAAAACAGATCGGTATTAGCTGCCTGGCCCCTAAGCGATCCTGCCAACACACGACCTCTACCTGACCGTACGTCAATTCCAAATTTGGCTGCGACAGGCGAGCGTGGTCCAACGAAAGAGCCATATTCGGCCGCGAGGTCGTGACTGGCTTGCGCTATTACAGAAGGATTAGCTTGACACGCATAATATGTAATGTTAGCGTCTGCGCGATAAATTTGAAATGCAGCTCCGGATCTCTTCAGGGCGTGTGGTCCCGCGGCGACGGTGCCACCGCGAAAAGTGTCGGGGTAGCCAGATTGGCCGGGGGGGCTATGAGAATTAGAGTCGCGGGACTAGTGCATTTTCTCATTTTCTTTGTGTTCGTTTTCACGTTGTATACGTCACGTTGTCTTTGGGCGCAAACGGCAGGTACCGGAGCGCTGACAGTCACCGTCACCGATCCAAGCGACGCAACCATCGCTGGCAGCACCTTGACGGTGACCAACTCGGCGGGTCTTTCGCGTTCAGGGACGACAGCTGCGAATGGCAGTTACACGTTCACTCTTCTGCCGGTGGGCGACTATAAGGTGACAATATCTGCACCGGGGTTTAGGACGATCGAAGTGCCGTCACTGACCGTGAACGTTGCTGAAACCTACGTGTTGAACCAGAAACTGGAAGTCGGATCGGCCTCACAGCAAGTTACTGTGACCGCGAGAGCCCAGACACTCGAGACGCAGTCTGTCACCCTGGGTGGTGTGGTTGGAAACGAGCTCCTCACGGACCTGCCGCTGGTCACCCGCAATTACACGCAGATTTTGGGTTTGTCTCCCGGCGTCGTCACTGACGTCAACAACGCATCCTCACTTGGACGAGGCTCGAAAGACGTCTACGTAAACGGGGGCAGTAACGCCAGTAATAATTTCCAAATGGATGGCGTTAACGTGACGAATATATTTGAGGATACTCCGCAGGACTCGGCGGCAACGTTTGGGTCTATTCCGATTCCCAGCCCCGACGCTCTTCAGGAGTTCAAGGTCCAAACCGGCCAATATGATGCCGGGAACGGGCAGAACTCCGGCGCCAACGTCAACGTCGTTACGAAGTCCGGCACCGATGACTTCCACGGGTCGCTTTTTGAGTTCTTTCGAAACGACGCACTCAACGCCAATGGATTCTTTCAGAACGAGACCGACCAAAGACGTGGAAAGTTGGAGCAGAATCAGTTTGGCGGTACTGTTGGAGGACCTGTCAAGAAGGACAAGCTTTTTTTCTTCCTCTCCTACCAGGGGACTCGTCAGATAAATGGGGTCGCCGTTCAGGGTTTTCAATCGGCAGACCTTCCTGAACAGCTTACAGACGTGAGAACCGCGGCAGCCCTCGGGGCGGCGTTTTGTCCCGCGAATAATCCCCCCGGTAGCCCTGGGGCCCGGTTCGCCAAAACCGTGTTTGGCGGAACTCAGGTGGCCTGCGATGGCTCCAATATCAATCCCGTTGCGCTAAGTTTTCTGCAAGCTAAGCTGCCGAATGGCGCTTATGTCATTCCGAGCCCACAGACTATTCTGAACCCGGGAACGCCGAATGCCATCGGATTTTCCTCGTTCAGCGTTCCTGCGACATTCAAAGAGGACCAGGCTCTGCTCAACGTCGACTGGCAGATTTCAGCGAGGAACAGCTTGGCATTGAAGTACTTCTACGCATACGCGCCAGAAGTGTGGAGTTTCAATTGCACCGGTTGTCTGCCCTACACGGGTGGCAATATCAATCATTCCGGAAACCAGTTCCCCTCGCTTAAATTGACAAGCTTGCTGACGAACAATCTAGTGAACGAGTTTCATGTTTCGTACTACTGGATACGAGCCGACGCAACACCGACCGACCCAATTACGCCTCAGCAACTCGGAATGACAACCGCCACTTCCTCCTGGAATACCTTTTTGCCTGTCATCAATATCAATGGACTCCTGAACTTCGGGGGATTCCTTGTGGATGGTTCCAAAGACCCTACGCATAGTTACGAAGGATCGGACCAACTCTCCTGGTCTCATGGACGGCACACGATTCGCACGGGTGTCGACGTAAGGCAGCCCGACTTCTTTTATCATTTTTTTGGAGTCAAAGGACAACTGCTGTTCCTGAGCTGGGCGGACTTTTTGGTGGGCGAAAGTGCAGCAGAAAACGGTACGCCTTTCAGCAACATCTATAACTCATTCTCTTACACGACACAGCCCGGAGGCACGACGTATCTCAATGTTCAATGGGAACAGAGTGCTTTCGTGCAAGACGATTTTAAGGTCAGCAAGCGCCTGACGCTGAACCTTGGTTTGCGCTGGGAGCACGATGGTCAGCCCGCTGATCCAAATAGAAATGCTGGAGTTGTAAATTTTGATCTGGGTCTCCTGAAAGCACAGCCTATACCGCCAGCGTCGGGGTCTTATGCGGGTTTGACGGTGGCAAACAACTATGCGGGCGCTTTGCCTGCTGGAATCGTACGACGTCCGAAGAACTGCCAGGACTCAACGTGTGCGCCAGACTTTGACTTTGCTCCCCGGCTTGGATTTGCGTGGCAGCCGCTCGCGAGCAACGACCGGCTTGTCGTACGAGGTGGATACGGCATCTTCTATAATATCGTCCAGGGTGTTCCGTTCGCCATTGGCGAAACCGCCGTGGCGCCTACGGGCGAAGGAATAATCTACACCGGGACAAGCAATGCGCTGGCGACTCTGCAGGTTCCGTTCAATCCTGTTCCTCCGTTGGGCTTTAGTTCAGATGAACGAACTCTAACATCTCAAATCTCACAGAGTTCTGTGGCCTATAATCTGAGAACTCCGTACACGATGACGTACAACGCCGATGTGCAGTGGGAGTTCAAACCCTCCTGGGTGGCTGATATTGGTTATGTAGGTTCCAATAGCCACAATCTCGAGACGGCTGGAACCTACAATGAGCCGTTGTTGGCAAGCCCAACTGATCCCGTTAATTGTGGTGACCCCCTGACGGGCTGCATCACAACCAACACCGCAGGGAACGCGGCAGAGCGCGTACCGTACGTAGGTTTTGTTCCGACCGGACTAACTATCAATGGAAATATCGGAGCTTTCGAGTACAACGCTTTGCAGGCCACACTCCGGACGCCGTCTTTTCATGGATTACTGTTCCAGGCCTCCTATACCTGGGCTCGAGATTTTACGAATGTTGCGGGCGTAGATTTGTCGGCGGGAGGTGCTGGAAGCGTCAGAAGTAATGATCCCAACAATCTCCGGCAGCAATGGGGTCTGGCTGACTACACCCGCCCGCAGCGATTTGTGGTTAGTTATACCTATGATTTGCCCGCCCACGGCAACGGGAGGTTTGTCGGAAAAGCGTTATCGGGATGGAGCGTTGCCGGTGTGACCGTCATCCAGGACGGCTTGCCTATGACACTCACGGATTCGACCGGCGGAGCAGTCTACGGTTTTGCCGGTGCCTCCCGCGCCCAACTTTGTCCGGGGTTTACGGTTGGGGGCATAGAAAATCCTGGCAGTGTGAAGTCTCGTCTGAACAGCTTCTTTGATCTGGATTCAGTGGCGGACACTTCTGCCGGGGCTTGTGCGATGCCCGTTCTGGATGGCGTGCCCGGAGCAACCCTCTATGGCGACACGCGTCGCGCCATTTTGCTCGGGCCAGGCCAGTTCAACTGGGATTTTTCCATAGTGAAGAAGACCATCGTGGGAGGGCTCCGAGAGAATGCGAATCTCGAGTTCCGTACAGAATTCTTCAATGCTTTTAACCACTCACAGTTTACCAATCCGGGTACGAGTTTACCCGGTGCCACCTTTGGTGTAATTTCGAGCACGTCGGTGGCACCACGTATCATGCAGTTCGCGCTAAGGTATTCGTTTTAAACGGCAGCGAAGGCTTGCTGGGAAGGTGGCCGCAATGCTTTCAAAGGACGCACGAGTCGGGCTCAAGATTTTGCGGACGAGGGCGACCCCTGGCTACGCAGAAGATGAATCCCTCGCGAGCGGTAACCCCAACGTCTTTGAGTGGTACCCACTGAGTTGAAAGGAGTGTTTTTATGACGACTATTTCGAACAGAAGAACAGAAGGTGAGGAAGAAGGCGGTTCCAAGGCCGACCGGCGCAGCTTTATAAAGGGTGCTGCCGCCGCAGGCCTCTTGGGCGCGGCCGCAATAACTGCGGCTTTGGATACGCCGGCAGAGGGAGTTCAGCAGGGAGGTGCGGCGGAGGATCCCCCGCGGCCTGCCGGCATACGTCCGGGCGGCGCATTCGACTGCCGGTTCCCGATCGCCTATGAGACGTCGATTCCCGAGGCAACAAAGGTACTGATGAAATACTTCGCCTCGTTGAGCCGTCGAGATCTAAGTGGGATAGCGCAGACATTGCATTATCCTTATGGCACCTACGAAGGAATGGAAGCAACCATCGTTGAGAGTGCCGAGAATTTGATGGATGCCCCGCCGCCATCGATGAACGTGACTGGAAAAGGCGAGAATCTAATCACGCCGGGCGCCTACGACATGCTAGACACCCTCGAGGTGCATAACTTTCTCCCCGTGAGTGTCCAATTCTCGCTTTGTTACAGCCGCTATGCCGCAAACGGGACGAAAACTCTGGTTTGCCAAGGCATCTATTGCGTCACCAACAACGATGGGAAGTGGGGCATTCAGCTTGCTTCCACAATCTTCAAGCCGGCGGACGAGGCAGAGCTCGTCTTCAAGGATGCCGAGGAGGCCTTTCTCCGTCAGGAACGTACTGACGCTTTGGCATTTGCCAATCGTGACGTATCGAGACTTAAAACCCTTGTTATGAATCCTGGCAAACAGGCAATCATTGCCAACCCTCTTGATTGGAAGAGCCCTCTAGTCGCTGCCCATGACGGGGACCCGATGTCTCCCTATAAGACCAAAGGCGTCACGACTCGCCTAAAGATTACGGACGTGCCAGAGAAAAGGCCCGACATAGAAGTCTCTGCCATGGGTAGCGTTTTTAACGATTACTACGAAATCGCCAGGGGCGGTTTCCCCAAGTACGCGGCCACGAGAATTGCCCCTTATGCACGCGTCTTGCATTCTTCGTCTGACAAGGCGCATGTGGCCGGCGGGTACATTCGCAATGCCCCTGACCTCGTCTTGATCAATGAATTTCGCCGAGGCTTAGGTGTGTTCACTTATGTGAACGGACATTGGGGCTATGCGGGCACCGCGGGCGGTTTGGGCGACGTCTATTACCACGACTACTGGAATGATGTGCGTTCCTAGCATGCACGTTCACGGCGGCCCGTTTCTCTCACGGTCGCAGCGTACGCCGCGAGCGAGACTCTCTAGGAGGCGCCTTGTTTCGTTTGAGAAATTGTCGTCCAGCCGGGCATCGAGCGGAATGACTTTTGATATGCGTCGGAATTCGGGTTTGCAATGAGCGCGGACAAGAAGCCGACGATGTCCGAGTTGCTCAAAGGTCTTCCTACGAACTGGGGCCGTTGGGGAGATCACGATGAAATCGGAGGGTTGAACTTTCTTACGCCCGACGAGGTGGAGCGCGGACTATCTTCAGTCAAGAAGCACACCCCGTTCACGCTCTCGGTTGTTATCAATCACCCACAGGGGGATCCGTTGTGGCCGGGCCGAAGCGTTCCGATGAAGCTGATGACCCTGGACAAGGGACACTACATCGCCGGCAAAGCTCAACCGTTCCCGGGTGGCCTTGAGTACGCTGACGACTACCTCTGCATGTTTCCTCAGGGCACGACGCACTTCGATGCGCTCGGCCACCCATGGTATGACGATCGTCTCTATAACGGATACGATCCTCACACTACGATCGGCGGTCTCTCTATAGCCAGCGTATTGCCACTAGGGATACGATCGGCCTCAGGACCGGCGGTACTCCTCGACATCGCCCGCTTTCGAAGGAAGAAGTCGCTGGAGCGCGCTGAGACATTCGGGCTCTCAGATCTGCTTGATTGCGCGAAGCAAGAGAAGATCACCATTGAGAAGCACGACATCCTGCTGTTGCGGACTGGATGGCTTTCAACCTTCTACGAC
>Ga0302326_10016867_pt1 | contig 15259 bp, 14 predicted proteins | sample Palsa_T0_3_FD_202264 | JGI IMG/M metagenome (GOLD analysis project Ga0302326, IMG submission 202264) | Peat permafrost microbial communities from Stordalen Mire near Abisko, Sweden - Palsa_T0_3 | ecosystem: Environmental > Terrestrial > Soil > Palsa > Peat permafrost | place: Sweden: Abisko...
TCTTCGCTGAGCTGTGCGGGTGGTTACACGGTTGAGAGTGTGACGATGACGGCGAATGGGAGCGGGTACACTTCGCAGCCTACGGTAACGTTTGCGGGGGCGAATCAGACGGCGGCTCCGAATGCGATTGCGGAGATTACGACTTCAGGCAGTACGAATAACCAGACTGTCGTGAATGCGGCGGGGACGGGCGCCGTGGTGCTGAATGGGTCGAATAACGCCGGGACCGGCGGGGTGGTGTTCGGCAGCGGCGGAGCGAGCGAATCCACTGTGGCCACCATTGACGGCGCCGGGAACGAGAGTCTGTGGGGGCAGCTGAATTTCTATCCGGATGGAATTGAATCGTGGGAGGTGGAGCCGAGTGCGACTGCACTTACGATTCAGAACGCAAATGCGACTGTGCCTGCGCGCGTCTTCAAGGCGTTCGTGAACGGCGGAACGGACCTGGATTCGCAGGGAACTGGCGCGGTTACGGTCAACAACACTTCAACGGGCGGTACGGGCGGGCTGATTGTGTATGGCGGCGGGGCGAACTACAACACGGCCGAGCTGACGGTGACGGGCAGCGGGAATGTCTCGGCGAACGGGTTCCTGTCGGGGAAGTTTGCGATCGGATCGGGGACGATGACGATGGCTCCGGGGCCGGCTGCGGGCTCGGGGGCGACTATGGTGTGCGCTGCGGGGCACGTGTGCGACGGGGTGAGCGGGACGGTGACGCTGACGACCGGGACCGGGCCGTCTGCGGGGACGCTGGGTACGCTGAGTTTTCCGAATTCGCATACGAATGACGCGAACTGCGTGGTGGGTGTGCAGGCTTCCACGGGGCTGGTGAGCAGCGTGGGATGGAGCGAGTCGACTACGGCGGTGACGCTGACGGCAAATGCGGTGCTTGGTGCTTCGACGGCTTATTCAGTGCGGTATTGGTGTGGGGGGAATTGAATTTGGCGGGTTAGCGCGCTCCGCGCGTTAGCGAGTTGGCAAGTTAGCGGAATCGCGCGCTTCGTGATGCGCACGAAGATGGCCCAGGTCTCAGAATCGAGACCTGGGCACCCCACTATTCGTTGAATCGGCATTGTGGAATCCCACCCATGGCGCGATGGTGCTGCGCCATGGATGGGGCACCCAGATTTTTTTTGGGATTTGAAAGGGGATTTTTTTGTCGGTGGTGCCTGGGAAGCGGAGGGTGGCGTTTGACCGGCGGGAGCTGGAGATTCTGGGAAGGTTGCTGGATCGGAAGCCGGAGCGGTTGGCGGGGAAGAGTGTTGGGGTTTTTCTGGCGGAGAGTGTGCTGCGGGTGCGGGGCAAGGATGGAGTGCTGTATCCGCTGAAGGCGAATGCGGTGCAGAGGGAGTTTGAGAGGCGGCGCGGGGCTGGGAATATCGTTCTGAAAGCGCGGCAGATGGGGCTTACTACTTGGGTGGCGGGGCGGTTTCTGCTGAAGACGATTACCAGGCCGGGGACGCTGACGCTGCAGGTGGCGCATACGCAGGAGTCGGCGGAGGAGATTCTGCGCATTGTGCACCGGTTTGTGGAGCATCTGCCGGCGGGATTGAAGGCTGGGGCGCTGAAGACGGCGAAGTCGAATGTGCGGCAGATTGTGTTTCCGGAGATTGATTCAGAGTACCGGGTGGTGAGCGCGGCGGATAAGAATGCGGGGCGCGGGATGACGGCGCAGAATCTGCACTGCTCGGAGGTTTCGCGTTGGCAGGTGGATGCTGCGGAGGTGCTGGCGGGATTGAGGGCCGGATTGGCTCCGGCGGGTGAGCTGGTGCTGGAATCGACGCCGAACGGGGCGCAGGGGTGTTTCTACGAGGAGTGGCAGCGGGCGGGCGAGGCGGGGATGGTGCGGCATTTCTTTCCATGGTGGATGGAGGAGCGGTATCGGGCGGCTGCGGTGGATGCGGATTCGCTGAGCGAGGAAGAGATTGAGCTGATGACGCGGCCGGGAGTGGGGCTCGATCTCGAGCAGATCGGGTACCGGCGGGGGATGCGGGCTAATCTGCAGGGGCTGGCGCGGCAGGAGTTTGCGGAGGATGAGGAGACCTGCTTCCGGGCGAGCGGGGAATCGTACTTTGAGATTGCGGCGATTGAGAGGCGGCTGAAGACGGTTTCGGAGCCGCTGACGCGGCGGAGCAATGGGCGGTTTGAGGTCTGGCTGCCGCCGATGCCGGGGCGATGGTATGTGGTGGCGGTTGATCCGGCTGGTGGGGGGTCGGATGGGGATTATTCGGCGATTGAAGTGCTGGATCTTGAAACCGGGATGCAGTGCGCGGAGTTTGCCGGGCATGTGGGCGGCCTGGAGTTGATGGAGATTTCGCGGCAGATTGCCTGGGACTACGGGACGGCGTGGCTGGTGGTGGAGCGGAACAACCACGGAGCCGAACAATTGGGATTGCTGAAGGACAAGGGGTATCTGCGGGTGTATGCGGGGGAGGATGGGAAGCCGGGGTTGCTGACGACTTCGGTGAGCCGTCCGCAGATGTTGGCGAAGATGGCCCTGGCGCTGGCGGATTCGCCGGAGGTGTTTCAGAGCAAGAAACTGCTGGCGGAGTGCCGGAGTTTTGTGCGGCTGCCGAATGGCGGGGTTGGAGCGCAGAATGGGGCGCATGATGACCGGGTGATGGCGTTTGCGATTGCGTTGACGGCGCGGGAAGAACTACTGCGGAAGGGAACAGGCGAAAGGCGAGTGGGGAAAGGTGTCCACGGAACGGTTGTGAGTGAACGCGACTATTATTGTCAAGCGAGGCCGGCGTGAATAACTCTGTAAATGGTTGATTATAATGCGGATATTGGTTTTGCGTCGGTTGCGTTGAATTATGGGCGAGTCGGGTAGAATCGGGTTATAGAGATTGATTCCGGGATATTTACAGGCGGGGTTCCTTGGCGGTTGTGGCGATACAGCAGATCCGGCGGATGCGGGGCGGGGCGCAGGGTCATTTGATGCTGGGAGCCGATGGTCAGCTCTGGGTGGTGAAGTTCCAGAACAATCCGCAGCATCGCAGGGTGCTGGCGAATGAGATGCTGGCGACACGACTGGCGGCTGCGGCGGGGCTGACGGTTCCGTTGACGGCGGTGGTGGAGGTTTCGGGGTGGTTGATTGAGAACACTCCGGAACTGGAGGTTGATCTCGGACTGCGGCGGGAGAAATGTGCAGCGGGGTTGCAGTTTGGGGCACGATATGTGGGCGGTTTGATGCCGGGGCAGGTGGTGGATTATCTGCCGGAAGAGCAGCTGGTGGAGATCCGGAATCTGAACGAGTTTGCAGGCATACTTTGTTTGGATAAGTGGACGGCGAATGCGAATGGGCGGCAGGCGGTGTTTACGCGGAAGGCGCGGGAGCGGAAGTACAGCGCTTGCTTTATCGACCAGGGATATTGCTTTCATGCGGGGGAGTGGCGGTTTGATGATTCTCCGCTGCGAGGGGTGTATCCGAGGAATTTTGTCTATGCGCAGGTGACGGGGTGGGGGAGTTTTGAGCCGTGGCTGACGCGGATGGAGACGATGGATCCGGCGGTGATCTGGCAGGCTGCGGAGGAGATTCCGCCGGAGTGGTATGGCGGGGATATGAGTGAGCTGGAGGCGCTGGTGGAGAAGCTGATAAGAAGGCGAGGGCGCATCCGGGAGCTGGTAGAAGAGTTCGGACGGTCGGGGCGCGAGCCATTTCCAAAATGGGTGGGGATGGGGAAGAGATTGGTGATGTAGGGGTTGTGGGATGTCGGGGCGGCGTTACGATGATTGGAAAGCTTTCAGCTGCTAGCTTCTAGCCTCTAGCTGAAAGCTGGGAGCTAGAGGCTAAAGGCTGACTTTGATGGGTTCACGTCGAGAGTGCGAGTTTCTGCTGGTCCGGTATGTGCCTGATCCGGTGCGGAATGAGTTCGTGCATGTGGGCGTGATCCTTAGAGAGGTCTCGGGGCCGGTGGCGGCGGTGAAGTTCACTTCGGACTGGCGGCGGGTGCGGTGCCTGGATCCGGAGGCGGATACGGCGATGCTGGAGGGGCTTGAGAGCGAGCTTCGGCGGAGGTTTGAGCAGGAGCCGGAGGGGAATCTGATGCATGTGCTGGAGGATTCCTTTTCGAACTCGGTGCAGGTGACTCGGGCGAAGGCTTATCTTGCGGAGAGCATCGAGGCTGGGGTTGAAGAGCTGATGCGGCTGTACGTTGAGCCGCAGAAGCGGGAGCGGGTTTCGAGGCTGTCGGGACGGGCGACGATACAGGCGGAGATGCGGTCGGAGTTTGAGCGGGCCGGTGTTTGGGATCTGCTGCGGAAGCGGATTGCGGCTTCGCAGTACACGCGGCCGGGTGATCCGCTGCGGATTGATCTGGGATACAGGCCAAATGGAGTCATCCGGATGTTTCAGGCGGTGAGCCTGGAGGCGGTTTCGGGTTTCGGATCGGGTTTGGAGACGGCGAAGGCGCTGGCGTTTTCGATGCCGGGCCTGGTGGCCGGGGTGGAGCGGGTGGAGAAGGCTTCGCTGGAGTTGACGGCGGTGGTTGAGCCTTTAAGACAGGGTTCAGTGGTCAGTGGTCAATCGTCAGTGAAGAGGCAGGGACAGGTTGGCCAGGAGGATATTGAACTTGATGTTGAGCGGGTGGCGGCTTACCGGTTTGCTGTGGAGACGATGGAAGAGCACCGGATTCGGGTGCTGACGACGGCGGATCTGGCGCGGGTGGCGGATACGGCAAGGCGGGAGTTGCGGGTTTAGCGGGTTGGCGTTGCATCGCAACTTAGCAGGTTAGCGTTGCTTTGCAACTTGGCGGGTTAGCAAGTTAGCGGGATTGGTTTGAGTTGGGAATCTTGGGGGCATGGCCGGATTTGGCTGTGCCTTTTTTCTTTTGGGCCGGACTGAGCTGGATGGTACTGGGGAGGGTGGTGGGGTTGATGGTTGCGGAGCGGATGCGGGCGGTTTTGCGGTGGGCTGCTGGCCGGAGTGGGCGACCGGCGGATATTGATGCTGAGATTGAGGCTGCGGCGGATTTGGCACGCAGGCGGACTTTGGCTGTGCCTTCGATTCTGACTCCGGCTGGGATGGGGTTGGGTGGTGGATTGCCGAAGCCGACGCAGGCGAATCTGCGGAGGTTTGCGGAGACGCCGGTGGTGCGGCGGGCGATCAACGTAATCAAGGACCGGATTGTGGCCATGGACTGGCAGGTTCGGGTGCGGCGTGGGGTAACGGCTGAAGAGATTGGCTATCTTCAGCGGAAGCTCAGGGCGCTGCGCCGGGTGCTGGAGGAACCGAATTTTTCGGACAGCTTCCGGACGCTGTTGGAACAGGTAATCGAGGATGCACTGACGGGCGGGTATGGCGCGATCGAGATGGAAGTGACGGGCGATCCGGAGCGGCCGGCGCAGTTGTGGCCGGTGGATGGGGCGACGATCCGGGTGAATGCGACGTGGGATGGGGAGCCGGATTCGGCGAGGTATTCGCAGGTGATGCCGGGGCAGATGCCGGACAAGGCTGTCGCGCTGCGGGACGACCAGTTGATTTATCTGCGGATGAATCCGCGGTCGTTTACGCCGTTTGGGCTTGGTCCGCTGGAGGTTGCATTTGAAACGGTGAACGAGTTTCTGAGTGCGCACCGGTTTGCGGGGAAGCTGGCGGCGAATTCGGTGGTGCAGTATGCGCTTTGGCTGAATGAGGCGACGCCGGCGCAGCATGAGCGGGTTATCCGGTGGTGGCAAGACGAGATTGAGGGAACGGGGCGGGTTCCGCTGATTTCGACGGAGCAGAAGCCGGAGGTTCTGAGGTTTGCGCAGGGGACGGATGCGGATCTGCGGCTGGCGTGGCAGCAGTTTCTGATTCGAATGGTGGCGAATGCCTTTGGGCTGCCGCCGCTGCTGCTGGGTCTGGAAGGCGATGTGAACCGTTCGACGGCGGCGGAGCTGGCGGATGAGGCTTTTCGCGGGGCGATTGAGCCGCTGGCGAAACTGATTGCCGAGCACATTACGCGGGATCTGTTTTCGAAGTGCATCGGGTGGCGGGAGTTTGAGTTTGTCTTCAACGACCTGAGCGCTCGGGATGAGGATACGGAGTTGGCGATCCAGGTACAGCTGCTGGCGGCGGGGGTTTACACAGTGAACGAAGTGCGGGCTATGCGGGGGTTGGGGCCGATTCCGGTTGAGGGATCAGGGGTCAGGGATCAGGAATCAGGGACGGTCTAGGCCGGAGCTTTGGTGGTTTCCCACCCATGACGCGGTGAGGCTGCGTCATGGATGGGGCACCCCGAGATGTCTGTGTAATCCAGCTAAAAGCTAAGAGCTAGGGGCTGTTCTTCAGGAGAGTGAATGCGATTGGATGCTATGGCGGTTCGGTTTCCTGCGGTGAAGGGGCATCCGAACCGGGTGGATTTTGAGGGGGTTTTGACGCTGGTGGATGCTGCCAGCGATCGGGCTCCGGCGGGTGCGAAGGGGCATCGGGTGTTGCTGACGCGGGCGGCGGCGGAGGCGGCGTTGCCTTCGCTGCTGGGGATGGCGGTGGACTACAGGCCGGGATGGGATGGGCACGATGCAAAGCGAAAGATCGGACTGATTACCGAGGCGGACGTGGTGGGACGGCGACTGCTGGTTCGAGGCTATCTGTATGGGCGGGATTTTCCGGAGGCGACGACGGAGATTCGGGCGGCTGCGCCCGAGGCCATGGGAATGAGCTACGAACTGGCGGATGCCCGGGTGGCGGATATGCGGGAGGAGATATGGAAGCTGACGCGGGCGACGTTCACCGGGGCGGCGATCCTGCTCCGGGAAAAGGCGGCTTACCGGTCGACCAGCTTCCGGCTGGCGGATGCGGCGGCGTAACGGCGATGGATGCGAGCTCGGTCTGTTCGACCGTCTCTGACCCGTTCGGGTGATCGGAGATGGTGGTTACCTAACACTCTGGAGTTAAGATCCCACGAATGTGGACTATACGAAGTAATCGGATTCGAAAGATAGTGCAATAGACGTTACCAAAGTTTCCAGAAATAAGCACGGAACTTGCTCGCCGGTGCCGATGAAGTAACTAGAGCCCCGTGCGATTGGCAGACACATTTAGAAACGGTATTTCGAGCTAGACGGAGGACTAAAAAATGGAAGTTATGAGCGAACAGGAAAATAAAGGGCTTGCCGAGCGCCTGGAAGCGGCTGCGACGTTGATGGAGCGGACGCTGGGTTGGCTGGAGGACCACAAGGGTGCACTGAGCAGCGAGGTGGACAGGATTTCGGCGACAGTGGAGTGTACTCGCCAAGAGGAAGAACTGCTTGCCAAATTGCAGGAGGTTGAGCGCGAACTGGCAGGGTTGAGAGCCTCCGCAGTCGGTGCGGAGAGTGGTTTTCCCAGGGCGCTGCAGCCTCTGCGCAGGACTCTGCCTTCGTCGACGGCGCAGATGCTGGCGAAGCACGGAATCGGGGAAGGCGCTGTGGACATAAGGACTCTGGATGCTGCGATGGTGGGGTTGAGCCTGGAGCAGCGGATTGCGGTAAAGAGTCAGTTACGGCGCGTGGGTGCGGTGGCTTGAAGCAGCTACCAGCTTCCAGCCGCTAGCCAAGAGCTAAAGGCCAAAAGCTAGAAGCTAGAGGCTAAAAGCTAGAAGCGCATATATAGAGATTGGGGAGGGAAACTCCAGTGGTTTGGCCTGTGGTCTGGGCTGAGCCGCTGGAGTTTTCTTTTGCCTGCGGACAAAAACGGGAATTGGCCCTGGCGCCGGGGAAAACGGGCAGAGGGAAAGTATGAACATTCGATTTGCGGATATCCATGCGGCTGCTGACTATATCGGACCTGGTGCGATTGAGGTTCCGCTGTACCAGACGGAGATCTTCGACATTTGCCGGAGATCGAGCCCGTTTGGGCAGAGGATCAAGCAGGTTCCGGCGACTGGTCATCCTTCTCGGTTCTTTGAGGAGACGGCGATTCCGAGTGCGGGTGCGGCGGCGTTTGTGAATCCGCGCAGCATTGCGCCGACGGTGGTGAGTCCGACGCGCGTGGAGCGGAGTGTTCCGTTGAAGGCGCTGGTGGCGCAGATGAACTACAACCTCTTCGATGTGGAGCTGGGCAAACAGCAGCAGCAGTTTGCGTATCTGCAGGCGAAGGACCTGGCGGATACGGTCAGCGGGCTGATGGTGGAGCACGATGTGGCGTTGTGGAATGGCAACGACACGAGTTTGAGTGCTCCTTCGACGATGCAGTATTTTGGCGCGGCCGGGCAGATCTCCGCAGGCGGCAACACGACTACGATCGGAACGACTTCGTCGATCGTGGATGGGCTGAAGAGCACGGTGGCGCAGATGGTGGCGCAGTCGGGGTACTACGTAAGGCCGAGCGCGATCTATGCCAATCCGGTGCTGCTGGACCTGATTGACCGGGAGATGAAGACGGAGTTCAACGTGGTGTTGAATACCGAGAGCGTCACGGGCGGCGTGCGGGTGAAGATGCTGTCGACACAGGCGGGCGATCTGCCGCTGATTCCGGACTGGAGCCTGAGCTATACGGGTGTTCCGGGATCGGGTTCGGCGGTGTTGCCGGCGTACATCGTGACGGAGGACCTGATCGAGTACCACTGGCTGGGTGATCCGACTCCGAGGATCTTTGAGCTGGGGCTGCCGAATTCGCTGACGCAGCAGTATGTGGCGGTGAAGTTTGGTGCGGTGGTGGTGAAGGGCGCGAATTATGCGCATTACCAGGTGCTGGTGGATCGATAAGGCAGCGAGTTAGCTAGTTGGCGAAGAGGCTCCCAAACCAGGGAGCCTCTTCTGTTGGCGGGTTAGCGGAGGCGCGGAGCTTTGCGGCGTCGAATGCGGACGCGGCGAAAAGCTCGGGGCCATCGAGGCCCCTCGGGTTGTTGCTTTGTGGCTGTCAGGAGTGCCAAGGCTAAAGCCTTGGCCTACCAGCCTTGGCCTACCTAAAAGGCCGGGTCGGAAGGGATTGGGATGGCTTATCTGTTGCCTGCGGATTATGGGAATTATGGGTTGCCGGCGGGGACTACGCCGGATTGGGTTGCGGCGGCTACGGCGCTGATCAATTCATTTTGCCGGCGGCCGGATCTGAATGTGATTCAGTACCAGGAGCGGCTGCGGGTGGTGAGCGGGACGCAGACGGTGCGGCTGAGCTATCTGCCGCTTGCTCCTCTGGGGACGGCTGCTTCGCCGATTGTTGCGATTCAGGGCAGGTATGGGCGGCCACGGCGCGGGGAGATGGTTGCGGTGCCTCTCGTCGAGGCTGCGCTGGCGTTTTCTTTGCCGGGTGAGTGGACGGCGATCAATCCCTCGACCGTGGATTTTGCGACGGATACGGGGGAGTTGACGCTGCCTTGGAATCTGTTGGGGCTGCCGTACAACGAGGTGATGGTGACGTATACGGCGGGGCTTTCGGTGATTGGCGATGACGTGCTCTGTGCGTGTGCGCAGATTGTGCGGAACGCGCAGGCGCAGCCGGCTCTGAACGCCAGCATGAGCAAGTTGGACACCATGCAGATGAAGTACTTTTCGGGTTCGCTGCTGGATGAGACGGTGCAGGCGTGGCTGCGGCCTTATGTGGCTAGCAGGCTGGGGTGATTGACGAGGGAATAGGGAATAGGGATTAGGGAATAGGAGTTAGGGATGAGCGATACGGCTAGCCGGAATCCTACGGCGGCGGCGCAGGGGATGGCGGATGCGTTGCTCAGGACGGTGGCGGGGACTACGGCTACTTTGCGGGTGGCTGGGGTGAACTCGAATTCTGGCCAGAGTTCAAGTGAAGAGCAGAGTGAGATCGGGTTGGCGGCCACGACGTTTGCTGAGGTGGTGGTTTCTCCGGTGGTTTTGCGGAAGCTGCGGCCGGGATGGCAGGAGGGTGGGCAGTCGAAGTGGGAGCTGTTGGTCTCGGCCTCGAGTGTTGCGGCGCAGGTGGGTGCGCTGAATCTGGCGTCGGCGGAGAGCCTGTTTGCGATAACGCTGGCTGTGACGGTGGCGGGGCAGGATTACCTGATTGAGTCGGTTGGGGCGAGTGAGGCGTTGGGACAGGTGTATCTGTACCGGCTGCTGGTTCGGGAGGCTGGGGTGGAAGCGGTTTGAGAACAGGGAACAGGGAATAGGGAATAGGAGTGCGGTTCGTGCTGCGCACGAATTGGGCGCACATTTGCTATCCCACCCTTGCCACAAAGGGCGTGGCAAGAATGGGGCACCCAGGTTGGTTTGGGTTCGGAGGAAAGCGGAGATGCAAAACGCTAAGGATTCGTTTTATTTGGCGCTTAGGACGCGGCTGGTGGGGATTAATCCGGAGCGGACGATTTTGCTGCGGGCGGTGCTGAGGCCCGGGATTCTGGTGGAAGAGGCTGAGGCTCCGTTTGCGCAGTTGCCGACGGATGTTTTTGTGTTGCGGTGGCTGGGGCTGGGAGTGGACCAGGATCTGCCGAGCGAGATGGTGGCGGCGGAGTGCGAGGTGCTGTATTCGACGCTCGGAACGCAGAGTTTTGGTGGACTCGACCGGGGACGGGCTTTGGCCGAGATGGATTCCGAACTGGTGGGGATGCTGACGCCGTTCTGGACGCCGAAGCTGAACTATGCGGTGCAGCCTGCGGCGGCGATGCTGTCCAATGTTTTCTGGGATGAGCCGGTGTTTGGGGCGGTGACTGCGGTTCGGGACCGGTTGAGCAGGACGGCGCGGGTGGTGGTTTACAGCTACGAAGAAGGCGGCGAGTTAGCGGGTGGGTGGGGGAATTGATGGCGGCTGGTTCGTTTTTGGCGCCCGCTCCGGTGGTGCGGCGGGTGCGTGGGTATTTTGCGCCGGTGAATCGTGGGGTTGGGGCGCCGGTGATCTTCGATCCGGCGGAGTTGGGGCGGTTTTCGCTGGATGCGCCGCCTGCGCCGTGGGTTTCGCTGGGCTGGATACGGAATTTTGCGCGGAAGGCGGCGAGTAAGACTACGCCGATCATGGCGGGGATTCCGGCGGCGGTGCTGGAGCAGACGCGGGAGACGCTGGATGCGCACGTGAGCTTTCAGTTTTTGAGCTGGACGAAGCTGACGATGGGGCTGGCGGCGGGTTCGCAGCATATGAATCTGCTGGTTCCGGTGGCGGGATCTGCGGGGCAGGACTCGGCTCGGGGGGATGGCGGGACGGCTGTTCCGGCGGTGGTGATTCAGAGTGGGGCTACGGCGACATTTTTGCCGCTTGCAGCGGCGGACGCTGCGGGTTTTTCGGCGGGACAGATTGTGGCTGTGGATGTGGATTATGCGGGACAGACGGGGTTTGTGGGTTCGCCGGTTTCGGGGGCTTATGTGAAGGCTCCGCTGACGGATGTGGATTATGTCAGGCGGGTGACATTCAATGTGGCGACGGTGGCAACGGTCGCGACCTCGGGGGCAGTTGGGTTGACGCTGGCGGATGCACTGCCGGGTGGGGTTCCTGCTGCCGGGATGAAGGTGCAGGCGGTTGCCGGATTTGTGGATCGCGAGGGTGGGAGCTTCTTTCAGGAGTGGTCGGCGTTGTTTGTGATGGAGGGCGCGCAGGGCGAGCGGATCTTCTTTCACTATCCGCGATTGCAGTCGCTGGGGAGTGCGGCGGAGACGGCGACGGCGCTCGCGGGGAAGCAGGGCGGGAGCCAACACGGGAGTTTGGAGCGGGTGATGCTGGCTGGGGAGTTCCGGGCTTTGCCGGTGACCGATCCGTTGGATGGGGAGCGGGTGGTTTGTTACCGGAGCTTTTTGCCGGGGGCGAATGCGGTGATTTAGGGGCTGAGGGTTCGAGCATCTGTGGTATCCCACCCTTGTCGCGATGGGGCTGCGCCAAGGATGGGGCACCCGCATTTCCTTTTCACGCTGAAAAGCGGAGTTTTTGGGCGGGCGGATGAAGATTGCTGTCGACAATTCGGATTACTCAAGTGTTTTGGATGCGGCGCGGCCGCTGGTGATTGAGCGGAAGCTGAATGCGCCTTCGACTTGCCGGTTGGGGTTGAGCCTGCCGTCGGGTGGGGCGCTTGCGGTGCCTTTGCGGAACCAGTCGCTGGCGGTGACGGGGGATGATGGGACGCTGTACTTCACCGGTTATCTGGCAGTTTCTCCGCTGCCGGAGTTTGCGGGTGTCGGGATGACGGGGCCGGTGTACCGGGTAGCGCTGGAGGCGGTGAGCGATGAGATTCTGCTCGATTCGCAGTTGGTGCTGCCGAGCGCGGGGTCGGCTGGGAGTTCGATTGGGCAGGTGTTGGAGGATCTGGTCTCGCGGACTGGGTCCAGTGCTTTGCGGACCAGCGGATTGAACCTTTCGGTGCCGGTGAGCCGGTTTGTGCCGGGACCGGGTGCGAAGTGGAGTGTGGCTGCGGGGCAGGCCGCCGGGCAGGCTCGCACTGCGTATCGGGCGGTGAATGGGGCGATTTCGCTGGCGCAGGTGGGGGCTGTTGTTCATGCGTTGATCGAGGCGGATGGAACGCTGGAGCTTGGCAGCCTGAGCATGACCGCTTCAGTGGAACGGGCGCTGGCGAATGATGTGACGCTTTGCGGGGCTGAAGAGCCGGTGGCGTATGTGACGGAGTACTTTCTCGGGGACGGAGGTACGCTGACGTTTCCACTGTCTGAGCTGCCGTATTTTGGGCCGGCGAAAGACGAGAAGATTATCTGGGAACTATTCCAGGAACAGGCGATTGATCTGCGGAACTGGACCTATTCGGCCAGAGAGGGGTATTTCTCGATCACCAGTGACGGCCTGACAATGAATGGCGGTACGGGAGTGGATGGGCAGGTTGCGCTGGTCTGGATTGACCAGATCGAGGCGGGTGGGACGCTGCTGCTGGAGGCGGTTGGGGTATCGCTGGCGCTGGGGTCGACGGGGACGGTGGCGGCGGTCTTTAGCGGGATCATCGAGAGCGCGAATTGCGTGGCTGGATTTGCGGTGACTTCGGCGCAGGGCTCGGGGGTGGTGAGTGTGGCTCCGCTGGTGCAGGGGGTGGTGGCCGGAGCATCGTACGCGCTGGCAGCGGGGAGCCAGTACACGTTCCGGATGCGGCTGCATTGCCCGGAGGTGGAGCGGATTTCGCAGTGGTACCGGTCGGCGGGGGATGCTGGAGTGGTTGCATTTGGCGGCGGCCCGGTGGTTGCGCAGGGGCGAATCCAGATGGAGGTGCAGCCGTTTGTGGATGGTGCGGCTGGGATGCCGGTGGTGCTGTATGACGGCGCGGTGGGGTATCTGCCAAGCACTTATACGGTGGCTGCGGCGAGCAGCGTGAATCTGATCGGGTCGATTCGGAGCTTGTTTCTGAAGGGGTTGGGGTCGGGCTGGGTTTCTAGTCTGCCTTCGAGTCTCGCATCGGGCGGGAGTTTTACCGGCTGGCAGACAAGGCGGCTGGGAACGGCGGCGGATGGGGCGGAGTGCCATCTGACGCGAACCGGCTCGTTGACTTTTTATACGGGGAATGCTCCGGCGCTTGGGGAGATGATTGCGGTCAACTACCGGACGATCGGGCGGGCTGTGGGCCGGGCGGTCGATGCGGATAGTCAGGCGGAGCTGGCTGCGGCGGATGCTCCGGCGACGGCGGTGTGGATTGGGACAGTGACGGAGCCTGCGGGGCGGAGCAGCCTGGATTGCCGGAATGCGGCGATGGCGCTGGTGACGGCGGCGAGCAGCGTGAGTGCGGCTTGGAGCGGGACTTACCGGACTTCGAATGTGGTGCTGAATTCGGGGGCGAATTCGGGTTCTGGCGGCGATGTGTGGCCGGGGGATGCGCTGCTGCTGACTGCTCCTTCGTTTCCGGCTTCGGGTGGCGGTGGGCTTGCGGCGCAGGTGGTGGTGCGGTCGGCGACGCTTAGCTACGCAGCGAGTTCTCCGGATGTGGTGCAGTATTCGATTGCGTTTTCGAATGACTGGGCGGATGACCTGGCTATCAAGACGAGCAAGACTGTGCCGGCGGAAGCGTGGTTGCCGGCGCCGGTTTCTCCGACCTATCTGGCGAATTTGAATGCGCTGACGGTGACGGGGATCAGTGCGACGGCGGTGAGTGTGGCGGCGAATGTGACTCCGCCGGAGGGTGGGGGATTTGAGGTCAGGCGGAGGGATTTTGTCTTTCAGCCGGGGCAGGATGTGGACCTGGTAATTCGGTCGGCGGTGCCGAATTTTGATATTCCCAGGGCGACGGAGGCGGACCGGTTTTATGTCCGGATGTATGACGGTGGCAATAACGGTTCTGGGATGCCGAATTATTCGGAGTTTTCGGTGGGGTTGTTTGTGAATCTGCCTTTGTCGGCGTGATCGCTGAGGACGCAGCTTTTGTGGTATCCCACCCTTGTCACGATGGAGCTGTGACAAGGATGGGGCACCCCGATCATTGGAGATTGGGAGGCCGTAATTGCGGATGATGAATGAGTTTGAAGCGCAGGTGCTGAGCGATCTGAGCGTGCTGAAGACGCAGATGGCGGGGCTTGTGGGTGATGGGAGTTCCGGACGGATATTTGAGCTGGAACGGCGGGTGGAGAGGCATGAGCTGAATTTGCAGCGGGCTAAGGGATTTATGGCGGCGACTAGCCTGGTGATGGCGGTGATTCAGGTGGCGATGGAGGCTTTTCGGAGGCGCTGAGCATTTTAGGACCCCAGGTCTGAAAATCCAGACCTGGGGCACCCGGATTAGTGTCAGTGCAGAGATTTGCTATCCCACCCTTGACGCACAGAACGCGTCAAGGATGGGGCACCCCGACTGATTATTATCCGAGCTTTATAATTTGCGAATGAGTGAAGGCCCTTTGGTTGGCGTGGTGATGGGCAGTAAGAGCGACTACGCTGTGATGGAAGCTGCGGTGGAGATGCTGCGGGAGTTTGGCGTGGCGCATGAGGTGCGGGTGGTGAGTGCGCACCGGACGCCGGATTTGTTGTTTGAGTATGCGGCTACGGCGGAGGCGCGCGGGCTGCGGGCGATTGTCGCGGGTGCGGGTGGCGCGGCGCATTTGCCGGGGATGCTGGCGGCGAAGACGCTGGTTCCGGTGCTGGGTGTGCCGGTGCCGGCGACTAGTCTGCAGGGGATGGATTCGCTGTTGTCGATTGTGCAGATGCCGAAGGGGGTGCCAGTGGCGACGTTTGCTATTGGAAGGCCGGGGGCGGCGAATGCCGGGTTGTTTGCGGTGCAGATGCTGGCGGCGACGGATGCGGCGCTGACGGAGAAGCTGATTGCATGGCGCGCGGCGCGGACGGCTGATGTGCTCAAGCAGACGGTGGAGGAGGGTGTGGCTGGATGAGAGCACTGCGGACATTTGTGGTACCCACCCTTTCCGCAAATTGCGCGGAAAGGATGGGGCACCCGGCGGAGGTTCTGGGGCAGGCATTGGATTCGGAGTT
>Ga0302326_10016869_pt1 | contig 15257 bp, 15 predicted proteins | sample Palsa_T0_3_FD_202264 | JGI IMG/M metagenome (GOLD analysis project Ga0302326, IMG submission 202264) | Peat permafrost microbial communities from Stordalen Mire near Abisko, Sweden - Palsa_T0_3 | ecosystem: Environmental > Terrestrial > Soil > Palsa > Peat permafrost | place: Sweden: Abisko...
AGGTTCGGCGCATTTCGGCGCATGCTACGGGTGCGAGAGACGCCTCCAGCTCGATCGTGGGGGTCCTGCGTCCACAAGCGAGGAAGCCCCGTGGCGAGCAACGGCACAAAGCGCACCCCTGCGCCAAAGAAGAAGCGCGCACCTGTGGCGCCGAAGGCGCCCAAGCGGGCCGTCCCGGTGGCGCCGTCCGCGGACAGGATCGCGGGCGTCGTCCGATCGCTCAAGCGCGTCGGCACGTATCCTCCTACGGTCGCGCGCGTCCTCGAGCTCGCGGAGGAGAACGCTGCGCACGCGAAGAAGGTCGTCGCGAAAGGATTCGCGGACGGGATGCTCCTCTGCGCGTATCCGCCGGCTGAAAGAGCGGCTGGGGCGGCGTGGATCTTCTTGGCCGAGGACGTCGATGCGGTCGTGGGGGCGTGGACTCCTGCGGCGATAGTTTCGCTGCGCGAGCGCGGAAAGCGAACGGGGTTCTTGCTGAAGGAGCTCGAGACGGCGCTACCGAAGCCGACGTCGCCGACGAAGGTGTTCGCAGCCGCGCTGGAAGCCCGCGGCGAAGAGGCACGCTGGCCGCGCGGCATCGGGAGCGTTCGCGCGGGCACTGAAAAGAGCGCCGCTCCCCTTCTTTTTCTCCTCGAGGACATTGCGCCGGCGATCGCGGGCCCTTCCCCGAGCGACCCCCCCGCCTTCGCGTCCGCGTTCGAGCGCGAGTTCGAGCGGATCGATCGGCAGCACGGGAATCATAACATCGTGCTCCTGCGCGCCCTTCGAGAAGCGCTGCCCGACGTCCCGCGCGACGACTTCGATGCAGGGCTCAATGCGCTCCGTCTCGCAAAGCGCTTCACCCTCGAGAGCTCCGACGGGCGCCACGCGCAGCTCGCCGACGAGGACTTCGCCGCCGGCGTCCGCGACGGCGGGACCCTGCTCGTTTACGCCTCGCGACGGAGATCGTGATGCCAACACTCGAAGACCTCGCGCGCGCGATCGAAGGCTCGAACCCCTTTCGTCGCAACCGGGTCAGCGACCCGTCCTCGGCCGACGCCGACGAGACGACGATCCATGCTCAGGAGTTCGGGCGCCTGCTTGGGCGCATCGAAGCCGTGCGGCGCGACGACGGCTCCGCGGGCATCCTGGTGGTCGGGCAGGCGGGCGTCGGCAAGAGCCATCTACTCGCCCGGCTCTTCGTGTGGTCGCGGGACAATCAGATCACGAGCGTCTTTCTCCACAATGTTCTCGCCTCGCCCGAGCGGATCGCGCGGTACGTACTGCACGCCATGGTGAGCGCGCTCGCGGGCAACGCGAGCTCGTACGCCGAGTCGAGCCTTTACGGTCTCCTGAACCACGCAATCCAGAAAGCCCTGGTCGCCGAGAAGGCATCGGGCAAGAAGAAGGCGAGCCCATCGATGCCCGATCGGCTGAAGGCGCTGACGGCGCTCGGCAAGAAGCATGACCCGAAGAACCGCGTCATGCCGGTGCTCAAGGCGTTCCTCGAGAACGCCGCGCCGCGAGACGAAGAGAGCCAGACGAGGGTCGCTGAAGCGGCCGTGGAGTGGCTCTCGGGCGAGACGATCGAGCCTGAGGATGTGGTTGCGCTCGGCCTCGGTTCGAATCCGTCACGCGCATCGTTGGCCGATGACGAAGCGGTGCGAGACGTCTTGCAACTCCTGGCGGCGCTCGCGTCTTCCGCCGGCAAGCCGTTCGTCTTGTGCATCGACCAGGTCGACAATCTGGATCACGACAAGGTCAAGGCGCTGACGAGCTTCCTCCATGCGCTGCTCGACCACTGCAAGAACTTGGTCGTCATCCTGTCGGGCGTGCGCGAGAACCTGTACGAGCTCCGCGAGAAGCGCGTCATCCCCGAGGCCGCGTGGGACCGGGTGGCCGAGTACAGGATCGAGCTCGCCAAGCTGCATCGCGACGAGGCGCGGCTGCTCGTCCGCCGCCGGGTCGAAGCGGTGATGAAGCCGTTCTCTGAAATCCGCGAAGTGGCTGAGCAAATCACGAACGACGACCTCTTCCCTGTCGGGCGCGCATGGTTCGATCGCCAGCTCGAAGGCCTGGTCGAAGTGCGGGCGCGAGACGTGGTCAGCTGGGCGCGCGACGCTTGGGACGAGGAGCACGCGCGGCTGGCCCAGGTCGGGATGAAGCCGTGGCTCTCGAAGTGGGGACGCATCGACGGCGGGCCCGGGCCGCACCCGCCCGGCAGGAAGGACGACCCGGCGGCCATCGACCGCATCACCGCGACGAAGGTCAAGGAGCACGTCAGCCAGCGTGGGCTGGCGCCCGACGGACTGCCCGCCAACGTCGACAACTGGAGGGTCCTGGTCGAGTCCGTGCTCGCGCGATGCGTCGGCAACGCGCGCTATGAGCTGCGATCGGTCACACGCCCGACCAAAGGCGCGTACCACCTCGTCACGGTCCGCCGAGGGGACAACGGGCGCGACGTGCGAAGCGCGCTGGTCTTCGTCGCCGCCCCGAACGCGAACGCCGCCACGACCGCGCTCAAGAAGATGGCCGACGACGCGGGGTCGCCCGGGTGCCGTTACCTCGTGAGCGACGAAGGCAGGCGGCCGCTCAAGCTGGGAGCGGTGGGGCGCAAGACGTACGACGACCTCGTCGGGCTCGGCGACACCCGCTTCCAGCACGTCAAGCTGACGTTCCAGGACCACGCCGAGCTCGACGCCTTCGAAGGCGTCGTTGGTGCGGCCCGGACGGGCGCCTCGAGATCGATACCGGCACCGGCGCGCGCCCCCTCTCGGAGACCGAGGTCACGGAGTCGCTGCATCGCCAGGACTTCTTCGGGAAGCACCCGCTACTTCGCCGTCTCCTCGCGGGGGAAATCGTCGAGGACGCGCCGCCCAGCGAGGGGCCTCGAATCGACCGTCAGCGCGCCCGAGAGACGATCGTCTCGTATTTATCCTGGCGCATCGGGACGACCACGCGCGAGCTGACGCGGGCGTTCATCGATCTCGAGGCGAAGAGGCCGGGAGCAAAACGGATGCGCGCGGAAGACGTGCTCCCTCAAATCGTGAGTGTCGCTGACGAGATGCACAAGGAAGGCCTCGTCTACGTCACGGCTCAGGACGACGACCGCTTCATCCAGGTCGCGGCTAAGGGTCTCGGGAGATCTTAGGCGTGAAGCTCGCCCGGTACACCGTCTCGCAAGTACGGGTCGCGGCGACCTGCCCGCGCATCCACTACTTCGACGCCGAGCACGCGCGCCGGAACAACCTCGCGAAGCCGTCGCTCACGCGCATCTGGAAGTACGATTTCGGAGCGAGCGGTGGGGTCGGTGGGGGCGCCCGCTTCCACCGCATCATCGAGAAGTTCAACGGACTCGCGACCAAGGCGGAGGACGTGCGGGCCGCCCTCGACACGGCTGACGCCGACGCCATCGAGCAAGCGGTCATGCTGTTTCTCAATCGCGAGTGCATCGATCTCGAAGGGCTCGCCACCCGTCCCGTGCCCGAGCGTCAGGCGCTGATCCTCGCGCTCTCGACGTACGTGCGCGAGCTCGCGGAGATCGGCGCGCTCTTGAGAAAGCGCGGCGCCTCCGCGGAGGACGCGCGAGAGCAGCTCTTCGGCGACCAGCGGCGCCGAGTCGACGTCACGTTCCACGTGGGCGGCGCGGAGCAGGTGCACGTCACGGGCGCCATAGACTACGTCTTTTACGATGCGCGCACCGAGAGCCACCGGATCGTCGACTACAAACTGACGCCGGCGGACCAGCCGAACAACGACCTCTTTCAGGTGTGCACCTACGCCCTGATGCATCACCATCAGCACGGGACCAAGCCCGACGTAGCTGTCTTCTACCTACACCCGAAGCGGCAGATGTTCGAGAAGCGCTGGGACGAGCTCCAGAACGAGCGCCACAAGATCTACGACCTCATCGCCTCGATGGTGAGCTGGGCGCGCTACGACGAAGTCGGGCGCAAGGGACTCTTGCCGCCGGGGAACGAGACGCAGTGCGTGACGTGCCCTTGGCGCGGTGAGTGCGAGACGCGCCTCGGCCCGAAAGCGAACGGCGACTTCGATCGGCGCTGGAAAGAGCTCGCGGCCGGACGTGGCGAGGACGCGCCCGTCGTCGACTCGACGGTGCCCCCGGCCATCCGCGAAGAAGACGACGAGGACGACGCGGACGGAAACGACGTCGTCCTCGGCGCGCCGGCGCGCCTTCGGCCCACGGCGACCGATGCAGCCGGGCTGGTGATCGGCACCGCGTCGGGCGAACGCGTCGTGATCGATCCCGCCGTTTTGACGACCCACGTTACCATCGTGGGCTCCGCCGGCAGCGGCAAGACGTGGATGGCGAAGGTCGTGGTCGAAGAGGCCATTCGCAACGGCGTGCCCGTCCTGGCGATCGATCCGCAGGGGGATCTCGTGCAGTTTCTCCTCGCGCGTCCCGAGGCCGAAGTGGATCCCGCGTACCGGCGCGAGCGCGAAGAGTTCTTGCGCCGGGTCGAGCCCCGCATCTTCACGCCGGGGACGTCGCACGGGATCCGCCTTTCGCTCGATCCGATCCGCGTCCCGGCGCCCGGCGACCTCGATCGAATCGCCAACGTCGAACGGCGCGACGAAGAGACGCGCACAATGCTCGAGCAGGTCGCGGGCAACCTGGTCGGCCTGGCGAAGGCGGGGGGCGACCTTGATACGCAGCGCACATTCGTCTATCAGGTGCTCGCGAAGATCGCGCAGGGCCTGAAGCCGGGCGCCACCGTGACCTTGCGAGACATCGTCGCCGTGGTTCGCGACCCGGAGGCGGCGGGCATCGAAGAGGCCGATTACATCGTGAAGAAGGGCGAGCGCGAGAAGCTCGGGCGAAAGCTCCACGGGCTCGTGGAGGGCCCTGCGTCCAGCCTCTTCACAGGCGGGGTGCGCCTCGACCTTGGAGCGCTCGCCCAGCCGCACACGCCGGGGAAGATCCCGCTCAACGTCATCTACCTGAACGCGCTCACCGACGACGACCAGAAGCACTTCTTTCTCGCGTCGCTCGCCTCCGAGATCTACCGCTGGATGATCACTTCGCTTGCGGCGCAGTCTGGGCCCGGCGCGCGCCCGAACCTCCTCTTTTACATCGACGAAGCGCGCGACTTCATCCCCGCGGGCGGGCGAAAGCCGCCGGCGAAAGAGCCGCTGATTCGCCTCTTCACCCAGGGCCGCAAGTACGGCGTCGCGTGCCTGCTCTGCACGCAGAGCCCGCGGAGCGTGGATTACAACGTCTTCGGCAACGCGAGCACGAAGCTCATCGGTCGGCTCGAAGCGGCGCAGGACGTCGAGCGCGTGGCCCAGTGGTTCGCGACCTCGGGCGCAGCGCCAGCGTGGCTCGCGGGACGCAACGGGGCGACGCCCGGCACGTTCGTCGGACGCTGGCCGGGAATCCCGGCAGAACTCGAGGGTCGCGAGATTACGAGCCGCCCGCTCTTCTCGGCGCACAAGGGCGCGTGGTCGCCCGACCGGGTTGAGCGCGAAGTTGAAGCGTCGGGGATCCGCGAGCGTTTCGCGAAGTGAGCCGCTCTTTTGGGGGCGAAACGGACCCGAAGCGTCAGGCCCGCAGGAGCTCGCTTTCAGGCCGTCCGCGGGCGCGACGTTGGGTCGTCTACGCGGCAGTCCGCCTCGAACCGCGCGACGATCGCTTCGCTTTCGCGGGATACTTCACGGCATCGGCGGCCTCGACGATGGGCATCCGAGCCGGTGCTCCACTTGGCGATGGCGACCCGGGTGCGACGAGTCGTTGCTTTGCTCAGCTCCGTGAGCGCACGTTGTGACGTGGGTGCCTGGGGGTCGAACACCGGGATGGGCGACGGTACCACGTGGTGTCGCGTCACCGGCCTCGACAGCGGAGGGGACGGGCGCCTCGTGACGCCCGGGGTTCTCCGTCCGGCCGACCGGTCTGCCCTCGAGAGCGGGGCAGTCTTGTCTCGAGAGCCGGGTACCCGTCACTCGCGATCCGTCGAGCCATCACTCGAGAGCCGGGTACCCGTCACTCGCGATCCGTCGAGCCGTCACTCGAGAGCCGGTTGCCCGTCACTCGCGATCCGTCGAGCCGTCACCCGAGAGCAGGTCGCCCGTCACTCGCGATCCGTCGAGCCGTCAGTCGAGAGCCGGGTACCCGTCACTCGCGATCCGTCGAGCCGTCAGTCGAGAGCCGGGTACCCGTCACTCGCGACCCGTCGAGCCGTCAGTCGAGAGCCGGGTACCCGTCACTCGCGATCCGTCGAGCCATCACTCGAGAGCCGGGTACCCGTCACTCGCGATCCGTCGAGCCGTCACCCGAGAGCAGGTTGCCCGTCACTCGGCATACGTCGAGCCATCACTCGAGAGCAAGGTGCCCGTCACTCGCGATCCGTCGAGCCGTCACTCGAGAGCAGGTTGCCCGTCACTCGGGATCCGTCGAGCCGTCACTCGAGAGCAGGTTACCCGTCACTCGCGATCCGTCGAGCCGTCACTCGAGAGCAGGTTACACGTCACTCGCGATCCGTCGAGCCGTCACTCGAGAGCAGGTTACCCGTCACTCGCGATCCGTCGAGCCGTCACTCGAGAGCAAGGTGCCCGTCACTCGCGATCCGTCGAGCCATCACTCGAGAGCAGGTTACCCGTCACTCGGGATACGTCGAGCCGTTACTCGAGAGCGATGTGCCCGTCACTCGGCATCCGTCGAGGCATCACTCGAGTGCAGGTTGCCCGTCACTCGAGATCCATCTCGCCGTCCGCGACCTACAACCGTGGGTCTACGGGTTCGCTCTCGAGCGCGAGCACGCCGAAGACGCCCTCCGCGCCGGCGAGCTATGACGTCGACGCGGGAATGACCGACCACCCCTTACTTCGACTCGACCTTCGCGATCGGGTGGTCGCCGCCCTCGAGGGCCGCGATGGCGCCCGCCCAGGCGGGGTCGCCGGGATACAGCTGCGATCGAAGGTAGGCCCATACGAGGGCCCGCAGAGTGGCGACGCGTTCGGGGTTTTCGTCCGACGTCTCGGCGGCGTCGTAACCGGAGATGCCCCCGAACATGTGCTCCGCACCGAAGAAGGTCAGCAGCGTCTTGGGCGCTGGGGCGCACGTGAAAGCGTCCGAGCGGTAGCTGAGCCGGTCGGAGAACATGGGATTGAGATCCTTGTCTCCCGCGATGACCAGCACCTGCCCCGTCATTTTGGAGAAATCGATGAATTTCAACATCGGATAGCTTTTGGCCGCCTTTGAAGCCAAGTGCTTGTCTCCGATTCCGGGCGCAGCAATCACAACCCCTGCCTTGATTCGGGGGTCGGACAGGTTCTTCTCACGGGGGTCGTCGGGGTCAAGAACCTGCGTGCCGAGCAGGAGAGTGACGGTTCCGGCGCCGAGCGAGTGTCCAACCGCGGCGATGCGGTCGCGGTCCATGCGACCGGCAAGACCAGGCACGGCCGCGCCGAGCTCGTCGAGGTGGTCGAGGATGTAGTGCATGTCCGTCGCCCGGTCGCGCCAGAAGAGGGGCGCGTCGGGCAGGTCCATTTCCCGCAGTCCCAAGACGGTCGAGTCAAGGTGCGTGGGCTGGATAACCACAAATCCGTGCGCGGCCCAGAAGTTGGCGAGTGGGCCGTACCCGTTGAGGGACGAGAGGAAGTTCGCCTTGCCGTGGCCGTGGGACAGCAGGATGACCGGCAAGTCGCTCCCCGACTTGGGGATCGAGACCTTGATCTCGAGCGGCACGGGACGGCCCGGAACGTCGAAGACCACCGGACTGTAGCTGACGACATCGCTCGGCTCGTTTACTGGAATGTTCGCCGCGTCGACTTTCGTCCTTTGCGCACGTGCGGGCGGCGCCGTGCCCCCGTCGCCTGATGAGCGAATGCGCGTCGGGGTAGATACGAGTTTGGTGGTCGTAGTGGTCATGACCGCTTCTTTCGGATGTAGTTAGATGGTTCTTGCAGAGAGGATTGCCGACGGGCCTCGATCAGATGGCCCGGGTCGCCGCTTCGTCTTTCCACCGGCTGGACGCGCTGACGCGCACTCGAGCGATCGCTCACGTGAGAGCAGTAGTGCGACCGCCCAAGCGGTTCGACTTGGGCGAAATGCGCGATCCCGTGAAATGGGTCCACTCCGTGGAGCACGACCGCACGAGGGCGCGGCGATTCCCCGCAGAAGTGTTCGCTAGATCACCGCCCTCGCGTACGCCCCAGGTGTGACGCCGAGGTGCCGTACGAAGTGGCGGTTCAGTTGACTCTGGTCATAGAACCCGACGGTGTGCGCGGTCTCTCCGCAGTCGTGGCCGCGCCTCAGTAGATGGCGTGCTTGTTGAAGACGGAGATGCGTGAGGTACTGATGCGGTGTGAAGCCGAACGCCGCTCGGAAGCCACGAATCAACCGTTGCGTAGTCCCGCATTCGGCGGCCCGCACAAGGTCGTCGAGAGTCACTGCCTCGCTGGATCGTGCATGCAAGAGGTCGCGCGCCCGGCCAAGGCCAACCGGTGCAGCGTAGTCATCCTTCGTCCCGCCTACCGGCTCCGCAAACTGCGCGATGAGCGCTCCAATGAGGTGTGTCAGCCTCGCCGTTGCCTCCAGGTGGGAGAGGGCGGGAAGCGCCTCTACTATGGCGAGCATCTCTGCGCCCAGGGACGGCGCATGCGCAGCGAATACGCGCCAGTGAGTATCGGTCTCGCGTCCGCAGTACTGGAGCGCTATTTGTGAAACAAACGTCGGCTGCAACACCAAGACGCGACTGCAGGCCCCCAGCTCCGTCGGAAACACGGTGTACGCTTCGCCCGGTTCCATCAACGAAATGGCATCCGTGCAGTCGTGGATACGACGTCGATACCGGACGCGGGTGACGTGGGTGACCTCAGTCTTGAGCGAGAGCGTGTAGGCCTCCTCGATGCCTTCCATCGCCATTGGTGTCTGATGGCACTCGACGACCTCAACTGCCGGCAGGGTCGTGGGTCGCCACCGGCGAACGCTGCCGGCGTCGGGCGGGAGTACTTTCCTGGCATCGGCTGCTCGCATTCCTTGACCTCCACCGGGACGTCCCGTCCGTCGTTCGCCTCGCCTGCTCTCGATACAGACCTCCCCGTTCTGTCTGCCGAGTGAGCCCGAACGTGCACACCTCTGCCGGCCCCCTCGACACGGCGGAGTACGCTCGGCCTCCATGATCTCTAGCCGGCCGGCAACGCGCCGGACCGCCCCACGCCGCTGGCATCTTGCGAAACATTCCCGTGGGGGTGCCTACAAAGCAGGTCGTTTTCCCGTTCTTTCTCGGGCCCGTCCAACCCGTGCTCGGCGGCTGTGCAAGGCTTGAACCACGGGAGCGAATCGAGCCCCTCCCCCCACTCCAGGCCGTCCGAATCGCGCCGGTCTTGATCACGGGCGGCGCAGTTCCGCCTGCTCCCGCGCGTGGTGCGTTGGTGGCAGTCCGACGTGGCGAGTGAAGGCAACGCTGAAGGTGCTCGCGGAGCTGTAGCCGACTTGCTCCGCGACCTCGGCGACCGTGAGCGGTCGGGTAGCCCCGGGTCGTTGCCTTCCCGGGGCCCCCACGGATCCGGACATGCACGACTCGCGCATCCGGCTCTTCGAGACACAGCATTCGCGACCCTCGGGTGGCGGCTCAGCGACCGCCGTCAAACCCAGCGCTGAACGGACACCGCCGTGTCCGCGGGAACGGTGTTGAAGCAGATCTTGGCCTGCGGAGCTCCCTCGTGCACCACGTTGACGAGCTTTTCGAACAGGAGAAACAGCGGAGGAATGGTTCGGATCCCCGCGCCGATGAGGACGCAGTCAAATGTCTTCTCCTTGAGCGCCGCCGACACCACCGCCACGGCAGTTTCGCCGCGATCGATGAGCAGCCATTGTGCATCGTATCCGAGGTCGCGCAGGCGCTTCTCGTCCGCGGCCAAACCGGCTCGTAACGTAGGTTCGTCGAGCTTCACGGCCAGGTGTGAATAGTCCACGACCTTGGGGTCGAGCCCAAGCATGAGAACCCTATTCTTGTCGCGCGTCATGCGGTCATCTCCTTTCAATTCAATCGAGCCAACATCTACGCCTAGTGGGTCTACTTTGCTGGGCTGCCTCGCGGGGCCAGCAATTCGGTTGGGCTTTTCGGCGCCTCTCGGGTTCGGCGCGCACGCGGCGGACGTTTGGATTGGCAGGCCGACCGCGCGCATCGGGCCTCGGCCCCTATGAGGAAGGAACGGATCCCGTGTTCGAACGCGTCGTCCCAAGCCCGGTCGGTCTTCGCCGCCGCGAAAGCGAGGTTCGCGTGTTGTCCCGGCGCGCGAGCGGGGAGGTCCTTCAGACGCGCGAGAAACTGCTCTGGCCCGTCGCCAGCGCCCATGATGACGCGGTCCCATAGCGCGCTTCCAACCGAGAGACTCATCGCGCACGCGTACGTGCGCATGGCCTCATCGAGCGCGAATCCGTCTTTCACCATCAGCCGGATACTTTCCTCGATGAAGGCGAGACCAGACGCAGCCGGGCCGCTGCTGTGGGCCATTATTGGCGTCCAGTTGGGGTGTACGCGCATTACTTGATATATTCCACGCGCCAGTCCCTCAAGCATCGACTGCCACGTCTGCCGAGAGATGCTCGCAGCGCCAACATGCACGAAGAAAAGGCGCTCGCGCATGCCTCCATACAGCGCCTCCTTGTTTGGGAAGTAGGTGTATAGGGCCATCGGCGTCGCGCCAACCTCCGCCGCGACCGCTCGGAGGGTGACGCCGTCGAAGCCGTCACGATCGGCGATGGCGAGCGCCGCATCCACTACCGACTCACGCGTGAGTGTTCCTCTCGAGCTTCGCTTTTTCATCTTGGTGTTGGCAAGTCTGAACCCAGCAGAAAGCCCGGGCCGCCCGCTTGTCTCCCGTCGTTCACGCGGTGCGGCCCTTGAAGTTCTCCGCCGAACTCTTGGCACGAAACCGTGTCGCGGTGAAGGGCCGCGATGCGTCCTATACGGGGCTGGCTCCTTGTATAGTTTCCTCGGCAACGATGGGTCCCTCTTCGCATCGTTCCCGTGGCCTCCTATGCGAGCCGCTTCCGGAAGCGCGCGACGGAGATCGCAAGGACCCCGACGCCGAGGACTGCCAGCGGCTTCCGTGTGCCGTTCATGTGCCTTGGCGCGCGCAACACGAGCCCCGAGGATGGCGGCCGGCTCGACGAGAGCTACAGGCGCCCTTGAAGCTATCGCGCGATGTTCGGTTGGCCACTCGATGCACTTAGCCCTCCGTCCACCGGAAGGTTCACGCCGTTCACAAAGGACGCCTCGTCGCTCGCGAGAAACGCAATGACGCTCGCGATCTCCTCGGGCCTCGCGATTCGTCCCTGCGGAATCCTATTCTGGTATTGTCGCAGCAGCGCCGGATCATTCACGACACCTGCTGTGTGCTCCGTGGCGGTCAGGCCCGGGCACACCGCGTTTACCCGCACCCCTTGCCCGCCCAGTTCGAGCGCCAGAGAGCGAGTGAGATTCGTCACCGCCCCCTTCGCGGCATTGTAGGCGCTCATGTTCCAGTCGCCCCCAAGCCCGGACACCGAGGACACGTTGACGATGGTCCCCTTCACCCGCAAAAGATGGGGCACGGCCGCGCGGATCGCGAAGAAGATCCCGTCCACGTCGACTTGCATGCAGCGCCGCCAGTCGTCGAGAGAGGTCTGAAGAAGGGGACCCGTGGGCACGACACCGGCGCAGTTCACAAGAATGTCGAGCCGGCCGAACGTCTCCACAGCGGCGGCGACCAACCTCTGGACGGCGTCGGGATCGGCCACGTCAGTCTCGTACACGAGCACCTTCCTCGTCTCGAAACCGTTGGACGCTTCTTCCAGCTTCGCTCTTCTGCGCCCCGCCAGGACCACGGACGCTCCTTCGCCAAGGAACCGCTTGGCGGTGGCGGCGCCTATTCCTGAGCCCGCGCCCGTTACGATCGCTATCTTCCCCTCAAATCGACTCATGGGACACCTCCATCCTTCTCCATGGGCGTGGAGCGCGCTCAAGGCGGGCCGCCGCGCACAGAAACCCGAATGCCCGTGCGGACTCCGCGAGCTCGATCAGGACTTGGGCGGCGTCCAGCTCCCCGAGGTGAGCCAGCTCGCGAGCGTCGTCAGGTCTGGATTCACGCGCCGCAGCGCCGCGAGGTCGGCCTGATAGCCGCCGGCTTCGAACCAGCCGAACATCTTTGCCGTCTCGGCGTTCCTCGCTTCGAGCTCGGCGATCGGCTGGCGCTGGAGCTGCACCGGGCGCCCGGCGGCCGCCGCGAACGTCTGCGCTAGCTCGGTCATGGAGAGCTCGTCGCCGGCGATCTCCAGCGTGCGGCCGGCGATGCCTTCGCGTCCTTCGAACGCGAGGGCGGCGAACACTCCAATGTCGTGAACGGCGATCATCTGGAGGCGGGTCTCGGGCGACAGCGCTATGCGCAGCACGAGCTCACCACCGACCTCTTTGGGACCCGTTTGCGCGAAGTTCTCCATGAAGAATACGGGCCGGATGATGGTCGCGTGAAGACCGGCTCGACGAATGTGCTGCTCGACGAGATACTTGCTGTCGAAGTGAGGGATGCCAGTGCCGCGCTCGGCGCCACCGACGGACGAATAGACCAGATGCGCTACGCCGGCGGCCTTCGCCGCTTCGGCGACGGCAATCCCTGCTCGCGTCTCGTGATTCACACCGGGACCGTAGGGGGTTTGCACGCTGAAGACACCATCGACGCCGTGCATCGCCTCTAGCAGCAGGCTCGGCTCGTCGATGTCCCCCTTAACAACCGACACTCCGAGCGTCATGAGCGCCTGCGCCGCCGGCTTGTCTGGATCGCGCGTGAGCGCCTTGACCGCGAAGCCACGCGCGAAAAGCGCTCGCGCGGCAGCCCCTCCCTGACGCCCGGTCGCCCCAAGCACGAGAATGGTCTGGTTGCGAGTCGCCATCAAAGAGCCTCCGTCCGTTAGATACATCAACCGAGCCCATTTCGGTTCGCGAAGGAGGCTCAGGTCCGATTACACTTATCCGTGAGCATGTAGCTCGCTCGAGGCGGCCGCCGCGCACAGAAAGGCGACCACGCCAACGACCGTGCGAGCCAGGTGGTTCCAAAGCCAGCGGTCACGAACGGCGGTCCAGTTGTCAGGGGCCGCTCCCGGCGTCCACGAGGCGACCTGTCTATTGATTGGTACCTCCAGTGCGATCGTGATGACGAGCACGATGGCGGTGAGGACTGCCGCCACCGCGAACAAGGACCGGACAGTACCGCGCGTCAGGGGCACCGACGCGATGAGGCCGAGCAGTGGCAGCATCAGCGCCGGGGGCATCGTCTTTGTGAACAGGCGATTCTCGATCTGGAACCGACGCGTCCAGCTTTCCTCCGGTAGGCCGCGCGCCGCGTACCCCGCGATGAAGATGCCAAGCATCATTCCGGCCAGTAGACCCAAGGCCGAGAGTGACACGATGGCCACGGTGTCGCGTGTGGCTGTCGATTCAAACATGGCGTGCCTCCTCGCTTGCGTCGGAACCTCCGCGGGGTGACGAGGCTCGCAGCGCGCCACCCGAGACCCCTCGGCGGGTCCCTGCGTGAAGCTCGGGTGGCATCTCCGCGACCGCGGTCAGACCCAGCGCTGAACGGACGCCGCCGAGTCCTCGGGAACCGTGTTGAAGCAGATCTTGGCGCGCGGAGCTCCCTCGTGGACCAGGTTGATGAGCTTTTCGAACAGGAGAAACATCGGAGGAACGGTTCGGATCCCCGCGCCGACGAGGACGCAGTCGAATGTCTTCTCCTTCAGCGCCGCCGACACGACCGCCTCAGCGGTCTCGCCGCGATCGATGAGCAGCCATTTCGCATCGTAGCCGAGCTCGCGGAGGCGTTTCTCGTCCGCCGCCAGACCGGCTCGTAGCGTGGGTTCGTCGAGCTTCACGGCCAGGTGTGAGTAGTCAACGACCTTGGGGTCGAGCCCAAGCATGAGAACCTTCTTTTCTTGCGTCATGCAGTCATCTCCTTCGAACCTGCGTCAAGACTGGTTGCCGGTTCTAACACTCTCCGGGCCCTACTTTGCTGGGCGAGGATTGAAGCCAGCCGCGACAAACCCGAAGCTAGGGACACGCGCACCAAGGATCTTCCCGATCGGCCCCGCGTACTTGCTGGACCAGTCGGCGAGAAGCTCGGACACGATCATGGTCGCGTTGGCGACTACCACGCCGGCCTGACTCATGCGAAACATCGATGCCATCAGCGCGTGCTGGCTGAAGGTACCCGACGCGTCGACCACGGCGTATACGTCGTACCCATCGCGGACCGCGCTCACGGCCGGCAGGGTAAGGCAGACGTCCGTGGAGACGCCGGCCATGATGAGCTTCTTGCGCCCTGTCTTCTTGACGGCCTCGACGAAGCGCGGGTCCCTCCAGGAGTTGATGATCATGCGCTCGATCATCGGCACCTCGGGAAGGGCAGCGACGAGCTCTGGAAAAATTGGACCGTTAGGGCCGTGCGGGTTGCTTGCGGTCAAGATCACGGGCAACCCGAATGCCCGCGCGGACTCCGCAAGCAGGAGCGTCTGGTTCTTCAACTCCAGCGCGCTGAGGTCGGAGATGCCGAAATTCATCGTCCCGACCTGGTGGTCGATCAGCAGCAGCGCGGCGTTGCTCGGGTTCAGCGCTTCAGAAACTGGCTCCGTCATGGGCGTTCTCCTTCTCCTCGGTCTACCTGTTCACGTGTTCGCACCGTACGGACTCGCGGGCGCGTGCGCATCGGGCCCCTCGTAGACACTCCATGCCGCCAGGGGGACAATCGGACGGACGACGGGGACCGCCGCCGACGGGCGATCGAACCCTGCGGGTTCGCGTCCAGATGGGGGTAAGGGCGCCTGTCCCAGTCGAGGCGGCCACCCGTGCCGATGGCGACCTCAGCCCCGAGCATCTCGGCCTCGGCCAGCGCGCGCGACCTGCCACAAGACCGCCGGGCCAGAACTCGAATCAGAACTCCGCGCGCAAGACCTTTGCAGGCCTGAGGACGCCATCAGGGGGGAGCGCCGTGGTGCCACCGTCGGTCGTGAAGAACGCAAGTCGTCCCGCTTCTCCCGGAGCACGTCCCCACGCACCACTCGACGGTCCGACGAGCTCTTCATCGAACGGACTGCCTGCCACGCTCTCTCTTTCGGCGTTGCGGTCCGGCTCCAAGGACATTCGCTCAATCGTGTTCTCGCGGTGAGCCGTCACGTACGCAACACCGGCGTCCTCGTCGATGCAGAAGTCGTCCATCATCTTGTCGCCCCCGAGATACTCGGGGACGCCGACCGGCGCGAGCGTTTCGCGGTCCACTCGGAC
>Ga0302326_10016872_pt1 | contig 15257 bp, 10 predicted proteins | sample Palsa_T0_3_FD_202264 | JGI IMG/M metagenome (GOLD analysis project Ga0302326, IMG submission 202264) | Peat permafrost microbial communities from Stordalen Mire near Abisko, Sweden - Palsa_T0_3 | ecosystem: Environmental > Terrestrial > Soil > Palsa > Peat permafrost | place: Sweden: Abisko...
AAGGTAAACGGGCACTGGAGGTCGACAACTCGACCCCGAACGTGTCGGATCGCCATGACGTCGCGCCTTGTTCGAGGTTAACTCCGTCGAGTAAATACCGTGCGAAGTAGTTCTTATTGATGTTATTTCACAAATTGGGCCCTTTGCTGTGCCAGCCCACCGTGCACTCCAAAAGTTTTGTGTCATCGTGAGCGGTTGGCTCGGACAAAACATACGATAGCCGGACATTACGTCCGAAAGGGGGACTCGGCTTGTGTCTTATCTCGCGATCTCGTTGCCGCGTCGTCGATCGGACGGCGTTCGCCACGATGGCCTCGGGCCGTGACCCCTCCATTCCTTGACCTCGACGGCCGCGTGGTCGACCGCCGGGATGAGTTCGCTGAACTTCGAGCCGCGGTCGACGAGGCTGGACGCGCCGGCGGCGGATTCACTCTGCTCAGCGGGGTGTCGGGGGTAGGTAAGTCGACGCTGGTGCAGGCCTTCGGGGCGGAGATCTCCGGACGCAACTGCGTGTTCGCCTACGGCAGGTATCAGGACGGTGTGGCGGCACCGTACTCGGCGCTGGGAGTCGCGCTTGGCTCGCTTGTCCGCAGCATGGGGGCCACCGGCACCGCTGAGCGTGACCGTTGGCGCGCCGACCTCGTCAGCGAGATGTCGGCGCTCACCGGCATCCTCGAGGCGCTGGTGCCCGAGTTGGCGCAAGTGCTGGGCGCGGCTGTGCCGATGGCTGACCTGGATGCGGCGGATGCTCGGCGCCGGCTGCAGCGGGCCGCCATCCGCCTGGTTTCCACTACGGCGTCCTACCGACCGGTGATCCTTGCAATCGATGACCTGCAGTGGGCTGATCAGGATTCATTGATGTTGCTATCCGAACTGTTGACGGTGTCGGTCCGCAACGTGCTCGTCCTCGGGGCGTATCGCGCCGGCGAGTTCGATGCGGCCGCCGCGGGCCTCACGTCGGTCGGCGTCCGACGGATGGACCTCGCCCCGCTGTCTCACGAGCATCTGGAGGAGTTGCTCGAGGCCGTGTGCGGCCACGGGATCGACCTACGCGATGTCGCCGCTGAGTTTCATCACCGAACCCAGGGCAATCCGTTGCAGGTCCGTCAGCTGCTGTACCAAGCGCAACGAGAAGGCGCGCTCGTCCCTGTCGGCGCCGGGGGGCGCCCGACCTGGGACCTGCGCGTCCTCGCGTCGATCCAGATCACCGCCACGGCCGCCGAGTTCCTCGGCCAATACCTCGACCAGCTGGGCACGCTTGATCGGTCGGTATTGAGTTCGCTGGCGTGTATCGGTGGCGAGTTCGACCTCGCCGACGCAACGGCAGCGGCCGCGCAGCCGGCTGATGTGGTGGCCCATGCGCTCTGGTCAGGTCTAGAGCTTCGCCTGCTCGAGGTCGTCGACAGCCGCGGCCAGCGGATCGCCAACGCGATCAGCCGGGATGCCCGGTACCGCTTCAGCCACGACCGGGTGACCGAGGCGGCGCGGGAGGGCACGTCCGACGACACCCGGCGCGCGACGCACCTCCGGATCGGCCGTCGGCTGGCCGAGCTGGGGGACGATCGGCTGTTCGAGGCCGCCCGCCACCTAGGCATAGGTGGCTACCACCTGCCCGACGAGGAGCGCATCCAGTTCGTCGACGTGCTGCGCCGCGCGGCGCGGAAGGCTCGTGCGCAGGCATCGTTCCCACTGGCCCTCGAGCACTGCAGAGACGGTCTTGGCCTGCTCGGTGAATCGCGCTGGTCCGCTCACTTCTCGTTGACCAAGGAGCTGCAGCTTGACGCCGCGGAGGCCGCCCTGCTGGTGGGCGACGCGGTGGCGCTGCATGGGCTGCTCGACGAGGCCGAGGGGGCACTGCACGAGCCGGCCGACCGTGCCCGACTTGCGTTCCTGAGGCTCAAGGGGCGGGTCGCGCAGAACCGCCTCCAAGAGGCGCTGGAAATTGGGCTGCGGGCGCTTGGTGAACTCGGCGAACCGCTGCCGGGCGATGCTGGTAAGCCTCGGATGGTCAACGCGGTGGTCAAAATGAGGCTGACAACGCGTCGCTGGACCAACGAACGGCTGCTAGAGCTACCGCACTGCCAGGACCGGCGTGTCATCGGGATCCAACGGATTCTCGATGAACTGCGCAGCATGTCCTACATCCTTCGGCCCAACCTCTTTCCCCTGATCGTGCGCAAGCAGCTCGACCTGACGTTGACCAACGGCCATACCCCTAGCTCACCAACGGTTTTCGGCAGTTGCGGGCTGCTGCTGGTGATGGTGGGGGATCGTGCCGGTAGCCAGCGCCTCGGCGAGGTCGGGCTGCTGCTTGCAGAAGGGCCGGAGTTCCGGGACGCTCGCCCGGAGACGCTGTTCTATTACCTCAACTTCATCCACCACTGGCGACACCCGGTCCACGACGGTTTGGGACGGGTGCGCGATGCCATTGAGGAGGCTCTCGACCGGGGCGACCAGGAATACGCCGGTTTCTTGGCCGCAGTCCTGCTTTCTCAGTCATTCTGGGTCGGCCGCCCGATGGCTGAGATCGACGCGCTCGCCCAGTCGCTGATCCCCGGGATTCGTTCGCAGCTGGTACCCACCGCGCTTTGCCAGGCAGTGCAACAGATTTGCCTCAATTTGATGGGCCGCAGCGAGGATCCCTTCCTCCTCGCCGGTGAAAGTGGTTACGACGAGCGGGAGGCGCTGCCGGCGGCTCGCCGCGAAGGGGACAAGTTGGCCCTGAGCGTCATGGCCAACATGAAACAGGGCCTGCACTTCTGGGCCGGCGACTACGCCGGCGCGGTCCGCGCCTCGGATGAGGCCATCCAGCACATTGGTGGTATGGCCGGCACCGTGACGCTGCAACTCGTGCATCTGGTGAGCGCCTTCAGCAGGATTCAGGTCGCGCCGAATGACCCCTCGACTCGGCTGGCCGTGCGCCGGGCACTAGCGCTGCATAGCAAGTGGGCGGCGGGCGCACCGGCCAACTACGCGGCACCCTATGCGCTGCTCGAGGGCGCCTGGGCACGGGCGCGCGGTCACCTCAACACCGCGGAGCAGCGTCTCGAGCGGGCCGTCGGCCTCGCGGAGGAGCATCAGCTCCCCATGATCAGCGCACTCGCACATGAGGAGTCCGCCTCGCTGTACGCCGAGACCAATCGCTCGAGGCTTTCCGAGCAGATGCTCCAGTCGGCATACCAACGTTGGCTGAATCTGGGTATAAGAGTTCGCGCGCAGCGGCTCGAGCAAGCGCATCCGTGGCTAGTCAGCCGAGACCTCGTCGACGCGGGCTCGGCGAGGATCGATCCAGCCGGCGTGCACCAGGTGGTGCGCTCGCTGCCGGCTGCCCGAACCCCCGACGGCTTGGCAAAGATCCTGCTCGGCACGGTTGCGGACGCAACTGGCGCTGCTCGCGTTCTGCTTCTCACCGGCCAAGGCGAAGAACTGACGGTCCGGGCCGTCAGGGAGCACGGTGCCATCACGACCATCGAAGGCCCGTGGAACGAGGTGAGTTATGACCGCTCACTCGTGGGGCGGGCGGTAGACAGCAGCCGCCCGCACGTCGTCGCGGCCGATCCGGTCTGCACGGGTCATCGGCCAGTCGGACCAGATAAGCGCCGAGCCGCGATCCCGGCCACCCTCGTCGTCCCGGTACTTTTGCAAGACAAGACGATTGGCGTGATTTACGCTGAGCACCAAGAGCCGGGCAGAAGCTTCGTCTCCAGGGACGAGGAGGCGGTGGCCTTCCTGTGCGCGCAGGCGGCCGCGCCGTTGTGGAACTTCGAGCTCGAGGCGCGATTACGGGCCGCCGACGAGCACCGGCAGTCCCTCATGGATGTGCAATCGAGATTCGTGCCCAACGAATTGCTGCGGATTCTCGATATCGACGATCTGCGTCGTGTCCGCAGCGGCTACCAGGTCCGGCGTCAGATGACGGTGCTCATCTCCGATATCCGAGGTTTCACAACCCTGATCGAGGACATGGACGTACTAGAGGCGAGCAACTTGGCGATGGGGTTCCTGCGAGCTGTCGAGCTGCCGATCATCGCCTGCAACGGCATGATCCAGGATCTACGCGGGGACGAAATCCTCGCCGTCTTCGAGTCGGAGCCGGACAACGCCGTCCGGGCCGGGCTCGCCATGCTGCGGTCTTTGCGCAAGCACAACGAGGAGCGGCTGGCGCTCGGCTCCGAGGAACTGCGAGTCGGAATTGGCATCAACACCGGCGTCGTCGGGATCGGGTTGGTCGGTGGGGTGAACCGTATGGTCCTCCATATCATCGGTGATGCGGTGAACCTGGCCGCACGCATCGAGAGCGCCAACAAACGCTACGGCTCAGCCCTTCTCATCTCCGACGCAACACGTACTCGTCTCTCGAACCGCGACCTCTTCGACATCCGCCGGATGGAGCGAGTCCTGGTCGTCAACCGGCGCCGACCGGTGACGATTTATGAGGTTTACGACGAAGACCCCGCGCCGCTGCGGTCGGCGAAGCGGTTGGCCCAGCAGGCATTTGACGAGGCCTTTCGGCTGTTCGACGCGGGCGACGCCGACCAGGCGCGCGCCGCCTTTGAACGATGCCGCGAGTTGTTGCCCGACGACTCGGTCGCTGCCCTGCACCTGACCCACTGCGACGCTATGAAGCGAGGTGAGATATCCCCTGGTCACGAGGTTGCGCTTGGCCAGAAGTAGCGGACCGGCGCTGGATTCGCGTCACCGCATGAGCTTGTCTGCCATGATTTTCCCGAGACTGGAGGTGGAGTAGGCATGTACCTGAGCGCTGAGCGGATAGCCGTAGTTGATAAGGCGGTTCAAGACACCTTTGACCAGAGCAGTATCGCCTGGCAGGCCATCCCGCACTGGGACACCGGCGACCCCGGCCGGCTAAGGGTTCGCAGCGACTATGCACACGCTGAACCGACCAAAGGCAACGACCTGTCTGCTCCGCTCGGTGGCGCCTCGCTGGAGTTAGAACCCCACTACGTCCGCTTCGCAGTGACCGTCGCGCAGGCCATTGCCCCCGCCCCCGATGCGCTGCTCGCCGCTGTGATTGCACGGACCGTGGAGTTAGCCGCCAAAGTGGACAGCAAGGTCATCGACGTGCTGCGTGCAGGCGCCAAGGATCCAGTGAATGTCCAAGCCCCGACAGGCACGACTGCGCAAATCCAGATGCTCCTCAATGCACTAATCGATGCCCGCGCGCAGCTCGAGAAATCTGGGTACCGGGCGCCTTCCTGTCTGCTCACCGACACAGAAGGGCTCAAAGCGCTCAACTACCTCCAGAGCGGGCTTTCCGACTTCCAGCCACTGCTCGACGCGGCCAACATCAACTCGGTGTATCGCGTCGATCAATTACGCAGCGACGAGGGACCCACCCCGGCCGGGGGGACCGACCCGGCCGAGGGGACCGACCCGGCTTCGGGAAACGGTCAATTCAAGGGAAGGCTGCTCCTACTCGGTCGGCGCCAACGCATCGCGCACGGCGGTGCCGCTGCGGCGTCGCCCGGTGAAGAGCCGGTGGACCTCGCTGTCAGCGTCCCGCCCAGCCTGGAGATCGTCGGCGAGACCGATACGAACACTATCGAAATGGCCGTACGCATCCGCTTTACGCCGAGGCTCACAGATGATTTCGGCGTCGTCAACGTCGTATAGATACGGCGGAGTCGATGTCGTTAGCGCTTGATGGGGCCTCCGCCACGCCTGCCCCGAACGTGCTCGAGGACTACCTCGCGGAGTGCAAGGGTGCGTGCGACGGCGAGATCGACCGGCTCTTTGCGCCCGGGCAGCACGGGTCGAGCAGCCTCTACGAGCTGATCCTCGACTACCCCCGTCGCGGCGGGAAGGCACTCCGGCCTGCCCTGAGCATCGCAACCTGCCTGGGGCTCGGCGGCCACCTCGAGGCGGTCTTGCCGACCGCGGCGACGTTGGAGCTCTACCACAACGCCTTTCTGATCCACGACGACATCGAGGACGAGTCGTGGCGGCGTCGCGGCCGGCCCACGCTGCACATCGACCATGGCATCCCGATCGCCGTCAACGTGGGCGACGCCATGCTGTCGATGTCGCTGCAGCCCCTGCTCGACAACGTGGAGCGCGTCGGGCTTGGGCCGGCCCTGCGTATCCTGCGGGCCGTCGCGCACATGACCCGGCAGACCGTGGACGGCCAGGCCCTCGAGCTGGAGTGGGTGCGTGCCAACACCTGGCAACTCGACGACACCGATTACCTCGCGATGGTGGAGCTGAAGACAAGCTGGTATTCGTTCATCACACCGCTGCAGGTCGGCGCGATCGCCGCCGGTACAGGACCGGAGTGGTCCGCGCCGCTGGAGCCTCTCGGCCGGCACCTCGGAGCGGCTTTCCAGATCACCGACGACCTATTGAACCTGCGCGCGGACCCGGAGGAGTACGGCAAAGAAATCGGCGGCGACCTCTGGGAGGGTAAGCGCACGTTGATGCTGCTACACACCCTGCGATGCGCCGAGCCGGGCGACCGGGATCGTGCCGTGCAGATTCTGGCCAGGCGCCGCCCGAGCGCCGACGGCGAGCTAGGCCTAGCTTCGCTACTGGACGGGCTCGTGGCCCGGGGCGAGCTGTCTCGGACCGGGCAGGTCGAGCTCGCGGCTCGACTGCAGGGATACCGGTCGTCGGAGTCGAAAAACCTGGACGACATCCGTTGGCTCTACGGTCTGATGCTCAGCGTCGGTTCGATGGAGCACGCCCGAGAGGTCGCCCGCTGGCATGCTCGTAAAGCCGCGCTCCTGCTGGGCGGTCTCGACTGGTTTCCGGCGAGCCGACACCGGGATGTGTTGTGCAGCCTTGTCGACTACGTGCACGGGCGCACCCGATGAGCCCGGAGGAGCTGGTCGGCATGCTCGCCGAGTTGGAGCGGATCAGGGAACTGACCCTCGACCTGGTCGAGCGCTCCGCCCCACGCCTACTACCGGCGCCCCCCACCGACGCCGACGGCGCCGAGCGGACCGCGTTCGATCTACTTCTCGGCGTCCGCCGGGCGGTGCTCGGCAACCCGGCGGCGGCGCGGGGCCTGCACGACCTGCTCGTTGCCGAGGGTCGCCGCTACGCCGACACGGCGGCCGGAGCCGAGCTGCGCGACGCGCTGGTCGCATCGGAGGCGGTGGAGAACCTCCGGCGAGTCTGGGAGACGGTGAGCCTCAACGTCCTCGACGGGCCCGCGTCGTCGAACGGGGCCCCGGACGCATGGGCAGAGCTGCTGGCCGACGCGATCGTCGGGCACGGCCTCGATGATTCGGTCCTGGGCCACCTTCGTCCCGAAGGGTTCGCCTGATGCTTACCGACCCGCGCCCGGCGCTGGCGGAGCAGAGCAACTTCGTCGGCTACTTAGTCGGCCTGGCCGGTCTGGCCACGGCGGTGCGCTCCCTGGCCGCCGACGGTCACTCCCAGGCCGACACCCCGCGCCAAGCCGACGAATTCGGCTACCTGCTGCTGGGCGTCGCGAGCGCGGGAGATGCGATCAACCGCCTCGCCGAAGCCGCGTGGGCTGAGCCGTGCGAAACACCCGAGGAAGCACCGCCCCCTTCGACGACTACCCGGTGGCTGCGATGAGCGCGGCGCTCGCCCGGAGCGACTTCATCCGTACCCCGGTGCTCGCCACCGCCCGGCCGGACGGATTCAAGGAGTGGTACCACTTCGTGGTCCACCACCCGGGTGGCCGGATCTTGATCAACTTCAGCCTAAACAGCGAGGTCTCCAGCGACGGTCGCCGCAGGCTGACGCCCCGCGTCATCGTGATAGCGCACGACCAACGGTGGACCGGCGCCATCGAACGGTTCTACGACTCCGAGCTGGACGTGTCCGCGGACCTTGGCACCCTGGCCATCGGCGGCAACCATATGATCGTGCGACCCGACGGCTATCAGGTGCTGATCGACCTGCCCGGGCACGACATTCACGGCGAGCTTCAGCTCGCGTCGATGAGTCGGCCCTTCGTCGTCAACAATCAGCCGGTAGGGGACGGCCGGATGTGCTGGCTATTCGTGCCGAGGATGCGTGCCGACGGGTGGCTGCGCATCGGCGGCCAGGAGGTCCGGCTGGAGAGTGCCGTGGCTTACCACGATCACAACTGGGGCCGCTTCCGCTGGGGCGGGGATTTTGGCTGGACCTGGGGCACCATTCTTCCTCCAAGCCCCGACGTGCCGTGGTCGCTGGTGTTCTTGCGGATGACCGACCGGCGACGGTTGCATTGCCTGTCGCAGGCTCTCTACGTGTGGCGCCACGACGAGCCCGCCGCGATCTTTCGACACGCCGCGGTGCAGGTGAGTTCCAGCGGCAGGCTCGGCCGCGCCGCGGATTGCACCTTGCCGCCCCCGATGCGGCTGGTCCTCGGCGGCGACGTGTCGGACATACCGGAAAGCTTGCAGATCGTCGCGACGCGGGCGGGCGATGCGGTGCACGCCGAGTTTCGGCCGCAGTCCTACGCGCGGCTCGCACAGCCCAGCGAGGTGCGTCTGGACCGATCAGTCGTGCTGTGCGAAAGCAATGGCACCGCTCGGGTGACGGGATCGATCGATGGCGAAGATATCGACTTCGTCGGAGCCGGCGTGTTCGAGTTGCTCTATGGCTGAGCATGTTTCGTCGCTCCTGCGGCGATCAGTCGGGTACCTCGAGGACGAGGTGCCCGACAGCTACCGCCTGGTGCTTGAGGCGCTCGGGCCGCTGGTGGTCGAGGTCGACGTCGATGGCGAGCTCTTCTCGCTGCGAGGTGGTCGCGGGCTGGAGGTGTCGGACGGTCCAGCCGGTGTGGCCGGTGCCCGGATCACCACCTCCCGGGCCGCCATCCTGGACCTCCTCGACGCCAGGTTCGGCCTCGACGAGGCGGTGCTGGCGGGCACCGTCAGTGTGTATGGCTCGTTGGACGACATCCTGCGTGCGCATGACACTCTGCTCGCCTACGTCCACGCGGCAGTTCGGGCTTCGTCGCATCCGGATTTGCTGGCCGAACTGCGGACGGGGTCGCTATGAGCGAGTGCATTACGACGCCTGCTTCGTCCGATCGGCGTCCCACGGTTGCTGTTTTGGGCGCCGGCATCGCCGGCCTTACCTCCGCTCACGAACTGGCAGAGCGCGGCTTCGAGGTCACGGTGTACGAACCCCACCCGGACGAGCGCACCGTGCTGGACAACGAGATGCCGGCGGGCAGCTATCCGCCGATAAAGCTCGGCGGCCTCGCCGCCTCTCAATACTCGAAGGTGGGCCCGTGCAACGGCGACACCGCCGAACTGCGCCCCTTCCCCGGGCGGCGAGGCAACCCCCGTATTCCGAAGCGCCCGGTTGCGGGCGAGCACGGTTTCCGATTTTTTCCAGCCTATTACCTGCACATCTGGGATCTGTTCCAACGCATACCGGTGTATCAACGGACAGAGCAGGCCGACGGCCAGGTCTGTTGGCAAATGACATCACGCACAGTCATGGACAATGTCAGACGAGTGATCACCCAAGGCACCACGGTGGAAGGCAAGCCCTCCCTTGTTTTCCCTCGCGAGAGGCCACGCACCCTCGCCGAGATGCTCACCGCCGCAGGCCAGCTCAGGGAATTGGGCTTCAGCACTAGTGATGTGCAGACCTTCGTGGGCAGGCTGGCCCAATATCTGGTCACCAGTCCGCTGCGTCGCGCCAGCGAACTCGAGAACCTCTCCGCCTATGACTTCTTCATCGGCCGCGACGCCACTACGGCCCGCCGGTTCTATTACACGCCACCTTTCGAAGCGCTTCTGCTGGAAATGCCGCGCGTCCTGGCCGCGTTCGACTCGCGCTGGGGCGATGCCCGTACCAACCTGACCACCTATCTGCAGCTGCAGCTGCAGATGGACCGCCATGACGACAAAGCTGACGGAGTGCTCAACGGTCCTACCACCGAAGCGTGGTTCGACCATTGGTACCGCCATCTGGTCGAGCTCGGAGTCCGGTTCGTCCGAGCCGGGGTGGATCGCCTCGTGGCCCCGCGCATCGACCGCGGAAACCCACCCCACCGTCGGCCGCGGGTGCAGGTCGAGCTGACCGACGGAATGCGCCTGGCTCCGGATTACGTCGTGGTCGCCGTCGACGCGCCCGCGGCCGAACGGATTACCGCGCCCCTGCGCGCGGCCGGCACCGGCGGCACCGTTGCTGGGCTCGACGGGTTCACTACCTCGGTCCCACCGCACGGCGGCCCGCTGCAGCCCACGGAAGCCCGGGCATCGGCCCGGCGTGATCCCTATGCGTTGGACCAGATGGGTCGGGTGCCCTGGGACCGGTTCCAGACGCTGGCCGGTGTCCAATACTTCTTCGACACCGAGTTCCAGTTGCTCCGAGGGCATATGTACTACACGGGGACCGAGTGGGGCCTGTCGTCGATAAACCAAAGCGGGATGTGGGAGAGGCAGCGGACCCTGGCTCGCGACGGCCACGTCTCGGTGCTTTCGGTCGACATCGGCGATTTCAACACCCCTTCGCGTCACCTGGTCGATGATTCCGGGCGCGGCAAGGCCGCGCGCGACTGCACAGCCGACGAACTCGCCCAAGAAGTGTGGCGCCAGATAGTCCATGCCGTCACCAGCGACGCCAACAACGTCCCAGAGGCGCTCCTGCCGTGGCCGGCTTGGTATGCGCTGGATCGCAACCTGAGGATGACCGGTTGGCCCAACAAGGGAACCGCGGCCCGTAACGAAGCACCTTATCTGGTCCCCATTGTCGGAGACTGGTCGAATCGACCTGGTTGCGACCCCTGGAACCCGCACGGCTCGTCGTGGACCACGAGGCCGACCGAGGCCCAGTGGCTCGAGAATCTCGAGCAGCGCGATGTCTGGCAGGCGCGCCACGGCGGCTCCCAGGTGCATCACAACTCGGTGGTGTTCGCGGGTACCTGGAACAAGACGTTCACCCGGATGACGTCAATGGAAGCGGCGTGCGAGTCCGCCCGCCACGCCGTGAACAGCATCCTTGATCATTACGTTTGGGTCGAGTCCGGCGGGGTCGATCGTCGGGAGAAAACGACCCTTAACTGGCGGTCTCCCTTCGGCTTCATTGATCAGGGCTTCTCCAGCCCGATTCGTTTACCGACACCGGCCGGCGATTACTGCTACGTCTTCGACATTGAGAACCGGGAGCCATACGAGACTCGCAGGCTCCGCAATCTCGACTCGCAGTACTGCCTGGCCTCGCTGCCCCATCCCATGGATTTTTCGGGTGCCAACCCTTCTGGTCAGCCCGCATTTCCTGTCCCGTCAATCCCCGGAGGTCAACCCATGACGTCGTCCCTGACCGACTACGCGCAGCCGTTGCTTGCCTACCTTCAAGCCTGGCGCCAGCACCTGGAGCAGACCACAGGTGCAATGACGCCTTCGCCGTATGTGCAGCCGCCCCCGTGGGCGATGTCCGCCGCGCCGCCGCCAGCACCGTTCATGCCGCCGCCGGTGCCGGCCGCTGCAACTGCGTCTGTGGCGACCCCGCCGACCGACTACACCCAGCAGCTGCTCGCCTACCTCCAGGCCTGGCGGCAGTACCTGGAGCAAACGACGGGCGCCGCGGGGCCGGGGCAGCCTCAATCGGGGTCGTTAGCCCCGCCGCCGGTCGCCCCGCCGCCGGTCGCCCCGCCGCCGGTCGCCCCGCCGCCGGTCGCCCCGCCGCCGGTCGCCCCGCCGCCCCGCCCAGTCAGCTCGACACCAACGTCTCAGACGCAGGAGTTCGTGGTGCCACCCAACATGATGTCGGCCCAGTTCTCCCTGCCACGCGACGTGGAACATCATGAGGGTGAACCTTTTCCGGGAAGCGGCTCGCTCTACCATTCGAGCCGCTCGGGCTTCCCGTCGGCGCCGATGGCGGAGTATCAACCGAATTCGGCATATGTGTCGGCGCGCTCCGCCACCCCGGCCGGGTGGGTGTCCGCCACGGGGGAATCGCTGTACTCCAGTCCTGCCACGCCTACGGCTCGAGGGCAGGAGGCGAAAGCGGTGCCGGGAAACCGGCCCGAAGAATTGGAGCTCATCAGGCCCCCGAAGGAGCCGAATAAGTAGGAGCACGCCCTACGGGATACGACCGTCCGTAGCTGTGACCGGCAGCGTCGCCAAGCTAGGGTGTTCGCCGTGGCCGAGACCGTGCCGTTGCACGTGCAACTGATTGCCAAGACCGGGTTCGTCGCACCGCCCGACGTGCCGTGGAGTACCGACGCCGACGGCGGCCAGGCGTTGGTGGAGTTCGCCGGCCGGGCCTGCTACCAGAGCTGGTCCAAGCCCAACCCGAAGACCGCGACCAACGCGGACTACCTGCGGCACGTCATCGACGTCGGGCATTTGTCGGTGCTCGAGCACGCGAGTGTCTCGTTCTACATCACCGGAATCTCGCGATCGTGCACTCACGAGCTGATCCGGCACCGGCACTTCTCCTACTCGCAGCTCTCGCAGCGCTACGTGCCGGAAAACCAGTCCCAGATCGTCGTCCCGCCCGGCTTGGAGGACGATCCCGAACTGCGGCAGATCCTGAGCGACGCGGCCGACGCCAGCCGCGCCACCTATACCGAGTTGATGAACAAGCTGGAAGCCAAGTTCGCAGCGGGTCAGCCGACCGAAAAGACGGGTGTGCTACGCCGCAAGCAGGCGCGTCAAGCGGCCCGCGCCGCATTGCCCAACGCTACCGAGACCCGCATCGTCGTCACCGGCAATTACCGGGCGTGGCGCCATTTCGTTGCCGTGCGGGCCAGCGAGCACGCCGATGTGGAGATCCGGCGGCTGGCCATCGCGTGTCTGCGAGAGCTTGTCAACGTCGCGCCCGCGGTGTTCAGCGACTTCCATATCGCGACACTGGCCGATGGCAGCGAAGTGGCGACGAGTCCGCTGGCCACCGAGGCCTGAATAAAGGGTGCCGCGCTGCCAAATGGTGTTGGTGCCGCCAGGTAACCTTGGGACCGTGAGCACGGGCGGATTCGACGCGTATACGCGTTTCGGCACGCTGTTGACCGCCATGGTGACGCCCTTCGCCCCGGACGGCTCCCTGGATCTTCCGGCCGCGGTGCGATTGGCGCACCACCTCGTCGACTCCGGCTGCGACGGACTAGTGCTGTCCGGCACCACCGGCGAATCGCCGACGACCACCGACGCCGAAAAGCTCGCCCTGCTGCGGGCCGTGCTGGAGGCGGTCGGTGACCGCGCCCGCATCATCGCCGGTGCCGGCAGCTACGACACCGCGCACAGCATCCATCTGGCGCAGGCCAGCGCGGCCGAAGGCGCGCACGGATTGCTCGTCGTCACGCCCTACTACTCCCGGCCGCCGCAAGCCGGCCTGCTCGCACACTTCACCGCAGTCGCTGATGCAACGCCGCTGCCGCTGCTGCTCTACGACATTCCGCCGCGCTCGGTGGTACCGATCGAATACGCGACGCTGCGCGCATTGTCAGAGCACCCGAACATCGTCGGGGTCAAAGACGCCAAGGGCGATCTGCACGCCGGCACGCAACTGATGGCGGAGACCGGGCTGGCCTACTATTCCGGCGACGATGCGCTGAACCTGCCCTGGTTAGCGATGGGCGCGACCGGTTTCATCAGCGTAACCTCTCACCTGGCGGCTGGACAGCTACGAGACTTGTTGTCCGCCTTTGCTTCTGGAGATCTTGCCACCGCACGCAAGATCAACGTCGGGATCAGCCCGCTGTGCAACGCCATGAGCCGCCTCGGCGGTGTGACGTTGTCCAAGGCGGGATTACGTCTGCAGGGTATCGAGGTCGGCGACCCGCGGTTGCCGCAAGTGGCCGCGACGGCCGAACAGATCGACACACTGGCTGCCGACATGCGGGCAGCCTCGGTGCTCAGATAAGTCAGGGGATGGCTCACCGGTGGATGTAGACCTTCAACCGCCAGGCCCGTTGACCACTGGTGGTTTACGGATTACCGCGCTGGGCGGAATCGGCGAAATCGGCCGCAACATGACGATTTTCGAGCATCTGGGACGCTTACTGATCATCGACTGCGGGGTGATGTTTCCCACCCATGACGAGCCGGGCGTCGACCTGATCCTGCCCGATCTTCGCCACATCGACCGCCGGCTCGACGACGTCGAGGCGCTGGTGCTGACGCACGCCCACGAAGACCACATCGGGGCCATCCCGTTCCTGCTCAAGCTGCGACCCGACATTCCGGTCGTCGGCTCGAAATTCACCCTTGCCCTGGTTGCCGCGAAATGCCGTGAGCATCGGGTCAAGCCGGTCTTCATTCAGGTGGCCGAGGGAATGCGCACCACGCACGGAGTGTTCGAGTGCGAATTCTTCGCGGTCAACCACTCCATTCCCGATGCGCTGGCCATCGCGGTGCGCTCCGGCGCCGGCACCGTGCTGCACACCGGTGACATCAAGCTCGACCAGCTGCCGCTCGACGGCCGACCCACCGACCTGCCGGGCATGTCACGACTCGGCGACGCCGGGGTGGATCTGTTGTTGTGCGACTCCACCAACGCCGAAATCCCCGGTGTGGGGCCATCGGAGAGTGAGGTCGGGCCGACGCTGCACCGGCTGATCCGTGGCGCGCACGGGCGCGTCATCGTCGCGTGCTTCGCCTCCAACGTGGATCGGGTGCAACAGATCATCGACGCTGCGACGGCGCTCGGCCGACGGGTGTCGTTCGTCGGTCGGTCGATGGTGCGCAACATGGGAATCGCGCAGGACCTCGGATTTCTGCGGGTGGCCGATGCGGATCTGGTCGACATCGGTGCCGCGGAGATGATGTCGCCCGAGCAAGTTGTGCTGATCACCACCGGAACTCAGGGCGAACCCATGGCGGCGCTGTCGCGGATGTCGCGAGGAGAGCATCGCAGCATCACGCTGACCGCCGAAGACTTGATCATCCTGTCGTCCTCGTTGATACCGGGTAACGAGGAGGCCGTCTACGGGGTAATCGACGAGCTGGCCAAGATCGGTGCCCGTATTGTCACCAATCAGCAAGTCCGCGTGCACGTTTCGGGCCACGCATATTCCGGTGAGCTGCTATTTCTCTACAACGGGGTGCGCCCCCGCAACGTCATGCCGGTGCACGGCACCTGGCGAATGTTGCGGGCGAACGCCAAGCTCGCCGCCAGTGCGGGAGTGCCCGAAGAATCGATCGTGTTGGCCGAGAACGGCGTCAGCGTCGACCTGGTGGGCGGCGCAGTGAGCATCGCCGGTGCGGTGCCGGTCGGCAAGATGTTCGTCGACGGCTTGATCACCGGTGACGTCGGCGACATCACCTTGGGCGAACGGCTCATCCTGTCATCGGGTTTCATCGCGGTGACAGTGGCGGTGC
>Ga0302326_10016874_pt1 | contig 15255 bp, 14 predicted proteins | sample Palsa_T0_3_FD_202264 | JGI IMG/M metagenome (GOLD analysis project Ga0302326, IMG submission 202264) | Peat permafrost microbial communities from Stordalen Mire near Abisko, Sweden - Palsa_T0_3 | ecosystem: Environmental > Terrestrial > Soil > Palsa > Peat permafrost | place: Sweden: Abisko...
GGTCAGCTCGCACCTCTTACATGGCCGCGGCCTCGAACCGATCAAGTACGGGCCGGGCGGCGAACCGTTTCGCACGATCGAAGCTCAGCAGGGCGAACGTGTCGCTCTGGAATGAAATTCGCGAGGACCTGTACGTTCCCGTCGAGCGCGATCCAGCCGCGCGCGGCGTACTCGACGTCGTCCTCTCGTATCCGGGCTTCGCGGCGATTACGGCGCACCGCATCATCCACCGCGTCCACGGCTTGGGCGTGCCGCTGCTGCCACGGTTTCTCGCGAACATCGTGCGCTTTTGGACCGGCATCGAGATTCATCCGGCAGCGCGGATCGGGCGGCGCTTTTTCATCGACCACGGGATGGGCGTCGTGATCGGAGAGACGGCCGAAGTCGGCGACGACGTGACCCTGTACCAGGGCGTGACGCTCGGCGGCACGAGTCTGGGCGGAGAAAAGCGACACCCGACGCTCGGCAACGACGTCGTCGTCGGCGCGAATGCCTCGGTCTTGGGTGCGATCGTACTAGGCAACGGCGTGCGGGTTGGCGCGGGTTCGGTCGTCGTGCGCGACGTGCCCGCCAACTCCACGGTCGTCGGGATTCCCGCGCGCGTCGTGCTGCGGGACGGCAAGCCGGTCGCGGCCCGCTCGCAGACGCTCGTCGACATGCCCGATCCGACCGGCTTGATCATCCAACAATTGGCCGAACGCATCGAGCTGCTGGAGAAGAAACTCGCCGAACTCGGCGTGCCGACGCAACCGAGTCGGGCTCCGGCCGTCAACTCGGCCATCTTCGACGATGTCTCTCCGTCTATATAATTCGCGCACGCGCTCGATCGAGAAGTTCGTACCGCTCGAGGGCAACCACGTGCGGATCTACGTCTGCGGCCTGACGCCTTCCGCCGAGGCGCATCTGGGCCACGCGCGTTCGTTCATGTTTTTCGACGTCCTGCGGCGCTATCTCGTCCACCTCGGTTACCGCGTCGATTTCGTTCGCAACGTGACCGACATCGACGACCGCAGCATCGCGGAAGGCCGCCGGCGCGGGGTGCCGTGGCACGCCGTCGTCGACGAGTACTTCACCAGATTCAAGCGGTCGATGGACCGCTTGCACGTTCTCGAGCCCGACCACGAGCCGCGCGCGACACAGTACATCGGCGAGATCCTCGCGATGATCGCAGGCCTCATCGAGCGCGGCAACGCGTACGTCGTCGGCGACGGCGTGTACTTCGCGGTCGCTTCCTTTCCGCGTTACGGCGCGCTCTCGGGACGGAACACCGATGAGCTGCTGGTCGGCGCTCGGATTGCGCCCGGCGAGGAGAAGCGCGATCCGCTCGATTTCGCGCTCTGGAAATTCGCCCGGCCCGGCGAGCCCTCGTGGCCGTCGCCGTGGGGCGAGGGCCGGCCGGGCTGGCACATCGAGTGCTCGGCGATGTCGCACGCCCTGCTCGGCGAACCGTTCGACATCCACGGCGGCGGCTACGACTTGATCTTCCCGCACCACGAGAACGAGATCGCGCAGACCGAGTCGCTCGTCGCGCCGCCGATGGCCAACGTTTGGATGCACGGCGGGCTGCTGCAATTCGACGGCAGAAAGATGTCGAAATCGCTCGGAAACTTCGAGCCGCTCTACGAATTGCTCGAGCGCCACGATCCGCAGGCGATCCGGCTGCTCTTCCTGCAGACCGGCTATCGAAAGCCGATGAACCTGACCGAAGAATCGATCGCCGGAGCCACGACCGGTTTGCGGCGCCTGCAGGCCGCGTACGACGCGCTGCGCAAGGCGCCGCCGGTCGACCACGACGAAGGTTCCGAGCGGGCGGCGCTCGAGCCGTTCGCAGAGCGTTTCTTCGGCGCGCTCGACGATGACATGAACACCTCGGCTGCCATCTCGGTCCTATTCGATCTCGCCGCGGAGGCGGAAGCCCTCGCTCCCGGCGGCGCGGCGAGTCACGCGGCCGCGTTTTTGCACCAGGCGATGAGCGTCCTCGGCATCTCGCCCGCGGAGCGGGAACATCGCTTCGAGCGGACGCTCACGGTCGAGCGGTCGTTCTCGATGAAAACGCGGTCGAGCGACAGCGTCGATTATCAGATCGTTCGCAGCGGCGCGGCGCAACTGCGGGACGGTGCGCTCGAGCGCTTGCGGCTGTTGCTGGGCGAGATCGTACCGCCGCATACGATCGAAACGCCGGATGCGATCAACGACATCGTCGAGTTGCGGGCCAAGGCGAAATCCGAAAAGGACTTCGCGCTGGCCGATCGCTTGCGCCAGGCGCTGGCGGAGGCCGGCGTCACGCTATCGGATTCAAAGGACGGGACCACGTGGACCGTCGACGCTTAGGCTCGAGCCGTCCGCCGCGACGCAAAGAACAACTCGAACTCGACGACGTGATCTACGGCGTGCACGCGGTCGAGGAGGCGCTAACGGCCGGCGAGCCGGTGCGCCGCTTGTACGTCGGCGACGATCGCAAGCGCGATCCGGCGTTGCGCCGGCTGCTCGACGACGCCCGGACCGCGGGCGTTACGATCCGCTTCGAAAGCCGCACGTTCTTCTCGCAGTTTCCCTATCGCGCGCACCAGAGCGTGGTCGCGTTCGGCGTGCCCTTCGAATACGTCACGCTCGAGGAAGCGATCGCGGCACGCGTGCCGGGGCAGTCGCTCTTCGTCGTACTCGATCACATCACGGACCCGCACAATGCCGGCGCCATCATCCGCTCGGCTGAATGCGCGGGCGCGGCCGCGGTGGTGATTCCCGAACGCCGTGCGGCCGGCGTCAACGCCACGGTGCGCAAGGCGGCGGCGGGAGCGACCGCGCACGTGCCGATCGCCCGGGTAGCGAACGTGGCCGGCGCCCTGCGGACGATGAAACGAGCCGGGATTTGGGCGGCCGGGGCGGCCACCGCGCCGGGAGCCGTCGCCTATACCGCCGCCGACCTGCGCGGCGACCTCGCGCTCGTCATCGGAGCCGAAGGCGACGGCATCTCGCCCGTGGTGCGCAAGGAGTGTGATTTCTTGGTGCGCATCCCCCTGTTCGGAACGCTCGAATCGCTCAATGCCTCGGTCGCAGCGGGCATTTTGCTATTCGAAGCCCGGCGCCAGCGACAAGCAGCCGGCTGATCCGAGGCGCGGCGCTCTCTCGTCCGGGCGGCTATGCGGCCGCCCAAGTGGCGGGCGAAGTGACCGGCGCTACCCTCGCCCTTCATCCCGAGCGGACGCCGACCGAGGCGAGCCGGGCGCCGCGCGAGCGGCTCGGTCACGGCAGCCGGTCCGATCGCGTTCGACGCCAAGGGGGCCCGCTTGGAGTCGTCCGCCAGGCCGGCAGCTAGGGCCGCTAGGAGAAAACCTTCCCGGGTCAAGGGTCTACGCGGATTGTCCTTGACGAGCTAGGAGGACCCTCCTATACTAATCCGGATGCGCACGGCTCGACGGGCTGCGGCCCGCGACTTCGGGCGCATCGACCTAGGGGAGTTTGACGATGGCGCTGGCGCAAAGCGCGCCCGAAGGGCTCGATTACCACGAGCGAGCCGACGAGGATCTTGTCTCCGCAGCTAAGGCTGGAGACAACCTTGCAATGGAGTTCTTGCTCAACAAATACAAGAATTTCGTCCGTATCAAGGCCAAGAGTTACTTTTTGATCGGTGCCGACCGCGAGGACATCATTCAGGAAGGCATGATCGGCCTCTACAAAGCCGTCCGCGATTTCAAGGCCGACAAGCTTTCGAGTTTCCGGGCGTTCGCCGAGCTGTGCATCACACGGCAGATCATCACGGCCATCAAGACCGCGACGCGCCAGAAGCACATCCCGCTCAACCAATACATCTCGCTGAACAAGCCGATCTACGACGAGGACAGCGAGCGGACGCTGCTCGACGTGATGGCGTCGCAGAAGACCTCGGATCCCGAGGAACTGGTGATCAACCAGGAAGTCTCCGAGGACATCAAAGAGCGCATTCAAGAGAACCTCTCGGATCTCGAATCGCAGGTGCTGCTGTCGTACCTCGAGGGCAAGAGCTACCAGGAGATGGCGCGCGACCTCAACCGCCACGTGAAGTCGATCGACAACGCCTTACAGCGCGTCAAACGCAAGATCGAGAAGAACCTGGCCGAGATCGAGCTGCCGTAGCCGATCGCAAGGTCCGATAGGCGCCGCGAAACCGGCGCCTATTTCTTTTCTCGACCGGGGACGCGGGCGAACCCATCGAATCAGCCACGATGCAGTGCCGGCGTAGCTCAGTTGGTAGAGCGCCATACTTGTAATATGGATGTCACCGGTTCAACTCCGGTCGTCGGCTCGCTTCATCCCTATCCCGGGGCTGCGGCCGGCGCGGGTAAAAGGACCTAGCGGGTCGTGACGATAACGAAGGTCGGCCGTAGTCGTGGGTAGGTGGTCGAGTGGTTAAAGGCACCGGACTGTAAATTCGGCTCGCGAAAGCGATACGCTGGTTCGAATCCAGCCCTGCCCACCAGCGCGGGCGTTGCATAGTGGTAATGCCTCTGCCTTCCAAGCAGAAGTCGCGAGTTCGATTCTCGCCGCCCGCTCCAATTTCGGCCCGCTCCAAACGACGCCGGACGCCCTCGTAGCTCAGTGGTAGAGCGCGTCCTTGGTAAGGACGAGGTCACGAGTTCAATCCTCGTCGAGGGCTCCAGAAAACCGCCTAGTCAGACGGGGTCGAAGTGGCCCTGGAGGATCATCGCTTCGCCGATCCTGCGCGCTTCGCGCAAGGTCTCCGGCGTGCCGGCATCTTTGCCGGATTCGATCAGCTTGTCGAGTTCTTCGTCGAACAGAGCATGGACCTCGGCGGGACTGTTGACTCCCCACTTCAAACGCTGCGCGATCATCAGGCGGTAGATGCGGTCGGTCGCTAGATCTTCCATGTAGCCGTCGAGCAGGCTCGCGCCCTTGCCGTTGAGATATCCGTTGCGGTACCGGATTACCGTGCGCACGGCCGCGCGGGTGCCGTCGGTCGTGGTCTTGCCGACTCCCGCGACCGATGGCCGCAAGTCGGGATGGAGATCGAACCCGGGCCGGTAGCTGGCCAGCTGATTCGGCGGCGGGAACTGCGCGACGGCGATCTGGTTTTGATCGGGATGGCCCGTCCAGGCTCCGTCCATCAGGCAATTCGCCTCGTTCTTCTTGTCCTGCGCGAGCACGGCGAGCGCGCGGGCGTTGAGTTCGGGATCCTCACGGCTAGGATAGAGCGCCGTCATCCCGCCGATGGCCAGCATCCCGTGCTTGTGGCAAAGCGCGGGAAGCAGCGTGCGCAGGTTTTGAAAGAACGCGACGTCGTGCGGGATCGTGTTGCGGTCGGGCAAGACCCAGGCCGGGTCGCCCATGGTGAAGTTGATGAGGCTCGCCATGTAGTCCCAGCGCCCGAGGTTGATCCCAAGCAGATGCTCGCGCAGGTTGTAGGCGAACTCCTCGAGTTGGAACGCCAACGGGTGCGCCTCGCACAGGGCCATGCACTTGATGTAGTCCTTAGGACGGCCCTTCTGCACGGCCAGCGTTTGGAGCAGGTCGCGCCACCAAAGGGCTTCTTCGGCCGACTCCGACTTCGGAATGTAGATACAAAGCGGATGGCGCAGGCGTGCGAAGTCGAGTTGATAGACCAGCAGCGCGAGGTCGAACAGGGACGCCGAAGTCGGTCCCTCGGGATAGACGCCGGCTTGCCCCATGTGCAAGCCGCGAACCCGAGTCCAGGTGACGGTGTTCGACTCTTTGATGCCGACGGTTCCACCGCGTTTCTGATCTTCGTACGTCAGCTCTCCATATAACGCGGAGATCACGTTGCGCACGCCGAGCTGTTGGTGGTCCCACTCGTTGGCCATCGAGTCTTCGAGATCGAGCATGACGCCCGGTGCGCCCGAATTGAGCATCTTCACGCACAGGTCGGCTTCGTCGGCGGGGCCGGTCATCTGATTGCGCTGGTCGACGCACCAATCGGGCAGCTCGATCGACCAATCGTCCGTCGTTGCGGCCGAGGCGGAGCGATAGTTCGGGAGCCGGCCGTTCTGCGAAGCCGTCAGCACCTGCTTGCGCTTCGCGGCCAGCTCCTGCTGGAGCGGCGTGAAACGTTCGTGCAACGGCCGGTAGAAGGCAGCGAAGCCGGGCGCGAGATCGCGCTCGATATCGAAGTCGGCGGGCGCCGTACTCATCGGGGGCTGCGCGCTCATGAGATCCACGTTGCGGTTTCCTTTGCGGCGAGATCGGGCCCGCGAGCTAGCAGACCTACTGCAGCGCGATTCGCCGGGAAGGTGCGGCTCCATTTCCACCCGCCGCAACGATTGGCTGCGGACGGAGCGCTACGACGAAGGTCACATAGACCAGCGCAGACAGCGCCGCGACCGTCGGCAGCTTCGCGAAATCGAACGCGGCCGCGTTGACCGTACCGATCGAACGAACGTAGAGCGTCCAGCTGGCCTCGGCCAGGGCCGTCGGATCGTAGTGCGCGACGAGCGCGCGCGAGGCGTCGGGCACGCTGGTGAGGGCGGCGATCGCCGCTTCGATGAAGAGCAGCGCGGCACAGCCCGCGATTGCTGCCGTCGCCGGTCGAGCATCGACGAGCGCGTGTGCCAGATAAGCGGCTACCAGTGCCGCGAGCACGACGAAAATCGTGCCCAAGTCTGCGAATTGCACCCACGGGATCGCTAGGGCGACGATGACGGGCCCGAGCGCCGGCCGGCGTTCGGCTCGGTTCGGCGCGTAGAGCAGCAAGGCAGCCGGAAGCGCGGCTGCGATTTGGCTGATGTGCACGAACGGGCCGCCGAACACGGCCAGCGCCGCGGGAACGGCTGCAATCGACCCCACGTTGCCGCCGCGCCGCGCGATGCGCCCGGCCGCCCAGACGGCGGCGGCGACCGCGACTGCGTACCAAACTTCGCCCGCGCGCAGCGCGATTTCGACGGGGACGTGCAAGCGGCACAGCGCGTAGTTGAGGCTGAACTGCTTTTCGTTTGCGACCTCGGAAAGGGCGTGGGCTGGGACGACCTGGCGCAGGTACTCGAGCGACGTTGCGAATCCCGCGATGGCGCACGAGACGGCGCAGCAGGCGGCGGCCACCACCAGCAACGGCAAGCGCGTGCGCGCCCGCCAGCAGAAGAGCGACGCGCAGACGGGAAGCCCGAGGTGGGGTTCCAGCATCGCAACGCCGGCCGCGCAGGCCGCAATTTCGTCTCTGCCCTCCGCCAGCATCAGGGCGCACAGCGCGATGGCCGCCACCGCGACCGGCGCCACTTGGCCCAGAGCCAGCGCCGCGTAACCATCGCCGAGCAAGAATGCGAATGCGAGCGTCGCCGTCGGCAAGCCCGTCAGCCGTTGCAGGCAAAGGACCGCGATTGCGACGCACAGTGCGAGCGCGAGCGTCCAGAGCGCGGCTGCCGCGACGAACGGCAGGCGGGCCAGGATCGCGAACGGCCCGAGCGCATAGGGCGGCAGGGGGGCCGGCATCGCGAGGCCGGGACCGATCGAGAGCAGAGGCGGCGGCTTGGGTACGCGTTCGCAGCTGCCGAGGGGCTCGGCGCGGTAGGGATCGGCTCCCCGGTCGAGCGCTTGGCCCGCGCAGTAGAAGGCGTTGAAATCGCGCAAAAGTCCGGCCGGCCGCGTCGAGGGCACGACCAGCGCCACCAGCACGATGGCCGCAAGCGCGGCCAACGCCGCGACCGTCGAGCGTCGATCGATTCCGGGCGCGCCTGCAATCACCCCATTACTATCGGCCTGCGAGCGGCGGGGCAAGCAGAACGGCGCCCGCAAGAAAGGCCGGCGTTCTTCGGGTGCAGCCCGTCCGGCAGCTGCCGATGATGTCAGTAAGACCTCTCGCGTTCCGAGGAGCCGGCCCGTTCAGGAGGATCGAGGCGGCAGGTCGTAGTTCGTAGCCGGCGCGCGCCCGTAGCTCAATTGGATAGAGCAAGGCACTCCTAAGGCCGAGGTTGGCGGTTCAATTCCGCCCGGGCGCCCGAGCTTTCCCCGGCGCCGGCGCTCGGGATCGATCCGAGCTTCGCTTGCCGCCACCCCAGCCGCATGGTATACTCCGTAGACGGACGCCGGGTCCGTATTTTTTATGTCGGCCCTGCGGCCCAGGATACGATATGGCAAAAAAAGAGAACCGCGTGATGGTCGTTCTGGCCTGCCAAGAATGCAAGCGCCGCAACTACAACACGCAGAAGAACAAGCAACACACGACCGACCGCCTCGAGCTGTCGAAGTACTGCCGCTTCTGCCGCTGCCACCGCGCCCACCGCGAAACCAAGTAGCAGCACAATTCCCCCCAACAGGGAATACACCACCTATGGATTCCGAGCCGGCGCTCCCGCCAGCCACCTCCCAGCTCAAAGCGTCGCGACCTCCCAGCATGAGGCCTTCGAGCTTTGGCCGCTGGCAAGGAGCCTAGCCCCGATGCGTGCTTTTGCACGTGAGGGGCGTAGCGACGCAGTCCAGCGACCAAAGCTCGAAGGCCCCACTCAAAGGGCGGTAGCTCAATTGGTAGAGTTGCGGTCTCCAAAACCGTCGGTTGCAGGTTCGAGTCCTGTCCGCCCTGCCAGAAATTTTTCAACAAACGAGAGCGCGAAGGCTCTCAGGGGAGCACGAGTCGCATGAACAGGCCAACGGGTGGAAGCGGGACGACGATCCGGCCGGGCACGGCACCGCGCCGTCCGGCCAGCCCGGCCGGCGACCGCGCTGCGCGCCAGCAAAATGCGGAACGGTTCATTCGCGATCTCATCAGCGAGATGCGGCGCGTTACCTGGCCGTCGCGCCAAGAGTGGGTCTCGGCGACGATCTTGACGATCGGCCTCGTGATCGTCATCGGCCTGTACACGTACCTGTGCGATCAGCTCTTCGGCTTCGTGTTCGGTCTCTTACAGCACCACTAGGGGTATTCGTGGAAAACACAATCACCGACGTCACGGAAGGCGTCGCGGCTCCCGCCTCGCCGGCTTCGAAAAAGGACGAGCGTCGCAAATGGTACGTGATCCACACGTACTCCGGCTATGAGAACAAGGTCAAGGCCAATCTCGAGCGCCGCATCCACTCGATGAACATGTCGGAAAAGATTTTCCGCGTGCTCGTGCCGATGGAAGACGAGGTCGAGTTCAAAGACGGCAAGCGGAAGATCACCCCCAAGAAGGTGTTCCCCGGTTATGTCCTGGTGGAAATGGACATGGACGATCAGTCGTGGTACGTCGTCCGGAACACCTCCGGTGTGACGGGCTTCGTCGGCTCGCCGGGCTCGGGCGAGAAACCCGTCCCGTTGCAAGAAAAAGAAGTCAAGACGATCCTCAAGCAGATGGGCATCGAAACGCCGAAGCTCAAGATCGATTTCGCCAAGGGCGATCGGGTCAAGGTGACGAGCGGTCCGTTCTTCGATTTCACCGGCATCGTCGACGAGATCCAGCCTGAGAAGGAGAAGGTGCGCGCCCTGATCTCGATCTTCGGGCGCGAGACGCCGGTGGAACTCGAGTTCTACCAGATCGAAAAGGTCTAAAGAAGGCCAAGAAGGGCTCGGTCGGCTCCTCAACGTAGGCCAGGGCGCAAGCGCGGTCGCGACCGCCTGGAATGTAGAGGAGGGAGCCGGTGTTGAAATCCTTGCTGTCGCTCGGCTTTGTCGTTGCGTTTGCGGCGGCGAGCGCGCCCGCGGCCGCGCAGGTCGGTCCCGACTTCGGCGAACCGCCCTCGGGCACGGTCCCGATTCTGTTCAACGATCACCATGTCTATGCGAAGCCGAGCGGCCTGGCGGGCAACCGCGTGATCGCGGCCATCGTGCAGGGCGGCCAAGTGCTGGTTCCGCTGCGCTCGATGTTCGAGCAGATGGGCGCCACCGTCGCCTACGACGCGGAGTCGCGCAGCATCGTCGTGCTTGCGCCGCAGCGCAGCATCAGTTTGACCATCGATCGACCGGTCGTCGTCATCAATGGCGAACCGCGCCCGCTCGACGTGCCGCCGGTGCTCCAAAACGGCGTGGTTTACGTGCCGGTTCGGGTCATCTCGGAGACGCTCGGGGCGTATGTCCAATGGGACGCGGCGCTGCACGTCGTCGTCGTGCGCTACCTCAACCTCAACAACGTGCCTTCGCCCTCGTCGGGACCGCTGGTAACGCCGGCCCCGCGCGGGCCGGCCGGCGCGCCCGCCGCACCTGAAACGCCGATCCCGACCCCGCTCTTCGGAGCGCCCCCGACCACGAGCCCGCTCGAGCATTTCTTCGTCGCCAACTACGACGTCGCGTCGAAGATTTCCAACGAGTTGAGCCCCGGAAACAAAGGCGCCGCAGGGGAGTTCGACGTTCGTGGCGGCACGGAGTTTCCGCTCTTCAAGAAGACCGACTGGATGTTCGAGGGAAGCTACGAGTCGTTCAGCTACCTGCACAAGGTCGCCCCGCCGTTGTTCACGACCCTGACGAACCCGTGCCCCATCTTCGGCGGCACGCCGCCTTACCCGGGAGCCGGAAACGAAGGCTGCGTCACCGTCCCCGGCGGCTACGGTCAGGAATGGGTGCGCGGTTTCACGGCCCACGAGTCGGACTTCGATGCGCGGCTGGGGATCAAGGTCTTCAACCCGCGCGTCTTCGTCGGCGCGAGCTACCTGACGATGATCAACGACTATGCCGGTCTCTACACGTTCCCGAACCTGACCGGGTTCGGGGGCGGCATAGAAAAGCTGCCCGATCTTGAAAATCAGATCTCCGGCTATGGCGGCGTCTGGTACTACCCGGTGGTGAGCGGCAACTTTACCTTCCCGGCCGGCGCTCCGCCGGCACTGGCCGGCTCGACCGCCAAGGTCGAGCAGCAAGTGATGCGCTACCAGGCCGGCGGCACGGCGAGCCTCGGGTCGCTATTTCTCGACATCGGCTTTCTCGGCGACACGATTCACGGCAAAGATCTAAACCCCGGCAACGCAACCCACTCCGCCGTTTACGTCGGACTGGGGTACCACTTCTGAGGCGAGGAACGCCGCCGAGCTCCAGTCCCTTTTCAAAAAGTGAGCGGCATGGTACGATGCCGAGGTTGCGCTGTCAGCCCACCCCAGCCCGGCGCAGTATTTTACGAGGGGGAGATTGCCGCTTCGGCGGCACTCGTTAGGAGAGATCGATGGCAAAAAGAGTCGTCGGCAAGATCGGCTTGCAGCTGCAGGCCGGCAAGGCCACCCCGGCTCCGCCGGTCGGACCGGCGCTCGGACCGTACTCGCTGAACATCATGGCGTTCTGCAAGGAGTACAACGAGCGCACGCAGGGCCAGGCCGGAATGGTGATCCCGGTTGAGATCACCGTCTACGAAGACCGTACGTTCACTTTTGTAACGAAGACGCCGCCGGCGAGCTTCCTGATCAAGAAGGCGCTGGGCATCGAGTCGGGTTCGGCGATTCCCAACCGCAACAAAGTCGGCAAGATCAGCCAGAAGCAGCTGCGCGAGATCGCGGAAACGAAGATGGCCGATCTCAACGCCAACGACGTCGAGATGGCGAGCCGCATCATCGCCGGCACCGCGCGTTCGATGGGCGTCGAGGTGGGTAACTGATGGCCAAGCATCACGGCAAGAAGTACATGGCGCTGGCGAGTTCCTACGACCGCACCAAACTGCTCGACATTGGTGAAGCGACCGCTACGGTGAAGAAAAACGCGACCGCGAAGTTCGACGAGACGGTCGAGATCCACGTGCGCCTCGGCGTCGACCCGAAAAAGAGCGACCAGAACGTCCGCGGCACGGTGCTCTTACCGCACGGCACCGGGCGCACGGTGCGCGTCATCGCGTTCGCCAAGGGCGACAAAGCGCGGGAAGCGGAAGCCGCCGGCGCCGACGTGGTCGGCGAACAAGACCTGATCGATCGCGTCAAAGCCGGCTTTGCCGATTTCGACGTCGCAGTCGCGACGCCCGACATGATGGGCGCGGTCGGTTCGAACCTCGGGCGCATCCTCGCACAGAAGATGCCCAACCCGAAGTCGGGCACGGTCACGCCGAACATCGGCAACGCAATTCGCGACATCAAGGCTGGTAAGGTCGAGTATCGTCTCGACAAGACGGGTATCGTCCACACGATCGTCGGAAAAGCGAGCTTCGGCGAAGCGCAGCTGGCCGAGAACGTCGCGACGCTGCTCGACGCGATCATCCGCGCAAAACCGTCTGCCTCGAAGGGCACCTACCTGCGCAGTGTCACCCTCACGAGCACCATGGGCCCGGGCGTAAAGGTCGACCCCAACCGCATCAAGCCGACAGCGGCCACCAGCAACTAGGTCCGGCTCGCATCCGGCTAGCCCGGTCAACGCCCCGTCAGGCGCGAGGCGTGGGATGTGGGGGCGCGAGGGGCTTGCGGAGCTTCCTACCGGGAGTAGGACGCAGTACTGCAGCGGCGTGAGAGCGGTCGATAACCCATGCGGGAACGCCGGCCGTGTACTGCTGCTGATCCGCGGATATAGCAAGAAAGAGTAGGGTTTCCCCTACTACGATAGGTAGCGGACGGCTCTTAGCATACGAGTGCGAGGACACGTGAACTCGCACCGCTGAGGCCTCTTCGGAAGGCCGGTCTGCTATGCTACACCGTCCTGCTGCATGGACCGTCGTTGTCGTTCTCGCAACTGGCTGCTCGGCAGGCACGTTCGTCGGCCCCGCCGGCTCGAGACCAAGCGCACCTGCCGCGAGCGCTCCCGCGAGCGCCCCAGCGAGCGCCTCGCCGGGCGCCTCCGCGGCCGCTGCGCAAGCTGCCGCAGCCCTCAACAACGTCGAAAGCTACTACCAGACGTTGCCGCAGGCCGATCCGTCAGCGGACGTGCAGGCCGTCGCGCAGCACATGGTCGCGTCGGGCGCCTTCAAAACGGCGACGGTGACGCCCGGCGGCATCAGCGCCACGTTTCCAAATGGAACGCCGGCGTTCGTTTTCACCGATCATCTCGACGATCCGGCCGTGTTGTCCGGGAACGCGGTCGAGAGACGCGACGGCCTGTGCGTAAGTCCATGCCCGGGCAGTTCGCTCAGCCCCGCGACCAATCACGAAATCGCCTTCCTCGTTAACACGCTGGACAAGAGCGGAGCGTTCGTGCCGTCGCGCCAAACGGCGTTCGGTCAGGCGTTCGTAAATCTTGGTTTCCCGCAGGCCGGTTACGGCGTCGATGTCCTGGATGCATCGCTTCCAAACATCGTCGCGTTAGGAAACGGCCATCCGCTCGACTTTTTGGACCTCGTGACGCACGGCGCCGTCGCGACCGTGAAGGGGGCTCCGATTTACATCAATCTGTCGACGACCCCGGTCACTGCGGCGGCGGACATCACCTACGCAAGCGATCTCGCCGCGGGAAACCTCTACTACTCGCTGGCGCTCGGCTTCCATTTGCAGACCCCGAGCTACGCGTTTACGCCCGCGTTCATGACGGAACATCTGGTGTTCAACCCCGGTGCGATCTTCGACAACCAGTCGTGTCACGGCCAGAACCCGGCCATCGCGGCCGCGGTCGGCAACACCCTGCAGACGGCCGGCGTGGGCCGGTACATCGGATGGTCGGATGCGGTCGTCGGCCTTTTTGCCGACGGAAGCGATGCCTTCATGCTCGACCGCTCGCTCGGCGAACAGTCGCCGAGCGTCAGCGGCCTCAACCTCTACTCGAGACAACGCACGCCGCCTCAGCGGCCGTTTCCGCTGGACGACATCGAGACCGCGATGCAGACCGAGACACGCGGTGTCCCGCTCGGTGGCTATCCCCTGACATACACGATGTCTTCGGACGGAGCGCAACTGCTGTTCAGCGATTTCGGCGGCGAGAGCGTGGCGAACCCGCCGATCGTCTACGCGCTCCCCTCGATCGAATACCTGACGGTCACCGAAAACGGGACGGCAAGACTGTCGATTTTCGGCGCCTTTCCCGCAACCGCAGGCACCGTCTCGATTGCGAACGCGGACGGGATGTATTCGGCGCCGATCCTGAATTGGACGCCGCAGCGTGTCGACGTCAGCATTCCGCCCGAAGGTGACGGTTCGTCGGGGCTCGTGACGGTCTTGACTGCGGCCGGCATCGCAAGCAACGCCGTCCCGCTGACGCAGTGGCCCGGCACGATCGGCTACACGTCCAACGAAACGATTTCGACGGTCAACGGCTTTTCGGGCCACGGCACGGGCTCGATCAGCGCCGCCTTCAACTTCCACTTTCGCTCCGACGTCCACCCCGTCGTCACGACGATCGACACGACGCCCGCACCGCAAAACCTCGCCTTCAACGATATCGAAAGCGATTCGACGGGCAACGTTACCAGCGTCAGCGGAAGTTTCACGCCGTTTGCGATGGGACCGCTCGGTCCCGGGGCGATGGGCACGTTCTCGCTGGGCCCGACAGACACGATGGTGGCGTTTCCAACCAGCGGCCGCGCGCAACTTGGCTTGATCCCGATTCCAACCGCGCCGCCGGCGTCGCCGGCGCCGGCGGCCTGCAACACCGGAGCATACGGGCCGCAGAGTAGCGCCGGGAACGTCTCGTGCCGCGACTTTGCGTTCGACGATCCTACCGCGATCGGCTGCAGCGACAACGTCGGAGGACAGCTCTGCCATCCGCCGGGCGGCGGCTACGCCTTCGATCTCGACACCACGACGGCGCCGTTCGGAGGGCTACAACTCGCGATGGACCCGACGAGCTACAACGTCACGGTGACCGTGCCGGCGATTCCATCGCGTTTGGGCTTTGGTTTCTACAGTTCGTATCCCGATAGCGGCCAAGGCACGGAGACCTCGGTCCTTACGATGTCGGTGGGTCCGCCGCTCTCACCCCCGTCCGGGATGACCCCCGCGGCGCGCCCGCGTGCTCCACGAAATTGACGCCGAAGCGGGATTTCGGTATACTATCGGTCGGCTCCATAGACAGTAGGTCCGCCCTTCGGGGCGGGTAATGCGCGAGCGCCTACCGAGGATGACGGCAACTTTCCGCGAGGGTAAGGTGGCGCTCATTCGAGAGAATTGGAGCGCCGTTTGTTTTCCGAGGGGAACGAGAACCTATGCCTACCGTCAAGAAGGAACAGAAGATCGAGGAGCTGCGCGAGCGGCTCGCCGGTGCAAAGTATCTGTTCTTCACGAACTATGCCGGGCTGACGGTCGAAGAGATCACCAAGCTTCGGACGGAACTGCGTAAGGACGGTGCGACCTATGCGGTCGTCAAGAATACGCTGTTCTCGCGCGCTGCAGGCGCGGACCTGGCCTCGAAACTCGAGCAGTTTCTGGCCGGGCCGACCGGCGTCGTGTTCGCCTCGGCCGATCCCGTCGCACCGGCGAAAGCACTCAAACACTTCTCCGACGACGTCAAGAAGC
>Ga0302326_10016875_pt1 | contig 15255 bp, 15 predicted proteins | sample Palsa_T0_3_FD_202264 | JGI IMG/M metagenome (GOLD analysis project Ga0302326, IMG submission 202264) | Peat permafrost microbial communities from Stordalen Mire near Abisko, Sweden - Palsa_T0_3 | ecosystem: Environmental > Terrestrial > Soil > Palsa > Peat permafrost | place: Sweden: Abisko...
GGGGGATGATGGGGGATCGTGGGGCGGGGCCGGCTGGCGACTCGACGATGAAACCGGCGAGCTATTCGGCAGATTTCCCCGCGGCCGGCTCAACATTCGCATCGACTATTCCGCCGGCTTCGCCACCGTGCCGCAGCCCATTCAGGAAGCGACCGTGCAACTGGTGCAGGATTTATACCAGGCGAGCCTGGTCAACAACACGCTGAAGAAAGCGACGCTGGGCGCGAGCAGCGTTGAACTCAAGAGCGACACAAGCACGTCGCAAGTGTCCGGCAAAGTGCAGGCGCTCACCGCGCCGTACATCGATCACAGCAAGACGATTCTTAGATAGTGGATAGTTGATAGTGGATAGTTGATAGTTGACAGTGGTCCACCATCCGCTGCTCATTGCCGTCACTATCCACTATCAACTGTCCACTATCAACTATCAACTATCAACTATCACCTATTTCCCCATGTCTCTCAGCGCATTGCTCGATCAATCTCTTTCTTTGCAGCGTCAAACAATTACCGCCGACGCGAGCGGGGCGGCTGTGCGAACGTTTGCGACGATCCTGACCGGTGTCCCGTGTGCGGCGGGACCCGCCGGCGCCGCGGTCGTGGCGGATTATGCCCGTCGCGACATGATCGTGACCTACCACGTCTACACCACCGCCGATCTCGACGCGCTCGCGTCCGGCGGAGCGCAGCTCGGTGATCGATTCACCGATGGCACGCGGTATTACCTGGTCAAAGCGGTGCTGAAATCCGCGAACAGTCTTGTCAGCGCAGACCCGCTCTATCAGCTCGATTGTGAATTGATCGATTAATTCGAAATACGGATTTCACCACGGAGGCACGGAGACACTGAGATCCATTGGACACTCCGATACTGCAATCCAAACCAGAGCCTGAAATGAGAATTCAATTCTTGTGACCGCATTTCGCATTGTCCCGTGGTGCCACGGATGAGCCTCCGTGCCTCAGTGTCTCCGTGGTGAACTCTCCTAATTGAACTGGACTTCTCATGGCCGCTTATTTCTGGTCGAGCATTTCATCCACCGATCCGACGCTGGGCGCGAACTGGACCAAGTCGGACGGAACGACGGGCACGACGCCGGGCAACGGCGACGATGTGTATATCCAGGCGATCGCGGGATTGGCGCTGGCGTCGATCGGAGCGGCCGACATGTCGAGCGTCTTACTCAACAGCCTCACGATCAGCCGGACATTCACGGGCACGATCGGCACTACCGCGACCACCGGCACCTTCGGCTATTGGAAAATCGGCGCGGCGACCTGGACGATCGGAACTCCCTCCTCCGACGGCACCACCGCTGGCGGCTCGGGACGCATCAAGATCGACTTCGGTTCCGCGGCATTTGTCGGAACCGTCACCAACGTCGGCACCTCCATCGACAGCGGGCTGGAGCCGCTGCGCATCAAGGGGACGAACGGTTCCAATCGGCTGATCGTGCTCGGCGGGCGCGTTGGCGTCGCGACGAATCTGCCGGGCGAACTATCGACGATCAATGAAGTGGACGCGAGCGGGTCCAGCGCGGTGGTGGATTTCGGCGCCGGGGTCACATGGACGACGGCAACCGTTGCCGCAGGCGCCACGCTCTCGACCGGCAGCGGCAGCTCCGGTTCGTTGTCGGTTGCCAGCGGGTCGACCGCAATCACGCAGGGTTCGGCAGCAATCGCCACAATCAATGCCGGCGGCACCGTCACGTTGAGTCATCGCCCAAGTTCCGGCGCAGCCGTCACCACGCTGAACATCTATCCAACGGGAACCGCCGATTTCTCGCAGAATCCGCTGGGCGTCACCGTCACCACGTTGAACCAACACAGCGGCGGCGTGCTTTCGTTCGACCCGGCGAATCCGGGTCAGCTCACGCTCGGCACGCACAACCTTGTCAATGCCGGCACGCTGACGGCAGCATGAAGATGGGAAAATCCGAATGACGAAGCTCGAATCCTCGAATCAAATTCGAATGTAGAAACTCGAATGTCGAAACGCGGATTGGGCATGTCGCACGCAGCAAGAGTTCCGCGGGCAGTGAGATGTCGACTGCCGGTGCTCGAGACGACCGCGACCTCGGGTTCGCCAAGTCGCTTCCCGTTTCGACATTCGGCCTTCGTCATTCGAGCTTGATTCGAGGATTCGAGCCTCGTCATTCGAGCTTTCCGCCGCGGCGTTTATTTGGTCATTCGTCATTCGGGCTTGATTCTGGTTTCTGGTTTCGTCATTCGGGTTTCCTTTTGAATCCTGAACCCTGAACCCCGAACCCCGACACCCCGAACCCCTTGCAACATGCTTCCCCTCCTCAACGCCATCTACGCCGCCTTCACCGCCGACGCCGCGCTGGTCGCTGCATTTCCCGGCGGGCTGTTCCGGGATCGTGCGCCAGAGGGAACGGCTATGCCGTACGTCGTTTCGCACGTGGTGGCTTGCAAGGTCGCATACGCCTATGGCGGGCCGTATCGCACGGATACCGAGCTGCGTTTCAGCGCCTACGGCGTCGGCCATGATGCGGTTGGAAGCGCGATGCAGACGCTGCTCGACGGTTTCGACGATTCACTGTTGTCGCTCTCCAGTGGAACCAATGATGCCGTAACGCGCATCGGCGAGCCGACGCCGGTTCTGCATCGGCACGATTCACAGGGAAACGACGTTTGGGAGTGGTCGGTCGTTTACACCTACAGCGTGGTGTAACACGGGTTTCCAACCCGTGCGAGCAGCGTCAGATTCCGAACCCGCTTCGCTGCAATTGTTTTACTACCGTGCCGTCTGCACGGGTTGGAAACCCGTGGTACCCTCACATGAAAATTACCGAAGATCTCGTTCTGGGCGCAAAGTTCCGCTACACGCGGCAGGGCGGTCTGCTCGTCCGCATGTTCGACGTTTCCGGTCTGATGCCGGGACAGGACACGCTTGCGCAGGCTGCCACTGCGGTGGATGGAACCAGCGGCGCGCGCATTCCCCGCTATGGGGATGCGCACCCGGCCGTGTACGGGCTGTACGTCATCGCGCTGGAAGCCGAGCCGATTCAGAACTCGCGCACGACTGCGCGCGTCACGGTGACGTATGGCTCGCCAGAGCTGGGACCGGTTCCCAACGCGGTGCAGATCACCATCACCGGGTCCACCGCGCGCAAGCTGACGAGCCTGAATCCGGACGGGTCTTCGATGATCGTCAAATACACCGACCCGTCGGGGAATGTGCTGCAGGATCGGCTGCAGGTGCCGATCCTGTCGCCAAACACGATCCTGCAGTTCACCCGGCTGGAGCCGACCAGCCCGCTGCGGGTCTCCACGAAGTTCCGACGCTGCGTCAACAGCACCTCCTGGCAGGGCGGCGACGCGAAGACCTGGCTCTGCCGATCGATCGATGGTCAGAGTCAGGCGAATCTGTCCCGTTACGAAGTTCGCTACGTCTTCGAATATGACCCAGACGGCTGGTCGCACCTGGAATATTTCGTGGATCGCTATTCCGGAAAAATTCCCGACGACGTGCAAACGAGCCCGAACAACGACAAGGGAATCGCGAAGATCCTTCCCTACGCCACGCGGGATTTTGCGCAGTTGGGATTGCCGAGCGCCTTGTAAACGGATCAGAGTTGCCGCGCTCACACTATTGGCACGCCGTCTGAGGCTGAGGATCGCGTTCTGGTGGCATGGGTGGCATGGGCGTCCCGCCCATGTCGGTGACACAGAGCGTGAAATACTTTCGATATCCGAGATTTTCCCACTTCCACGTTGTCAACACGGGCGGGACGCCCGTGCCACGGGGGGCGGTCGTTGACTGATGCGCAATTCAGACTTCGAAGCTTTTCACGGCTCGAGCCAGGAATCCGGCTCGCTGCTGGCGCAGCTCGCCGACGCGTACGCCGAAGCGATCGGCGATGAGGCGCAGGGACGTGCGCGGCCGGCATTTGCAGAGCAGTTTCTGGGGGTGATCCGCGCGGCACCATGTGGAAGTTCGTCGGCGGCGAATTATACCGACGCGCGATACTCGGTTGATCGCGCTACGCCAGGCAAGCTTGGCGCAACTGACGTTGTCAGTGCCGCCGCCGACGTGATTCCGGGGATTCAGCAATGTGTGACGGCGACCAATCTTGCGGAGGTGGTCGGCAGCACGCATCTGCTGCCGGCGGGAGCGCTGGTGCAGGTGGTCGGTTTCTATTCGCGGTCCTCGCCGCCGGCGAAACTGTACGTTTTCAATGCGCCGCCGGCGCCGATTGTGGTGGTGAAACTCACCGGCACGGCAGCAGGCGCGGGGGAATATAACGGTCGCGTTCTGGGCGGCGCGAGTACCGCTTCGCCGGCCGGTGCGCTCGCCATGCCGGCGGGGATGACGCTGCCGGCCACCGACAACGCCCTGGTGCTCAACACGGAGGAAGACGGTGTTTCCGGTTATCGTCTCCAGATCAACACGTTTGCAATCGGATGCGTGGTAGGGATGACTTCCGAGGCCCAGCCGCGATGGATCGTGATGGTGCGAGGAGGCTTTGGCGCAACTGCATACCCGGCCGCGCTCGGCGACGGCACCGGCGGCGCACTCTCGGCTGACTTTAGCAGCTGGGCAAAATCGACCAGCGGCACGCCGCTGAATCTCTGGATCCAAACCCGCACCTTCTGGGACACCAGCGGCAACGTGCTGTACGCATATCTCCGCCAGCTCTCGCTGGATGCCCGCGGCGTGCTCATCGCCGTTTCCGGCGAGACGCGCATCGCCGTCGATAGCACGCAGTCCTGTCCTTAAGCCGTCGCTTTCAACCGCTTTCCTGATATGCACGCTCTATCGGCTGATCTGCTCCGCCCTCCTCGCCTGCTCCGCCCCCGCCCGGGCCTTCCGGCGCGCTGGCGGATTCCCGTGCTGTTGAACCATCTGCTCCACGGTGCCGCCGGCCATCTTCTCCACAACAGCGCCGGGCATCTCGTCAACACATGCGCCGCCCCGTCCAACTGCCCGACAAATTGTGGCCCGCCCTGCGCAGCAACAATTCACCTGACGGTCAGCGGGCTCGGCTCGCCCGGGCCGTCGTGCTGCATTGCCGGCCTCAATGGTACCTTCACGCTTACCCGCATCGGCACCAGTTGCCAGTGGAGCACTGGCATTATGTTTCACCCGGGCGGGTGCTCCTTCGGATGGCAGGTCTTCTGCTCGCTGGTCGACTGCAACGACACGGCCGGCACGATGCAGTGGGTTGTGCAACTGTACGGCGCGATCACGTTCGTGTGGGCGCAGGCAATCTCCAGTGCGATCTGTCCGCCGACGGGAAGTTATCCGATCTGCGCCAATCCCTGCTCCGGCGGGACGGGTGCTTCGGTGGTCATCAGCGCTTGAGAGGGTTGAGCGCTCGGATTGAAACCCGAATGACGAAACCCGAATCCCCGAATCAAATCCGAATGACGAAACGGGGGACGCAGTGACTGAGCGAATCCCACTGCCAGCGAGCAGCGTTGAGCACACCAACCCCCCGTTTCGGGTTTTGGTTCCCGGCGCGCCGGGATCATTCGGGCTTGATTCTGGTTTCGGGTTTCGTCATTCGGATTTCGCTCCGCGCTGAACCCTGAACCCTTTCCTGAACCAACCATGCCAGCACCTTCCACTTTCGCCGGCGATATCCTCATCTGCCATGCCTGCCCTCATCGTGAGGCCCGCTGCATGGGGAGCTGCGCCTGTCTCAAGGATGGGCGCGACATCATCGAGCACGCCAGAGCGCATGACTGCCCCGACGAACGTTTTCGCGCCCGCGGTTTGGGAGATTCAGTCGCCCGGGTGTTGAAATTGCTGGGAATCGATCGACTCTTCCATCTCTACCGCGAGCAAACCGGCTGGCAAAATCGCGCGAACGCCGCGGCGTCTCCAGAACCGTCTGGCTGCGGCTGCGGCAAACGCCGTGCGGCACTGAATACCTGGGTAAAGTATCCTGATTCACCGCCACGTAGCTCGCTGGACGCGCCCGCCGAGGCGGGCGGCTAAAGTCGGAGGAAGCACCTCGCGGCGAGAACGCGGGCCACGCGCTCGTCTCCTCCCCCGGTTTTCGTACTCCGCTGGTGTTCGCAGCCATGGCCGACGATTTCTGTTACGATGTTCGCCGATCGTAAGGGGGCGAATGAAGACCGAATCGCCGGCTCACGGACGGAGCGTTTCGCATGGATGCGAATTGGCTGAGATCTCTCAACGAACAACAGCGGACCGCGGCAACATTCAGCGGAGGGCCTTTGCTGATCATCGCCGGCGCGGGCACGGGCAAGACCAATACCCTGGCCCATCGGGTGGCGTATCTTCTCTCGACCGGCGTTCGTCCCAGCCGCATTCTCCTGCTGACGTTCACACGTCGTGCGGCGGCGGAAATGACGCGGCGGGTGGAGAATATCCTCGCCGCCGCGAGCCTCTCCCGCGCATCGGGCGCAGCAAGTCAGATCTGGAGCGGGACGTTTCATGCGGTGGCAAATCGGCTGCTTCGGCTCCATGCGCGGTCGGTGGGGGTCGCGGAGAACTTCACCGTCGCCGACCGGTCCGATGCGGAAGATCTTCTCAATGAAGTGCGCAACGAGCTGCAGCTCGATAAGGGCGAAGTGCGATTCCCGCGGAAGGGGACTTGCCTCGCGATCTACAGCCGATGCGTCAACGCGCAGGAGCCGGTGGACGTGGCGCTCAAGTCGAGCTTCCCCTGGTGCATGAGTTATCCCGAGCAGCTCAAGCAGCTCTTCCGCGCCTATGTCGAAAGAAAGCAGCAGCAGAGCGTGCTGGATTACGACGACCTGCTGCTCTACTGGCATCATCTGATGGAAGATGAATCCCTGGCACAGGCCGTCCGGCAGCGATTTGACGCGGTGCTGGTTGATGAATATCAGGACACCAACGCCCTGCAGGCGTCGCTGCTTCCGCGCCTCTGCCCCGGCGGGGCGGGGCTGACCGTCGTCGGCGATGACGCCCAGAGCATTTACTCGTTCCGAGCCGCCACCGTCCATAACATCCTCAACTTCGCTCAGACGTTTCCCGGCGCAACTGTTGCGAAGCTCGAGCAAAACTACCGCAGTGTCCAGCCGATTCTGGATGCCACCAATGCGGTGATCGCCCAGTGCCCGCATCGGTACAACAAGGAGCTGTTTTCCGAGCGTGGCAGCCGGCAGAAGCCGCGGCTGGTGACGCTCGTCGATGAGGAGCAGCAAAGCGATTACGTCATTGGCCGCTGCCTGGAGCATCTGGAGGCGGGAATCCCGCTGCGCCGCCAGGCAGTGTTGTTTCGCGCTGCCCATCACAGCGACGCGCTGGAAGTCGAACTGGGCCGGCGGAACATTCCGTTCGTCAAATACGGCGGCCTGAAGTTCCTCGAAGCCGCACACGTGAAAGACGTGCTGGCGATTCTTCGACTGGCGGAAAATCCGCGGGATTCCACCAGCGCCCTGCGCATCCTGCAATTGCTCGACGGCGTCGGACCATCGCACGCCCGCCGAGCTATCGCCCATCTGCAGGCTTCGCAGCAGGATCTCAGGTCCTGGAGCAATTACGACCCGCCGCCGGCGGCATCGGAGCAGTGGGGCAAGTTCGTAAAACTTCTCCTGGAACTGGCCCCCGATACGATGGCTCTCCCGCAGCAAATCGCGCAGGTGCGGGCGTTCTACGTTCCGATCCTCGAGCGGCGATATGATCAGGCGACGCAGCGCGCCTGCGATATCGATCAACTGGCCCAGATATCCAGCAACTTCCACTCCCGCTCGCAGATGCTGACCGATCTGACGCTCGACCCGCCGGCCTCGACGCAGGACCACGCCGGTCCTCCGCTGCGGGACGAGGATTACCTGATTCTGTCGACGATTCACTCTGCCAAGGGATGTGAATGGGACGCGGTGTACGTCATTCACGCCGCCGACGGGAACATCCCTTCGGACATGTCGACCGGGTCCGATGATCAGGTCGAGGAAGAGCGCCGGCTCTTCTACGTCGCCCTGACCCGGGCGCGGGATTTTCTCGAAGTCTGTTTTCCCCTGCGGTATTACCATAAGAAATCCAGCATGAGCGATCGGCATTCCTACGCCCAGATGTCGCGGTTTCTGGCCGGCAGCATTTTGGATCGTTTTGAGCGGGTTGTGCTGTCGCCGCCGCCGGTGACACGAGTGGAGCCGGTCGCGGCCACGCCGCTGGCGGGGGAGATTCGCCGGAAAATATCGGCGATGTGGAGTTAGAGCTGATTTCCGCATCCTGTTTGGTCGGCGAGCATGCTCGCCGTGTCCGGGGTCGGAAGATTTCGCTTGCGCGACGCGCCGGGCATGCCCGGCGGCTATAAACGGGGGAATTCGACGACGCGCTGTCACATTCGGATTTTCCCGCTCCGGACCCTCCCCGTATTCCCATCCCCGCCCGATGCGGGTACATTGCCCGCTCAATTCGACGGAGCACGCATACATGACAACGGCGATTTCGGAAATCACGGCATCGGGAAAAATCATCTCGTTTCGCGACGGGGTGGCGATCTTCAATCCCACGGGAACCAATTACGAGCTGCATCTGGCGTCCAAGCCGTATGACGGGCGGCTGAACGTGCCGGTGAAGGCCGTCATCCGGGTGGTGGCACGCAAGATCTGGACGGTTCCCAGCGGCGGAAATTTCATCGCGCCGATCCTCGGCACGCCGCGGACGATACAGGGGCGGGTGCGGGCGCTGGATTACCAGTCGATGATCGTGCAGGCGGGGACGCCGATCGTGGTCGAATTTCCCTCCAACGACTCGGCGTTCGATCTTGCCAGCGGCGGAATTTCGGTTGGCGCGATGGTGAATGTCGTTGCCCAGCCAGGAGCGAGGATCGAGATCAAGTGATTGTCCGGATCAATCAGCTCGACGTGCGCCGCGCTGAGAACGAGGCGGATTGGGCATCGCAGGGGATGCTGGGACCGCTTTGGTACACCTGGCCGGCCGATACCCGGGTTTTTGAATTTCTGATTCTCGATCGTGACGAGCAGGAGCAGTCGCTGGACGATCAGTTCCGGCAGAAGCAGTTGCGGATGGCTTTGCCGCATGTGATCACGGCGATGCGGGAGGCGGGGGAAGAGGTGGTGATTCGGCTCGACGGGCCATTGACCGCCGATGAGATGCTTCCGGCGTTGGCGCATCTGACCGAGCCGGACCTTACCGGCCGATTTTGCATTTCTCCAGCTGCCAAGCTCGATCCAGCACCGGTGGAAATCATTGGAAGCGTTCGCATTCAGCCGTCGCCGCAGACCTGTTCGGAGATCTGCCTCGACCCGAGTCTGGGCCTGCATCGCTCGGTGCGGTTGCGCGCGTTTGGTGTGCCGGAAGAATGGGTCGAGCCGCTGCTGACGACCCATGAAACGGAAGATCAGCGCTGGCGGGAGATTCTGCCGAATGCCGGCTTTGTTTTGAGCACCACCCGCGGGTTGCGGGCGCTGCAGCTCATGACCCGCCGGCTCGATGCCGCCGAGGTGAAATCCAGATTGATGCAGCGGCTGATGATGGCGGCGAGATCAGCGCAGGCAACCAACAGCTATCGGTGAGGATCAGCAATCCGCCAGATCGTTGCGATTGCGCGCCAGCAGCCACGCCCCGACGGCCAGCCCGATGCCGACTGCAAGATCGATTGGCCCCGAGACGACCCTCCCCTGCAACGTTTGAAGCAAGCCCCAATATCCCAGCACGACCGATCCTGCCGCAACGCCTCCCGTGAGCGATACGACGGTCAGGTTGAGAGCGGTGTTGAGCAGCCAGTCCATCATGCGATTCCACTTCCTCGGCGAACGTCGCAATGACCATCTTCGGCAACTTCGGGACCATCTCTGCGACATTTCGATATCGCCCAGATTAACATTGGGTCGCGGCGTCAATCGAGCATTTTTGCCTAACCGCGTTTTTGCCTCAAAAACGCAATTCTTTATTGCGGCGTTGGGTTGTCTCGGACTCAAGCTTCCCCAAAATAACGTCCGATAGATGGGTAGAGTGGTGCCGCAGGATATTTGAGGAACTGCGGCCGCGGACAGGAGGGCGGCTGTTTTGGCGGACAAACCCGCTCGAGCAGATTTGATTTCGGCCCCGGCGTCGTGGGTGGCGCCGGGGTCGTTCTCTTTGTTGATCGCCATGCCCGAATCCCTGCTCGACCGGCTCATTCGGGAATATCCAAACGCAAAGCGGCAGACGCTTCGCCGGATGGTGCAGGATCGCCGCGTGATAGTCGGCGGTGTGCCGGCACGGAGCGTTCAACAGATCATCGCTGAGAACGCGGTTGTTGAGGTCCTGTCTTCTCGACGCTCGAATCGATCGTCCGCGGCTGATTCAATTGACATAGTGTATGAAGATGCCGACCTGCTGGTGGTGAACAAACCGCCCGGACTGTTGACCAGCACCGTTCCCACTGAACGCCGGCCCACGCTTCTGGCTCAGGTGCAGCGATATCTGGCGGAAGCCGATCCGCGCGCTCGGGTCGGGTTAATTCACCGTCTCGATCGCGATGCTTCGGGCCTATTGATCTTCTCGAAGAACGATCGCGCATATCGATCGCTCAAGTCGCAGTTTTTTCACCACACCGTCGTGCGGGAATATGCCGGGATCGTGCATGGCCTGCCCCAACCTGCCAGCGACCGTATTACCTCGCGGCTGGTCGAGCGCGCCGATGGCGTCGTCTATTCCAGCCGCCAGCACGAACGCGGCGAACTGGCCGTCACAGATTATGAAGTGGCAGAAGCCCGCGGTGATTGTTCGCTGCTGCGCGTGCTGCTTCAGACTGGAAAGAAGCATCAAATCCGCGTGCATCTCAGCGAGCGCGGAAATCCAATCGTCGGCGATGTGCTCTACGGACGCGAAAACGACAAAGGGCCCCGGCTTCTGTTACTGGCACGCCGACTGGCAATCGCCCATCCGCGCAACGGCCAGACGATGACGTTTGAACTTCCGCTGCCGGCGGGGTTCAAACGGCCATGATCTCTTTCTTCTTGTGCTCCAGCATCTCGTCGACCTTCGCCTCGTAGGTCTTGGTCAGATCCTGAACCTGATCCTTGGTGGCGGATGTTTCGTCCTCGGTCAGCAGGCCGCCCTTCTCCTCCGTATCGACAAGCTTGTTGGCATCGCGCCGGGCATTGCGGATGCGGATCTTCGCTTCCTCCCCCATCACCTTCGCCTGCCCCGCAAGCTGCTGACGCCGCTCTTGAGATAGAGAGGGCAGGATCAGCCGCAGGGTCTTCCCATCACTGTGCGGCGTCAGACCGAGCTTGCTGTCGTTGATCGCCTTCTCAATCGCCTTGAGATCCGACGGGCTGAACGGTTTGATGAGAATCTGTGTTGCCTCGGGAACGCTGATCGCCGAGATCGAACGAAGCTCGGTCGGCGTGCCGTAGTAATCCACCTTGATGTTCTCGACCAGCGCCGGCGTAGCCCTCCCCGTGCGCAGCCCGCGGAGTTCATGGCGCAGGTGCTCCAGCGCCTTGTCCATGGCCTCTTCACAATCGAGCAGAATATCGTCGCTTGGCATGCGGCCCTTTCACGATGGAACGATTTTGGTGCCGATCTTTTCCCCGCGCAGAACGCGGGCGATGTTTCCCGGCACTTTGAGGTTGAAGACCACCAGTGGAATCTTCCGCTCCATGCAGAGCGTGATGGCCGTCAGGTCCATCACGCGCAGTTGTTTGCGATGCACCTCTTCGTAAGAGATGTCGTGGAACAGCGTGGCATTGCGATCCTTCTTTGGATCGGCTGAATAAATCCCGTCGACCTTCGTCGCCTTGAGCAGCACGTCGGCGGCGATTTCCGTCGCCCGCAGGGCGGCGCAGGTGTCGGTGGTGAAGAACGGATTGCCCGTCCCCGCCGCCAGGATCACCGCACGTCCCTTCTCCAGATGGCGAACCGCCCGGCGGCGGATAAACGGCTCGCAGACGCTGTAAATGCTGATCGCCGATTGCACCCGCGTCGGCTGCCCCAGCTTTTCCATGGTTTCCTGCAGCGCGACCGCATTCAACACGGTCGCCAGCATTCCCATGTAATCCGCCGTGGCACGCGGAATATGTCCATCCTCGGCGAACGTCGCCCCGCGGATGAAATTCCCTCCGCCGACCACGATCGCCAGTTCCACGCCCATGTGGGCCACTTCCACGCATTGCCGGGCGATGTTCTCCAACTGCGCGGCTTCAATTCCAAATCCCCCCTCCTCACAGAAGCCTTCGCCGCTGATCTTCAGAAGAACCCGCTTGTATACCGACTTGTTTTCCTGCGCCATAGGCTGGTGATTATAACGATCTGGCGCCGGTTGTCAGCGTTTCGCCGCTTCCAGCGCCGCCAATAGCACTATTCGACGCAGGCAGTCAGCCAACTCAGTCACGGCCTCTCGCGTGACTGCCGCTGCGCAAAAGTCTTGCCATTATGTCAAATTTGACATAGAATCGTTTAGTGGCATCGGCGGACAAAGCATTGGTCTGGCTGCACGGAGAAGTCAAAACGCCGCCATTCTCGAGTGACGCTCGTCGTAATGCTGGCTTCCTGCTCCGGCTCCTGCAGTTGGGGACGTCGCTTTCGATGCCGACGTCCAGGCCGATTCCAACCATCGGGGCCCGATGTCATGAACTGCGAATTCGCGATGCCGGTCGGAGACTGTTCTGGCGGATCATCTACCGAATCGACGATGACGCCGTGATCATTGGCGATGTCTTTGCGAAGAAGACTCAAAAACCCCAAGTCCGTGATTGAGGCGTGCAAACGCCGATACACGCTCTACGACGATTCGAACCGTTGAGGTAGCGATGAACGCGGCCAAGAAGAAAAAGCTCGAATCAGCCGGTTTCAAGGTCGGCGGTGTCCAGGAATTTCTTGGGCTCACTGACGAAGAGATGGCTTTGATCGACTTGAAGGTCAGGCTTATCCGAATGCTTCGGCCGGCGCGCGAGGGAAATGGGATCACACAGGATGAATTGGCGCGCCGAATTGGTTCAAGCCAATCGCGTGTCGCCAAAATGGAGGCCGCCAGCGCCGATGTCAGCCTCGATTTGATCTGCAGAGCTCTGTTGGCACTGGGTGTGACGCGGCAAAGCATCGGTAAAGCCATTGCAGGAACACGTGCGGCGTGAATCGTATTTGGAGGAATTTGCGCTATTCGGGTCGGTTCTGCGAGACGATTTTGGACCTGCCGAATTGAATCATGGACATGCGCAGCTTCGATCGCACCAGCAGCAAGTCAATCGGCTCGGCTATAGATCAGGGAGTACCGTTTCTTTCTGTTTCCACTGGCCTAAAGGGAGCCCTGCTTCGACGTGAGGGTTTTTACTTCTCCGTTGATCCGCACTTTGACTTCTTGGCCCGACTCGGAGGCAATGCGATAGCTGGTCACCCTGCCGTCTTTCCAGTCCATCTCGACGGTAAATCCGCCGCGGGCGCGCAGGCCCCTGACACTGCCAGTATTCCAGGCAATGGGAAGAGCGGGCAGAAGCTCGACTTCTCCGTTCTGACTTTGCAGCAGCATCTCGGCCACGGCGGCGGTGTATCCAGAATTGCCATCGGTTTCGGCGGAGCCGCAATTGCCCAAGAGATTGGGCATGGTGAAACCGGAGTTGAAATTGGTCAGCATGCGATGCGCGAATTCGGGTTCATGCAAACGTGCCCACAACGAGGCGCGCCAGACAGAGGACCATTCGGTGTTGCCGTCCATGCTGCGCTCAAAAAGCGTGATCTTGGCTGCTTGAGCAATGGCCGGAGTTTTACCCAGCCCGAATTGATTCCCAGGAAAGAATCCAACGAGGTGCGAGGTGTGCCGATGGTGAAAGTCTTTGGAATCGATGTCCGCCATCCATTCCTGGAGTTGTCCGCGTGCGCCAATCGACGGAACGAACAGTTTGTCTCGGAGCTTTGCAATCGTCGCGCGGTAATCCACATCGACACCGAGGATTTGGGAAGCTTCGACGTAGTGGGTAAAAACGTCGTAGACCCATTCCTGCTGGTAGCTGGTGCCATCTGCCGGATCGACCGGCTGTTCGGGGGACCACCCGTGAGGGACGACCAGTCGGCCATCCGGCAGCGCTTTGAGATGATCTTCCCAATATTGGCAGACTTCCTTGATGATGGGATAGGCGCGGGTCTTAAGGAAGTTTGTGTCGCCGGTAAAGGCGTAGTGCTCCCAATAATGGAGGCAGTACCAAGCGTTGGAACCGCGATCCTGCAGCCAGCCCTGGCCACCCCAAATGTTGTGAGAGGTGCGGATATCAAAACCGCGCACTTTATCGGGAGGAATAGATCCGTTGTAATCCTTATCCTGCGCCGTGACTTGACGCCATAAAGGCAACTGACTATCGGTGAGGTCGAAGAAAGGGAGATGGCACTCCGAGAGATTGGTGACTTCGGCCTGCCAATAGCACATTTGGATGTTGATGTTGGTGTGGTAATCACAGTGGCAGATGATGTGGTTGTTGCACCAGAGCCCATTCAAATTGGCCGGGAGCGAACCTGGGCGAGAGCTGGCAATGAGCAGGTAGCGGCCATACTGAAACATCAGCGACTCGAACGCGGGATCGTAGCCGTCGTCATCCATGGTTCTACGGAGATCGGTGGACATTCTTTGGCGCACGATCGGGGAAGTTCCCAGATCGAGGCTGACCCGATTAAAGAGGGGCTGGTAATCGGCGAGGTGCGCGGCTTTGAGCTGGTCGTAAGATTTTGCGCTGGCCTGGATCAACTGAGCGGTGACTCGGTCGTGAGGATCGTCGCCAAAATAATGCCGGTTCGGGTCCATGACATAATTGGTGCCGGCGGCCAAAACCATCGTCACGCTGTCGCAATCTTGGAAGCGAATTGAGTTGCCGGTGGCGGTCAGGGCTCCCCCTGTGGCCGAAACGAGCATACGTGATTCGTAAATTTCTCCATTCGGCAGGTTGCCGCGATCCACAATGGTATTGCCTTCGACTGTGACAGCTCCCTTGTGTCCATCGGTGAACGTGATGGTGCCCCTGTACGCTTTTGGGGCATCGGCCGTTAGGCGATGGATCAGCACATGATCGGGATAGGAGGCAAAAGCTTCGCGATGATAGCGGATGCCATCCGCGACGTAATCGACGGTCGCCACTGCTTTGGCCAGATCTAGAGTGCGACGGTACCGCATGATTTGGCCGGGATGATCGAAGCTGATCGTAACATCGCCAAATTTCTCATACGAGCCCATAGTATCGTAATTGCCGCTCGGATTCGCGTCGCCAGTCCAGAGACTGTCTTCATTGAAAACCATGTCATCATTGGGATAGCCGCCCATTACCAAACCGCCGATGCGCCCGTTGCCGATCGGG
>Ga0302326_10016876_pt1 | contig 15254 bp, 9 predicted proteins | sample Palsa_T0_3_FD_202264 | JGI IMG/M metagenome (GOLD analysis project Ga0302326, IMG submission 202264) | Peat permafrost microbial communities from Stordalen Mire near Abisko, Sweden - Palsa_T0_3 | ecosystem: Environmental > Terrestrial > Soil > Palsa > Peat permafrost | place: Sweden: Abisko...
ATGCGGGATTTGCCCCTCAACGGCCGCAACCCCCTGCAATTGACGACTCTGACAGCGGGCACGGTGCTTACCACCAGCGGCACTGAAAGCGGGCAGGAAGATAACACCGGGCTCTCGGTCAACGGCCTCAGGGCAACGCAGAACACATACACGCTCGACGGCACTGTCTATGTCGACCGCTTCTTCGACTCGGTGCCCACCATGCCCAATCCTGACGCCCTGCAGGAGTTCACCATCCAGGCCTCGAACTACAGCGCCGAACATGCGGGAGCGGGAGCGCTGGTGCAGCTCTCCACGCGCTCCGGAACCGACCAACTGCACGGGTCCGCATGGGAATACCTGCGCAATACGGTGCTCAACGCGCGCAACTACTTCTGGCCAGCCACGCGGCCTGATCCGCCCTTCAAGCTCAACCAGTTCGGAGGCACGGTGGGCGGACCCATATTCAAAAGCAGGAAGGCGTTCTTCTTCTTCTCGTCTGAAGATCTCCAGCAACGCTCCTCGCCGACTCCAATCACCATCGAGGTGCCCACGGCGGCTGAACTGACCGGCGACTTCTCGGCCCTGGCTGCGCAGGGCATCGCCCTTTACAACCCGGTGACGGGCGCGCCATATGCCGGGGACATCATCCCCACGCCCATGGATGCGCTTTCTGCCGCGGTCAACAAACAGTATCTTGCTGCGCAAGAGGCTCTGTCCACGCCGGCAACGGGAGCCAATGCCGGTATCTATAACACCTTGAGCACCAGCACCAACAACAACATCGATAACACGCAGTACTTAACCAGGCTCGACTACGCCATCGGTCCAAAAGACAGTCTCAGCGGGCGGTACTTCTACAACCAGGACAATTTCCAACGGCCTTTCACTGCTCCGCTGGGTTTTTATGCGGCCAACCTTTTCCGCAATCAGTCTTTGAACATCAGCGATGCGCACGTGTTCAGCAACACGCTTACATTGGCGGTCTACGGCGGCTTCTACCGCGGCGCGCGCACTCAGATACCGGAGGCGCCCGGCCTGAAAACGCTGCAGGATCTGGGACAGGATGCTCCCTACGGCAGCCCGAATGAGAACCTGATTCCGTTCCCCGGCGTGCGCGACAACTTATCCTACATCGATATCTTCTCCGGGGGCGCCCTCACGCAGGATTCAACCACGTTCGACTTCAGCGCCCAGATCGTCAAGTTGTTGCACACGCATACATTGACCCTTGGCGGCGATCTGGAGCGCACGCGAATCGACGCGGATGACTACTCGTACACGCCGGGCGACAATACCTTCAACGGACAGCGTACCCAGGCGCCTCCGGGAACCACTCTGCCCGCCGGGTTCACCAAGAGCGGCAACCCGTTTGCGGATTTCTACACCGGCTATGAATCCACCTTCTATCAGGACAACGGGCGCAAGTTTTACCTGCGCGAGATTCGTCCGGCTCTCTATGTGCAGGACGACTGGAGATTCCATTCGAGACTGACGCTCAACCTCGGACTGCGCTGGGATCCCTGGCTACCTCCGATCGACGACAACGGCACACTGGTCGGCTTCGATCTCGCCAACCCGAGCTTCCAGTCAACGATCGCTCCCAATGCGCCCAGGGGCATGATGTTCTATGGTGATCCTGGTCTGTCACGTTCGGTCTACAAGAACAACTTCAAGGACTTCGCTCCGCGCGTGGGGTTTGCCTACAACGTCTTTGGCAATGGCAAAACGGTGGTCCGCGGCGCCTACGGCCTCTTCTATGGCTTCCCGGAGGGTCTGCTCTATCAGCGTACAGACGCCATGCAGCCCGTCGACCTTTATCTGGAGATTCCCAACCCTGCGCAGTGGGATAACGTGTACACCGGCTATGCGGGCGGCGATCCGTTTCCGCGCGGCCACATCTCACCCTCGCAGTTCAGCAGCTACCAGTTCCTCACGCCGCTTTCAGGCGGAGTGTTGAATCCTGCCGCGCATGTCGAATACACGCAGGACTACAACCTCACCGTCGAGCAGGACCTGGGTCGGAACCTTGCCGTCAACGTAGGCTATGTGGGCAACCACGCCGAGCACATCATGGGATCGCGGCAGTTCAACCCGGCCGTCTACACACCAAACGCCGGCGATACCGTCGCCAACGAAAACTCGCGCAGACTCTATCCCGGTCTTGGCGCGGTCGAACTCGCAGACGACTATGAGTATGAAATTACAAATGCCCTCGAAGTGAATGTCACACGCCGCGCAACGCACGGCCTGACCTTGCTCTCCAACATCGTCTGGATCAAGACCATTGACAACACGTCCTCGGCGACCGAAGGCAACACGGGGCCGCCGAATCCGTACAACCTGAAAAGCGGCCGCGGAGTTGCCGACTTCGACCAGGCGTTGCGTTTCACCGCCTCTGCCAATTACGCGCTCCCGCGCTTCCAGGTAAGCAGCCTGGCTAGCCAAGTGGTCAACGGATGGCACGCGAACGGCATCGTCACTGTGCAAAGCGGCCTGCCTCTCACCATCACCAGCGGCGTGGACAATTCGCTCTCCGGCATCGGCAACGACTATGCGGACTACGTACCGGGCGTCAAGACGGCACGCCCAGCCGGGGTTTCGAAGATCCAAGAATGGTTCAACCCTGCGGCCTTCACCAAGAACGCGACCGGCACCTTCGGCGACGTGCCTCGCAACTCCCTGCGCGGACCCGGCTACGGCGACGTTGATCTTTCGCTCTTCAAAGACATCGCCCCCGAACGCCGCGTTCACGGCCAGTTCCAGGCGGAGGCGTTCAACGCCTTCAATCACACCAACTTCGCCAACCCCGGAACATCGGTTGCGTCTTCGGGAACCTTCGGAGAGATTACCAGCACCAGCAGCAGCACGGGCACGGTCAATGTGCCTTCGCAGGTCGGTACTCAACGCGTGTGGCAATTCGCAGCGAAGATCATCTTCTAAGGGAGCTCCGCAGGTCACTGATTTCGTAGCGATGAAGTGTCTTGCGGTTATGAGGCGGTATTCGCTCTGAATTCATGGAAGGTTGAAGACTCTGCGGGCTTGAGTTGTTGTCTCTGGAGGCCGTTTGCTGGCCTCCAGAGACAAGCAATCCTCCATCAGCGCACAGGCGCAGTTCGGGCGTCGGAGCTGATTTGGCTTGCGATTCCTGCGACGCGCCGGTAGGAGTCAAGCCGATCCTCATGCTCGTAGGTGTCGGTAACAACGATGATTTCGTCGGCTTCCGTCTCGCTTACAAGGCGCTCGAGTCCGTCCTTCACGGTTGCCCCCGATCCTACAATCGCTTCTGCCAACCTGGCTGCGACGGCCTCCCGCTCAAAGTCCCTCCAAAGCGGTTCCATGGAATCGACCGGCGGGAGCAACTCCACCGGCTGGTTTCGGATCAGCCTCAGAAATCGCTGCTGCGCGGAGGTGAAGAGCCTTTGCGCAGCCGCGTCCGTTTCAGCGGCGATGATCGGGACGGCGACCATCAAATAAGGCTCTTTCAGTGTCGCGCTGGGCCGGAATTCGTCGCGATACATGCGCGCCGCGGCATAGAGATAGTCGGGAGCGAAGTGGGCAGCGAATGCGAAGGGCAGCCCCTGCATTGCCGCCAGTCGCGCGCTGAAGCCGCTCGAACCCAGCAGTGTGATCGGGACGTTGCTGCCCTGGCCCGGAATGGCTTTGACGATCTGGCCCGGCTTTGTGGGGCCGAGATAGGTCTGGAGTTCCGCGAGCAGTGCGGGGAAATCGTCGCCGGTCTGGCCCAGATCCCTCCGTAAGGCGCGCATCGTCTGTGCATCGCCGCCTGGAGCGCGTCCGAGGCCTAGATCGATCCTGCCGGGATAGAGAGCGTCGAGGGTGCCGAACTGCTCCGCCACGACAAGGGGCGCGTGGTTCGGCAGCATCACCCCGCCGCTGCCTACGCGGATTGTCTCGGTAGCCCCGGCTACGTGGCCGATGAGCACCGGCGTAGCGGAGCAGGCCAGGCCGGCGATCGAGTGATGCTCGGCCAGCCAGAATCGCCGATATCCCCACTGCTCCGCGTGTTGCGCCAGATCGACGGAGCGCGCGATGGCGTGGCCCGTCGGTTCCGAGGCGCGCATGCCGACCAGATCCAAAACCGATACTGCCAGTCCCTTATTTTCCATGCCCATTGGATGAACGAGTGGGATAAGCGATGCGATTGTAAATCCGACCGGGGGTGTGTCCGGAAGATCTGCTCCCAATTTGCCCCTTGAATATGGCAAGAGACCGATCCGGGAAGAGAATTTGCTTGCTTCAGACGGCTCCAGCCCGATTTTGGAATACTGTTTGCGGTATCATTCGTCTAATAGTAGTGTGGACCTCCCTGTACTTTGCGGGGGGAAGTCCGGTTTTGGGGTGGCAATGAATCGTTTCTTTCAGCGTTCTGTCTTTGTGCTTTCACTGGGTCTGCTCGTGGCCCTCATCGCTGGGGAGTTTGGACTGCGTGCCGTGCGCGCCGGGTCGGGCGACGACGGCGCCTACAAGCAGATCAACGTGTATCAGCAGGTGTTGAAGCATATTCAGGCAGAATATGTGACCGAGCCAAACATGACGGATGTGACGACCGGCGCGCTGCACGGCCTGCTGGAGACGCTGGACGCCGATTCCAGCTATCTTTCCCCTTCGGAATACAAAATTTACAAGGATCACCCTGTCGGCGCCGATGCGCAAATTGGCGTAACCGTCTCAAAACGCTTTGGTTACGCCGTGGTCGTCAGCGTGCTCCCCGGATCTCCGGCTGATAAGGAGCACTTTGCCGACGGCGACGCGATCGAGTCCATTGAAGGCAAATCAACCTTGGAGATGTCGCTGGCGATGATCAAGGTGATGCTGGAAGGCAAGCCTGGATCGGAATTGACGCTCTCGGTCATCCGTCCGCACAAGCAGGATCATCCCGACAAGGTCACCCTCACCCGCTCGATCGTCTCTGTTCCGGCACTGGGCGAGCAACAGTATGAGAATGCCAGCATTTTGTACCTGAAGCCTGTAGTGCTCACCTCGGCGCGAGTGGACGAGATTGCCGCCCACCTTAAGTCCATGGCGAAAAACGGCAATAAGAAGGTGCTGCTGGACCTGCGGGACGTGAGCGACGGCGACGAAGCGCAGGGCGAGCGGCTGGCCAATTTTTTCCTGAAGCAGGGCACTCTGGCGACTCTCAGTGGACAGAAGTATCCTACGCAGACCTTCACTGCCGATCCGGCCAGGTTTGTGACCGATGCTCCTTTGGTGGTGCTGGTGAATCGCGGAACAGCAGGCGCGGCTGAGTTGGCTGCGGCAGCGCTGGCCGACGACAAGCGCGCGGAACTGGTGGGCGAGCGTACCTTCGGCGAGGGCTCGGTGCAGAAGACGATTGAGCTGCCGGACGGGGCCGCCGTCATTCTGACCGTGGCTACGTATTCCAGCCCGGCCGGCAAGAAGTTTCTGGAAGATGCTGTCACTCCGGGGGTTATGGTCGGTCTGACGCCCGAGCAAGAAGCGGAAGAGGACGAAACCGGCGCGCAGCCGAAGTCCGATGCTCCGCTCGACAAGGCGCTGGAGTTGCTTAAGGCAAAAGCCGCCTAACGGATTCAGGGCAGAAAGCGTCGATTGGGCGGCAGGCGTTTTCTGCCGCCCAATTGCTTTTTCCCGTCTTGTAAGGACTGGTACCCTGGACCATGCCTTGGACAAAAGGTCACGCCCTGGCATTCCACCGCGTGTTACGCTCGGGCTGAGGCATCTGATTTTGGCGTCCACCTCCCCCCAGTTACCGGGCCCATCGACCAGCCGGCGAGGCTTTCGTCCGCCGAGGTCGCGGTCCGAGAGCGCCCCGGATCGGCAACGGCGCAAGGTCACCGGCCGTTTCACTTTCGCGGTGCTCTTTTCGCTGGCTGCAATTACCGGTTCGCTTGCGGGTCTGACCCTCGTTTACTCGGTGGATTTGCCGCAGATTCACGATCTGGAGCGCTACCGGCCCTCGACGACCACCGAACTCTACGACCAGAAGGGCCGGCCGTTTGGTTCTTTCGCTTTGGAGCGCCGGATCATCGTCAATTATGACGACTTTTCTCCGGTTCTGCGCCAGGCGGTTATCTCCATTGAAGACAAGAACTTCGAGTCGCACTGGGGGATCAATGTCTTTCGCGTGGGCGGTGCTCTCTGGCACGACATTGTCTCGCACGGCCGCGCACAGGGCGCTTCGACCTTGACCATGCAACTGGCGCGCAACCTGTTTCTTTCCGCCGAGCGGACGACGGCGCGCAAGGTGCAGGAGGCGTATCTCGCCATCCAGATTGAGCGGTCTTTCACCAAGGAACAGATCTTTACCCTCTACGGGAATCAGATTTACCTGGGCCACGGAATGTACGGATTTGAAGCGGCTTCGGAGTTCTACTTTTCCAAACATGCCAGCGAGCTGAATCTGACAGAAGCGGCGCTCCTGGCCGGGTTGCCGAAGGGGCCAGTGGCTTACTCGCCGCTGCTCAATCCGGAGAAGGCGTTGCGGCGTCGCAACCTCGTCTTGACGGAGATGGAGAACGATAAAGCCATCACTCGACAGCAGGCGGACGCCGCGCGTTCCGCCCCTTTGGGGCTGCACATTGCTCAGCCGGAGATGTCGGTGGCTCCGTGGTTTGTGGAGGAAGTGCGGCGCGAACTGGAGAAGCAGTTTGGCGCGGAAGAAGTCCACGAGGCCGGCTTGCGGGTTGAGACCACGCTCGATGTTGATCTGCAGCAGGTCGCGAACCACGCCGTTGAAGATGGCTTGGCAAACTACGAGCGCCGCCGCGGATGGAAAGGCGCTCAGCAGAATCTGATTACGCAGGGAATTGATCCCGACGGCTACAAACATCCCGACTGGGCGATGAAGGTGCAGTCTGGGGACTACGTGCACGCGCTGGTGACTTCGGTGCTGCCCCTGGAGATTCGCGGGCGGATTGGGAGCATGCCCATCGTAATGACTCCCGAGGACTGGAAGTGGACCGGTCAGGCGCACGGAGACGACCTGGTAAAGCCCGGCGATGTGATCTACGTCCAGCTAGCGCCTGGGATGGAAGGCACGGCGCACAAGGCCACGCTGGAGCAGGACTCGGGAGCGGAAGGCTCGCTGATGGCCATCGACAATACTTCAGGCGACGTGCTGGCGATGGTCGGTGGGCGCGATTACGCGATGTCGCAGTTCAACCGGGCGACACAGTCGGAGCGGCAGACCGGTTCGAGCTTCAAGCCCTACGTGTATACGACGGCGATTGAGGATGGCGTCAAGCCGGAAGACATCATCGTCGACGGGCCAGTCAGTTTCGGCAGCTACACGCCGCACAACTACGAGGGCGATTACAAGGGCGCGATGACGGTGCAGAATGCCTTCGCCGAGTCGCGGAATATTCCTGCGTTGAAGCTGGCGGCGCGCGTGGGCATCCACAAGGTTATCGATACGGCGCATCGCTTTGGCGTAACTTCGAACATTCCGGCATATCTGCCGGTAGCGCTGGGTGCGGTTGAGATCACGCTGCAGGAGCAGGTTGCTTCTTATGCAGTTTTCCCGAACGACGGCATTCGCGTAACGCCTCGCCTGCTGAAAAAAGTCTCGAACGCGGACGGTATCACGCTCTGGGAGGAGGCTCCCTCGGTCACAGAAGTGACCAGCCAGCAGACGGCGCGAACGATGATGCGGCTCTTGCGCGAAGTCACTCGCTCCGGCACGGGAGCCGCCGCGGCGCAGCTCAAGCACCCTCTTGGCGGCAAGACCGGCACGACGAGCGACTACACGGATGCGTGGTTTCTGGGCTTTTCGCCATCGGTAACGTGCGGGGTCTGGGTTGGCTTCGACAGCCGCGAGTCGCTGGGCGAAAAAGAAACGGGCGCCCGGGCCGCGCTGCCGATCTGGATGACTTTTATGAAAGCGGCTATCCAGGGCAAGGACGACGAGCATTTCCTTGGAGATCCTGAGCCGGCTCCGGCGGCTACGGCGAAGACGGATGTGGCTCAGGCCGCTGTTGTTGCGCCGGGAAAGCCCCCGCAGAAGCCGGCTGTCGCGTCTGTGTCCGCCAAGCCTGGGCAGCTACCATCTGGTCAGATCAAGCCCGCGATGCCTTCTGTTGCAGGAACAAAAGCGCCGATCCCACCTCCCGCGAAGCCTCTTCAGTCGCCGGTTAAGCCTGTTGCGACTGCTTCGGGAGCTCCCGTGAAGCCGGTGGTCAAGTCGACGCTCTTGCCGCAGCCGGAAACGGGGACTGCTCCCAAGCCAAGACCTCAGCCCAAACCGGCGTTGCCTCAGTAAGCGAGGTGCGATCGGTTCAAAATACCGGTTGAAAGCCTAAAGCCAGCTTCCGTTGATTGACATGCTCGCCACTGCGCCCGCCGCGAATAGCATCGCTTGCTGCAGGGCGACGACAAAGAACGCAAACAACCGCAGACCCTTCATCCGGTAGATCCAAAACAGGCCCAGCGCGAGCGAGAGGAAGAAGAGAGTGTCATTCGTCCAATTGCCAATCTGATCGACTTTGAGACGGGGAATCGGGTCGTTGTCCCATCCGTACAATACACCGACCGCCACGACGGCCGGGATGAACAGAAACTGAGTGAGCACTAGCCAGTAAGACTTCTTCCAGCTTGCGCTTCCGACAGGCCGTTTCCAGGCAGCCACGACCACGAAGCCGAGCGCCGTCAGTAGAATTGGCAAGCCGATGATCGGGAGCCAGACAATCTCTCCGCTCATCTTGAGTAGCCAGAAGAAATAGCCCCAAAAGTGTGTCGTATGCACGGCACAAGCGTACCAAATATTCAGCGGATAATCGGCGCATTGATCAGCGCATGGATCCTGGCCCCATCGTTTCACCGCCAATGGCGCTGGCAAGCCAATGGAATCGCTTTGCGAGTGCAATATCCTTCATGATCTGCGCCTTCAGCGCTTCGGGCGAGGGCCATGCGATCTCCGGACGTAAACGCAGGAGGAACTCGAGTTCCAGCGGGGTCTCTTCGGTCAGATCGACAGGTTCGAAATCGAGGATATGGGACTCGACGGCGAAGGATGGCTCGCCAAAGGTGGGGCGATTGCCGATGTTCGTGATAGATCGGAAGCAGCGGTCGCCCTCTGCGGTGGAGATTGTCAGCCGAGTGACGTAGACACCGAAGGCGGGCAGAAGTCCGTAATACGCGGCCAGATTGACCGTGGGCACAAGTAGTCGGCCTCCGATGCCGCGGCCACGGGCGGGTGTGCTGCAAACGGAGAATGTATGTCCCAGCATCCATCGCGCGCGGCGAACGTCTCCGGCAGCGACCAATTCGCGGATCGCGGTACTGGAAACAGCCATCCCACGCACCTGAACTGCTGGATGCACCGTTACTTTGAAGCCGAATTCGCGGCCAAATTCCGCCAGTTCAACAACGCCCGCCTGGGCGCGATGGCCGAAGCGGAAGTTCGCGCCTTCGTGAATGGACCGGATCTCAAGTTTTGCCACCAGGATGCTCTCGACGAACTCGCGGGCTTCCAGACACGCCAACGATTCGCAAAAGGGAAGCACCAGTACGGCTTGTATGCCGGTCGCTGCCATCAGGCGCAGCCGCTCGGGGATGGGAGTCAGCAATTCAGGGGCAGCCTCAGGTCGCAGAAACAGCTCCGGGTGCGGATCGAAGGTGATGGCGATGGAGCGATAGCCGTTCGCGCGAGCCTCAGTCGCCACTGTGGACATCACTTGCTGGTGGCCGCGATGTACGCCGTCGAAGTTGCCAATCACAGCGACTGATGGTCCAAATCCGCTGGGGATCTCTTCGAGAGAACGAAAAACCTGCATTTTCTCACTCATGCAAGCGCCACCGAAAGAGTCAATCCGTCGTGTGCCAGAGCCATGCCTTCGGGCAGGTTGGCGTTGGTCTCCGCGGCTCCAAGATCGTGCGAGATATGGGTAAACCACGTCTGGCGAGCGCCGATCCGGTTGGCCCAGCGAACAGCCTGATCGAGGGTCGCGTGGCTTGGATGGGGAGTATGGCGCAGGGCAGAAAGAACGAGTACATCCAGCCCTTCGAGCAGTGCAAAGCTTTCTTCCGGGATCGTGCTTACGTCGGTCATGTAAGCCACGTTGCCGAAACGATAGCCGGTGATGGGAAGTTCGCCATGAAATACGGGAATCGGGGTGAAAACAACTTCGTGCACCTGAATTGGCGTTTCGGAGGCGATGTCCTTAATCGCAACGCGGGCGCGAGTGGGGTATTTTGCGTCGGGCGAAAAGGTGTAGGAGTAGACGTGCTCCAGAACGGTGCGAGTCTCCGCCGTAGCGTAAAGCGGGATTGGGCCCGACTGGCGGTAGGTGACGAAGCTGAGCGGGCGCAGATCGTCCATGCCGAAGATGTGGTCAGCGTGAGAGTGGGTGTAGAGCACCGCATCCACGTGCTTGATACCGGCATAGAGCGCCTGCTGGCGAAAGTCGGGGCCAGTGTCGATGAGAACGATTCGTTCGTTCGGCTGGTAATGGCCGGATAAGTGGCCGTCTGCTTGACCGTTTTCAGGACTAGGCCAGCGCACCAGCAGGGATGGCCGCAAGCGGCGGTCATGCGGGTCTTGCGAGGTGCAGACCGTGCAGTTGCAGCCCAGCGTAGGCACTCCCATGGAAGTGCCGGTGCCGAGGAATGTGACCGTGCCTTGCAATGCTCCCAGCATTCGGTTAGCGTTTCGCTCCGGGGGGTGGGGGCATCGGCGATTGCGGTTGTGCCGAGATCATCCGGGTCAGTTCGAGGAAGGTCATGCGCAACTCGTAGAGCACGGTTTCGATCGTGCGGGACTCCTGCGGAGTCAGGTTGCCTTTGGTCTTATCGAGCACCACGCCAAGCAGGTCGATGGTCTGGCGCGCGCCGAGAATATCAACGCGCGGGCGCTGGCCTTCGGGCGTTCCCGCGCCCATCTGCATCATGGCGGAGAGATACAGCTGTTGCACCAGGTGCTCGAAGCCGATCTTCTCGGCTGCGGGCGCGCCGGGATTCTGCGCGCGGACGAGATTTTCCAGCCGCTCGGCAGCCTGGTCGTAGGCAAGCTTTTGAAAGCGCGACTCTTCGGCCGTGGGAGCAGGGGGAAGCTGAGCTTCCTCACCAAAGTCTTCTTCTTCAGCGACGGCGATGGTTGGAGCAGGCGGTTCTTGTTTCACCGGGGCCGGTTGAATTGGCTCAACCAGGGTCAGGCGCGGACCGGACGTTGGACCGGAACCAGATTTGGCCACCGGTTCCGCTGCTTCCGACGAGGGGCTGGGCGACTTGGTATCCGCGCTGGTGGAGGAATCGTCATCGGCGTGGAATTTGCGCCGGTCAACTACAGTGAATTTGGGTGTATCGCTCATGGATCTCTCTTGCGGCCTCTGGCCTTACGTGATTTTCGGTGGGGAGTGAAGAATCTGTGCCGTTCCGCCTGGATAAGCGAGCGGCTGGTGGCCGACCTCGGCCTCGGCGCGAATCATGGCTATTGCGAAGATGCGGCGCGCGCCGTTTCGTTGCAGTGAGGTTACGCTGGTTATGGCGCCGACGGGCTTGGCGTCTGCGCTGCCTGAAATGCGCAGTTCAGCGCCGATGGACGGCCGTTCTGCGGGATTGTCCGGAGTCAGTTCCAGGGAGCGCAGATGGCGGTGGACCTGACCTCGGGAGCGAATGCGCTCGACGATCTCCTGGCCCAGGTAGCAACCCTTGGTGAAGCTTAGGGCGCGGTCCTGGCTGGTTTCCTGCGCCAGATCGCGGCTCTGAATGTCGATTCCGTATGCGGGAATGCCCTCGACAATGCGCAGTGTTTCGATTGAGGAAGCTCCAACGGGCGTAGCACCGGCAGCGCTCAGAGCCTGCCAGAGCGCAGGGATTTTCTCCGCGGTTGCCCAAAGGGCAAAGTGAGGCACCGTCGGCCCAAAGCCGCGATAGATCCGGACGGGGACTCCGTCGACTGCGCCGCTCGTAATAGTGAGTTCATCAGTCGGAAGCTTGAGCCCCAGCTTACTCAGAATCGCATCGGCATCGGGTCCTGTCAGGCCCAGCGCCGACTGCCCCGTCAGTGAGGTCAGTTCAACGTCGTCCATGATGATGAAACGGTCGAGATGGGCCAACAGCGCCTCATACTGCTCTGCGGTGACTTCCAGTTCCAACTCGTCGCCGCTGCGCCACACGCAGGCATCGCCCTGGATTCGCCCCTGCGCATTGAGAATGAGGTTGTACGTGCCACTTTCGTCCGGTAATGTCTCGACCGCGTTGGTGACCATGCCGCTCAACCAGCGGAAGCGATCTTCGCCGCGCACCGCGATCTTGCGGAGCCAGCCCATGTCGTAAACGGCTGCGCCGGCGAAAAGTGCTCCAGTTTCGGCTTCTGCCGCGTCCAATTGCTGTGGGGTCAGCACACCGCGATAGGAGATCATTCCAGACGAAGGGGCGAAACCCGCTCCGGCGAGATACTCCGCGAGCGCTGTGAGTTGCGGTTCGGTCTTCAGAATCTGATCCGTCATAGCGTGCTCGCAAGGCGCAACCTGCGATTTCTCCGAGGAGCCGGAGCGCACAGCGCCAATGTCGATTATAGCGTTTGGGGTATATTTCGAGTTAAGGCGCTGCAACTCTCGGCGTTTCCTGACGAAATGGTTCTGAACTGCCTGATTCGGGAAGTTTTGGAGAACGAATGACACGATCTCACACGATTTGGCAAGCCGGCCGCAATGCAGTCCTGCTATCTGCGATCGGATTTGCGCTACTGGCTCTGCCGACAGCCCGCGCCCAGCAAAACAAGCCAGAACAGACGCCGCCTGCTGACGCCAAGCCGCAGACAGAGACCCATATTACTCCGGAACAAGCCAAGGAACTTTTTCGCAGCGTCGATGAGCTGATCAAGTTCGCCTCGGACGACACGGGTCTGCCCATCCACCACGAAGTCAAGCGAACGCTGACTACCCGGGCGGCGGTTGAGAAGTATCTGAACGAAAAATTTGACGAAGATGAAGACGCCAAGAGAATGCAGCGAGGCGAGATTGTGCTGAAGAAGTTCGGCCTGCTGGACCGTGACTTCAACCTCAAGCCATTTATGCTCGCGCTGCTCAAGGAGCAGATTGCAGGCTATTACGATTCCAAGACCAAGACCGTTTACATGCTGGACTGGATCGACCCCGAGACGCAAAAGCCGGTGCTGGCGCATGAGCTGACCCATGCGCTGCAGGATCAGCACACGGACCTTGAGAAGTGGAACGATCAGACACCCTCCGATCTTTCTCACAATGCGAGCGAAGACAACGATCATCTGGCTAAGGATGAAATGGACACAGCGCGCACAGCGGCGCTCGAAGGCCAGGCTATGGCCGTCTTTCTGGATTATTCGTTGAAGCCAAGTGGCCGCAGCATCATCAAAAACCCTGAGCTCCTGGACCAGCTGCAAAACCAGATGTCGGCCACGGACGATTCTCCTGTACTGTCGCGCGCGCCGCTGCTGCTGAGCGAGTCCCTGCTCTTTCCATACAAGGATGGTTTGAGTTTTGAGCAAGATGTCTGGATGGACAAGGGGCGCCAAGCGGCCTTTGCGGGAGTGTTGGACCGGCCGCCGTCGTCAAGCTGGGAAGTTATCAATCCGCGTGCGTACGAACAGGGAAAACAGTCGCCGATCCTCGTGCTGCCGGATATTCATCCGCTGCTGAACAAGACGTATAGGCCCTATGATATCGGGCAGGTAGGCCAGCTCGATCTGCGCATTCTTGCGCAGATATTTGGCGGCGAAGCTGCAGCGCGCGAACTTACTCCCGCCTGGGATGGCGGTATCTATTGGGCCGGGCAGAAGATAAGTGCGAAGACTCCCGAGGAACTGGCGTCTACCAACTCGGTAGCGTTGCTTTACTTATCCGCATGGAAGAGCAATGCTTCGGCGAGTGCGTTCGCCCGCATGTATGCGGACGAACTGGGTCGAAAATACTCCGGCGTGAAGCTTGACGTTGCCGACAAGGCTCCGTCCTCGCAGCCGGGAGATGAAGTAATTTACTCGACGAACGAGGGTCCGGTGCTGATCACGGTGCGCAACAGGTTTGTCTTTGTTGCGGAAAGCTTCGATCTTGTCACGGCGCGCAAATTGGCGAACTTACTCATCGATGGGCAGGGAACAGGAGAGATTCGGACCGCGGGAGTGACCGTTCCGCGGTCGGGGCTTTCCGATAGCTGGGTGAGCTTCATGCACTCTTGCGGGATGATCAAAGCGGCGACGCTACGCTAGAGTCACGACTTCCTGGCTGGCTATCAACTGAAGCAGATCCCGCGCGGCGATAGCTTTGCCGAAATACCAACCCTGAGCCAGGATCTCCTGGTCGAGATTGGCAAAATACTCGGATTGTTCCGCTCTTTCCACGCCTTCGACCACCACCTTCACGTGCAGCGCGTTGGCCATCGCCAGAATCTGCGGCACGATCACGGCTGTCAGCGAGCCGGTACCGATCGCCTCTGTAAAGGCGCGGTCTATTTTGATCGCATCCACGGCAAGTTCATTCAGATACGAGAGGCTCGAATAGCCTGTGCCGAAGTCGTCGATGTAGAACGCATGTCCGCGCTCGCGCAGCTTCCCGATGGACGATATCGCCAGTTGATGGTTTGCCGTAGAGCGTTCAGTCAATTCAAGATTGATGCTCCTGGGCGCGATGCTGTGCTTGCGCAGCAGCTTCTCCAGCATCGGTAGAAATTGCGGGTCGGAGAGATCGGCGGCGGCAATGTTGACGTTGATCGGGAAGCCAGGATTGGCGCGTAGAAAATCGCCTAACTCGACAACGATTGCCCGCAGCACGGCGCGCGTAAGTTTGCCGATAAATCCGAGTTCCTCCGCAGCAGCCACGAAGATATCCGGTCGAATGGAGTTCCCATCTTCGTCGATCCATCGCGCCAGTGCTTCCGCGCCGACGATTTCTCCCGTCTTGATATCGACAATGGGTTGGTAGACGATTGTGATTGCATTTTGCCGGAGTGCGCGGCGCAACTGCGTGGCGAGGGACCGCTTTCGGGGCCGCGAGATAAGCGTCAGTCCGAGCGCAATCCCAGCAAGAGCGCCAAGCACCACAAACCCTCCGATAAGGTCGCTGTCTGTTCGCAACGCGTCTCGAAAAGTAATTCCCGCAATCATGCACGGCGCCTTACTCGCGGAACATCGAGATAGATAGATGGCATCTCCCTTGATCACTTCCTTTTCTGCAAAGATTTCCGCATTGGTGATTTTCAAGGGATCACCTGCCGTCCGCAGCACCTCGCCGGTCGTCCGGTTAGTCAGGGTTGTGGTGTAAGTCATGGGAGGTTCCCCGAGACGGCCAAAGGCATTCTGGGCG
>Ga0302326_10016877_pt1 | contig 15254 bp, 17 predicted proteins | sample Palsa_T0_3_FD_202264 | JGI IMG/M metagenome (GOLD analysis project Ga0302326, IMG submission 202264) | Peat permafrost microbial communities from Stordalen Mire near Abisko, Sweden - Palsa_T0_3 | ecosystem: Environmental > Terrestrial > Soil > Palsa > Peat permafrost | place: Sweden: Abisko...
TCCCGGTCTGATCGTAACCGACATCACCTTACAAACCTACCCTACCCCTATCACCGCTCTGTCCGGGTGCCCCATGTTCGCACCAGCGTACGTGGGCCGAAAACGACTTTTTCGATTGCTTTCCGCCGCGGGCATAAGGCAGCCGATGGGCCTTCCTCGGGATTTCCTGTCGAGTTTGTCGGCTTCGCGCTGAACAAGAGCCGTTTTTCATCACCTTCTCTGTGTGGATGCTCTTCCTTGGAAATGTTTTTCTTGCAGAGCGAATGGTCGTGGAAGGAATCTGCAATATGCTTTCACGTTAGAATCGAAAGCTGGGTGAACGGATGAGTGGAAGGTTAGCTGGGAAGACCGCTGTGGTCACGGCAGCAGGGCAGGGCATTGGACGAGCAACAGCAATTGCGTTTGCAGACGAAGGGGCCACCGTATGGGCTACCGATATCAACCAGGAAGCACTACACACGCTGGCTCAAGAATACCCAACGATAGTGTGCCGCCCACTCGATGTACGCAATCCTGAACAGATAACCAAGCTCGCCGGCCAGCTTCCAGAGCCGGCTGTTTTATTTAACGTCGTAGGGTTTGTACACCACGGCACCATCCTCGATTGCAGCGAACAGGATTGGGAATTTTCCTTCGACCTGAACGTGCGCTCCATGTATCGCACGTGCCGCGCATTTCTGCCCGGGATGTTGCGTGCCGGCCGAGGCAGCATCGTGAATATGTCGTCGATCGCCTCCAGCATTCGCGGCGTAGCCAATCGCTTCGTCTACACCAGCTCGAAGGCCGCGGTGGTGGGATTAACGAAGGCCATTGCCATCGATTTTGTGCACCACGGAATTCGCTGCAATGCGATTTGTCCGGGCACGGTACAGTCGCCATCGCTGGAGGGCCGCATTGCGGCCCAAGTCCAGCAGGCCGGGGATGAGGAGCAGGTACGGCGCGAGTTTGTGGCCCGCCAACCCATGGGGAGGCTAGGCCGCCCGGAGGAGGTTGCCGCCCTGGCGGTCTACCTGGCATCGGACGAGTCCAGTTTCACCACCGGCCAGACACACGTGATCGATGGCGGATGGAACATCTGAAGGAAAATTACAGCTGGATGAAGGAGCCGCCGATCTGCTTAGACCGCTGCTTTTCTTACTTTGGCCCAGCGCTTACGCTGTGCGGCGGCAATCTTCTTGCGCGCTTCCACGCTCAACACGCGTTTGCCTTTGACCTTAGGCGCCGCGGAACCATTCACCGAACCTGCGCTCCGGCCACTCCCATTGCGTGACCCTTGCAACAATGCTTTCACTTGCTGTAATCGCGAAATTTCGTCATTGATGTGTTCTAAGATCTCTTTGGTATTCAAAACGCTCGTCTCCGGACGCATAAAGTCGTCCCCGATAGAATAGCAAATCTCACTCATGGCAGATACCGCAGTCCTACAAGAAATGATCATCGAGCGGACACCCAAGTGCCTAAGTGGAACTGGAGCCGCTGCTTGTTCCTGAAAACATCACTCAATCGGCTACGTGGCAGGTCGATGCTCGACCCCCGGGCCGCCTCCGCAGAGCAGTTATTTCTCGCCCCGCCATTTAGCCAAGAAGTGGTGGCGGCTATCCGCCTTATCTCCACCCGCTTGCCGCTCAAGCCAGATGAAGCCTCACGACTGCTATGGCAAAACGAAAGTAATGCCGCCTGCCAAGCGGAGTACGAGGCGTTGCAGCCCCTATTTAACAAGATTGAAAACCCAGGCCGGGTGCTGGAAATTGGTCCGGGCTTTGGCCGTTCGGTAGTCTTCTTTCACCAGAAAGGGCTGTTCGCAGAAAGCGAAATAAGTCTCTACGATGCCGACGGAACCAGCACCAGGTATAAGCAGAAATACTACGACCAGCCTCCCCGTTGGCCCGACACTTCTTCGTTCTGCGGCAATCTCTCCCTGTTACAGACCATGCTTAACTATAACCAGGTGCAGCAATTTCGCATCTTCGATGCGCGGCAGATGCCACTGGCTGCGTTACCCGGACCCTTTGACTTGATCTACGGCTTTTACAGCATTGGCTTTCATTGGTCGCTCGAATATTACTTGGACGATCTGGAACCTTTGTTGCACCAAAACACAATTGTGATTTGCACCCTGAACAAGAATTTTCGTACGTTTCCACGACTGCAGCAATTTTCTACGCGGGTGGTGAAATGTCGCGAGGTAAAGAAGAAGGCCCCTCCGCTGCGGCTGCTGATCCTGAGCAAAGGGCCGCTGCCGGAAGTGGGACAGTCGCTGGTCGAAGCCTTCCCGGAGAGTTATCGTTAACCATATGTGCGGACGCTATGTGCGTAAATCAACGCGAAGAGAAATTGCTAACTGGTTTGCCGCCGAGGACGCGCAGGGGGTGGAGTGGGGCCCCAGCTATAACGTCGCGCCGCAGACCTTTCAACCGGTAGTACGCCTGCATCGCGCTACCGGGCAGCGCGAAATTGTGCTCATGCGCTGGGGCCTGGTTCCTTTCTGGTCAAAAGACTCGAAGATCGGCTACTCCACCATCAACGCCAAGGCCGAAACCGTAGCCACCGCGCCGGCGTTTCGCGAGGCCTTTCGGCGCCGGCGATGCCTGGTGCCGGCAGACGCATTCTATGAGTGGCAGAAGCTGGACCGCAAACACAAACAGCCATTCGCCATTGCCCTGGCCAGCCGCGAACCCTACGGGCTGGCCGGATTGTGGGAACGGTGGAAGGATCCCCAGACCAATTCCCAGACCAATCCCCAGACCAATGCGACGTCCAGCGAGTGGCTGGAAACGTTTTCCATCATCACCACCGAGGCCAACCAGGTGGTTGCCCCGCTGCACCACCGGATGCCGGTCATTATCGAGCGCAAGGACTACGCCCGCTGGCTGGGCGGCCCGGATTTCCTGCCAGAGGCACTAGCAAGAGCCACGAGTGCGGCTTTTATTAAGGAAAGCCGCATGAAGATCCGCGAAGCCAACGAGGTTGACAGGAAATCCGGGGGAGATCCGGCACAGCCGCCGCTCGATCTGCTGCGGCCCTTTCCCGCCGAACAGATGACTGCCTGGAGAGTGGATAAGTCGGTAGGAAATGTGCGCAACGACGCCGCGCATTTGCTCGAAACTCCTCCCGATGAGCCCCCAGATGAGCCCTGGCTGGGCTTTGTTTCCGATCCGCAACAGTGACAACAGCCCTCCGGCTCTTGATTTCACGCCGCCAAGTGCCTGTCCAGCATTGACTTCAACCCGATTGTCACCGTATCCGCAACAATACCGCTGTCCATCACGGGGAACCGGGCGGGTGTTGTTCCGATAAATAACAGACAAGGTTACGTAATTAAAAATCTCTAACCTACGTTACTTACGATGTAACGAAAATAGTGCTCAATGCTGTTGAACAATCGCCAAAACTGGGGCATACTTTGAATTAGTCAGTCGTAACTATTGCTGTATTTAGTTATGTTTTGAAGGGTGCCCATCCTCCCCGGCCCTGCCCTTCTTTTTGCCGTTGGTTCTCCCCCAAAGAAGACCGGAGAAATGCTATGAGTCCTCTACGGAGACATGGCGGCGGACGTCCTCGCTCCGCCCAATCCGCCCTGGACGTTGCCGAGCGTTGGGGCATATCAGAAAAAGCGGCGCGCCGTTTGGCCAGGCGAAATCTTAGCGATGACGTCATGGCTATCCTGGTGTACGAAAGCAAGCGGTATGCTGCAGCGCAGCGCCGGGATATTCCGGCCCAGGGGAGATACACCGGCGGGATGCGGGCCCTGGGCATGCGCAGCCGCATCCCAGCAGGCCGTGCATGAGCCGGGATTACTCCGTTCAGTGGCCGGCGCGACGGCAACTGGTGAAAGAGTGCGCCCGCTTGCGGCTGGGACTGGACGTCGGCAGACTGGCGCGGCAGAGCATGATTCGCCGCGTCCGCAAGGGCGACGTCAAGTATGCCCGTAAGCTGACCAATTCACGCACCGTGATTGTGCTTGATCACGCAGGCGGCGAGCGGGCCTTTCTCTACAGCAGCGCGACCAAGGAAATCATCAGCTTCCTGGGGCCCGACGCGCCGGAGATTGCTGACTGGGTTCAGGGACAGGCTGCCCCGCTGCCACTGGTTCATCCTGTCTGGTTTCGGCGGCATGGTGCGCGCAGATGAAAAACGGCGGCGACAGGGCTCTGCCCGCGAATCCTCCACCGGCAAATCTGGCCGCGGAGATGGCGATCCTGGGCGCCATCCTGCTGAACAATGGCCATTACCAGGAGGCGGCCGGCCGCATCGAGGCGGTGGACTTTTCGCTCGACTCCCATCGCCGCGTCTTTGCCCGCATGGGCGAACTGATCACTGAGGGTGCCCGGGTCGATATCGTAACCCTGGCGGAGCAGTTACAGCGCCACAAGGAGCTGTCGGGAATTGGAGGAGTCGCGTGGCTCGCCGGGCTTACCGAGGGCCTTCCGCGGCGGCTGTCCATTGAAGACTATGTTCGCATCGTGAAAGACAAGTCTCTGCTGCGGCAGGCGATTGCGGAGAGCGACCGGGTAGGGGTGTTGGCCGGCGATCAGTCCGGCTGCGCCGAAGAGATCTTAGCCGACGCGGAGTCTGCCTTCCGCCGCATTGCCGGTAAGGCCATCACTTCCGGACTTACTTCGGTAGCCGAGTATGTCGCGGGTCACTATCCGTCGATCGATCGAATGTTCGAGCAGAGTGCGCGGCTGAGCGGCATTTCTTCCGGCTTCTGGGATCTGGATAATCTTACCGCCGGGTTTCAGCCCAAGGAGTTGACCATCCTGGGCGCGCGGCCCTCGATTGGCAAGACGGCGGTGGCGGGAAACATTGCCGTGCATGTTGCCATGTCAGGCAAGACAGTGGCTTTCTTCAGTTTGGAAATGCCCAGTAAGGCGCTGATCGATCGCATGTGCTGTGCGCGCGGCCAGGTCGATTTACAAGCCCACCGTCATGGGAGGTTGAGTGAGATACAAAAGGAACACTATCTGCACGCGTTGGCCGAGATCATCGAGGTGCCGTTATACATTGACGACCAACCAGGACAGACCGCGACCTCGATTGAGGCCAAGGCGGCGCGATTGCAAGCCAGTACCGGCCTCGATCTGGTGGTGGTGGACTACCTTGGGTTGATGGCCGCGGAGCGTAAGGGAATGGAAAACCGCGAGCAGGTGGTGGCGGCCATCAGCCGGGCTATGAAGGGCCTGGCCAAGCGTCTCAACGTGCCGGTGATTCTGCTGTCGCAATTGAACCGCGAACTTTATAAGCGGGTAGACAAGCGGCCGATTCTTTCTGACTTACGGGAGTCGGGCGCCATTGAGCAGGATGCGGATGTGGTGTTGTTTTTGCATCGCGAAGAATACTACGACCGCAAGGACGCGTCGTTGACGGGGAAGGGTGAATTGATTATCGCCAAGGCGCGCAATGGGCCGCTGGGGACGGTGCATCTGCATTACGACGCTCGCACCTGCCGGTTTTCGAGTGAAGCTAGGGACTGAGTTACTGCCGGCGATTTCTTCTGCCCATTCCCAATCCCAGTCCCAGGCGCATGGTGGTTTTGATGGGGGCCTCCTCCCGGTCCAGCTCTTCGGATTTTTGCTGCCAGCGAATGATCGCGGAGCCGGTGTCGAGCCCGCGCACGGCTTCCCGCAGCAGTAACTGCCGCGGTTGCGTTGCCTGTTGAACAAATGTATAGACTGCGTACCTGGTCTCATCGGCAACGTCGTCCAGCGGATCGCCGGGTATCTTGCGAATGTCTCCTGGCCGCGCATCGTCATGCATCCGAGTACGCAGGGCTTCGAAGGTTCGTGGGCACACGTCGGTAATTTCAAACTCCCCCGTGCGCAGCATGCGGTACAGCAACTGCCAGCCACCCAATCGATCATTCGACGCTCGTTCGCAGGTGATTTCCCAGGGGTCGAGCACCTCGTTGATTTGGTCGGCGATGGTGTGCCCGTCGCCAATCTCCTTAAAGTTGGCTGGGTCGAGATAGGCGGCCACAATCCGTCTTCGCTGGCCGTTTTCGTCTGGCTTGATAAACGCGTCGACGATCATTTCTGCCAGTTGGTATGCGGGAACGTGAGGCAGCACCAGCTCACCAATCTTGCGAATACGTCCCTGGGGGAATTCCTGGCTCTGCTGCTCTGCCAGGCGCTGGGACTCGAGGCCCTGAATTTCTACCGCATGGTGAACCTCGGCCGGGCCGCGCACGTAGAGGCCAACGGAAGAGGAGGACTTACCGTAGCCATAATCAATGGAGAGGAAGTGGTTGTGCCACCACTCCACACCTGCCTCGGCCAGGGGCCTGATCATGCCTGCGTTGATGAAAGGGAAGTAGGCGCCCTCGAGAGTGCACCAGCAGCCCTGCTCCATGGCGGCCGCGGAGCCGCCGGACATCATGTGCAGGCGGCGGGCATAGTTCGCGTCGAGTAATTTGTGGTCGGAAAGTTTGCCCGGGATGAAGGCTACGGAGAAGGGTATCGCTTCGCCGTCGGAAGGCCAGCAGCGATCGCGGTAAAGCTGGCCGGACTGCGCAGCTTGCTGGCGGTTGTGCACCGGGCAGTGGCCGCGAAGAAACAGCGCCTGGTGCCAGGCCGCGCCGACATTGCCGGGGTTGGAGGTGAGGCGCATCCGCAGTCTCAGCGTGGGATCGGTGGAACTCAAGCGGCCGAGGATATTGCGCACTTGCTTTTCTGTATGCAGAGTGGATTCATCAAAGCCGATGAACGAATAGCGTGGGCCCAGGTACTTCCACACATCCTCGTCGGTCTTCATGTAAGCGAAGCGGATGGTGGCTCCGGAGGGAAAGCTCCAGGTCCATTTAGGGGAACCTACGAAGACTCCGCCCAGGGGCCCGTAGAGGCGGCGGGTTTTGTCGATGATGTCGGTCATCTCGACGAAGGAGGAGCGAAAGACGATGGCGCGCAGGTTGGGGTTCAGGAATTCCTGCACCGCATCCATCAACATGGTTTCGGTTTTGAGGGAGCCGGCGGAGCCGCCGAAGAGCAGGATGTCGGCTTGGGAATCGAGCGCGGCTTGCTGCGCGGCGGTGGCGGGCATCCAGGGGTTGCCGGGCTCATGGGTCATGGGGAAGTTCTTGCCCTCTGATCCTCTCTGTCGACGAATGGTCATCTCGACCGAAGTGTCGATGGGCCTGGGGCCCGCCTAAGAAGGTGAAAATGACGCGTACGAAAGTTGAGTGGGTGGCCCAGGTCTCGCTTTTGAGACCTGGGCCACCCACTCAAAGTCTGGAGACTCTGTGTGGAGACTCTTTCCGGGAAATGTTTCGAACTACATTTCCTGGTCGGGGGTGGGTAGATCCATCCAGGCTGCCCGGTAGAAGGGCACTACCTTGGGGTTGGAGGCGGGCTTCGCCGCCAGTGCTTCGAGCAGCGAATCGAGCGCTTTCAACTGTCCACTGATGTTTCCTTTGGTCTGCTCCGTGGTCAGGTTGGCCAGCTCCCAGTACCTGTTCAGTATTTGATCGCGATCAAACTTCATACAATGCACCTCGTTTCGGTTGTTGTTCGTGTATTATCTGGCTTCATGGGAAGCAAAGATAAAGGCAAGAAAGAAACCAAGAAAGCGCCCAAACCGAAACCCAAAGTAGAGCCCGGCCGCAAGCGCGGAGAAGATACCCGCTTGGGTGGACCACCACCAAAGATCTGATCAGGAGCGCAAATCTTTGTGACGCACGGTGATGTTGCGTCCGTCTTCGGTGCGAACCCGCGCGATCCGCATGTTGGGATCCACGTAGACCACCCTGGCTACTGTGCCGTCAGCCAGCCGCACCCTTGAACCCTTGGCGACCGTTCCCTTCGCGATTCCATTTTTGGAGTTAAACCGCTCCATGGCTGAATCGTTGAGCGCCCTGGCGGCGGCCACCGCCGCGGGAGCGCTTCGCCCCGCGAGCTCCGCATTGCGCGCCTTCTTGTAGTCGTGGTGCTCCTGCCGGTTTGCCGCCAACACCTGGCGAGGAACAATCTGCAACTCCTCCGAGGCTCCGTTGGGCATTTGCAACTGCAGTGAATCGCTGCGGTAGCGATATTCCCCATCGCCCAGGGCGAAGTTGTCCTGCTCTCGCAACACCGTGAAGTGCCGTCTCACCGCGGCGACGACGGCATTTTTTGCCTGTGGGGAATCGACCGCAATCTGGGCCGCTCCATAGTCGCTGACGGTCTCCGCCGGCTGACCCTCCTGGTTGATTTTTTCCTGCAGGCGGTGCGGATTCTTGGCATCGCGGGTAGCCGCCAGGGTGGCTCCGGGAATCTGCCGGATCAGCTCCGCCAAGCGGGCCTTGTAGGCTGCCATGGCTTCGGTGGCCAAAGCCTGGTTGATCGCGGGATTTCCCGTTGGCTGCACGATCTTCCGGCCAGACGTGGGTTCCTTCGTTCCCGGCCGCAACTGGGGCTCGAATCCCAAGTCAGTCAGCGAGGTAACCACAGGCTCAAAGCCAAGGGTGTGCAGCGGATGGCTCGACATCATCATTTCCCAAAAGGTTGCCTGAAAGGGGCCGTTGTTTAAAAAAATATGGGCGAAACCTCTCGCCCACGGTGGGGTTCGCATCGTATGTGAGGTTGTTGTAAGGAGAGAAAGATGAAAACGAAATGGCTTGCGAGTCTCATCCTGGCTTCAGCAGTATCCGCTCCAGCCTTTGCCCAAGTCGGTATCTACATCGGCCATGAGCCGCCTCCGCTGCGTTACGAGGTGCGGCCGGCTATGCCGGGAGCGGGTTACGCCTGGGTCGATGGATATTGGAACTGGTCCGGGGGCAGATATGTCTGGGCCCCTGGCGAATGGCGCAGGCCTCCCTATGCGGGCGCATATTGGAACCACCCCCACTACGACCACTATGACCGCGGATGGGCCTACCATGCGGGTCACTGGGATCATGAAGATCACGGCGACCATCACGACTGGGATCACGACCGCCGCTAAGTTCCAACGACGTTCAACCGGGTCCGGCCTAGAACGTTGGCCGGGCCCCTGTTTTTGCTAGCCCCAACTACGAGTGGTCGGGTGCCCCATCCTTCGCGCTCTTTGCGAAGGGTGGGATACCACTAGTCTGCCCCGAAGCCCTTCCCCCGCACATTATGCTTATCCCACCCTTCGCAAAGAGCGCGAAGGATGGGGCACCCGATCATTTTCTTAGCCCTCACTTAATACTTTTAGATTGCTGTCTATCTGCTGGGCTTTTAACAGATTAGCCTTGGGTAAGTAGCCCACCTGTCCTTTCGAGTAAACCTTGACGTACTGCGGATCGCTGCCCCGGTCGGGCGGGGACGACGCCGCCCCTGAACCAGCAGATGGACCAGCAAAATATCCTGCCAGGCCGTGGCGTACCGGGGTGGCTTGCGAGGGCGGTTTGGCCAGGTTCCCGGTCAACGGTGTGGAGACGCCCGGCCCGCTGGTGGGCGGATGGTTCGGTGGAGGCATCACCAGGCTTTGCGCTTCGGCCGGTGACAGGATCTTCTGCAACAGCCTGCTGGACTCGTCTTGCGGATCGTCTGCCATGGCTACAGTTTCCCTATCTTGCCGAGATTGCCGGCAACGCCGCTGCCCACCTCGTCCCAAAAGCCGGGCGTTTTGGCCGCTTGGGTTTCGTCGCCCAGAAGACTGTCCGCGGCATTGGAGGAAGTGCCATAGAGCGACTGGTTGGCGCTGATCGGTAAGCCCGACGCGCCCAGCGCGGCCTGGTTATAACCGGCTTCGCTGGCGATGCGGCTCTGCTGCGCCCGCGCCAGGTCGCTGGACAGATCGCGTGTATTCTGCTGCGCCCCGGCCGCCGCCGTGGCCGCATCGGCGGCGCTGTTCTGCCCCGTCCGCCGGGCTTGCGCCTGCAGCGCCCCGGCCAGCGAATTCGCACCCGCGTCGGATACATTCGCCAGACCAGTATTGATGGTCTGGTCGAACTCCCCTCCCTTGGTGTAAGGATTGCCGGATACGAATTTCGCCAACTGGTTGTTGTAGTTGCCGATGGCATCTTCGGTCCCGCCGAAGGCCGACTGCGCGTTGCCGAAGTCGGTCGCGTTCTCATTCGATGCGGTGTTGAATGCTTGCGTGGATTGGCCTCTGCTCATGGTTGTCCTCTCAGGTCTCGGGTGAAGTGCGCGAGCTCGCGATCGACACAAGTGAATCCGGCTCGTTGCAGCGGTTTCTGGATCATCTTCTTCAACGGACGGGGAACAAAGCATTCCAACCAGCGAAAGCCCATCCGCTTTAACACATAAACGAAGCCATCGATCTCCACCCGGCTGCAGGCGGTCGCCCTGGGATCACAGCCCACAAAGCGCAGTTCGGCCACGGCTTCCGCATAGATACAGTTGCGGATGGCTCCCCGCTCGTCCACGCCGACCAGGGCGAGCGAAATCGACGGGCCAAAAAGCCAGGGCAGCTCATAGCCGGTCCCCTGCGCGGCCTGGTGCTCGCGGTGCAGCTCCACGATGCGCGGCCAGTCCTCATGGGTGGCCTGACGCAGGGTCATGCGCGTCATCGCACGGTCAGCCCGTGCTTGACGGCATAGGTAAGCATCTGTTGCTGTGACGTATTCAGCGCTTGCGCTACCTCCCGCACGGCGGCTGCCGGGTCCAGGCTGCCCAGGTTGTCTTTTGGGTGAACAGCACCGCATGCCGGGCAGGCGTCATAGCCAATGGCCAGCTGAAGCAGGTGCCGGTTGCCGCGCTCATCGCGCAGCTCGATCACGTGGAAGCCGCTCCCCAGGTCAAGATACTGCTGGTGCAAACTAAACATTGGCGTACAGCCTCCCGCCATTGTTGCCGCTGGCTCCGCCCCCGCCGGCGGCTCCTCCGCTGACCCCGCCGGATGCGGTGACCACGGGCGTAGCGGAGTAGCCACTGCCCGCGCTTCCAGGCAAAATCTGCGTCACCGAGCCCGCGGAGACGACGGTCGTCGCCGTGGCGCCGCTGCCGGAGCTATCCGTGATGGTGAGCAACGGCGCGGACGTGAGGCCGTTGCCGGGGTTGACGATCTGGTAGGCGACGATCGCTCCCCCCGTCACCACCGCATGAATCACCGGTAACACCAATCCACTCGCATTGGCAATGACCGACACCTTGCCTACCGGCACCCAGGTATCGGGGAATGTCTGTGCCAGTTGCGGTTTCATTTGATATTTCTGCCCATCCCATACCACGAAGCCGCTGGCCGCGTAGGCAACATTCATGATGGTGCCGGAGGGAATCACTTTGGAATTGGAGCCTAGAATCGAGGCCCACGAGGTACCTGCTCCCCCGGAGCCATAGACGCGAACGGTGGCGGTGCCGCCGCCCGCTACAGAATCTACCGTCGCGTAGTTTGACTGGTTGAGGGAAAGATTGCTCCCGGTCGCGGCCGAGCTTACCAGGCCGGAGCTGACTGCGCCCGGCTGCACCAGGTAGCTGCTCCAGTTCTGTTGGTTGTAACTCGATCGCAGCCGCCAATAAAGAGTCGCGCCGGGGTTGGGCAAAACATAACTGGTATTGGTGCTGACCGGGTACACCGTGACGCCCGACACAAAGTTAGCCACCGGCGAGCTGGAGAGCTCATGGTAGACCGGCGCGCTCGCGGAATTAGTAATGGCCACGCTGAAGCTGCCATTCGCCCCGCTCACACTCAGCTGCGAAGGCGCCGGAGGCGAGGTAAAGCTAGCCACGCGGGTATCGATCTTGGCGATCGGCGCGCTGCCCGTCTGCGCGTACAGCGATTGCAGCGCAAGGTGAATGCTGGTCAGCGTCTCCCGCAGATCGCTGTTTCCCCTGGCGGCCGAATTAATCTGTGCAAGATTTACGCTAAGTGCCATCGCTGGTTCTCCCGGTATAGAGAGGACGAGTAAACAGGCTGCAATACTTGAGCGCGAACCAGGCGTTCGCGGCCGTCCCGTTGGTAAAGCGCATGCGGAAGCGCTCGTTTTGCCCCCGAGCCCCTCCGTCGTAGCCCTTCCAGTTTTCCGGGGTTAAGGGAAAGGGCGCCAGCTTGATCTCGTTGGCTCCCGGCTGTTGTGAGTTGGCGAAGCTTCTAGCCACCATCACGGATACGCTCATGGAACCCTGGCCGAGGGCGTTGATGGTGACCCCACCCAGCATAGAGACATCCATCAGGTCCTGGGTGCTGGTGGTTTCGTACACGCATTCAATCCCACTGCCGTTGTCGTTGTAAAGGCCGGTTGCGATCATCTGCACGCTGCCATCGGGAGACGACGATCCGATCAACACCTGCGACTGCCGGAGCGCCCCGAAGGAAGACGCATTGACCGGTAACTGACGCTCACAACGGATAGCTAAAGACCCGGCGATATCGTCGACACTCCATTTCCGCGCCGCACCCATGGCTACCTCGCGGCCGGCATATTGGCTAAAGTGGATGGGCCCCGAAATCCCTTCCATGTAGTTCATGGTGAGGGTCTGGTTGGGCACAGTCGCGTTTCCTACCGGCACGCCAATGCGGATTTCTTTATTCTCTTCGTCGACCGAGCACCAGATCAGGTGTTGATAGTCCCAATTGATGGTCTGCCACAGGGTAGGGATCTCTTTGCTCATCAGTTTTGGCTGCGGTTCGGAGGGCGCATAGGCGTAGGCTCCGCTGCGATGAACAAAGAACAGGAATTCGTTGGTGACGCAGACCGCGCGCGGGCCGCAGGGACCTACCCCCTCCCAGCGCTGCTGCACCGACCAGGTAGAAGGGTCGGTGGCGGTGGGCGAGATGGTAAAACCGGAGCGCTCTTTGAGAGAAAATAAGGTTCCTTGAAATTCGCGGGCGCAGATCGAGCGCTGTCCGTTGCCGTTGGCGACCTGGATGGGGCTGGTGTCGCCGTAGTAGGACTCCGCGTCCGCGGCCAGCGAGATGTAATGGCCTGAGCCGTATCCATCGACCCCGCTCAACACCACGCGATCGTTTGAGGGCGAGTAGTACACATCGACGGCTGCAGGTGGCTGCACGCAGCGCAGCCGGTCCGTCATGTCGGTCGAGGTCTCTGCTTCCAGAAACTCGTCGGTGAAGTTGAAGAACGCAGTGGTGGTTGCGTTATCGGCAATGACGGTTGCCGTGATGGAGATGCCGGCGCTGACCGTCGCCGAGGGAATGTAAAAGAACGGGCCCACGTTGGTGCCGTCTGCGACCGAGAATCCAATCGTCCGGTTGATGGTGTTGCTTGGGCCGGTGGGAATGTTCGCCATGTAGAGTTGTTCGCCTGGTACATCAACATTGATTGACGTGAAGGCTGCGACCGTAGGGCTCAGATTGCCGTTACGGTTGGTGAAAGCGATGCTGGCGTAGCGAAGGCCGCTGCCTGCGTCGGGAGCGATGTTGCCTCCTGGCCCCGCACTGTTGGCCACCGGAGGTGGCGGCCCACTCGCCGGGGCAGTAATCGTGGCGGTGGTAAGCGGCTGAAATGATCCCACCAGCGCGTAGCTGTTGGTAGCGGGCGCGGCGGATCCAGTGGTGACATCGGCTTCATAAAGATTCACTCCCGTAATTTGATCGAGCGTTGAGGGAATGGGGATTTGGATTGCATCATCGAGCAGGGTGTCGATCAGCACGCCGGGCAGCGAGGGAAGGGTTTCGCCGGCGGTGTTGGTGAAGGTGGCCAGGATGTATACATCGCGCCCGGCAGCAAAGCTGCCCGAGCCCGAGGCGCGCTCTACCGTGGGAGTGGCCGGGGGGGTAAGTCCGCCAGGCGTGACCCGGGCAGTGTTGGCCGAGGGTGGGGCGGCGCCGGCGGCGGTATTAGTCACCGTGACTGTGGCGCCAAGAGCAAAGTGTCCCACCTGGGCAAAGCTGGCCGGGGAAGGAGCCGCGGTACCAGTGACTACGTCGGCTTCGTACACGTTGACAGCTGTTGGTTGATAGGCAGAGGCAAGACCCCTGATCCATCCGGCCAGGCTGGCGAGCGTAGGCACAGTAAATCGCGCGGCGTCGTTCAGGTTCGTATTGACCAGGATGCCGGCCGCCGACGGAATGCTTTCTCCCTGGGCATTGACGTAGGTGATCTGCAGGTAGACATCGCGTCCGGCGGCAAAGGTTCCACCGCCGGCGAGGCGGGTGGGCTGGGGCCCGTTGGGCGCGGGCAGGCGGTTCACCAGCACCGGGGTCAGCTCTTCCCACGTTACGCTGCCATCGGTAACCGTAGCGTTTTCTGCCAGCGGCCAGGTTGGCTCAGTCGCCGTGGTGGAGCCGGCGATGGTGCAGCGATAGAGGTGCCCATTGCCGCCGACGGCGGTGGGCTGTACATATTCCCCCACCAGGTAGGCGGTGGAGGCGAGCCAGGCTGCGCCCAGGGGCTTTTGTCCATAGGGATCCAGTTGCTGGGTGCTGAGCGAGTAGACGTTGATGGGGGCTTTGGGTGTTTTCAGGTCAGAGTAGGCAATCAGCGCCCGGTTGTACGCCTCGGTCATGATGGCATGCGCGTTCGCGGGTTGGGTCACCAGCGGCCCCTGCACGCGTACCAGATGGCCGCTGCCCACCGGCTTTTCGATGAGCAGAAAGCCGTCAGTATCGAAGACCATGGGGACTTGAAACAGCGTCTCGCCAGGATTTTCGGGAGTGTAGATCAACCCTGCGAGTCCGGTGATCGCGGCCTGGTTTGGCGATTGCAGTGCCGTCTGCAGGCCGTACCGCGTGGCCACGGTGGTGAGCTGGAACCTGCAATTTCTGCAGACAGCCGCAACTCCCATAGGCAGCACGGTAGGATCGTCATTGTCGACAAGTCCACCAAACCGCGTGAACTCGTGCGGAGTAAAACCGTCAAAATTCATTGCGTGGAAGAGCGTCTCCCTCAGCGGCTAGAGCCGCGCACCCCTGATAGAGCTGTACCAGCCCCGGACTTCAGTCCGGGGGAGCGGGTTTTCAAACCCGCGTGAACGCTCCGGTGTATAAGCTCGGGGCTTTAGCCCTGGTGGCGGGGTTTAAAACCCTCTGCGTCACGAATGCCGTGATTCACGAAATCTGCCTCCCCATATGTCCAAAAGTGGGATGAATTTCTCGTGGGTCGCGTGGCGTGTTCACACCAGGGCTAAAGAGTCTGCGTGAGAGCTCGACTTCCCTCAGGGGACAACTTTACGGGCTGCGCGAAAGCTCTGTTTTGTATCAGGGCACGACTTTAGTCGTGCCGTAAACGGTTGAGAAAACCTCGGGCTTTAGCCCCTGAGGGCATCTTTTTATCAGCGCACAAGAGAATTTAGAGGATAGAAAAAACGTACCTCAGCGGCTAAAGCCCGGTAGGGCCATGTTATTTACGGCACGGCTGAAGCCGCGCCCTTCCAGAACCGAGTTCTCACACACGCTCT
>Ga0302326_10016878_pt1 | contig 15254 bp, 12 predicted proteins | sample Palsa_T0_3_FD_202264 | JGI IMG/M metagenome (GOLD analysis project Ga0302326, IMG submission 202264) | Peat permafrost microbial communities from Stordalen Mire near Abisko, Sweden - Palsa_T0_3 | ecosystem: Environmental > Terrestrial > Soil > Palsa > Peat permafrost | place: Sweden: Abisko...
TCTCAAGGCCGCGCAAATCGGAGCTTTGTGGCGACAATGGATGCGCCGGCGTAGTACCTTCGGCGTTTCTGACGAACAGTAACGCGCGGTTTCATTTTTTGGCCGTGCGTTTCAACGATATCGTGCGCTCACGCCGCTTCCGTCTTCTTGTCAGTACTTTTTTGCAAATGCTTCAACGCCAACCTCAGCATGGAAATTTCCGCTTCAACGAGGTCCATTCGCCTATCAAGGCCAATATCGTCCACCGCCGTTTTCGTGACTGCATGAAAAGCGACGCCCATCTCATTATCTTCGTGCCACTGCACTTTAGCGTGGAGATTCAACCCCTTTATCGGGATGTGCAAATCCAGAACCTCGGTGAAATTCTGCACCTTGGGAAATTGCAAGCGGGCACCGGTGTCGGAAATATCGCGTACCACGCAGTCGACGGCAGTCGTGCTGTTTTCAAAATATACAAAGGCTCGAAAGAAGCATGTGTTGCGCCGGGGAGACTCTCGCCTTTCTATCATCGGCGGCTCGCAGCGTTACCGCCGGCGATATTGAACTGGAGATGTCGGCCAGACACTGGCCAACATATTTCAAATAAAATACTGCCAATGGCGCCGATCGAACGAGGGACTAAGGACATGGCTGCTCCACAGCGTATGGTCGCCTAATGTGGGCGAGCTGTCTTGCGCAGAAGTACTTATACGAACGCGGATTTTCTTTCGTCTGGTTATTGCGCGGTGACCGGTCGTAGAAACGCGTCAAAGCGTCAGGCACGGATTTAAAGCGCGACAACAGAAGAGGACGCAATTCGTCCGGTTTGCTTCACGGGGCATGGTGCGTCACCGGCGGCGGCAGGTAGCTGCGTACCGAAGTCGCGAGCGTCATCGGATTGAAAGGCTTGGATAATACGCCTTGGGCGCCGAGCGAGATGAAATGTTCGATCTCGCTGCTCTGCGTCCGGGCGGTCAGGAATACAATCGGGATGTGGGCAGTCCGCGGGTTCTTGCGCAGATTGGCAAGCGTCGTCGGTCCGTCCATGAGCGGCATCATGACATCCAGCAGGATGAGTGACGGCGACCATTCGGCGGCCGTCACCAGTGCATCCGCGCCGGATGCGCAGGCCCGTGTCGTAAATTCCCGGTCCAGACCGAGCGACACGTCCACGATTTCGCGGATGTCCGGCTCGTCGTCCACGAGCAAAATGCGAATGTCAGTCATATCATCTCCCTGGATACGCTCGCCAATCGCGATGCCAAGCGATCACGCACCGTTGCGACGAGGTTGTCGATTGAAGAGTGCGACTTTGCCAGCGCGGCTTGCTCGCGGGGGTCATCCGCCAAGTTTGCACTATGCGCGGAGAAAACGACCACCGGAATTGCATTGCCCTTGCTGTCACGCAGTTCGGGCAGTAGATCGGGGCTGGCCGCCTTCGCGAGCTCGACGTCAAGTACCGCAAGGTCGAAGTCGCCAGCTTTCAGCGCGCGCTGCGCCGCCTCGATCGAGTTGACGGTAACGACGTCGGCAATTTCGCCGAGGGCGCGAGCGACGAGATTATCATCGTCGACGTGAAGAATTCGTGGACGTCTGTTGGCGTTGCGCACAACAGACTTGGCAAGCAGGTGCACGAGGCGGTCGAAGTTCACCGGCTTGTTGAGCCAATCCAGGACATTAAGCTTGGATGACCGTAAGTCGTCGCGCTCGGGGTTGGTATCGGCGGATACAACAATGATCGGCGTGTCGTGGTATTGCGGCAGCTCGCGCAAACGCACGATGAGACTTACGCCGTCACCATCGGGCAGGTGGATATCAACCAGAATTGCGTGATATTGCGTCGCCTCCGCCCGCGCAAGCGCCTCGCTCACCGAATAGGCGAAGTCTGTGACAAATCCGACTTGCCGAAGCTGTGCGCGCAACGTGAGCGCCGTATCGAGATCGTCTTCGCAAAGCAAAAGGCGCGTTGCGTCCGGTTTCGTTTCAGGATCGATGGCCAGGCTGGCCACATGATCCCAACAGGGTAGCTGGACGTGAAAGATCGTTCCGCCGCCGGGCGCGTCAGCGAAGCCGACTTCGCCACTGAGCCGGTCGACGATCTGCTTCACGATGCTCAGGCCAAGACCAGTGCCTCCCTTCTGTCGCGCGTCGCCGGCATCGGCCTGCGCGAATTTCTGGAAGATGAGCGGCCTGAAGTCGACGGGAATGCCCTGACCGTGGTCGCGCACCGTAACACGGACCACGTCGGCTCCTTTCTTGATCGCGACCACCACTTCACCATCCGGCGGAGAAAACTTGATTGCGTTTGAGAGCAGGTTGGTGACAACCTGGAGCAGCCGGTCCGGATCGGCTCGTACGTCAGCGCCGGCAAGGGCCTCCTCAAGCCGAATACGCACCCCGTAGCCTTCGGCGAATCCCCGATTGGCCTCGATCGCCTGCGCCACCAACGTTCGAACTTCGACGCGACTGAAATTGAAAACGACGCGTCCGGCCTCCATCTTCTCGATATCGAGAATATCGTTGACCAATCGTACCAGACGCTGACTGTTGGTATGCGCGATCGTCAACAAGCGGGCCATCGGAGTAGGCAGGTTTCCGGCTGCGTTACCCATGAGCAGGCCCAGCGAGCCGGTGATCGATGTCAGCGGCGTTCGCAGCTCGTGACTCACCGTCGAGACGAATTCGTCTTTCAATCGTTCCAGTCGTTTGCGCTCGGCGGCATAGCGCAGGGCTCTTAGAAGCGGCCGCCTCTCGATTTGGCCTTTGATGAGATAGTCTTGGGCGCCTTCTTGCAAGGCTTGCTCGGCAAGCGACTCGTCGTCCAGACCAGTGAACACCACGAGCGGGATACGCGGCGCGGCGGCGTGCGCTCGCCGGATCGCTCCCAATCCTTGCGCATCGGGCAACCCCAGGTCGAGCAAAATAATGTCGACCCCGCACTCGGCAAGATGCCTTTCGGCAGCGCTCATGCAATCCACGTGCACCAATTCGGTGCTATGCGAACCTTGTTCGTTTAACATTTCACGGATCAAACGGGCGTCTCCGGGTTCATCTTCGACGAGGAGAATCGCCTTGATCAATTTTGCACTCATCCGCTTTGCGCCCGTTCAACTTGACAGTCGGGAGGTGTGAGATTTCGGGCGCCGGAAGAGTCACCCGCGATGACCAGCCGTTGTCTCGGGCCAAATCTGCACAATCCGACTGGTTGCTGAAGATGAACCGGTGTGTTTCCGTGTGCCACTGTTGCGACTCAATACCATGCGAACAAGTTCAACTACATTTTTGGCGCCAAGCTTTCTCATAATATGTCCGCGATGAGTTTCAATCGTTCGTACGCTTATTCCAAGAGTTTCCGCGGCGACTTTGTTGGGTGCGCCCGCTGCAATCTGGGCAAGCACCTCGATTTCTCGGTGGGTGAGGCAGTTGCGGCCAGGAAAGTATTGCCATCGCATCTCCGATGTTTCGTCTTTTTGTTGATGACGCCTCCAAGAGTCGATGATTTTGCCCACACGTTCTACTAACGAACCGGCATCCGTCTGCTTTTCGATAAAATCCCACGCGCCGTTCTTGATCGCGTCAACCGCGGCCGATATGTCTCCGCGACCGGAAACGATACATATCGGCGCGGGGTAATTTGCCGCGTCAATTTGCTTGAGGATGTCCAGTCCCGACGGGCCCGGCATGCATATGTCCATGAGAACACAGGCCGGTATGCGTTCCCGAGCGGCAGCGACGAATGACGTCCCCTCGCTGAAGGTCGTCACCCGATAGCCCGATCGGATAAACTCAATAGACAAAGTTTCCCGCACTATAGCGTCATCGTCGACGATGAAGATCTCGCTACCAAGCCCGCCGTTCTGGAACATGACCATTAGTCCGCTGTGCTGGATTGCTGGCGCGCTGCATTGTTTTCGATTGATGGGATCATTGTGAATGACCCCGAGCTATCCGCGGAAGCCGCAGCCACCTGCGCGCGATAGTGGTCGAACACGAACACACGGACAGCGGATGAGAGATTGCCTTGGTGGCATTGACGAATAGCGAAAATGAGTGGTGACAGCGTCACCCGGCGGACCCGCGCGATTTCCTTTAATCCCATCCAGAACTCCTCCTCGAGGCTAATGCTCGTCTTGTGCTGGGCGATGACGACGGATCGTTTGATGACTGTGGATTTCAAGATTGACCCCCTTCGCTCGCGCGGTGCGCGATCAGTTGCAAATAGCCGCCGTTGTGGCAGGCCGGGTGAGGACCGAACTTAGACGCACGCACTGTTACGGACTGCGACTGCGTGAAAGTGCCGACGTCTTTTGCATCGTCGAATGCTACCAGATGCTTTACGCAGTACGTACTTGTACGCGAGTTGGTTGGACTAACGGCGTAACATGAGGTAAAGTCCGAGCGTGGCGTCGTTAAAACCGGAACCTAGTTACGTAATGAGCGGAGATTTCAGCTCGCGATTCGTGCTTACATTAATACCGATGGCCAAAAATCCGCGATGCTTTGGCGAAGGATGGAGTTAGTTGCTGCTCGTCGATAGCCCATGGCGCCGAGAACGCAGGTGAATCAGCAATAGATGGTCGGCAGGGCAGGATGAAGCGTTCGTTGCAATTCGAGCGAGATGCGGCTGGCGCGGCCCTTGTGCTGTTGGCCAATTATCGCAATGGCATTCGTCCAGAACCGATACCCATTCCGGTGAGCCAAGAGATGCTCGCTGAAATGATTGGTACGACGCGGTCGCGCGGGAATTTTTCATGAACAAGTTTCGGAAATTGGGCCTAATCGACTGCAACGGGAAGCTCGAAGTTCGTAAGAGCCTTCTCAACTTTGTTTTGCATCAAGAACCGCACGTCTCAAACTAGATTTTCGGCGACCGAGGTCAATTCGTGAACGAGCTCACCGCCTTCTGGTATTTAAATTTAAATCCAATTTCTCTCGCTCGGCCGGTTCGTTGTCTTATATTGAACAGACAACGGAGCGCGATTGAGCGCACTCTGACGTCAGATTCGGGAAATTAAGCGGTGGCGGCTTACCGTCGGTTCGAAACATGCGCCCAAATCAATGAAAGTCGCGAACGATAGTGACGACGCTCCTACGGCGGAAGAAATTCGCGCCGTGGTGGAGCATATTGTCATCAGCTCACCCTTCCGCCGGTCGCCCCAGCTCATTTCATTTCTTCGCTTCATCGTAGACTTAGCGCTCTGCGGCAGGGCCGAGTACATCAAGAGCTACACAATTGGGGTTGAGGCTCTCGGGCGTGGCGAACGTTTCGACCCACAAGTCGATCCAATTGTTCGTGTCGAGGCGGCCCGAATTCGGAGGGCGCTTGCGAGCTATTTCGCCGGCGAGGGCGCCGGCCTCCCGATCACTATTGAAATACCACTTGGCAGCTATGTTCCGGAATTTCGCCGCCGCAAGTACCATGGTTCGATTGCAATTTTGATTGCCATGCTGATGCGCGTGCTTCCTGCTTTGCAAGCTTCATCAAAAGCGAAACGCTCCCGTTCGTTTCTTCTTGCCGCGCGCCGACAGTCACAAAGGCAGGTGCCCGGGGCCGAGCTCGGCAGCCCGCGCTGATTGAGTTACAGCCGTCCCGGCGTACAGAATCTCGCCGCCGCTTCCCTGGCCGGACAGTCTCGGAAGTCGTCAATGCGGTGACCGTAGCCAAGCGCAACAACTCCCCGCTCAGGGCGCCCTCGCCGCAGAATTCGTCCGGTCCGCGGATTGCCATGGGTCTCCCTGTGAGTAGACAATTTGATTTTGTTGATAATTCGAGGGGGGTCCATCCCTTGATTTGACGGATGAGGAATTTCAAGTCCTCGAATGAAGGATGCCTTGCGTGGTTGGGCATTGTCAGCCCCCCGGTCGCTGTCGTCGCGACCCATTCGGCGGATCAATATTTATATCAACAACCTAACGTTGAGTGCAAGGACGTCTACCGTTCCTTCGGCGACTTAGTCGGATCGCCTATGTCGCCCAGTCGCGTGGCCGCTCTAAGCTGTGCGCATTTTTCGCCAAAGTAATACGACACCGAATATCCTATCTAAGTAAGTAATAAGACTTAGGTAGTAGCCATTAAATAAGTATTCACTTACCGTCGTGCAAGTATATATTCACCAAAACATAGATGTATCGTTCGCTGTCGTCAGTAGTTCGTGTAGCATTCTCCCTGTGTCGAGGGGGATTCGATGACTGCTGACCCGTTCACGGACAGGCTCGCCCGGGTGCGCGCCCGCTTTGCGACGACGCTCGCCGGGAAGATCGACGACAGTTGCGCGGCGCTTTCGCAAATGGCGGACGCCGCACCGTCGGCGCCCGCGGCGGTCGCGGAAGTCTATCGCTGTGTCCACGGCATCGTCGGTGTCGGTCCGACGGTCGGTTTCCCAGACAGCGGCAGCGCGGCACACGACGTCGAAGATGGCCTGCACTCGGCGCAACAAGAGCGGCGCGGATTAACGGCCGTTGAAATCGAGCGTCTAACGAAGAGCCTTCAAGCGCTGCGCGAGATCGCAGCGCGCGAATTGCAATCCTTTCACTCAATTCCATCGTGAAAACAGGGATAACAGCTGTGTACACCCGCGCTTGGTTTTTCTCGGTCTTCGCTCTCGCGCTCATTCCAATCGCGGTCTACGGGCAGTCGCAGCCGCAGACCCCGTCGCCGGTACCGCTAACGCCGGCGCAAACGCGAATCCCGGCGCCGACCCCGGCGCTGCACCGGGCCGTGACGCGGGCCGCCGCGCCCGCGCCGGTCGCGTCGCCCACACCGGCCATTCCGGCGTCGGCAGACGCCGGTCCGTCGCCGGCACGGCCGGGCGGCGTGCTCGCCGAACTGACGCTCGCCGATATCGGCTTCATCAACGGGTTGCGGCTCGCCAACCTGGGCGGGCGCCGCGATTTGTTCGTGCCGCTGCCGCAAGACGCCGAGGTGGCCGCGAGCGAGCTCATGCTCGTGATCGACGATATCAGCGCCCATGAGGCGCGGCGCAGCGTTGAAGTGCAGGTCAACGACCGCACCATTGCCGCGATCGCGCTTGACGGTAAGAGCCGCAGCCGCACCGTCCGCATTCCGCTCGGAAAGGTGCGGCCCAAGGACGGCTACCTCAAGCTTTCGTTTCTATATTCCGGCGCCGCCACGCTCGATCGTTGCATCGATGTGCGGTACGTCGGGGATAGCCTGACCGTTCTGCCGGCAACCGCGGTCGAGATCGATGTCGGTCCGGTCGGCGCGCTCGACGTGGCCACCACGGCCGCGCTGATGCCGCGGGACGTCACGATCCTGCTGCCCGGCCGCCGGGTTGCCGAAAGCGAAATCGCGACCGCGGTCACGGTCGCTAGGTCACTTATCGCCAGCGGTCGCCATGTATCGTTCCGCCAAGGCTATGACGGAATAGCCGATCTCTCCAGACGAGACGAAACCGGCCGCTGGATGCGCGGCATCGTGCTGGTCGGTCCGCTTCCGGAAGTCGCCAACGTTATTGACGCGCCATTTGCCAAGATCGCCGGGGCGATCCAGCCGTTCGGCACGCTCGCCGCGGTCCGCGTCGGCGGCTTTCCGGCGCTTGTTGTCTCCGACGGCGATGCGGTGCGGGCCGGACGCTTGTTTGCCAGCCCGTTGCGCGCCGCGACCCGCGGGATCGCAGCGGCTTCGGTCGGCGAGGCTGCGCCCGTCGATCTCCCGACTGATCGCGCAACCTTCGAGCAGCTCGGTGTCGCGCCGGCGGAGGCCGACGTGTACGGCCGTGCCGATCTCTCGGCCATCGTCGATATCCGCAGGCTCCCGCCGGAGACGCGCCCGTCGCGGTTGTTGCTCGACGTCATGGTGGCGCCGGACGGCAGCGGCGCAAAGGCAGTCGTGAGCGCGTTCGTCAACGAGCGCCTACTTGGCAGCACGGTTGCGGCGAACGGCGAAGCCACTCATCTCGATCTTAGCTTGCCGGCCGGGCTTGTCAGCAATATCGCCAATATACGCGCCGTCGTTCAACGCGAAAGCGCGCAAGGGGATTGCCGCTTCGAACCGCAAGGCTATCCCGCCCAGCTTCTCGGGTCATCGGCGCTGATCTTGTCGAGCGCCGACGGGGTGCCGCACGATTTTTCCGATCTGCCGCCGCACTTCGCAAAGGGCATCAAACTTCTGCTGCCGGCCGCCACGGCCGATCAGCCCACCCTGGCGCTCGGTCTTCTCGCGCAGGTGACGGATCAGCTATCGGCAGACATCGCGCCGCTCAGCGTCAATTTCAGCGCCAGCGGGGCGCCCGCGCCCGATGGCCCGTTCATTGCCGTCAGTGATCGCCCGCCCGTTGGCGCCAATCCGCGGGTGCGGTTCGATCGCGGCCGCGTGGTCGTCGCCGATCGTTCCGGCCGCACGCTGCTTGACCTCGGCGGCTTCGTCGGCGGCGCGGTCGCGCAAGTGGTGGATGCGAACAATTATCCCGGCGTCTGGATCAAGCCGTTGGCGGCCAACGGCGCGGCGCCTTCTCCGAGCGAACTTCATCTCGATCATGGCGACGTCGCTTTCATCGACGGCAACGGCGTGGCGCTCGCCATGTCGACCGAGCGCGACACGGTAGTGCGGGTGACATATCCGGACCACGTGTCGTGGCTGACCGTCGCCGAACGCTTCCGCTCCTGGATCATCGCCGGCCTCTGGCTGTTCGCGACCGCCGCGCTGTTGTTCATCCTGCAGCGCATTTTCCGCCGCCGGTCCGCTCATACAGGCGAATGAGTTATGGCGCTGTCGCCTTCAGACCGCGCGCTCGGTGATCTTCTTGTCGGCCGGCGCATTATCACGCTCCCGCAACTTGACGAGGCGGTCGCGCTGGCGGAGCGATGGAAGGTGCGGCTCGGCGATGCGCTCCTGTCGCGCAACTGGGTCGATCCGCGACGCTATTACGAAACCTATGCGCAGCAATTCGATCTGCCATTCGTTGATTTGATCCGCGATCCGCCCGACAGCGTGTTGTTGCAAGCCGCGGACGCAGAGGTCTATGCATTGCGGCAGACCATGCCGTGGCGGCGCCGTGACGGCCGTCTGCTCGTCGCCACGGCGGAGCCAGGACCCGAAACCGTCCTGTTCGCGCGCGGCCGCTGGGGCACCGAGATCGAGTTTGTGGTGGTGTCGAAGTTCGACATCGTGTTCGCCGTGCAGACGGCTTTCGCGGACGCGCTTTCGCACCGCGCGGTGTTCGAACTGGCCGAGTTCGATCCGAACATGTCGGCCCGGACCGTGCTCACCTCCGGACAAATGTTGGCGGCGTACGCGTTCTTGACCGCGATCATGATTGGATTGGCGTTCGCGCCGCTCGCTACGCTTATCGCGCTCAATGTCGCGATCAGCATTTTTTATCTCGGCAACTTCGTCTTCAAGGGCGTCCTGGTGTCGATTGGCGGCGGCCGCTCCGCCGAGATCGATGAAACCGTCGCAGTGGAGGCGCGCACGCTGCGCGAGGACGAATTGCCGGTGTTCACCGTGCTGGTCCCGATGTTCCGCGAGGCCGCGATGCTGCCGCGGCTCGCGCAGGCGTTGCGAAACCTCGATTATCCCCTCGGCAAGCTCGACATCAAGATTGTGCTCGAGGCCGGCGATCATGAAACCATCGAGGCCACGCGCACACTCGGTCTCGAAGGCGTGTTCGATATCATCGTCGTGCCGCGATCGACGCCGCAGACCAAGCCCAAGGCCTGCAACTTCGCGCTGCGCTTCGCCCGCGGAGAATATCTGGTCATCTACGACGCCGAGGACCGGCCCGAACCGGATCAATTGCGCAAAGTGGTGGCGACTTTCCGCCGTGCGCCGGCGAATACCGCGTGCCTGCAATGCCGCTTGAATTACTACAACGTGAACGAGAATTGGCTCACGCGCATGTTCACGCTCGATTATACGCTCTGGTTCGACCAGGTGCTGCCTGGCCTGGAGCGGCTCGGCATGCCGATTCCGCTCGGCGGCACGTCCAATCATTTCCGCACTGACGTCTTACGCGAGCTGCACGCCTGGGACCCGTTCAACGTCACCGAGGACGCCGATCTCGGGATCCGTATCGGGCAAAAGGGATATCGGGTCGGCGTCGTCGATTCCACCACCTTCGAAGAGGCGAGCTGCCGACCCGGTCAATGGATACGTCAACGCTCGCGCTGGATGAAGGGCTATATGCAGACGCTTCTGGTCCACACGCGCCGGCCGTTGCATCTCATGCGCAGCGTCGGGCCGCTCGGCTTTCTCGGCTTCGTCTTCTTCATCGGCGGGACGGTGTTTGCCGGATTGCTCAATCCGGTCTTTTGGGTGTTCTACGCGATCTGGTTGATTGCCAGCGCGGCGAATTTCGACCCGCTTTTTCCGCAATCCCTGCTGTTCCTGTGCCTGTTCAATCTGCTCGCCGGCAACGGCGCCTTCACTTACCTGATCATGCTGGGCCCAATCCGGCGCGGTTGGCTCAACCTGATCCCATTCAGCTTTACTTTGCTCGGCTATTGGGTGCTCATCTCCGTTGCTGCCTATAGGGGGCTTTGGCAGCTCATCCGCAATCCTTTTTATTGGGAAAAGACCCAACACGGCTTATCTCGGCACGGCGATGCGCAACTCTCCGGCGCTGCTGAAGTATCCGCGCCATGAACGGCGCCGCGAGCCGCACCATGAGCCGCACGCTTGCGGCCGCGCCGATCGCGTCGCTGGCATTCGTCGCGACGCTGGTGCTGGCGGCGCTCGCCGTGCGCAACGGCATCGTCGCGGACGACACGCTGCGGCTGTGGGCTGGCGCCAGCACCGCTGCTGACGGTCAAGTCCCGATCGGGCGGATCGTGGCGGGTTATCCGACATTGCCGTTTTTCGCCACGACCCTTTTCGCCTGGCTCGCGCCTGCCGGCACTCCGGCGCCGGCACTGGTGGCGGCCGCTGTCTTTGCGCTTGTTGCTGCGTTTTGCTTCCTCTCGTTTCGTCGCGCCGGGTTTCATTCCGTCGTCGCCGTCGGCGCGACGCTGCTGATCGCGTTCCATCCGGCGTTGTTGCGTGCGGTTATCGACGGACCGGCCGACATGTTTCTGGCGGCATTCCTTTTGATGTTCTGCATCGCGCTTTTTAACCTGCGAGCGCGCAGCGGCACGTCGGAGGTGATGGGTGTCGGGCTTACGCTTATGGCGCTCGCCTTCGCGCACCCGGTCGGTGCAGCGTTTGCGTTCGCGACGATGCCGTTTCTCGCCTTTGCGGTCCGTCCGTCGCTGGTTGCGCGCTCGGCATCGAATGTGATCATCGCGTTGGTCTTTCCGACGCTTTTCATGGTTTCTGCCTTCGCCTACGTCTCGTGGGTTTTTCCGGGCGACGGCTGGACTTTTTTTGCCGCCCCGACGCAGAGCCTGTCGCTGTGGCGCGCGGCCGCAGCGCGGGTGTTCGGCAACGGCCTTTCCGGCATTCCGGCGCTCGACGCGAGCCTGGCAATGGGCGCGGCCCTGGCCATCGGCGCGCCTGTCGTGATCGTCATGCTCGTGCGGGTATATCGACGGGGGGGGCTTGTCGCGCCTGCCGCAGTCTTTGCTGGGACGGCAATCGCGGCAACCGCGATCTGTGTCGCCAGCGGGTTCTTCGGCGATCCAACCGCGATCGTGGTCGCGGCGCCGGTGCTTGCGGCAGCCGTCTTGATCCGCGTACCGATCGCGCGCGAGCGCGCCCTTACGGTCATGGCATTCCTTATTCTCGGATGGTTGGGCGGATTTTTCAGCATTGCTTTGGTCGATCCGATGACGGTCAATCGGATGCAGACCGCCTTTGACCAGGGTCCGAGCGAACGGCTCGACGCGATCGCGGCGGGAGGCGCATTCGCCGAACGCGAAGGCGTGCTGGCGGATACCGAAAACACGCCCGCCCTGGTGTTGGGGCGCGGTGGTGCGCGCGGCATCCTTGGCCCGAGCAGCGAGCCGTTCGCGCTCGCGATGTTGTTCGCCCGCGTGGATACGCCTTTCGTCGCCGTGCCTGATCCGCAAAGTCCGACTGGGACGAACGACCGGCTGGACCGGGCCTTTCCCTCGTTGTTTCGCGAAGGCTTGCCGGGTTATCGCGTCATATACCAAAATAATACTTGGCGCTTGTTTGAAAAATTGAAAGAAGTCAAGGTCTCTACACAGTAATATTGATAGTAACTCAAACTAACAAGAAAATATTGGTATAGATGCGGAGAAGATAATGCGGATACTTGTGGTCGACGATGATGAAGACGCCCGCGATCTCCTGGAGGGCGCACTTCTGTCGGCGGGCTATACCGATATCGTCATTGCCGCTTGCGGCTGGGACGCTCTCAAGGCGCTCGATGTCGGTCGCCCGACGGATGAGGATCCAACCGTCGACGTCGTGCTGCTCGACGTGCTGATGCCGGAAATGGACGGCACCGAGGTCTGCGCGCGCATCCGCAACGATTCGCGTTACGCAGATCTGCCCATTATCATGGTGACGGCGCTCAACGACATGAAATCGCTTGCCAACGCGTTCGTGGCAGGCGCAACCGATTACCTCACGAAGCCGGTCAACCGCATCGAGCTGGTCGCGCGCGTGCGCGCGGCACTCCGCCTCAAGGCGGAGCTCGATCGCCGGCGAGCGCGCGAGCGCGAGCTGCTGACGTTTCTCTCGGGCTGGGGCGAGCGGGGTGCGTCGACTCTGATCGATGAGGCGACGGGATTGTTCGCCGGAGAAGTTGCGGAAGCCTATCTGATCGCCCACGGCTCGGATGGCGACGAATTGGTTTCCGTCATAGCGCTGGCGCTCGACCGCATGGAGACCAATCGACCGGCCAGCGGCGCGACGGTAGAACCCGATGCGCTCGCCCAGGTCGCCCGCGCGACGCGCCGGCTCGCGGCAAATGTCGGCATCGTGGCGGCGGCTTACAAGAACGGCATGATCATTCTGATCGCTCCGGAGTTAGACGACGGCCCGGCGCGGGCACTTGCCGAGACCCTGCACACGACCGTGCAAAAACTTCGCTTGCGCAATACCGAGGCCATCGCTTCCGACTACGTGAGCGTAACCGTGGCGGCGATCACTGGGCGCGCCAGGCGCGACGTCGAACGCATCAAAATGCTCACGCAAGCGATTACCGGCGTACAGAAAGCCGCCGCGGCTGGCGGTAACCGCGTCGTGGCGCAATCGGCGGACGGGGTGATCTCGAAAAGCGGAAACGGGATTACGCAACCTCATAAGCACGAAAAGGGAATCGGCGCGGCAAGCTGAATTCCTTGCAATGGTCAAAGCGCGGCTGTGGGGCAAGCGTGGTGTCGGCGCGTCAGTGGGGTAGGGGTATGTTGAAGCGTAGCGTTGCTGTCGTATTCGGATTTCTTTGTCTGCCTTCCGTTGCCTGGGCAGGCGCATGGACGTTTCCGGAAGGCACCGGTCAGTGGCTCGCAGGTTTCACCGCTAGCACCGCTACCAATTATTTCAACGGCAGTGCCGGTCTTGTCCCAGGCCCGCGTTACAGCAAGGAGGAGTTGTCTCTCCTGATCGAATACGGTCTCACCGATCGGCTGACCGCCATCATCATTCCCGGATTGCAGAATATCGATATCGCGGCGCCGATCAGCGCCCAGCGCGCCGGTCTCGGCTATACCGAGTTTGGCGCACGCTATGGAATTATCGAGTTGCCGGCCTGGGTGTTCTCGGGGCAGGCGACGCTGCGGATACCCGGCACCATGCAAACGTCGAATCCGGCCGCGATCGGATACACCGATGTTCAAGCCGATATCCGCGCGCTTCTTGGTCATAACCTAAAGTTGGGCGAAATGCCGGGCTTCTTCGACATCGAGATCGCAGAGCGCGTGCGCACCATGGGGGCGCCGAGCGAGTTCCGCGCCGATGGTACGTTCGGCGTGACGGTCTTTCCGAAGTGGTTGTTGCTGGCGCAGAGTTTCAACGTCATCTCGGAAGGCGCTGGCAACAATATTTACGGTGGCAGCTACGACTATTTCAAGCTCCAGCTCAGCGTCGTCTATACGGTTGCGCCGACCTGGTCATTGCAGGGTGGCGGATACACCACCTACGCCGGCCGCGACGCGCTTCAGGAGAACGGCTTACTGTTCGGCGTTTGGCACGAGTTCTGACGGCCAGATCAGGGCAACCGAACACCGGCGTGATCTTTTTCGCACGCTAGCGTCCATGCGCATTGCAGCACGCGTTCGGCCGGCTTGCCCTGTACGGTGAAGTCGGTGTCGGTCAAGCCGCCGGCAGCTGGATCGGTCAACCAGCGCCAAATCAAAATGCCGCTGATCGACGGGCGATGGAGAGCGGTCAGCCAATCGGCGATAACGGCAGCCTGGAGCGCCGGATCGGGCGTGCTCGTGCGTTCTTCCGCGCTTTCCCACGGTTTTGCCGTTGCGCCTTCGGCAGAGCGCAGTCCAATCTCGCCGACAACAACCGATTTTCCGGTTCGCGATGCGAGCGCGTCGAGATGATCGGCTACGGCGTGAATCACGGCGCGCCGTCCAGCAAGATCGTCATCGGCGCCGAGCGGTGGATAAAGCGCAACCCCGACCGCGTCGAGCTGGTTCCAGAACGGTACCGCTTCGGCCTCTTCGATGTTGTGCGCCACGTAGAGCAGACGCCCGGCATAAACAGCGCGCGCTTCGGCGATTAGCTCTTTCCATTCCACGCGCTGCGTCGTTGACGCGAGTTCGGTACCGAGCGCGAGCGCGTCCGCCTTCTCGGCCGCGGCAATCCGCGCGATGCGATCCAATTCGCGGCGGTAATTCGCAAACCATTCCTTCCAATCGGCCTCGGAATTCATGGCGACCGCGCCGGCCCAACTTTCCGGCACCCAGACGTGAGGTTTGACCAGTACGGCGAGGCCGAGCGCGTGCGCATCGCGGATCGCAGCATGCAATTCTGCATCCGCCATGTCTGAACCGCGCACAAGCTTTGGACTGGCCGATGTCGATTGCCAGAGGAAGGGAATGACCGCGATCGCGCGCGCGCCGAGCCGCTTGGCATTGGCGAGCGAAACTTTCGCCGTTGCGCCGCCAAACGGATGTGCCGGTGCCGCGATGATGTTGAAGCCGTCAAGCCGGCCTTCGTCGGCCGGCTTGGATTGCGCATCGAACCACATTAGCGCGCCGAGGACGAGCGCCAGAACAAGCGCCAGAACAAGCGCCAGCCCATGCCACGAATAGTTCCTTACCTCGCCCACAGCCGGCCAATCGCGTGATCGAGTGAAAGCATCATGTGCTCGTTTGATCCGGTTCAAGTGCCTGCGGACCTGCGCGGCGCGTCTTGAGGTCGGACTCAATCCAACGCGCATCCCACCCGGACCTGCTGG
>Ga0302326_10016880_pt1 | contig 15253 bp, 18 predicted proteins | sample Palsa_T0_3_FD_202264 | JGI IMG/M metagenome (GOLD analysis project Ga0302326, IMG submission 202264) | Peat permafrost microbial communities from Stordalen Mire near Abisko, Sweden - Palsa_T0_3 | ecosystem: Environmental > Terrestrial > Soil > Palsa > Peat permafrost | place: Sweden: Abisko...
GGGACGTCTGCTGACATTGGTCGGCGCCGGCGGATCCGGCAAGACACGGCTGGCCCTTGAGGTGGTTCGTGGTGAGCCAGGCGCGGTGTTCGTTGACTTGGCGCCGGTGCGCGAGCCCGGCCAGTTCGTGCCAGCGGTTGCCCGGCCGCTCGGATTGCGCGAAGCGGGCGCGCAGCCACTTCCGGTGACCTTGTACCGGTATCTGCGCCAGTGGGGTGCGCTGCTGGTCCTGGACAACTTCGAGCATCTGCTCGAAGCAGCCGACGAACTGGCCGGCCTACTGCAGCGCTGTCCTGAGATGCGCGTCCTGGTGACCAGCCGGGCGCCGCTGCACGTGCCTGGGGAGCAGCTGCAGGAGGTCCAGCCACTACCCGTGCCCGACCTGCGGACACTGCCCGGGCCAGCCGAGCTGGCGGCCATCTCCAGCGTGGCGCTGTTCGCCGCCCGGGTGCGCGCCGCACAACCGGATTTCGCAGTGGATGCAGGCAATGCGCGCACCATAGCGGAGATTTGCCTGGCCCTCGACGGGCTGCCGCTCGCCCTGGAATTGGCGGCCGCGCAGGTACGCCGCTACGGGCTGGCGGAGGTGCTGGCGCGTTCCCGGGGCCGGTTCACGCTGTGGCAGTCGCCGCAGCGAGGCGTCCCGGACCGGCATCGGACCCTTGCGGGGGCCATCCAGTGGAGTGTCGCGCTGCTCGACGCGCCGGCCGCCGCGTTGTTCCGCAGGTTGTCGGTCTTCGCCGGCGGGTGGACCGCCTCGGCTGCCGCCGAAGTCTGCGGTGAGCCGGGCCTGGACGTAGCTGCGCTGCTAGCCACGCTGGTCGACCAGTCTCTGGTGGTGGCTGCCGAGACCCGGGCCGGTCTGCGGTACCGCATGCTCGAAACGCTGCGCGAGTTCGCCGCCACGCAGCTGGACCTGCACCACGAGCGTGAGCGGTTCCGCCGCCGGCACCTGTCGTGGTGCTGCGGGATCGGGGCGAAGGTGGCCCGGCTGGGCAACCCGGACGATGAGCGGCTGCCCGCACTGGACCTGGCCGAGGCAGAGTTCGACAACCTGGCCGCCGCGCTTGAAGGATGCGGCCCGGCGCACGTCACGGACGCGCTGCAGCTGGCGGGCGACCTCTATCACCTGTGGGACTCCCGCGGTCACCTCGGGGAGGGCCGCCGGCATCTGGAACGGCTCCTTGCCCACCCGCAGGCGACGGCCGACCTAGCGGTCCGGGCCAAGGCGCTCGACGCGCTGGGCCTGCTGCGACTCTGGCAAGATGATCACGCCGCGGCCCGCGGCCTGCTCGGCGAGTCCGCCCGGCTCGCCCAGGAGATCGGTGATCTGGACCGCTGGGCGTGGACGACGTCCAGCCTGGTCATCTCCCGGGCCATGGGCGGGGATCCCGGCGACGACACCGAGTCCCTGGCGCTGCGTGCCGTCGAGGTCGCGCGGGCGCACGGAACCCGCACGAGCCTGGCCCGGGCGCTGTGCGGCCTGGCGCTGCTCCGCTCCGCGCAGGGCCGCCAGGCCGAGGCCAGCCAGCTGATGGAGCAGTGCCTGCGGGCCCTGGATTACATGACGTGGGCCCGCGGCAAGTTCAGCTACTTCCTGGGCTGGTTCGCCTTCCTCGACGGCAACCTGGACCGAGCGGCTGAGCTGCTCACTTCCAGCCTGAGCGCCTTCGAGCTCATGGGCGAGCGCCGGTCGCTGCCCGACACCCTCGACGCGCTGGGCTGCCTCGCCGGAGCCCGCGGCCAACCTGCCGAGGCGCTGCGGCGGTTCACCGAGGCACAGACCCTGCGCGCTGCGGCCGGAGCCCGCCGCAACAGCTATCTGGCGCAGCGCTGCACGCTCGCCGAGGGCAAAGCCCGGGCCGCACAAGCCGGCGCCAGCCCGCCACCCGGCATCACCGCACGCGAATTCCAGGTCGCACACCTGGTGGCCGGCGGACTGACCAACCGGCAGATCGGGCGGCGGCTCGCGATCAGCGAACGGACCGCCGAACGGCACGTGGGGAACCTGCGCCGCAAGCTCGGCGTCGGCACTCGCGCCCAGGTGGCGGCGTGGGTATCGGCGCTACCCACGCTCAGCTAGGCGAGCGGCGGCCATTACGCATACCGCCATGCCCGCCCCGATGGTGCACTCGGTGGCGCCGGACCACAACCACAACCCGAGGAGCCACCGATGAACGACCCCAAGACCGTCAACGACGCCTGGCGCGACGCCCTGAACCGCGCCGACCCCGATGCCGTCGCCGCCTGCTTCGCCCAGGACGGCGTGCTGGCCGACCACGGAACCGGACTGCGCGCCACCGGCCGCGTCGGCAACCGCGAGGCCGCCGCCGCCTTCTTCAAGGCCTTCACCGATCTGTACATCGAGCAGACCAGTCACTTGACCGTCGGCTCCGAGTTCGCCGCGGAATGGATCATGCGCGGCGTCCACACCGGCGACCTGCCGGGCATGCCCGCCACCGGCCGCAGTTTCTCCGTCGCCGGAGCCAAGTTCACCCAGGTCCGCAACGGCGAGATCGTCTCCGCCACCCTGTACTGGAATATGGCCGACCTGCTCACGCAGGTGGGCTTGCTCCCACCCCCAAAAAACCAAGCAGCCACCTGACGCGCTGCCCTCGGCTAGTCAACCTGCCAGCGTCCAAGGACGCTGGCTTGGGTGATCGACACTTCCCGACAATCAGCTCGCTCACAGATGCCCCCGCCTGGGGGCCGAAGCCCACCTCGGGTTCTCTGGCATAGTGCCGAATTGAGGGCGTTGCGTGTACGCATGCCTATGCGCTGACCGGCATGTTCACTCTTGTGTTGAGGGGCTGTCGGTGGTCTGCGAAGATTCGCGGCTAGGCGCTGTGAGCGTCAACCGGGGCCTGCCGTCACTGGCTTAGCCCGGCCGCCGCGGGGATCCCTGCCTGCACGCTGGCGCTCAGGAAGTTGTATCAAAGCGGCTGGGGCGATCATCCGATCCCCGCCATCCAGGGAAGCGGCCGCGTGCGAGCAGTATGAGGTACCCAGCGGCGACGATGCCGGTGAGGTTGATGACGAGCTGGAGGGCTGATCCTGCCGCGACGTGGAAACGGCCGAAGACCAGGGCCAGCGCCAGGTTTCCCGCGGCCGGAATCGTGGTGACCGAGATGAACACGCCCACCAGGGCCGCCGATTTGGCGGACGTGAGCGACAGCATGCCGGCCGCGCCCGCGACAAGTGCGGTGATGAGCGAGAACCAGCCAGGCTGGTAGATGTATTCGGTGCCGGACGAATGAGCGAGGTCGCCAGCATTCACCAAACCGGTAGCCCGCCACAAGACGGCCACGGCGGCGGTCGCCGCGATCGCCCCGGCGAATCCGGCCACCAGCGCGATTATCCCGCGGCGCACCGCGTCCATCCGGCGCAGCCGCAGCCCCACGGCTATCCCGGCGAGCGGACCGAACTCGGGGCCGACGACCATCGCGCCGACGATAGTGATCGGGGAGTTGGTCGCGACGCCGATCGCGGCCAGCAAGCACGCCAGCACCATGAACGCCATGAACACCCAGGTCAGCGTCGAGTCTTCGCCAGTGCTGGAAATGACCTCCTCCCAGATGACAGCGTCGGCGGCGTCGCCCGGCGCATTGCGCTCGGCGCGGCGCACGCCAGCACCGATCGCCATGTCAAGCGCGTGCACGCTGATTGAACCGCGCCGGTCGATGCCAAGCTCCCGCAGGCCGCTGAGGACTTGCTGGACACACTCGCGTGCAAGATCAGCCTGGATCAGGTCGCCGCCCGGCTCGCGAGCCGCGCCCGGGAGCACCACGAGGTTGGTCGCCCCCTGCTGGCCGCGCAATATCGCCTCTACCTCATCACGCAGATCAGCCGGGCTCACGACCCGTACATGCAGCAACGACATGCTGGGTAAGCCTGCCCGACATAACCCGCTCCGTCGAGAGGCCCCGTTTGGGTCGGCGTAGCAGACCGCCGCACCCGTGTGCCGAGCCCATACCGGCAGGGATGGTTCACCTGGCGTGTCGAGTTGAGAGGTCCGCGAAGGGCCATGCGCTTGGCGAAGAATTGTCCGATATGGTTTCTGGCCATGGCCGACCCTTCGCCTGAAGCCCGTTAAGATCCTGGCCAGCTATTGCTGAGGTGGGAGAGAACATTCGCCATTATAATTGGAACGGCGTTCCCTGCGATAGCCATCTTGCGCTATTCACAAGAAAAATCAGGCGGGCACTGTGGCGCTGCTGTCGGTGGCAGCTGCCTTCTTGCTTGTCGGCGTCCAAGGCACAGCCCTAATCCGCTTCGGCGGCGGCTCGGCATCTGTAGAGCTAGATCTCCGGGTTGCGGCGGTGGTACGGCGCGCCGATGAGGCAGCGGAGCAGGACCCGCAGCTGGCGTTGGGCATTCTCGAGGGCGCGGCGATCGTCGAGCCGCGAGTAGGTCCGGACGCGAAGGCCGCCCGAATGCTCGGCTACCAGTCTGCGGTCCGCCGGGCGCTGGAACGCATACAGCCAGATGGTGCCATCGTGACGACGGCGCAGCCACCTGCCGACCTCACCATCGTTACGCCAACCAAACCTGTACTGGTTTCTGTTGTCTTTCGGAGCAGCCGTAGAATCCAGCAGACCGATCTGGCGCCGTTGGTCGGCAGCAGGCAATTGGAGAATGCGCTAGGTGGCCTAGAGGTCGCCAATCAGATCTCCACCACATCTGTGGCTAACTATGTTGCAACCGCAGCTGGCCAGGGCGTCACGATAGAAGTCGTGACATGGGACGGCCCAGAACACGACCGAGACTTGCGTCAGGCTCTTAACCGGCTGTTCGGCGATAGAAGTTCTTCTGGAGGGCGTTAGCTACATACTGTGCTGCTGTGCTATGTCAGCCGGCCGGCAGGGCCGGCGCGGCTGGGCAACCGGATGGTGTTTCGGGCCGCGAGCCTGGCTCGGCTCTGCGCTGCAACCGGCCGGGCGGGGACTGACCCGCGCTGAGGCGTCAACTCTGCACCCGATGCGCACCTTTATGCTTTCCCGGCCGGATTCACGCGCCCGAGCGGGGGGAGAGCAGGATCGTAGGAGGACCGCAGTGGCCGAACTGCAAGGACGACGCGCGCTGGTCACCGGTAGCACGCGCGGCATCGGCGCCGCGATTGCCCGACACCTCGACAGCGCCGGCGCGCGTGTCGTTGTCGCCGCCCGATCCCGCGGCGACTACGACGGCCACGGCCATTTCATTGCCGCCGACGTCTCCACGGCGGACGGCCCGCGGCAACTGGCGGCCGCTGCAGCCGCTCACCTCGGCGGCATCGACATCCTGATCGACAACGCGGCCAGCCAGACCCTCGTCCCGGACGGCGCGCTGGCCATGACCGACGCCGACTGGCTCGCTGACCTCAACGCATGCCTGCTGTCCGCGGTGCGCCTGGACCGCGAGGTGGTGCCCGTCATGATCGCCGCCGGCGGGGGCGCGATCGTGCACATCGGCTCCAACGCCGCCCGGCTACCACGACCGGCTGCGCTCGCCTATGCCGCTGCGAAGGCGGCACTGGCCACCTATAACAAGGGACTCGCCAACCAGGTCGGCCGACACAATGTGCGCGTCAACCTCGTCTCACCGGGCGTCATCGAGACCTCCGCCTTCGCCGCGCGCATCCGCGTCCTCGCCAACGAGGCGGCCACCGACCTGGACACCGCGCGCCGAGACTTCATATCCAGCTTCAACATTCCGCTCGGACGGCCCGGCACCGCCGATGACGTCGCAGCACTTGTCGCCTTCCTCGTCTCCCCCGCCGCCAGCTACCTCACCGGCACAAACCACGTCATTGACGGAGGACTGCTGCCCACCGTCTGATGTGGGTTCTCCGCCTCAGCCCTCTATCCGTCACCCAACGTACGTGCGGGCGGCTGGCCAGCCTAGGAAGGCTATATAAAAGATCCGCCGATCTGCTCGGCTTCGGCGAGCTCGCCACCCCAACACGGGCGCGCGCAGATGGATCGATCTGGGCAGCCCCGTGGGTCGTGCCCGCGGCCGGCGAGCAGACTGCTCTTGTGCAGACGAACTACGGCCTCGTGCCGATCGGGTGGGTGCAGTCGGCCCTGAGAGTCCTCGACGATGCGCCGAACCAGCGTAACGGCGCGCCCCGGCGTGGATCCGCTTCGATGAGCAGGTCGCGGAGGGTGCCAAGGACCTACGGCCGGGTGATGAGATCGTGGTGCTCACCTGACTCCACCTGTCGCCCCGCGACGAGCTGAGCACGCATCCCCAGGACGATATGAGCCAGCCGCTTACCGGCGTGTTCAGCACCTGTTCGCCCAACCGGCCGAACCCCATCGGCCTGCACCGTGCCCACATCGTGGCGCGCAACGGGCTCCGGATTGAAGTCGACGCCCTGGAGGCAATCGACGGGACGCCGGTGGTGGACATCAAGCCGGCCATCGACCGGGACGCATGACGCGCTGCACGCGGCGGTCTTGTACGGCGGCTTACCGGCCCGAACCGTACGTCCGGGCAGGGACGGCGATCCGTCCCGGGCCGAATTCCCCGCTCAGCTCATCGGGTTACGCCGCCATGGGCTCGCGCACCGAGGCCCGCAGAACGCCTTGTGCGCGCTCCAGCAGGCCTTTATATCGTCAGCCCGAATGCCCTTTCGACATCGTCGTGGACTCGATCTGCCGGATCCGCTCCCGGGTGACCCCGTAGACCTTGCCGATCTCACCAAGGGTCTTGGGCTGCCCGTCGGTCAGCCCCGAACCGCATGGACCACGCCGGCCTCGCGCTCGGACAGCGTGCCGAGGACGGAGTGCAGCTGCTCCTGCAGCAGCGTGAAGCTGACCGCCTCACCGGGCTGGATCGCCTCGGAGTCTTCTATCAGGTCGCCGAACTCGCTGTCGCCGTCTTCACCGAGCGGGGTGCTATCAGCCCGGCCGCGGCGACCACCGGGCCGCCGAGCACATAGCCGACGATCCCCCGGCTGCGGCGGGTGCAGCATCCCGGCCCCCGGGACCGGGGCTGCGGTCCGGGCCGCCTGCCCCCCCGCTGCTAGCGGGGGGCGTCGGTGCTCACCCAGGTGCACTGCCACCAGCACGCCGTGCTCGGCTGGGACGCGGACGAGAAAGCTGCTGACCGCGGCCGGCGCCCAGGCCGAGCACCTGGAGACCGGCTGCTGCGGCCTCGCCGGCAACTTCGGCTTCCAGGTCGGCCACGGCGAGGTGAGCGAAGCCTGCGCCGAGCGCGCCCTACTGCCCCGGCTGCGGGAAGCCGCGCCGGACGCGGTGGTCCTCGCCGACGGATTCAGCTGCCGCGCCCGGATCCACGAACTCGACAGCGGCGGCCGCGAAGCCATGCACCTCGCCGAGCTGCTTGCCACGGCGGGCGGCCTCGACCACGACCATCCCGAACGAACCGCCGCCCCGCCGCCCGGCCCCGCCACCCCGGACGGCCAGGGCCGCCGCCCTGGCCGGAACCGCCTCCGCCCTGGCAGGCGGCGCGGCGATAGCGGGCGGCGTTGCCGCGGCGGCCGGCCTGCCCGTTGCGGATACGTCCATTTCCTGGTGACCAGACGGCGGTGCCACCGCCGCGGCGTCCAGGCCGGGTTGGTCCTTCGCCACGGTCGTCTCGACCACCTGAGCGACGCTCTCGAGAAAGTCTGTTCGAGCTTGGATTCCGACGTCAGCATCCTGCACGCTGCGCACGGTCGACACGGAGTTGCGTGCCGCATCGAGAAGGTGCGGGATGTCATCTGCATCGGCATCCGCCGTCCGGGCGAGCGCGTCGGCCGCAGTGACCAATAGGGCGTCGCGGGCGTCGGCACTCACGCCTGACGCCTCGGCGCGTTCTGGTGCTGTTAGTGAGGTCTGGATCGACTGCACCAGAGCAGCGACCTTATCGATTCGCTCAGCTCGCCTTCCGGTAAACGCCGCGATTCCGCGACGGCTCGGGTGGGCACCGTATGCTCGGACCAAGGACTCATGCCACTAGGGAGCCGCGTGACCAGCTACCGGCCTATGACCCTGGCTGACCTTGGCAGGCGCCTGGCCCGAGTCGACGACGCCAAGACCCGCTGGAAACTTGTGTGGGAGTTCCTCGAGGAGTACCGGTGGGAGCCTGACGACGTTCAGCCGTCGCTGCTGCGTGACGAACCGCCCGCCACCGGCGACGAGCGATGGGATGCGCTTCTGGCAGCGCTGGCGGAGCATCTGGCTGCACAGCGCGATCAGGCCGCGCCGGAATGGACCGAGATACGGGTACTTCGGCGGCCGTGGTTCCCCGCGGAACTGGAAGCCCAGCGAGCCGAGGCGCTGGTCTGGGCACCGGCGGCATTCCGCAAGCACGGCGTTTACCTGTCCGCTAGGGACCTGGAGGCCGCGTGACCGGGCCGGATGACGTTCTGTTTGGCAGGGCAGAGATCGAGCGAGCCTTCACCGCGCTTGGCGAGCGCCTGGCCCGCCGGGGTGTCGTTGCAGATGTATTCGTCGTTGGCGGCGCCGCCATGGCCCTGGCCTACGATGCGGCCCGCGTGACTCGTGATGTCGATGCGGTGTTCAAGCCCCACGGAATCGTCCTAGAGGAGGCCAGGAAGGTTGCTGATGACCTCGGACTCCCGCCCTGGTGGCTTAACGAGCAGGCGAGCGTTTACATCTCCGGGAAAGAAGACGCCAGCAAGCGCCGGGTATTCGATCATCCCGGATTGCGCGTAATGGCGGCCTCGCCGGCTCATGTCTTCGCGATGAAGGCGCGCGCCGCCAGGACGCGCGATATCGATGACCTTCGCCTGCTGGCCGACATCATCGGGGTGGACTCGGCCGACGTTGCTCTGCGGATATGCGCGGAATTCTACCCGGACGAGCCGGTATCCCCGAGATCGGCCGCTGTGCTTCACGAGCTTTTCGGCTGACGACTTACTCACGTCTGCCAGAGTGGCTGCCATATAGCTGATGCGGCTGCGCTCGGCATTACTTCTGCATGAGGGCAGCGGTACCTTCCGGGCCGAGGGCCGGGATGTAGGGGATGTAGCCGCGCCGGAACGCCACCGTCTGCAGGTCGAGCGGGAGGGACCGGGCGTCCATGGCCAGGCCGTCGACCTCGATGAACCAGACCATGGGGTTCTCCGCGATCACGTCCGCACGCAGGAACTCCGGCTTGAAATAGCTCATCTTCAGCATGTCCCGGACCTGTTTGGCCTTGCTGCCCATCGTGGTCTTAGCGACCCCGAAGGCGGCGCTCAGCTCGTCAGCGGTACGGTGCAGCTCACGGGAAGAGTCGAACAGGAAGTTGACCTGCCCCAGGGCGTAGACGACGGCGGCGGCCCAGGTGACGCGACGGCTGCCGAGCAGCGGCGAGGGGCGCTTGCGGGCCAGCTTCGCGACCACCTGCCGAGCCAGACTCGCGTACTCGGCGTCCAAGAGCTTCGCGCAGACCTCGTCGGTGATGCCGATGATCTCCTCGGCGACGGGGCGCGTCGCCTTCGGGATGTTCAGTTCGTCAAGTTCCGTCACGGCAGGATTCTGGCATGGAACTCACGGCGGGGATGGGGTTGCGAAGCGAGGAACCACTTGTCGTTCGGGATCTATGAGGGCGGTCAGGCGCCTTACGGCGGCGAGCTTGCGGCACGCTGCCGTTCGGACCGCGAGGTCTACCTCGTCACGGACGCGCGTTTGCCGGTCGCGCTTGATTATCACCTTGCCCGGCGAGTTCGGCGACGAGCGCCGCCCGCCTTTCCTCGAGGGTGGCGAGTTGAGCCCGGAGATGTTTCAGCTCGCGGTCGATCTGCGCCAGTTCAGTCCGCGCCTTCCGTTCCCGCAAGTATCGCTCACCACGCCGGGTCCTGACCAAATCTTCGACCTCGCGGCGGAGCAGCCGCAGCCATGGGTTCCCGTGCATTGCGGCAGGACGATACTGGAGTTCGCCCGCGTTGATCGCCGCGAAGATCTCCTCCTGGGTCAGCCCGTACTCCGAGCGAGCCGTCTTGTCGCTCAGCGTCGTGCCCTTGCGGCCCCATTCTTCGGCGCGGAATTCCATAGCTGGTCATTATCTCCCGGAACGGAACTAGTCCGGCCGGTCTTCGCGGGTTTACCGGCCCATGAGCTCACTGAGGCGGGCGCCGATCACAGCGATGTCGGGACGGGGCTCGTGCTCGTAGTACCAGGGCTTTCGCTGACGCAGCAGGGCCTGGCCGTGCTCGGCCCAGGTGAAGTGCGGCTGGCCCAGGATCTTCCGGAACACCGCGTCGACCGGCTGCGGGTGGGCGGCGGCCAGGCGGCGAAACGGCAGCGGGCCGATCGTCTCCGCCCGCAGGTATCCGCGCATCACGTCCGCGTACCGCTTGTCGGACGTGAGAACCGGGGCGGCGAACAACTCGCGCAGCATCCCGTAGTCGTTATAGAAGTTGAGCCCGTCGGTCTCGTCGTAGATGACGCCAATGGTGTCAGCGTCGGCGAGTTCGGGCGGAAGCTGGAACGCGGGCACATCCACGCCGGGGATGCTCGGTGGCCGACGGCGGGCTGTGGGGTGCCGGAAGGCTGCCTGCCCCTGTGAGCTGCAGCGATGACCACAATCGGTTGTAAGGCATCATGATCTTCCGTGTCCCTCCGCCTGGTCTATCTCGTCTTCGTCCGGCTCTGCGGCTGGCTGGTCCTGCTTGGCCGGTCATCGGCCTCCAAGGACGCCGAGCTGCTGGTGCTGCGGCATGAGGTCGCCGTGCTGCGCCGGACCAATCCCCGGCCCCGGCTGGACTGGGCCGACCGCGCCGTCCTCGCCGCCTTGATCCGCCTCCTGCCGGCAAGGCTGCGGATGCACCGGCTGGTCACCCCAGGTACCGTCCTGCGCTGGCACCGCCGCCTGGTCACCCGCAAGTGGACCTACCCGCACCGGATGGGGCGGCCGCCGGTCAGCGCCGGGATCGCAGCGCTGATCGCGCGGTTTCGCCACCGAGAATCACGGCTGGGGATACAAGAGGATCCAAGGCGAGCTGCTCAAGCTCGGCCACCGGGTCAGCGCATCCACCATCCGGCGTATCCTCAAAGCCCGGAAGATCCCCCCGGCGCCCAAGCGGCACACCGACACCACGTGGCGGCAGTTCCTGCACACGCAGGCCGCGACAATGCTCGCCACCGACTTCTTCCACGTGGACTGCGCAGTGTCGCTGCACCCCTGTACTGCCTGTTCGTCATGGAGATAGGCAGCCGCTGCGTACACATCCTCGGGGTTACCGCGAACCCGGACGGTCCCTGGACCGTGCAGCAGATCCGCAACCTGCTGATGGATCTGGGTGATCGCGCCGCGGGCTTCCGGTCCCTGGTCCGCGACCGGGCCGGACAGTTCACCGAGACGTTCGACGCAGTACTGGCCGGGGCCGGTATCGAGGGCGTGAAGATCCGCCCCGCAGCCCGCGCGCGAACGCTTATGCGGAACGGTTCGTGCTCACCGCCCGGACCGAGATCACCGACCGGATGCTGATCTTCGGCCAGCGGCATCTGCAACTGGTCCTGGCTGAGTACGAGGGGCACTACAACGGACGGCGACCCCATCGCAGCCGCCAGTTCCGCCCACCCCGGCCCGACTACTCTCCCGCCGACCCCTCCCCAGGAGCGGATCAAGCGCCGGCTCGTCCTCGGCGGCCTCATCAACGAATACGAGCGAGTCGCATAAAAGCTGGGGTCAGGACCGGTGGCCGAGTTCTGGGACCCCACAGGTCAGCCGCGGTCAGATCCGGCCGGCTGGCCACGAACCGGTCCACCACGGTCTTGCCGTCCGGCAGGCGGTGCTGCAGCGCTTGCCGTCCGTCAGGCGGTGCTGCAGCGCTTGCCGTCCGGCAGGCGGTGCTGCAGCGCGAACCGGTCGATGACGCCGATCAGCTCCGCCTCGTCCAACTCGCCGTCGGAATCGGCGGCCTCCAGCATGGCAGGCACCAGCCACCGCTCGAAGCGCGGGCTTTGTGCGAAGCGGACCAGGTCTCGCTTGAGCTCCGCGCTGCGCTCGATGAGGAAAGCGAGCGAAGACTCCTCGCCACCCTGCCTCATAGCCCGTAGTGCCCCTTCAGTCCGCATCCCGGCCCAGGGCGGCCAGCTTGCGGTTGGCCTCGGCCAAGCCGAACGGCTCGGGTTCGGCGGGGTCATCCTCGGACCAGTACTCGACCGGGGGGTCGCCGCGGAACTCCACGCAGACGGGGTAGTCCTGGCCATGGTCACGCGGCAACGTCCTCTCCAGCGTGATCTCGTGCTCCCAGCAGGCCCCCAGGTCATAGGTGTACGTGACCTTCCCGCCTGCCGGCACGGCATCCCTGACCCGGACCGCGGCTTCGTCCCCGGTCCCCTCCAGGTCCACGAACGGGTCACCGTACCGCCTCTTCCCCAGCTGGAACAGGTGCAGGTGGTCGCCGTCCCAGCCGAACAGTACCTGGATCACCTCGTGCAGGTCGGCCAGGGTGGCGGTGACCGGCAGCCACACCCGCCGCCAGATCGGCGGCCGGAAGCCAGCCAGCGAGACCTTCAGTTCAACCACCTGCTCGATGCTGCGCGGCGCACCGGAGGCGGCGAACTCCGCCACCGCCCGGGCCAGCGCCCCGGCGTCCGGGTGGCCGGTGGCCTGCACTGCGGCAAGGCGGGCATCCAGGTCCGCCCCTGGCATGCTCTCCCAGATACGGCTGAGCGCCTCATCCGGGCCCTTATCCTGCTGCGCGGCCGCGGCGGCCTCCACCCCGAGCCACTCCCAGTCCGCGTCGCTGGGCTCTGGGCCCTGGTCCCAGCCGACCAGCACGGCTCGGGCGTGCGGGCCGACGCGCCGCGCCGCCGCCATGTCCCGCCAGGCGGGCAGCGCGGCTTCGCCGAGCGCCTCCACCACGCCGACCGCGACGCTGCGCAGCAGCGGTGACATCCCCTCGGCGGCGGTGAGGATCTCCCGCGCGGCTTCGGCGGGCTCACGTTCGGCCAGCCATCCCCACGCGACATGATCCCGCTGTTCCTCATCGTCGAACCGGGCGGCCTCCGCGATCATCTCGCCGGCCGGCAGGCCGGGATCGGCCAGGCCGGGCAGTCCGGCCGCCAGATGCCCGGCCGCCCAGCGGCCCAGCGGGGTAATCACCGGCTTGCCGGGATCACCGGCTACCGCGTCGAACCCCGCCAGCAGCGCGACCAGCCCGGCCAGCGGCTTCCCGGTCTCCAGGTCGTAATACCCGTCGGCCGCGTGCACCGGCTCCCAGTACGACTTGTCGTACCTGTCACACAGGTCACGCAGCGCCGCATGCACCGGCTGCCACAGCCCGTCGGTGACAGGCAGGCCGTCCTCGCCAAGCACCGCGAGCAGCGCCAGCGCCAGCAGCCGGACGCTGTCTTCATCCTGCGGGTACGACTCCGCCGCGCACACCGCGCGCAGGGCCGCCAGCCACCCAGCCAGCAGGTCCGCACCGCCGGAGGGCCAGCACTCCAGCGCCGGACCGGCGATCACCCAGCCGCCGCCGACCTGCAGCAAGCCCGTCGCGACCGCGGCGCACCAGGGCCGGTGCAGCGCCGGGATGTCGGCCATCGTGCGCAGTCGCGGCGGCACGTCCACACCGAGAGCCGCACCCGCAGCCGGCACGTCGGCCTTACGCAGCACCTGGCCGGCCGTCACCTGCCGGCGGCCCGTTCCGATCCAGCGGGCCAGCAAGACGGCATGACCCATGACCCTGCATTCCCGCGCCTGCTGCGCCGCATCACGAAGATCACCCGCAGAAACCGCTATGTCCACATAGGGACCCTACTGCCCGCAGCGGGCTCCGGCCTCGCTTCGCATGTCCGCCAGACGCCCTTTTCCGGCAGGGACGCGCTACAGCGTATGCCGCACTTGGGTAGGGTGCCGGTGACGATGGACCCGTCCGCACTGCTACGGCGTCCAGTTTCCTGAACTGCCCTGGTGTGCGCTGTGGCACGGGGTGGTCGTTAGCGTGGCCGGAACCGGTTGTCGGTGTAGCCGGGCCGCTGGCTGATCTCGCCGCGCTGGTACCGCTCGGCCTGCCAGGCGTCCCAGGCTCGCTCCAGCTGCGAGGCTGAGGAAGCGGGCAGCCGCCGCCGGGTGCAGAAGGCCCGGAACTCCAGGTCCGCCGCGGTGCTCCCCGACCCGGCGGCGTTCCGCCCGCGGGTCGGGGAGCACCGCGGCGGTGTTCAGGTCCTGGGCCCACCGGGCCCGGGCGAGTTCGTCCACCTCGGCGGCGATCCGGCCGGTGACCGTCCGCACCCGCGCCAGGTCAACGGCCACGATGGCCCGGTCCAGCCAGCCGGCGGCCGGGCGCAGGCTGACCGTCGGCGGGGAGCTATCAGTGTCCAGGTGCACGAGCCAGTCTGCGCACTGCCGCAGCCAGCTCACCTCATCCGATAGCCGGCCGGCGATGTGGTCCCGGCCGCCGAGTTCGGCGTCTTTCCCGGAATCGGGATGTTCCGGTGCTGCCCAGCCCGCTGCGCGCAGCTCGCCGAGCGCCCGCGTCCAGCGCGTCCAGGTCGGCATCGGCCACGAGCTGGTGCACCCGGGAGGGTGACAGCCCGATCGCCGCGGCCAGGACGCGGATCGAGATCCCCTCGGCGCGGGCCGAGACCAGCGCCCACGTCCGTTCCCGCCCCGGCCCGCTCCAGCCGCCGCCCGGCACGGGAGACCCGCGCCAGGACCCGCCGCTCCCGCCGGCCCGCCTCGATCCGCTCGCTGATCGTCACCCGCCCAGCCTGCCAGCCGCGTTCAGGAAACTGGACGCCATCGCGGCCCACTCCCGTGGTTACGGCGGTCAGCTCCCGGGCGGATTACCGGTCACGAGACTCGCATCCCGGTGCCTCCGGTACCCATCTCGCCGGGAGTCACGAAACCGGTCAGGCGTGCCCGCCCTGGGCCGAGCTGGGACCAGGGTCCGCTGACCTCCAGAACGGCGATCGCAGCGGCGGGGAACCTGGCCCTCATGCGGTCCAGGACGTCCGGCGCCAGTGCGCCGCCCGCGAACCACCGACCGCATCGGTGACAGTTCCTGCCAGCACGAGCGCGAGTACCCGGACGGCCGAGTCGTGCCCGACCACCACGACGGTCCCGGCCGCAGAAGGCGCGCCACGGATGATGCCGATCAGCCCGGCCGGGGACGCGCCATAAATGTCGTGATCAAATATCACAGGTACCGCTGCCCCGAGTGCGACCGCGGCGAGCTGCCATGTCTCACGAGCCCGGCGGGCTGTCGAGCACAAAAACCTGGTCGGGAACGCAGTGCGCATCTCGGAGCCATCGCCCCACAGCGGGAGCATCCAGGCGAGCTCGGCGGGCAGGCGACCGGTCATGATCT
>Ga0302326_10016882_pt1 | contig 15252 bp, 9 predicted proteins | sample Palsa_T0_3_FD_202264 | JGI IMG/M metagenome (GOLD analysis project Ga0302326, IMG submission 202264) | Peat permafrost microbial communities from Stordalen Mire near Abisko, Sweden - Palsa_T0_3 | ecosystem: Environmental > Terrestrial > Soil > Palsa > Peat permafrost | place: Sweden: Abisko...
CCGGCTTCGCCGGCACCCTTGGCGCCCAACTCGGAATCGACCGTCGGCGTCACCACGTGGCCGATGTCCATATCCGGCATCTCACCGGCCATCGGCACCAGATAGTCCATCAGATTGCCGTTGAGCAGTTGGCCGCTCTCGTCATAGAGGCAATGCTCGTAGAGCGCGCCGCCGATGCCCTGCACGATGCCGCCACGGATCTGCTCGTCGACCAGCTGCGGGTTGATCACGGTGCCGCAATCCTCGACGCACCAGTGCTTGATGAGCTTCACCTGGCCGGTCCTGGTGTCGACTTCGAGATAGGACGCCTGCACGCCGTTGGTGAAGGCGAACGGCCAGGCCCGCGGCACGTAATGGCGCGTCACCGTGAATTCGGCCTGGAAGCCGGGCGGCAGCGTGTCGGGCCGGAAGTAAACGACACGCGCCACCTCCTCGAGCGTGACGCGTTCGCGCCCTGAGTCGGCGTCGACGACGATGCCGGCGCGGATGTCGAGCGTCTTCGCGTCGGCTTGCAGCATGGAGGCCGCGGCGGCGAGCACGTTGCCGCGCAGCGCCTTGCCCGCCTGCCAGCCGGCTTCGCCGCCAATGCCGGCGGCGCGCGACGCCCAGGTGCCGCCGCCATAGGGGGTATTGTCGGTGTCGCCGGTGATCACCCGCACGCGTTCGAGCGGCACGCCGAACGAGGTCGCAACGCATTGCGCCATGACCGACTCGGCGCCCTGGCCCTGCTCGGTGACGCCGGTGTGCACGAACACCGCGCCGGTTGAGTCGAGGCGGAGCGTCGCGCCGTCCTGCGAGGAGATGTGCGCGCCGCCGACGCCGTAGAACGCCGCCGACGGATTGGTCACCTCGATAAAGGAAGCTAAACCAATGCCGCGATGGATGCCGCGTGCGCGCAGCTCCGCCTGCTCGGCGCGGAGCTTTGCGTAATTCATCATCGCCAAAATCTTGTCGAGCGAGGCGTGGTGCGAAAGTTTTTCGAACTTGATACCCGAGGCGCCGGCGGCGGGATAAGCGTCGTCGGCGATGAGATTGCGCCGGCGCAGCTCCGCGGGGTCCATGCCGATCTTCGCCGCCGCCAGCTCGACCAGCCCCTCGGTGACCGCGGTGGCGATCGGATGGCCGACGGCGCGGTACTGGCACATCACGTTTTTGTTCTGAAACACCACGCGGGCGCGGGCCCGGTAATTCGGGCAGGTGTACGGCCCGCCGACCAGATTGACCACCTGATTGGCCTCGATGCCGCTGGTTCGCGGATAGACCGAATACGGGCCGATGCCGGTGAGGTCGTCGATCTCGAAGGCGGTGATGGTGCCGTCGCGCTTGACGCCGATCCGCGCCTTGACCCGATGGTCGCGCGCGTGGATGTCGGTAACGAAGCTCTCGAAGCGGTCGGCGACGAACTTGACCGGGCGCCGCAGCAGCTTTGCCAGCGCCACCGTTGCCATCTCGTCGGCATAGGTATGCACCTTGATGCCGAACGAGCCGCCGACGTCCTTGGTGATGACGCGCACCTGTTGCTCTTGCAGGCCGAGATGCTTGGCGAACAGGTTCTGCATCATGTGCGGCGCTTGCGTGCCCTGATAGGCGGTGAGGCGCTCTTCGCCTGGATTCCAGTCGGCGACGATGGCGCGCGGCTCGTTGGTGACGCCGGTATGGCGGCCGAACACGAAGGTTGTTTCGGCGATCGCGTCGGCTTCGGCAAAACCCTTGTCCGTATCGCCGGCGGTGAGCGCGCGCTCGAAAGTGAGGTTGTCGCCGAGGTCGGGATGAATCACCGGCGTCGTCTTGTCGAGCGCGGTTTCCGCATCGGTGACGGCGGGGAGCGTTTCATAGTCGATGGCAACGAACGCGCAGGCGTCCTCCGCCTCGGCGCGGGTGCGGGCGACGACCGCGCAAACCGCCTCGCCCTGCCAGCAGGCGCGATCGACGGCGATGGCGTGCTGCGGCGCCGATTTGATGCCCTTCAAATGCGTAAGCACGCCGACCCACGGCGTGATTACCTTGGCAAGTTCGGCGCCGGTGACCACGGCGACCACACCGGGCGCCTTCTTCGCCGCCTCGGCGTCGATATTTTTGATGCGCGCATGCGCGTGCGGCGAGCGCAAGAATGCGACGTGCACCATGCGCGGCAGGGTGACGTCGCTGACATACTGGCCGCGGCCTTGCGTCAGTCGCGCCAGATTAGGCCGTGGCACCGAGCGGCCGATATAGGAGTTCGGCCGATCGAGCGCGGAGAGCCCGGAAGGCTGGTCGTCGGCGATTTTCATTTTCTGGATTCCCCCCGCACTTTTTTATCACCCCCCCTGCAGGGCAGGGGGACATCACTACAAGAACCGCGTCGGCCACATCAGCGTGCGCCACATATGCGCCGACGGCGAACTGTCGAAGCCGAGCCCTCCCTTCGGCTGCTTGAAGTTGCGGCCGACGATGTCGACAAAGTCGTCGAGATTGACCTTGGCGTCCGGATCGAATGAATAGATGTCGTTCATCGTGATCAGCCGCGAGGTCATGTACCATTTGTGGTTCCGCGCCCGCTCATATTCGGCGACGATATAAGGCTCGGGCTGGTAATCGCCGCCGAACAGCTTGCGGTACATCTCCGGATATTCGTAACCGACGGACGGGTCGGGGAAGAAGCGCAGCGCCTGGTGCATGCGCACCGCCCAGCTTACTTCCTCGTCGACATAGGGCTCGATCATCTGCGCGCCCCAATAGCCGTGGTCGCAGCGGATGAAGCTCGCCACGCCGATGTCGTGCACGAGGCAGGCGAGGATAACCTTCTCGGGCTGGCCGGTACGAAGTGCATGGGTGGCGCTTTGCAGGAGATGCGCAGTCGAGGCGAAGCGTGCCCGGAAGAAGTCGATGAGCGTCGGCTTGTCCGGCATTTTCGGCAGTCGCGGGTCGGCGCCCATGAGGAAATGTTTTCCGGGATTGGCGGCGAGCAACGCTTCGCCAGAGTCCATCGTCACCTTGCCGTCGCCGAGATAGAACAGCGTCGACCTGGTGGCGATGCGCTCGGAGAGCGCGTGCATCATCTCTTCCTCGAGCTCGTCCGCACGCTCGGACAAAGTCAGGGGTTTTGCGTGTTCATTCATAGTCAGCTTGCCTTCTTTGTTCTTGTCAGCGCCACCGACTCGATCGCGTCGACGATCGCCTGGTATCCGGTGCAGCGGCAGTAATTGCCGGACAGATGCTCCCGGATTGTGTCACGACTGGGTACGCCGCCGCGGGCCAAAAGTTCCTGCGCGCCGATGAGCATGCCGGGCGTGCAGTAGCCGCATTGCAGCGCATTCCTTTGCTGGAACGCGAGCTGGAGATCGGCGATGGCGCCGGAATCCGACACGCCTTCGATGGTCTCCACCTCGGCGCCGTCGCACTGTACCGCGAGCACGAGGCAGCCGCGCACCACCGCGCCATCGAGCCGCACCGTACAGGCGCCGCAGACGCCGTGCTCGCAGCCGATATGGGTGCCGGTGAGCGCAAGATCCTCGCGCAGGAAGTCGACAAGCGTCATGCGCGCTTCGACGCGCGCGGAAATATGCTCGCCGTTCACGCGTACATTGATGTCGAGGATGCGTGCGGTCATTGGGGGTCCGGCGGCCGCCTGGATTCGAGGCATTGATAGCATCACCGGCTCGGGCAAGCTATCACTGTGGGATTTCCTACAGTCTGCCCAAGGCAGCGACGCTGCCGCAATATGAGGACCAACCGTGCCGGACCGTTCAACCGAAATCATTGAAGAACTCGCGCTTGCCAACCGCATCCTTGGCCATGAAGGCGTGATCGACGCTTTCGGCCATGTCAGCATTCGCCACCCGGACAATCCCGGGCGTTATTTGCTGTCACGCTCGCGTTCGCCGCTTTTCGTCGAACCGGACGACATCCTCGAATACACGCTCGATTCCGAGCCGGTGACGCCGCCGGCCACGCAGCAATATTCCGAGCGCGTCATTCACGGCTGCATCTATCAGGCGCGCAGCGACGTCATGGCCGTGTGCCATCATCACGCGCCGGCCGTCATGCCGTTCGCCATCGCGGGCAAGCCGATTGTGCCGGTCTTTCATGTCGGCGGGGCAATCGGCGAAGAGATCCCGTTCTGGGATCAGTACGACGAGTTCGGCGAGACCAATCTCCTGGTGGTCAAGCCCGAGGAAGGCCGTTCGCTCGCGCGCACTCTCGGAGGCAATTCGGTTGTGCTGATGAAGCGCCATGGCGCCACCGTCGTTGGCGCCAGCTTGCGCGAGCTGGTCTCGCGCTCGATCTACCTTTGCTGGAATGCCGACTACCAATTGCGCGCGTCGTTGCTCGGCACGCCGCAGCCCTTGCATCCCGGCGAAATAAAGCTCGCCGGCGCGATCAACGTAAAGACAACCGCGGCGACAAGGACCTGGGAATATTGGAGTCTGCGGCTGAAAGCAGCCGGGTTCTGGCCGCCGCGCCGCAGCGCGAAGAGCGCGCGGCGCGCCAAGCCGAAAGCGCGGCGCGTCAAAAACAGGCGAAGGCGATGAACGAAAGGCTGCAGGCGAGGCCTAGTCGCAACTCTGCTCGAACTGCGGGAACAGCGGACTCAGCCAATGCGTGAGGAATTGCAGAACGGCCGAGCCGGTCGGGCGGCCATGCATGTAGTATTTGTCGGCTTCCCGCGCCGTCGGCTCACGCAAGACGCTTGAAGTGTCGAGCGCAATAAGCCGCTGGCAGTGGGGCGGCATTTGCCACAGACGCACCGTCATATCGTAGGACGCCGTGACGACGCGTTGGCCGTCGGGCGAGAACGCTGCAAAGGTGACGAACCTGGAGTGTCCGTGCAGTGCGACGATGGGAGCGCCGGTCTCGGCATCCCACACCTCGGCGGTGGTGTCGGCAGAGCCGGTTATAATCCGCTTGCCGTCCGCCGAGAACGCGACCGATGTGACCCAGTTGTCGTGCCCGCGCAACTCGGCCGCCGGGGCCAATGTCTCGGCTTGCCAAATCTTGCCGGTATCATCCCACGATCCGGTGACCAGCCGCAGCCCGTCGGGCGACACCGCAACCGAGGTCAAGCGTCCGTCGTGCGCGTGCACCTTTTGCAATTCCTTTCCGCTTGCTGCGTCCCAAACGCGCATGGTGTTATCCCAGGATACGGTGACGACCCTTTTGCCATCGGGCATGAATACCGCATCCGTAACCCAATTCTCGTGACCTCGCAGAATGGCGATGGATGCGCCGGTCTGCACCTCCCATACGCGCGCGGTGCCGTCGCGCGAGGCGGTGACGACGCGCGTGCTGTCCGGCGAGAAGGCCGCCGACATGACAACGTCGACGTGACCCCCCTTGAGCGCCACGATTGGATCGAGCGTCGCCGCATCCCAGATCCACGCGGCGTTGTCCCAGCCGGTCGTGACGAGAAGCTTGCCGTTCGGCGCATAGGCCGCGGCGGTCACCTTCACGTCGGGTTTGTCGATCTTGGCGATTTCCCGGCCGCTCGCGGCATCCCAGATCCGCGCGGTCTTGTCTTCGGACGCACTGATGATGCGCTTGCCATCGGGCGAGAAGGCGACGCCGAACACGCGGCCGCCGTGCCCGCGAAGCACGTCGACGGCCGCGTCGGTCTCGGCGCTCCAGATGCGGGCGGAAAGATCGCGCGAGGTGGTCGCCACCAGCCGGCCGTCGGGCGAGAAAGCCGCATCGGTTACCGGGCCGGAATGGGCGCGTAGCACCGCGATCGGCAAGCCGGTCACGCCGTCCCATATCCGCGCCGTCTGATCGTTGGATGCCGTCACGATGTGCAGGCCGTCGGGGGTGAACACCGCCGACGTGACCCAGTCTTCGTGGCCTTTGAGTATTCCGATCTCTTCGCCTGTCGCCACGTCCCACAGCCGCGCGGTTTGATCCTGCGATGCCGTCACCGCGCGTTTGCCGTCGGGCGAGAACTGCGCCGACCAGATCCGGTCGACATGGCCGTGAAGAACTTGGGCAACGGCGCCGGTCGCCCGCGACCAGGTCCGCGCGGTAAAATCGGACGATGCCGTAATGATGGTAGCGCCGTCGGGCGAGAAGCTAGCCGACCATATTGGACCTTCGTGACCGCGCAGCACCGCACCGGGCCCACCGCTCAAATCCCATAGCCGCGCGGTCGCATCGGTCGAGGAGGTGACCACTGCCTTGCCGTCCGGCGCGAAGGCGACGGAATTCACCGGACCGCCGTGGCCGGTGAGCACGACGCGCGCGGAGCCGTCGGCATTCCATAATCGGGCGGTGCCGTCGTCGGAGGCGGTGGCGACCACGTTGCCGTCCGGCGAGAACGCGGCAAACGTGATGCCTTCGCCATGCCCCGACAACACGGCGATCAGCTTGCCGTCGGCATCCCAAAGGCGCGCGGTCTGATCGGCGGAGGCGGTGACGATGCGATCGCCTTTGGGTGAAAAAGCCGCGAACCAGATCGGGCCGGCATGACCATCGAGCGTTTTGACGAGCGCGCCGGTCGCGACATCCCATAGTCGCGCCGTGTGATCGTCAGAGGCGGTGACGATGCGGCTGTTGTCCGGCGAAAAGGCGACGTGCCAGATCGTGCCTTGGTGGCCGTGCAGGATGGCCCGCTCCCGCCGGTTGGCCGTGGCATTCTCCAGCGCGTATTCCGCCTCGCGCACGAACGGACGGTCGGGATCGGCGACGTCGCGCGGCAGGCTGAACAGCGCCAAAAGATTCGCCAGCGTCACATTGCCATCGGCCACGGCGGTGCGCGAATCGCGGGCGAGAAAGCGCGACTGGGCGGCGAGCGCTTCGGCGCGCTGGACCTGGGTGACCTCGAGCGCAAAGAGCGAGCCGCCGGCGATGCCGAGCACCACAAGCAACACCACCGCCACCACCGTCCAGCGGCGCAGAAACGCGGCAAAGGCTGAACGATTGATGAAGTCGCGAATGCTCTGCGTAAGCTCGTCGCCCCAGCGCTTGGCCAAGTCGACGGCGCTGGCGAGGTCCGGGTCGCGCAACAGCAGCTGCCGTTTGGCGCGTCCCCCCGGCGCCGCGCTCCAGCGCGTCTGCTGGCGTTCGACGACAGCGCGGGTCTGCAGGTCGCGGCGGTCGGCGGCCAGCTGCTCGCGGGCGAATTGCCAATGGCTGAGCAGGGCCTCGTGCGCCACCCGGACCGTCGCGCCTTCACCGTCGCTCCCGCCGACCAGCAAGCGCGCACGGTCGAGTTCGGCGATCACCGCGCGCGCCTGCTCGTTGGCGAGGAATCCTTCGCGCGGAGCGGCGCGCGCCACCGGAACCTGCTCGATGCTGCCGATGGTGGTCAGCGCCCGCAATACCCGCGGAACGGCCTTACGCGCCGTCTCGTCCAGATGACTCAGCACTTCGTCGGCGCGCTTGGCGATCGCACCTTTGAGGCCGCCGAGCTGCTTATAGGTCGCGTAAGTCAACATGCGGGCTGGTGCGTTCTTCAGGTCCCGTTCAGCTTCCGCCTTCGCCGCCGCTTCGGCCCCCTTCTTCTCAACATCTTCCTGGTAGAGTGCGTTGAGCGTGAAGGAGAGGAGAGGCAGTGCCCCGGGCTCGCCGACGGCCTCCTCGGCCAGCACTTTGTCGAGGCCAGGCTCGAATTCGAGGCCGGCTGCTTCCGCCGGCTCTTTGATGATCTCGGCGATGTCAATGGATGATGCCGGCGGCACGTCGATGCGGCCTTCGCCGGCGGTGAGCGCGATCAGATCCGGCATGGTGGCGGCGCGATACCAGAAATCGGCGCGCATGGTCGCCACCACCCAGACCACACCGGAGCGCGCCAGCCCGCCGATTAGCCTGATGAAATTCTTGCGGTCGTCCGGAGTGATTTCCTCGATTGTGAACAGCTCCTCGAGCTGATCAATCAGGATGATGAGCTTGTCTTGCTCGTAGGCCAGCAGTCGCCCGTGGGCGCGCTCACTTTTGGTCAGCTCGCCGAGCGCGTGCTGGAATGCGTATCCCGGAGCCTCAATGGCGCCGCGCAAATGTTCGGTGAATGTGGTTACTGTTTGGCCCGGCCCCAGCAGTTCGGGCAATCCGACCCGCGGATCGGATTGCGTCTTGATCAGCGCGTTGACGAAGGCAAGGAACAAGTCTTTGCGGGTTGCCGGGTGCTCACGCATGTCCGCCGGACGAAAGATCGCACGACGCAAAAACTCGGTGCCGGGGATACGCTGCGGCTTCATCAGCCGCGGCAGCAGCCCGGCTTTCACCAGCGATGACTTGCCGGAACCGCTCGCTCCCGAGACCAGCAGGAACGCGGTGCCGGCGCGATCGCGGCTCGCCAATTGCTCGATCGCCGCCGTAATGACCATGTCGCGGCCGAAATAGATCGACGCGTGCTCGAACTCGTAGGCCTCAAGGCCGCGATAGGGCGGTTCCGCCAGCACGTCGGCCGCCAGTTGCGCTTTCTCTTTTTTTTGCCTGAGCAGGTTGCGCAGCTTCGTCTCGAACTGCTTGGCGAACTTCTCCAGGGTCGAATATTCCTCATAAGCCCGGCAATTGACTTCGGCGTCGAAGCGATGGCGCTTCCAGAATTCGTTGAGCGCCTGGAGCTGGGCAATGCTTTTTGCCTGCTTGTCGGTGTTGCGGGTGTCGATCGGCGCCTGGCTGATGTTGCGAAACACCAGCACATCCGGTTTGCCGCTCTTCTCCGCCGCCTGCAGGGCATCCTCGAATTCCCATTCGGTGCCGGTGACCGGCGAGCGCCCGTCCATGCCTTTGTATTCCCGCAGCGCCGTCTTCTCCGGCAGCGGCGTGCCGAGCCGCGACCAGACGATCAGCAACACGACGTCAAAATTGCGCGGCGGCTCGATCGCGTCCTGGAATGTTCCGCTAGCCAGCATCGGTTCGTACTCCCACCGGTAAGGCGTGAGCACGAAGTATCGGCGAAACTCCTGCGCGAGCTTGTCGATGATCAGATCGGCGCGCAGCCGCTCATCCGGGACGTCACCGGGCGAGGAAATAAAGAACCGCAATTCCGTCGGCATTCCCCCTGGCCTCCACCCCTCCGCCAGCCTCAGGCTAGTACTGCACACGTACGATAGGAACGCGCATGCTTAAGATACGCTGTCCGCCACATTAAACTTCGGATATCGAGCCGCGTGTCGACTTGACCCGCCCACCAATCCTGCTTAGCTCGGCCAATTGTGCACTAAACGCCTCCCACATTGAAGTTGCGCCGGAAACTTCAGTTTGAGGCAGGTTCGAGGCCCCGTCGCGCATGTCGGAAGAGGTCGCGTCCACGGCGGATGGGGGTACACCGGCGCTCCGGTCGTTCGTTGAGCTCACGCGGCGGCGCTGGATATTCGCAACCCTCGTCGTCGCCACGACGATCGTGATGGCGGTGCTGTTTTCGCTGATGCTGGCGCATCCCGACATCGGGCTGCTCGATTTTTTGCTGGTGGCGGTCTTTACGTTGTCGCTGCCGTGTCCGGCGATTGGAATGTGGCATTCGCTTATCGGATTTGCGCTCAAGCGCGCCCGCGACCCGCTCGCTCTGGTGATCCCGCCGGCCGCGCGGGCGTGCCGCGACGATCCGATTCTCACCCGCACCGCCGTCGCCATGACCATGCGCAATGAAGATCCGGCTCGGCCGTTTGCCGCGCTCGCCGCCGTGCGGCGCGACCTCGACGCCAGCGGGCAGGGCGCGCACTTCGATTTTTTTGTGCTCAGCGATTCCACCGATGCCGGCGTAATCGCCGCCGAGGAGCGCGAAGTCGCGATTTATGGCGCCACGTTCGGCGACACCCGCCTCGTCTACCGCCGCCGCTCGGTGAATACCGGCTACAAGGGTGGCAACATTCACGATTTCTGCGGGCAATTCGGTGGCGATTACGCATTTCTGGTGCCGCTCGATATCGACAGCCTGATGACCGCCGACGCCGTGTTGCGACTCATCCGCATCATGCAGGACGATCCGCACCTCGGCATTCTCCAGAGTCTCGCCTCCGGCCTGCCGACGGAAAGCCTTTTCGCGCGCGTGTTCGGCTTCGGCCACCGGCTCGGCATGGCGTGCTTCGTGTACGGCGCCGATTGGTGGCAAGGCGATACCTGCCAGTTCTGGGGGCACAACGCCGCCATCAGGCTCACGCCGTTCACCGCGCAATGCCGACTGCCGGTGCTCTCCGGCGCGCCCCCCATCGGCGGCCCGCTCAACAGTCACCATAAGATAGAGGCGGCGTTAATTCGGCGGGGGCGCGACCACGTACGGTTGCGGCCCGTGCAGGGCGGCAGCTATGAGGACAACCCGCCGGCGGCGCCGGATTTCGTCAAGCGCAACAGCCGCTGGTGCCGCGGCAACTTGCAGAATTTGCGCCTGATCGGCACGTCCGGGTTGACCGCCACCAGCCGCTTCCATCTCGCTTATATGGCGGGAAAATTCTTCACCGCGGTCGCGGTCGTCGCTTTTGCGGTGCTGGCGGCAATCGCCGCGGCGGCGCGGCCGGCCGATGCGCCGTTCCCGGCGATGGCCGCGCTCGCGCTCTATGCCGCGTGGATCGTGATGTATCTGGCGCCGCGATTGATCGGCGCGCTCGATGCGCTGTTGCGCCAGGCCGCGGCGCATGGCGGCGCCGGCCGGCTGATCGCCGGCACGTCGGTCGAACTCGTCTTTACGCTCCTGCTCACGCCGATCTCGATGTTTGAGGCGACTTACGCGATGCTGACGCTGATCAGCGGCGTGAATGTCGACTGGCAGGCCCAGCATCGCGAAGGTTATTGGCTGCCTTGGCGTCAGGCGATCACCGCCATGTGGCGGCCGACATTGTTCGGCGCGACGCTTCTTGCATTTCTGACATTTGCGGCGCCGGCCGCCACCGCGTGGTTCTTGCCGTTGCTGGCCGGTCTGCTGCTGTCAGTGCCGTTTACGGTTGCCACTTCTTCGGCCATGCTTGGCGCCCTGGCGCGGCGCGCGCGTCTGTGCGCGGTGCCGGAGGAGTTCAAGCCGCCGGCGGTCGTCGCCGACATGCTGCCGCTCCTTCTGCGCGGAGTATGAGCATGCGTCGCCGCCGCTATGGCGCCATCCTTCTGATCTGCGGCCTGGCCGCGACGGCCACCGGTAGCGCGCGCGCCGCGCCCACCTTCGAGCCCGGCTTCGACCGGACCGGCGGCGACTACGCTTCGCTCGCCATTCCGCGCCCGCGCCCGCGGCTCTGCCAGGACGCCTGCTTGCGCGACGACCATTGTCTTGCCTGGACTTTTGTACGGCCGGGAATTTTGGGGCCGATGGCCATCTGCTGGTTCAAAAATCCCATCCCCGCGACGCGGCCCAGCGACTGCTGCGTCTCGGGCTTGAAGTAGCCGCCGAAACGATGGCGATCGTCGTTGCGCAGCTACGCGGCGGGCTGGGCAATCAGTTGTTCCAGTACGCGGCTGTGCGTGCAATTGCCCGTCAGGCCGGCGCGCAAGCCGCGATCGATATTTCGCTCTATGCCGGCGGCGGCCCGCGCCATTTCGCGCTCGCGCCTTACGATCTCGGTCTGCCCGTTCTCAGCGGCAGCGTTATCGCCGGCGACTCTCGCAGCGTGACCATCCCGGCGCAGGCCGGCCTTGAACGTCTCGGCAGTAATGGCGGCCTGAAGCTGCCTCTGCATCGGGAGGACAATTACGAATTCGAGCCGGCCACCAAGGCGCTGCGCGACAGCGCGTATCTGGTCGGCTTCTGGCAGTCGCCCAAATATTTCTCGGACATCGCCGACGATGTGCGCCGCCGTTTTGGCCCAGCCATTGATCTGAACAGTAACGCCGCGCCCGCCGGCGTTTCCGGGGATCGTTCGGTTTCCGTGCATGTGCGCCGGGGCGATTATCTGCTCGACCGCGGCCTCGACGCGCCCGGTCTGTGCGAGCGCGGCTATTACGACGCGGCGATCGGAAAAATCCGCGCTCAGGTGCCGGGCGCGCATTTCTTCATTTTCTCCGACGATTCGGATTGGTGCCACCAGCATTTCACCGATCCCGATATGACGGTGCTCTCGACGCCGGCCGTGGACGCCGGCCACGACCTCGCGCTGATGGCGAGCTGCCGGCACCATATTCTTGCCAACTCCTCGCTTGGCTGGTGGGGCGGCTGGCTCGGCGACCTCGACCGCTCGATCGTGATCGCGCCGATCCCCTGGTTCAACCAGGCGCCGCCCGCCGCCGACCTTATTCCCGGTCATTGGATCAGGCTGAACCGGCGGAGCGGCGCTGACTGGTCACGCGAGCGAGCCGTCATCGGCAAAGAAAAAGTCTCCGCCATTATTCTTTCGACGGGCCGCGCCGAATTGCTCTCGCGCGCGCTTCAAAGCGTGCGCAAGCAAGACCATGGCGAGATCGAAATCGTTGTCGGCTTAAGCAACCCGACGCTGGCAGCGGTCGCCGCTGTCAAGCAATGCCTGAATGACTATGCAGGCAGTCGGCTCGCGCCTTCAGCCGGCGCGGGCGCGGCACTCGAGGCCGCCATCGCCCTGGCGGAGGGTGCTTGGATCGCTTTCCTCGACGAACGCGACCTCTGGCTGCCGGAAAAGCTTCGCATCCAGCTTGAGACCGCGTATCTGACCGGCGCCGAGGTCGTGTGCTGCCGCACCATGCCGGTTGCCGGTCCGCAGGGGGTGCCGACGATCTTTCCGCCGCCCGGGCCGTGCGAATACCCGCTGCAACAGGCGCTACTGGCCGGCGAACGCGTTTGCGGCATTTCCCACACCATCGCGCGCAGCGAGATTTTCCGAAAGCATCGCCTATTTGACGGAGGCTTCACGCCAGATGAGGGCAGCGATGCTTGGATGCGGCTTTTGCTCAAGCAGCGCGCCGCGATCCTGTGGGGTCGCTACGTCGCGAGCCCGATTCCGTTCGTCAGGTGGTAACGTAGTCAAAACGCTCGTAATCGTCCCGAAACAGGCGCGCGATCTCACGCCGGCTGGCTGGGTGGAGGCAGTCGGGATGCATCCTCTCGCCTGACTGCTCCAGCCGGACAGGCCGCGAATTCTTTAGCCCGATTGCCTCACCAATATATTTCAGGTCGTTCTCGAGGTTTTCGTATGTTGCAATGAAATCGAGTTTTTCATCGAGGATATTGCCGTACACGCTGCCCGTTCTGTGTTTGGCGCTAATGAGTGGTTCTCTGCGGCTGAACCTATAATCGTGCTCGATGACGACGTCGCGGCCGAAATGCGCGTAGTAGCCTTGCAAAGATAACCGAAGGTGCTCGTCGATCGAAATTCCGTAATAGTCGGGGTATTTCAGGCAGGAAATCATCCGGTCGATCGGGTCGCGAACAATCGAAAACTTGAAATAACGATCCCAGTAATCCCGATAGAGTGAACGCGCTTGACTCGCGAGCACGTGTTTGGTTTGCGGCTCGATCTCCCACCAGTCCTTACCGCAAATCCAGTGTTCGACGCTCGATCCCGCGCATCGATTGATGTGCACGAAAATGCACTTGTATTCGTGCGAAATCATGGCCCGGGCGACGCGGGCAGCGACAGCAAATCCGCTGCGCTGCCGCGCGCCGCATAGCGCGCCGCCAGAATGCGCGCCTGCACCACGACCATCGGCAGTGCGAGCAGAATGATCGGCTGCAACGGCGCCCCCGTGGCCAAAAGTCCGGCCACCAGCAGCGACGCCGTCGCCGCACCGATGTCCCATCCGGCTTCGGCCACGAACTGAAAGCGGAACGGGCAGGGCGAGTGTTTCGCTTCGTTGTAAACCACCGTCATTAGCGACGGCACATAGAGGCCGCCGAACAACGCGGTCAGCGCCGCGACGGTCAAAACGACCACCGGGTCGGTGCCGCACAGGGCCTTGATGGTCAGCGAGACGGCGAGCACGATGGCGCTCAGCCAGGTCGCCCGCCGGCCGTGGCCGATATCGATGAACCGTCCGAGCACGAAACCGCCAAGCGCGCCCGCCAGCGACGCAATCGCGACGCCGCCGCCAAAGGCATCGTAGTGCAAGCCCAGCGCCCGGAACATGACCAGGATCCAGATCCATACCGAAGAAGTGACGATCCAGCCGTCGGTGGCGAGCAGCAGCGCGCCCCATTTCGCCGCCGGATAGGCGCCCTGCGGCGCCGCTCGCGCGACCGGCACGTCCGCCAACGTCAACAGCGGAGCGATCGCGCCTAGCTCGATAACGGCAGCCGTGCCGAACGCCGCCCAGGCGCCGAACTTCGCCAGCACAAGCCCGCCGATGGCCGGGCCGATGATGCCGGCGATGGCGATGAGAATCTGCCGCCAGCCGACTTGGTGACCGCGGCACCCGGCGTCGCCGACGGCGGCGAACGTTGTTTGATAGCCGGTCCAGTAGAAAGCCTGCGCCAGCGCGCTGATCGCGCAATATACCAGCAGCATCACGTCCGGCCCATGCACCAGCGCCAACAAAGGACTTTGCACGGCGTATAGCAGCGTGCCGATAACGAGCGTGGCGCGCACGCCGATGCGCATGACGCTCATCATGACGAGATTGCGAAATACCAGACGCAGGAAAACGATCAGCGTGAAGCTGAGAAAAACTTCCGCCAGCGACAACCCCTGCCGGAGCAAAAACGCCGGCGAGAACACGGCATAAATATACCACGCGAGCTGGTGCAGCGTGGTGTGCAGCGCGAGCCGGTTGAGATCGCGGTTTGAAGAAATCTCAACGTGTTTTCGAAGGCCGCGGATTCGCTGCTCCCAGCGGAATTTATCGGGCAAGTTACTCGTAACCGTAGCGTTCTTTTTTAGTCGGTCAAGCACGGGCCGGGTTGGACGGTCTGCGCCTTGCTCATCCTGGCCCGGCAGGCATTCGAACAGGTGCGTTGCGAACCGTCCGCGATCGCCCATACCGGCTTCCATTCCAGCGCGCAGACGTCTTGTGCCGCGACGATATTGCCGACGTCCGAGAGCAAGATCGCCGCAGCAAGGCCGGCCAGGACGGCGAAAGACAAGATTCGCATGGCGGACCGCATTGAGCGTTTGCGTCAATGCCTGTCGCGCGCCGCGGTGCTGATGGCGTTGAGGATGGTCGGACCGTCCTTGTCGAGTGCGCCGCGGACGGAAGCTTGCGTGCCGATGCGGCCCATCTCGCGCTGGCGCTTGACCGTCGCCTGCGCCATTAGCGGCTCGACGCCGAGCTCGCGCAAGGTGGCGGCGACTTCTTCCATTTCGGCGGCGCGGCGCTCGCCGTGGCGCGCCATGCGCTCGAGGTTGTAGGGAACGAGCTTCGACCAATCGAGCCCAGGAAAATTGTTCTTCAGCGAGGCGGCGACCGCCTCGACCACGCCAGCGCGCGAAGCGGCCAGAAAGCACTCCAACGTCAGCG
>Ga0302326_10016883_pt1 | contig 15250 bp, 10 predicted proteins | sample Palsa_T0_3_FD_202264 | JGI IMG/M metagenome (GOLD analysis project Ga0302326, IMG submission 202264) | Peat permafrost microbial communities from Stordalen Mire near Abisko, Sweden - Palsa_T0_3 | ecosystem: Environmental > Terrestrial > Soil > Palsa > Peat permafrost | place: Sweden: Abisko...
AGCGCGGTTCCCCGGCGCCCGCAGCCAGCACGAGCGTTCCACCGCCGTTCAGCATCGGCACGCCGCTCTGGTCCACGTAAGGTCCCGCTATATCCTTTGCCCGGCCAACCACCGTGTAGTAGCTGCTGTCCGCGCCCCTGCAGCAAAAATCGAAAGACGCGAATAGATAGTAGTTTCCCGCGCGCTGGATGAGGCATCCGCCCTCGATTGCATCGGGTGCGCGGGGTCGTTGCGCGATGGCGGTGGGCTCGCCTGCCAAAGGCTTTCCCGAACGGGGATCGAGCCCCACGATCTTCAGCCCAGTCCAGAAGCTGCCGAATTCCAGCCAATGCTTTTCCTTGAGATCGATCACGTGGCAGGGATCGATCGCATTGAAGTCGTCGGTCTTCTGGGATTCGAGCACGAGGCCCTGATCCAGCCAATGATAGTTCGCAGCCGATGGATCGAGCGTGGCATTCGTTGCCAACCCGATGACCGAGCGATTCGAGCCGAAGGTCGAGCACGCGTAATAGAGGTAGTACTGACCGTTGAAATAGGAAATGTCGGGCGCCCAAATGGCATGCGTCTCGGGAATCGCCTGCGTCGCCCAGGCCGGCAACGCGTCGAAAACGTGGCCGCCCCTGTCCCACTGAAGAAGGTCTTTCGATCGATACCAGGGGATCTGCGATGGCGAATCTGCGCGTGGCGTCGTGCAGAAAACGTAGAACGTGTCGCCCGCCTTTATGATGGAAGGATCATGGATCGGATAAAGGTCGCCGGTTAGCCGCGGGTTCAGCGGCTCGAGCGTTTGTGCCCGCCCAACGCTTGTCGGGAATGCCGCGAGGGCTCCCAGCGAAAGCGAGGCGTGCAACAATCGTCGGCGGGAAAAGGGCAAGCGGTAGTCTTCCAAAGCCAACAACGTCATCTCACGTGCTCACAGACTTGGGTCACACTACAAAAAAAACGGCCGGAGGCGATTTCATCGACTCCGGCCCAGCATCGGGGACTTACAGTTTGTAACGGATGCCCAACACGATCGTCTGATCGAACCGGCGTGTGTCCTGTGGGAACTGAGGGCTTCCGAAGTAGGATTGATAATAGCTGTTGAGCAGATTCGTCGCGTCGAACGTGAGCGTGAATTGGTCATCGATCTTATAGCTCGCGTACAGATCGAGCCAGGGTTGGGCTCTCGCGAAAACTGTGCCCGGCTGCATGCCGCCGCCCGGAGCGGGGCCGGCATCGAATCCGGACCGCCAATTATAGGCCACGCGCAGGGACGCCGGACCGTATTCGTAAATGCCAATCAGGTTGTAGGAATACCTTGAGATGTTTTGAAAGGCGCCTTCGACAATGGTGCCGTTAGCCTGCATACCGAGCCCGTTAAACGGATCCGGCAGAAAATCGAAGAACTCCGTATAACCGACTTCGGCGCCATCGATATGTCCTGCTGGTGCATTGACCGAGCTGGTGATCTGATACGTGACGCCCCCGATCGTCAGCGGATAGAGATTGCCTTCGATGTAGCCGTCGATATCCCTGTAGAATATGGCGCCCGTCAACGCATTCTGGCCGCCGAAATAATACTCCAACGACAGATCCGCATTGTTCGACTTTTCCGGCCCGAGATTGGGGTTACCGGCAGTGCCGGAACCCAAGAGCGTTCCGGTCGAGGCCGACAGAGAGAGGCCCGGATCGAGCTGCGCGAACTGCGGATGGGTGACGGTACGACTGGCGGCAAACCGAAGGAAAAGATCGTCTTCGAGCTGGACACGAGCATTCAGGCTCGGCAGCCAGTCCAACGTACTCTGGGAACTGGTCGTCGGGTCGTAGGCGAAGCTGTAGCTCGTCGCGATGGCCGGTGGAGGCGGGTTGCCGGTCACAACCATGAGATTGCCCTTCATGGTCGCCTGCGTGTCGACGAGCCTCAATCCGATATTGCCATCCACGGGAAGCGACGCGAAGTCGAAGCCGAAATTCCCTTTCACATAGCCCGCGTAGCTTATTTCCCGGTCGTCGAAGGCCTGCGTCGGATCTTCCGGCGGCGGACCTGCAGGCTGACCGTACAATACCCTCAGATAGTTGATATTCTGGACCAGCCATTTCGGATCCGCGTCGAGCCAATTTGTGACACCGAACTGGCCGTTAAAAATGTTACCGGATGTCACGTGATACGCCGTGCCGGGAAGAGCCGATAACGGCGTAAAGCACGCCGCCGAACCGATAGCGGCCACAATAGCCGGGTACTGCGGAGTCGATATGTCGGAGGCCGCATCGGCGCGGCAGTCCAGGCCGCCCGGGTTGTCGGCGCGGTTCTGGGCATAGCGATCGACGTAGCGAACGCCCGCGACGATCGATTTGAGGAAGCCGCCGCCTAAGTCGTAGGTCATGTCGCCGCGCCAATCGATCTCGTTTCCGTATTGGTGCGTCCACTGGTCGTAGAGCTGACGAATGTGGAAGTTCGACGGATCGGTCAGGCTGACGCCGCTGGCCAGCATGTAGGGCGTACCGGTCCCGTTGTAGTTGAAATCCGCGACATAGGTCGTCGGGTAGTATTCCGTGTCGAGAATGTAGCCGACCTGCTGGAAGCGGCTGTCGGTGTAGTCGAGTTCCGTCGACAGCGTCACGTTATCGCCTGTCCAGGTGGCGCCGGTCGCTGCCTGGTAGGTATCCGTTCTCGGGACGAATGACTGATCGCTGGTGAGATCGTAGCAGCCACCGGTCACCGTTTTCACCAGATCCGTGCCGGGAAACACCGTAGCCGTCGCCGGATTCGCGCAAATCCAGGGAAGTCCGACGAAGAAGTCGTCGTTGTTGGGATTGCGGTAACGCGTATAGAAAATCTCGGCGTAAGTCTCGATGTTCGAATTCGGGTTCCATTGGAGCGAAACGTTTGCCGATTCCCGTACGCGGTCGCCGTTTATCGATTGAGCGCCTTCGGTCAACGGAACAAAGGCGGTGCCGCCGGCGCCAGTCGAGCCAGGGACCGGACCGATCGCCTGCGAGTCGATGTAATCGTCGAGGATTTCTTCCTTGTATTCGTCATGACGGTAGGAGAGATCGACCAACAGGCCCCATTCCCCCGAGGCCGTCTGCCAACGATCGCTCGCAAGAAAGCTTCCGCTCGGATTGTTCTTGTCCGACAGCGAGCTGTGCGTTTCCTGCAATCCGCCGGCGATTTCCAATCCGTCGAAATCGAAGGGCCGATGCAGGCGGACGTCGATCAGTCCCGCGATTCCACCCTCGACGTCGTCCGCGCGAGGCGTTTTCTCGACATCGACACGCGCCAGAAGTTCTGCCGGAATATCCTGCAGCGTCACGAAACGGCCCGTCGATGTGAATATCTCCCGCCCGTTGAGCAGTGTCGCGATATCGGGAAGTCCGCGAATCAGCAGCTGGTCGGCCTCGGCGGCGTTGCGACTGACCTGAATGCCCGTGACGTGCTGTAGCGCCTCGATGACGTTGTTGTCCGGCAGCTTGCCGATGTCTTCGGCCACGATCGAATCGACCATCTGGTCGGCGTTTTTCTTGATCGTCAAAGCCGACTTCACGCTGGCACGCACGCCCGTGACGACGACCGTCTCCACTTGGCCCTGATCCCCTGCGGCCTGTGAATTCTGGGTATTTTGAGCGACTTGTGTGTTTTGTGCGCTCTGTCCGTTTTGAACGTTCTGGGCGGTCTGCCCATAGGCATGACCAGCCATGACCGAAATGGCGGCGTATGACGCCGCACACGCAAATGCGCTCCGCAGTTTCATGATGTCCCTCCCCTACGCGCGCAATTCCCGGTGCCTTAGGCCACGGCTCAGGCGCTCTATAACTCAGACAATATGCGAATCTCGCTTCGAGCGTCAAGAATGCAGGACAATATTGTCTGAGTTTTGAATTCGCGCGGAAAAGCCGCAAATTCCCGCGTTCGACCGCGCCGCGTTTGCGCGAAATTGGACAAGCCTTTCAGCGGGCTATACATATTTTTTCGGACTTGAGGCCGATTTGACACACATGAACGGACGACCGCTCGACTCCGGGACGAAGGGCAAAGCGCTGAGATTGCATGGGACGATCGCGCGCCGGCTTGGAATTTTGATTGTGTCCGGACAGTACAAGCCGGGCGATCTGCTATCCGGCGAGGTAGCCTCCAGTGAACGCCTGGAAGTTTCCCGCACGGCTTATCGGGAAGCCGTGCGCATTCTGGCGGCCAAGGGATTGGTCGACGCGAGACCGAAGGTCGGGACGCGAATCAATCCGCAATCCGAGTGGCATTTGCTCGATCCGGACGTACTGGATTGGGCCTTTGAGTCCGAACCCGACATAGAATTGTTCAATAGCCTCTTTGAATTGCGCGATGTGGTCGAGTCGGCCGCCGCGGCCCTCGCCGCGACCAGGCGTTCGAATGCCCATCTCCAGATCATGCGCTCGGCGCTTGAAGAAATGTCGAAGCACACCCTGGCGACCGAAGCCGGCCGCCGAGCCGATCTCGACTTCCACGCGACTCTGCTGGACGCGACGAACAATCCGTTCTTTATTTCGCTGACCAACGGATTTAGCGCGGCCATCAGCACCACGACGATGTTCAAACAGCGCAAGCGTCCCCTGCGCCGCGATCCGCTACCCGATCACCTGAAAGTCTTTGAGGCAATCGCAGAGAAAAACCCGGGCAAGGCGCAGCAAGCCATGAGCGAACTGATTCTGCTTGCGCGCAAGGACACGCCGATTTCGACGGGCGCAAAGCGGCGCCCCCAGCAACGCGCCAGGAATGCCGCTCAGGCACGCGAACGCGAAAGGGTAAAAGGGGGCTGACATATTGTCTGAGTTAATATAGTGTCCGGCCGCTTTCGCAGCCCCGCTTCCGGATATTCATGTCTTTGACCGGTCACCTGATAATCGGATTTGCCCGTCTTTCCACGCGGGACACGTTCAAAGGCATGGATGCCACGAGTGGCGCAGCCCTCGAACCGCCTTTCAGCATCGCAGGCTCTCCTGAGATCGAACGGGCCTGCGCTCTGGCCCACTCTGCCTTCGACATTTACAGGCGGTCGGACCTCGCGCTCCGCGAGCGCTTTCTCGACGCTTGTGCGGACAATATTGTGGCGCTCGGAGACGCATTGTTGGAACGGGCCGGCGCAGAGTCCGGCCTGCCCCGTGCCAGACTCGAAACGGAGCGCGGCCGCACGGTGGCGCAGCTGCGCCTCTTTGCCGATGTCATACGGCGGGGCGACTGGCTGGGCCTTCGCATCGACACGGCGCAACCCGATCGCAAACCGCTTCCGCGCGCAGATTTGCGGCAGCGCAAAATCGCGCTTGGTCCGGTCGCAGTCTTCGGGGCCAGCAATTTCCCCCTGGCATTTTCGGCAGCCGGCGGCGACGTTGCTTCGGCGCTCGCCGCCGGGTGCCCTGTCATCGTCAAGGCACATCCTTCCCACCCCGGTACTTCTGAGATGGCTGCCGGCGCTATCAGCGATGCCGCGCGAGAGTGTGGCTTGCCGGAGGGCACATATTCTCACTTGGCCGGTCCCTCGAACGAATTAGGCGCTGCGCTCGTCGCCGATCCGCGCATCAGGGCTGTGGGTTTCACCGGTTCGCGCGCCGGCGGAATGGCTCTGGTGCGAGTTGCTGCGGCGCGCCCCGAGCCGATTCCCGTTTATGCCGAAATGAGCAGCGTCAACCCCGTCATCCTCTTGCCCCACGCGCTCAAGACGCGCGCTGAAGCAATTGCAGCAGGATTTGTCGCGTCGCTCACGGCGGGCGTCGGGCAGTTCTGCACAAATCCGGGACTTCTCCTGGCGCTTGAGGGGCCAGATCTCGATCGCTTCCTGGTCGCGGCCGCCGATGCCTTACCCAATATTGTTCCCGGTCTGATGCTCTCGCGAAACATCTGTGCGAATTACGGCAGCAGTGTCGAACGTCTGGAAAAGCACCCATCGGTCTCGGTCGTCGCGCGCGGCGGAGAATCTCGCGACGGCAATCTCGGCCGTAGCGTTCTGTTTTGCGCCCATGCGCGGGACTTCCTTCGCGATAAGGTGCTGGGCGAGGAAATCTTTGGGCCTGCTTCCCTCGTCGTTCGCTGCACCGACATTACGGAGTTGACCGAGATTCTCGAACACATCGAGGGACAACTCACCGCGACGCTGCAGATGGAGGCGGAAGACACGCCCGTTGCCGCGCGTCTCTTGCCTGTACTGGAACGTAAAGCCGGGCGCATCCTGACGAACGGCTGGCCGACGGGCGTGGAAGTCACCCACGCCATGGTCCATGGCGGCCCGTTCCCGGCGACATCGGACTCGCGCACGACATCGGTCGGCACGCTCGCAATCGAACGATTCCTGCGACCGGTTTGCTATCAGGATATCCCGCAAGGGCTGCTTCCAATAGAGTTGCGCGACGGCAATCCACTTAATCTGCAACGGTTGCTGGACGGCGTGAATGCTGCGCCATGATGGTCATTGCACTCGACGCTTAGAGGTTCGATCGGCATATGGTTCTGACGCTGGTTCAAATGCACGACACCAATGGAGAGCGCATCGTCGCTGCGCGTTCGGGTGGCGGGTCCGCACGTAAAGTGAACGGCATTCATGACACATATTCCCTGGCGAATGCTGCGATCGCGAAAAACTCGACGCTCGCGGAGGCAGTCGCCGTTGCCGGCCTGGGCGAAGAGATAGACTTGCTCGATGCGCTGCATGGCGGCCGCGTCCTCGCCCCGATCGATCATCCCGACAATGCACGCATCTTCCTGACCGGTACCGGCCTCACGCATCTCGGCTCTGCCGATGCGCGCGACAAGATGCACGCCAAGGCGACGGCGGCGGACGCGACCGACTCCATGAAGATGTTCCGGCTCGGTCTCGAAGGCGGAAAGCCGCCGCCGGGCCAGATGGGTGTCCAGCCGGAATGGTTCTACAAGGGCGACGGGCGCAGTATCGTCGCACCGGAAACCGCGCTGCCCTCGCCGGATTTCGCACTCGATGCCGGAGAAGAGCCGGAGATTGCGGGCATTTACGTCATTGGCGACGACGGCACACCGTTCCGGCTCGGCTTCGTGCTCGCCAATGAGTTTTCCGATCACGTCACAGAACGCACGAACTATCTCTATCTCGCCCATTCGAAACTGCGGCCTGCGGCGCTGGGACCTGAGATTCTCGTCGGCGAATTGCCTGCGGACATACGCGGCACGGCGCGAATCCGCCGCGCCAGTCAAACGATCTGGGAGAAGCCGTTCCTGACCGGGGAAACCAATATGTGTCACACCTTGCGCAATCTGGAGCATCATCATTTCAAATACGGCCTGTTCCGCCGGCCGGGCGATGTGCATGTGCACTTCTTCGGAACGGCCACGCTATCTTTTGCGGACGGCGTCAAGGCGTGCGTCGGCGATGTCTTCGAGATTGAAGCGCCCCCGTTCTCATTGCCGCTTCGCAACCCTTTGCAAACCGTGCCATCGCCCGAAATCGACGTGCGAAGCCTTTGAATTAAGCCCCGACAGAGGGCCGCGGGAGGAGAATAGTTGAAACCAATTCGTGTCGGACTTGTCGGTGTCGGAAAGATCGCGCGCGATCAGCATATCCCCGCATTGCGGGCGAACCCGGCATTCGCGCTCGAGGCTTGTGCAAGCCGCCACAGCAAAGTGGACGGCGTGGCAAATTTCCCCTCACTCGAAGCCATGTTGGAAGGCTGCGATCTGGATGCGGTCGCGATCTGTACGCCGCCGCAAGTGCACTACGAGGCGGCAAAGCTGGCGCTCGGCAAAGGCAAACACGTGCTGCTCGAAAAGCCGCCCTGCACTTCGACGGCGCAACTGGACAGGCTCGCCGTCCTTGCACGGGATATGGAGCGCACTCTGTTCCAGACCTGGCATTCCCAGTACGCCCTCGGCGTCGCGCCCGCGGAACGCTGGCTGAAGCAGCGAAAGGTCAGCGGCGCCCGCGTGACCTGGAAGGAAAATGTGCGCCAATGGCATCCCGGCCAGACCTGGATCTGGGAGGCCGGCGGTTTCGGCGTGCTGGATCCCGGCATCAACGCGATCTCCATTCTGACGAAGATCATCCCGGAGCCCTTCTTCGTGCAGGACGCACACCTGTTCGTTGCGTCGAACCATGCAGCCCCCATCGCGGCGGACATCGTGTTCAAGACCGACAGCGGCGCGGAGATCTTCGCAGCTCTCGATTTCCGTCACACCGGCGTTCAGACCTGGGATATCGACATCGAGACCGATGCCGGGCCGATGAAGCTCTCTGCCGGCGGCGGCAACTTGACGATCGGCGACACGCCCGTGCCGCCCGAACCCGGCGCGCTGGCGAGCGAATATGAGGCGCTCTATGCGCGTTTTGCCGATCTTGTATTGCAAAAGCAGTCCGACGTTGACACGGCGCCGTTCCGGCTTGTCGCCGATATTTTCATGGTCGCAAGACAATCCGGCGTCGAGCCGTTCGAGCACTGAGTGGTAGTTTTCGCGGATTTCCGGTTCGGCAACAGACGAAGGGGGCGTTATGGGCAACAACGCGACAAAAGCCGCTCACGTCGGAATCCCGGCGCCGAGCGCAGGAGTGCCCCCGTTGCACGAATCCGTTTTCAACGCGCTCGACTGGTGCGTGGTTGCGCTGTTCGTAGCGGGAATGGTCGCGGTCGTTTTGTATTCGATGCGGCGCAAAGCCGAATCGGGGAAGGACTATTTCCTCTCGAGCCGCGACAGCAACTGGCTGCAAATCGGCTCTTCGATTTTCTCCTCCAATATCGGCTCCGAACATCTCGTGGGGCTCGCCGGCGCAGGGTTCGCCACCGGTATGGCGGTTGCGCATTGGGAGATTCAATCCTGGCTGATCCTCGTGCTCGGTTGGGTGTTCGTGCCGCTCTACGACCGGATCAAAGTCTTCACGATGCCGGAATTTCTGGAACTGCGTTTCAGCCGTGGTTCGCGAAACGTGCTCAGTCTGCTCACGATTGTGAGCCTCGTGCTGACCAAGATCGCGGTCACGATCTACGCCGGCGACGTCGTGGTGCGGACGCTCCTCGGCATCGACACGGTGAATATTCTCGGCTTCCAGATCGACGTGTTTTGGGTGATCGCACTCGGCCTCGCTTTCACCACCGGCCTCTATACGGTTCTCGGGGGCTTGCGCGTCATCATGTATACCGCCGTTCTCCAGGCGCCCGTCCTGATCGTCGGGTCGCTTTGCATTCTTTATTCGGGTCTCAGCGCTCTCGGCCACGGTGATCTGATGGCGGGATGGCGCGCGACCGTTGCGGCGGCCGGCGCAAATATCCACCTCATTCGTCCTTTTGGAGATCCGGATTGGTCCTGGACCGCCGTCCTCCCGGGCTCGGCGATCATCGGGTTCTGGTACTGGTGCACCGACCAGTACATCGTGCAGCGCGTGCTGGCCGGCAAGAACCAGCAGGAATCAAGGCGCGGCACCATTCTGGCCGGCTTTCTGAAATTGACCCCTGTCTTCATCTTTCTCGTGCCGGGCATGGTCGCGTTCGCATTGACGAAGAATCCGGGGAGCGGATTTCACACCAGCGGCGACGCGGCCTATACGTCCCTCGTCGCCCAGATATTGCCTCACGGTCTTCGCGGCATGGTGGCCTGCTCCATGATCGTGGCGCTGATGGCGTCTCTGGCATCCAAGTTCAACGCGTCGGCCACGCTCTTCACGATGGACTTTTTCCGCGAATGGTATCCGAATGCGTCCGGCAGGACCGAGGTGGTGGTCGGCCGCATCGCCACGACGGCCATCGTCGTGATGGGCGTCTGCTGGGTGCTCGTCATCAAGAGCCTGCACTCCGATCTGTATGTCTATCTGCAGAGCGTACAGGGCTATCTTTCGCCCGCCATCGCGGTGCTCTTCCTGTTCGGCGTATTCTGGAAGCGCGCAACCGCGCGCGCGGCCTTCTGGGCTTTCACGATCGGCGTGATCGGAGGCTTTGCCCGTCTCGCCGCCGACCTCGTCATGCGCAATGACAGTGTGGCGGCGACGACGCTCAAGGAACAGCTGTTCCGTCACGCAATCACTGTCGGTCAGTTCAACGCCTCCATCGCGCCGATCCGCGCCCGGCATGGCTGGGTTTTCGACTTCTGGAACATCCACTGGCTCTATTGGACGCAGATTCTGTTCGTCATGACCGCAGTCCTGATGTTTTCCATCAGCCTGCTCGGCAAGGCGCCGGACGCGCAGACCGTTCGCTACACCTGGTATGGCGCAACGCCGCAGGAAAAGGCGGCTACACGTGCGAGCTGGAACGCTTGGGATGTCGTCTTGAGCCTCGTCATCCTGGCCGCGGTTGCGCTGTTTTACGTCGAATTCTGGTAAGGCGTCAGACGGAGACAGGTTGGTAGAGCCGGGTGGTTTCGCCGCCGATGGCGAAGTAGGGCTTGAATCTCTGCGTGCCGTCCGCCGTGGTTACCACCCATTCCGCCGATTTTGCGGCTGTCTGCCGAATCGACAGCAGATCGCGCCGCTTGAAGGGCAGAAACCGATCGCCCACGGCGAACAGCGCCAGCGGACCTTGCATGACGGCAAGCAAATTGGGGTGCTGTTCGTCTACGGCTTCCAGACGGAGCGGCATGTCCAGGACGAGCGTGACACGGTCGCCGTTGTTCCAGGTCCGGCGGATTTCATGAAAGCGACCGGGCGCGATCGGCTCATCCACGCGACGGCCGTTGACGGCGATCACGGTGCATGGCCCGGCCCATGCGGGAATGCGCAAGTTGATCGAAAAGATTTCCGGCGTTGCGGTGCTCACCGCGATTTCGATTTCGGAACCAATCGGATAATCGGTCGTCTGTCGCACGCTGATGATGCGGCCACGCCGCCGCCAGCGCATGATGGAAGGTGTGTACAGATTGACGAATATACCGTCCTCGCTCGTCAGATAGGAACTGATCCCATAATCCGCAACGATCTGCCCCAACGTGCCGGAGCAACATGGATATTTGTACTCGAAATAGGTCTTGGAGCCGCTGACGTTGTAATCCGAATAGTAAAACGCCGTGCCGTCCGCGCGCATGGGTAGCGCGCCCAGCACCGCGTTGTAGAGAACCCGCTCCATGCTGTCGCCGTAGCGGCTTTGCGCGGTAGCGCTCATCAAATAGCGCGCCGCCTTGAAGTGTCCGTAGGCGCCGCAGGGCGTCTCGAAGCTCGCATGCGTCGTATTGAGGCTGTCGCCGAGCGCGCCCGAGCCGGGCACGACAAAGCCTTCGTTCGGGCCCCAGCCGCCCGTCGCGAAGCTCTGCGCCAGAACAAAATCGAAGCCGTTCCCGGCCGCACGCAGATGCTTGGGGTCGCCGTCCACCAGATAGGCTTGCATAGCCGAACTGAGCGCATTCACATGGCTGTAGGCGTGCTTGCCGGGCAACACGTTTTCGCCATCGGCGAGCGGATCGAAATAGTCCCGATCGAGCAGAAAGCGCGCGGCAAGCGAGCGGTAGCGTTCGCCCGCACCGCGCCGCCATGCGAGATAGAGATTTTCCGGTAACGTGTAGGACTCATCCCAAGTGAATGCGACATTCGCATGCGGACGCGCCGCCATTTCCGGTCGGGTGAGCGCCTTTTCCGGCAGATGCGGCAGAGCCGCGTCGGTCGCCGCATTCAGGACGTACAAAGCCGTATCGTCGCCCCCGAACGCGTATGCGTCGCTAAGCCCGATGTTGAGCTTGTCGAATGTAAAGCAAGGCAGCGGATAGCCATCGTAGAAGCGGGACGTCACCGTCGGCGCGAAACCGGCAACGAGGCGCTGCACTTTCGATTTTGTCGCATCGTCGCCGGTAATCGCATAGGCGCGCGCGAGGGCCGATAGATATTGACCAAAACTGTGGCCCGGTATGAAGCCGTGCATATCCGAAGGTGGATTGAATCCCGGCGACGCATTGTACCAGCCGCCCAAATCATCGCCCGGCGCCGGCATTCCGGCTGCGCTGCGATACGGTTTGAGCAAGGCATCTTCATCCAGCGCGAGCAGCGTTGCATGCTGCGTCCGAAATTGCCCGCACATCGGCCCGTCGAGCAAGTCGACATCCGAATAGCCGGCCGGTTTCAGCCTCGACAGCGGAACAGTTGTATCCGCGGCGGCCACAATGTTGCCGGCCAGGGACCCAGCGGCGAGGCCGCCTCCCAATTTCAACAAAGCGCGGCGAGAGAAATCGATCATCGGGGTTGCCGGTCTTTTGTCTGACATTTACCCTAACATGAAAGGCGCGGCGAAAGCGCGCATTTTCCACTCGGTGGGGCAAATGACCTCGCGTGAAAAGGCAGAACTCGTCGACGTCATTCCGGCGGGAAATACGCTCGGTGAAGGTATCCTGTGGGATGCGCGGGGAGAACGTCTGTGGTGGACCGACATTCAGGAGCGGCAATTGCTGCGCTGCGAGCCGAACGGCCATCGGCTTGAACGCTTCGCGCTCCCCGAGCGGCTGGTGGTCGTTTGGCTTCGTCGAAAGCAGCGATGAGATCGTCGCCGCTTTCGAATCAGATTTCGCGCTCTAGCAGCCGAAGACGACGCAGCTCGAATGGCTCGTCCGGCCTCCACACGACGCACCTTCCATCCGATTCAACGAGGGCCGAGTCGATCGCCACGGCTGTTTCTGGGCCGGCTCGATGGTGGAACGCGGCGGCGCGCCACGAGGCAAGCTCTGCTGTTTGCATGGCTCAGGCGAAGTCACGAATCATGCAGTCGAAATCGGAATCTCGAATAGCATCTGCTTCAGCCCTGATGACCGGTATCTCTATTTCGTCGACACGCCGTTGCGCACGATTTTCCGCATCGATCTGGATACGACAACCAGTGCGACCTCAAACCGCCGACCTCCGGATCCGCGAGCCTCAAATCCTTGTTTTGGTGGCAGGTCCTTAGCTCATCATAGCCCAAGCCGGCCTTCGCGAACCCGAGAGAGTGGTACCATTCTGCCACCAAATTGCCCGATTCGCGCAGGCGCGTTCTCGTCGGGACGCTGATCGCCAATTCTCTCCCCGCCTGGGATCCGGGCGCTCAGGGAACCTACGGAGGCACGGAATCCGTGGAACTTGCCTCCGCACGCGTACCGTCACGCCCATGCGCCGGCTGCGGATTCGGGGGCCGCGAACAGTCGGATTTCGCCGCAGAATAGTTTGCTGGCAAGTGGCAGGACGGCATCGCAACTCATCTATGCCACTCCAGGCGCCATCGCTCAGCTCCGATTGGGTCGCATGGGCCCGCCTTTCCCCGCGACCCCTTCGCACGCTAGTCTGTCCGCCGGCTGGGTTTCGGGGCAATGGTTAACGTCATGCATGGCACAGCACACGACGGGCTCGCTTACGCCTATTCCTGTTTCGGCCTGCGCATCCGCTCCGCCATTGCGCTGCCCGAGATCCCGGAGTCGCAAGCTCTCTCCGACGAGTTCGTCATCGACATTCGTTTCGGCCCGCTCCCGGACGCACTGCCGCTCGCGCACGAGACGAACCGATCCCTGCAGGTAGGAGACGGCGAGGTCTTGCTCACGGTCAGGGATACAGCCCGCTATCTCGTGCGCGAGGGTCGCGAAATCGTCATCGATCCGATGGCGAGCAGCTCCGAGCGCAATGTGCGCCTGTTTCTTCTCGGCTCGGCTTTCGGGATTTTGTGCCATCAGCGAGGTCTGCTGCCTCTGCATGCCAATGCGATCGTGGTGGACGGTGTGGCCGTCGCTTTCGGCGGAAATTCGGGCGCCGGAAAATCGACCCTCGCCGCCTGGTTCCAACGCGCCGGATACGAGTTACTCTGCGACGACGTCTGCGTCGTGAGCTTCGACGAGAAGGGATGCCCGCTCGCCTGGCCGGGCCTGCCGCGACTCAAACTGTGGGGGGATGCCGCGGTTTCGTTCGGCTTCGACAGCCGTGCGCTGGAACCGGCCATCGATGGATTGGACAAATACCATGTGCCCTTCGCGCGTGTTGCCGCCCGGGGACCGTTTCCCCTGCGTCGATTCTATGTCCTGGAATCCGGCAGCATGGATACGGCAAATGACATCGCAAGGCTTTACGGAGCGGCAGCCTTCGAGGCGATCATGGCTCAAACCTACCGCAACGAATATTTGGCGCCGATGAATCTCAGGAAACGCCACTTCGAACTCGCCGACGCGCTTCTGAAAAACGCCAAGGTCTATCGCGCGCCGCGCGATTGGGGCTATGAAGTGTTTGCGCGAGAAGCCGAGAGGCTCGAGCGCCACCTGCGCCAAGGATAGATCTGCAACTAGAACGGTGGAATATGACGGGTTTGACAATGGTCAGTATCGTAGCGCGCAGCCAGGGCATCGTCGAAGCCGAGGCCGACGGCGAGGTCGTGGCATTGAATATCGACAAGGGCACATGCTACGGACTCAACAAGGTCGGTTCGCGTATCTGGGCCCTCATCGGCGAGCAGAAACGCATCGGCGAAGTCTGCACAACGCTGATTTCCGAATACGAAGTCGACGGCGCCACCTGCGAACAGCAGGTCCTCGCGCTCCTGGAAGAGTTGCGCGCCGAGGGCATGATCATCCTGCACGAAGAGCCCGGCACAAGCGCCTCATGACAGCCATAGCTGGCATCTGGCGGTTCGATGGCAAGCCGGAAGCGGATTCCTGTGTCGCGCGCATGCTGTCGGCGCAATCCGTCTACGGACCCCATGACAAGGCGCAATGGTCGGATGAAACGATTGGCCTCGGGCGCGCACTCTTCCGTACGCTTCCGGAGGATATTCATGATCGCGGCCCAGGCGCCGGCGGCACCCTTGTGCTCGCCGCCGATGTCCGGCTCGACAATCGCGACGAACTCGGGCGCCAGCTCGGCCTTGCGCCGGCCCTGGCCCGCGACCTCTGCGATGCGGACATCCTGCTCGCTGCTTATGAGCGGTGGGACGATGCCGCGGTTGCGCGTCTGTCGGGTGATTTCGCATTCGCGCTGTGGGACAGCAAGCGACGGCGGCTCGTTCTGGCGCGCGATTTTCTGGGGCAACGCCCGCTGCATTATCATCGCGGCGCAAAATTCTTCGCGTTCGCCTCGATGCCCAAAGGGCTGCACGCGCTGCCCGATATTGCCCGTGCGCCGGACGAGGACCGCGCTGCCGAATTCCTGACCCTCATGCCCGAGAGCGGTTCGCGCAGCTTTTTTTCAGGCATCGAACGCGTCGAAGCGGGGCACATCGTCGTGGTCACGGCGCAAGGGCTCACGGCGCGGCGTCATTGGGAACCTTCGCGCCAAAAATTGTCGCTCGCCGGCCCCGACGACTATGTCGAAGGCCTGCGCCATCAACTGGATGCCGCGGTGCGCGCGCGTCTGCGCGGCGC